>Ga0315280_10010324_pt1 | contig 11740 bp, 12 predicted proteins | sample YL17G06_40_MG_FD_203697 | JGI IMG/M metagenome (GOLD analysis project Ga0315280, IMG submission 203697) | Sediment microbial communities from Yellowstone Lake, YNP, Wyoming, USA - YL17G06_40 | ecosystem: Environmental > Aquatic > Freshwater > Lake > Sediment | place: USA: Wyoming | collected... | reverse complement strand
GCGCCATCCCGGAGAAATGAGGCGGAACGGCCTCCGGACCAGTTTGAATAGAGCCAGGGGAAAACCCGTACCGCATGCTCTTGAGAAGAATCTCAAAGGAGAAACGTCCTATGCCGAAGAATCGAAACCTTGCAGTCCTATTCTTGTCGGTGGCCTCAATAATCCTGCTTGCCGCAAGCCTGTGGGGGCAGGAGGCCAAGCCAGCCCCGGGAGGTCTCCCGGTCCGCTATGAGGAACTGACCGCCCCCGACTTTGTCAGGGCGCTAGAGAAGTCGGGAGGAACCTGCCTGATCCCGCTGGGCGTCATCGAGAAGCACGGGCCTCACCTCCCGCTCGGTACCGACCTGCTCAACGTGCGCCTCGTCGCCCTGCGTGCGGCCCAGCAGGAGTACACCATCGTCTTTCCCGAGTACTTTTTCAGCCAGATCTTCGAGGCCATGCACCAGCCCGGAACCCTGGCGTACAGTCAGAAGCTGATGTGGGCCATCCTGGAAGAAACCTGCGATGAGCTGGGGCGCAACGGGGTGAAGAAGATCATCCTGGTCAGCGGTCACGGCGGGAACAACAACTTCCTGCCATACTTCTGCCAGGCGCAACTGGCGCGCCGTCGGGACTACGCCGTCTATCTCTACCGTCCCACGGGTGATCCGAAAGCGGAGGAGCAGATCAGGAAGATGCGCAAGACGACCACCGGCGGGCACGCGGATGAAGAGGAAACGGCAGTCATGCTCGCCAACCGCCCCGAACTCGTGCACTTGGATCGGCCCAAGAACCAGAGCGGCGCGGACCAGAAGCGCCTGACGGAACTGCCTGACTTCTACACCGGAATCTGGTGGTATGCCAGTTTCCCCAATCATTACGCGGGCGACGGCAGCCCGGCCACCCGCGAGTTGGGCGAGTTGCTGGTGGAGAACGAGGTGAAGCAGCTCGTGAAGGCGATCCAGGAAGTCAAGAAGGACAAGGCGGTCCTCGAGCTGCAGAAACGCTTCTTTGACGAGGCGGAGAACCCCCTAAAGACGCAGCAATAGCTGGGCCCTGGAGTTCGTGCGAAAATCACGGGAAGGAGCGGGGAGGGCAGGAGGCCAGCCTCGCCGAGCAGGAGCGGAAATCCCTACATCGGTGAAGTGACGATGCTCCCTTCGCCGGGGTTGAACCCTCGGCCTTCTCCAGAGCGAACAGACGGCTTTTCTGTAACCGCCTCGGAGCGCCTTGCATCGAATAGTAGATAAGCTGGCCGGGAGGCGCAGGGGAGCAGCATATGTCGAACAAATCCCAGGAAGCGGACGCGCAAAAGATCAAGCAAGCCGTGGAGGAGAGGTACGCAGCCATTGCCCGCGGCGAGGTCAAGAGCTGTTGCGAGCGGGAGGGCGCGCCCGGCGAGGACCTCTACAACATCGCCACCATGGCGCAAGGCTACAATCCCGCTGAGGTCGCGGAGTTGCCCGAGGGAGCCGACCTGGGACTCGGCTGCGGCGACCCTACCGCTGACGCCGACCTGCAACCCGGACAAACGGTGCTCGACCTGGGCAGCGGCGCGGGAGTGGACTGCTTCCTGGCCGCGCGGCGCGTGGGCCCGGAAGGCTACGTCATCGGCGTGGACACGACCGACGCCATGTTGGCCAAGGCGCGGGAGAACGCCCGCCGCGGGGGATTCAAGAACGTCGAGTTCCGCAAGGGTGAGATCGAAAATCTGCCCGTGGAATCTGGCAGCATAGACCGCATCATCTCCAACTGCGTGATTAACCTGGCGCCCGACAAGGCGAGAGTCTTTGCCGAGGCTTACCGGGTCTTGAGACCCGGGGGCGCCATCATCGTCTCGGATATTGTCTCATTTGGGGAGATCCCGGCCTCGGTCCGCACGGATCTGGAGCAATGGGCAGGCTGCACAGCCGGCGCGCTGGACAAGGAAGACTACCTCGGCGTGATCCGAGGAACAGGGTTCAGAGAAGTTGCGGTGATCAAGGAAGTGATTTACGACTACCTGCGCGGGCCAGCCCACGGCTTTGCGAGCGTTACGGTGCAGGCGGTGAAGTAGCCGCCTGCTTCCGTCGGACGCGCTTTCTCTGGCGCGCCCGACCTGATGGCCAGCGCGCAATTCCCCTTCCGCGCTAGACGCGGCACCGCAAGCACGTTGGCACACTGTGCGGGCCCGCCCGACAAGTGGCCGGGTCTGGCGCGGCCGCGCCCAGCCGGGACCGGGTTCCGGCGCGCCTCAGCGAACCAGCGTTGAGCTGACCCGTGTTGCTGTCTCCCGCGGCGCCTCGCTATGGATGATGAGCTCCCGGGTCAACTGGTAGTTGAGCTGACTGCCGGAAGGCAAGGTGAGGTCTTTCCCTCGCCGGCGGAGCGTATCCACTAAGCCCGCTATCCCGCCGACGGCCCCGCCGATCACCGCTCCGTGAAAGCCGCCGATGAGCGTGCCCACGAAGCCGCCGCCACCCATCCCGAGGCCGATTTCCTCCAGGTCTTTCCTGCGCGAGCCCGGTCCCTTGATGTTCCCTTCCTCGCCCGCCACCCGGGCGCCTTCTGCCCCGTAGGCGTTCACCAAGACCGCGTTCACCATGAAGCTGCGGCCGTCGGGAAGGGTGATCTTCTCCGCGTCCAGGCGCATTTCACCCACGCCCTTGATGCGCCCGGGGCGTGCCAACCAGGAGATGCGCCCATCGATGGTTGAGCCCACCGGGATGACGTGCTTGCCGTCGATCACCAGGGGTTCAGTCACCGCGGCCGTGAAAGTGTCGCCCTGGAAACTCAGCTTGGTGCTGAGGGTCTGAACAAGGCGGCAATGGAGTGTTGTCCCCGCGGCGATAGCGTAGGTCTCCGCTCGCGCCAGCGAAACGCTCAACACTGCGAGGAGAATGCCTAACAAAGCACGCTTGACCATGGTACCTCCTGAGGTTCGGTCATGGCCGGACCCTGGCGCTTTGTCCAGCTTGTTGATTGGATGCGGCGAGGAGTCTGCCTTCTTCCCGCAGACTCCCACCCACTCGGGCGAGCCCTATCGCGATCAGGCTACCGCGCCCCCTCCGAGCGCGTCGCCGTCTGCACGGCACCTTTCGGGGTACTAAGGTACCCCATAGCCTTTGCTGATTCTACCTTATTTACCACCAATTCGTAAAATCTTTTTGAGCCCCGCAGGTAGAAAAAGATGGGCTCGTTCACGGTGCGGTCTCTCTTCTCGATTTCCATGTCGTCCGCCAGCAACGAGACGTTGAACCGGTGGCGCTTGGGGTTGGTCTTCTTCAGGATTAGGCCCACGCCGGCGACGCGCTGCGGCTGGTTCTTGTCGAGGACAAATTCGAAGTAGTCACGGTCGCCCATCTTGCGCAGGGCTTCGATATCGTCATGGTTCCGGGCGATGAGCGTTCCGAGGTCGCTACGCGCCATGCCCAGGTCCGCGCGCGTGGCGTCCAGAACCTTCTTGGTGCTTTCCAGGTCGGCCCGCGTGGTGGAGACGTCCTGCGAGAGCACTCCCACCTGTTGCTGGTCGGCCTTCAGCGCGATTTCCTGTTTCAGCTTGTCCGCCTGTTGCCTCTGCTCACTTTGCAGTTGCTCAACCATGACGCGGGCGCGGCGTAGCTCTTTGCCCGTCGAGCCCACACGCTTAGAGGCCGTCGCGGTTTCTCGCCGTATCGCCTCCAGTTGCTGGGCGTTGGAGTTCTGCAACTCCGAAAGCTGGCTGGAAAAACGCTGGTCGAGCTGAGCGGTCAGGGTCCGCTGGAAGGCAGCCTGTTGGGCCTCCAACGAGCTGCGCACCGAGCTGATTCGGGCCAACGTGTAGATTTCGCCGACCACCAGGACGACGAGAACCACAAAGATCAATCCAAACTTCAGCCCTGGCCCGGAATCGTCGGGAGGATTCATGGGCAGCACTTCCTGTCGGGGCACGTCATCAATAGCCATGTCCGTTTCTCCTTGTTGGGGCCGTGCCTCGGCGGGCACGCAGCCCGGTCCCGCACGTCCTCATGCCAAGCACTGGCACGGGGCGTGCCAATGGCCGCAGTTACTAACCTATTGAAAAGAAGAGGGATAGAATGCGGCCGCGAAGGGAGATGAGTCTCCCCTGCCGCAAATCTTACACCCGGGGTGTAAGAAGTGCCGCCCTCCCTCAACAAGCGCCTAACGGTGAGCAACCCGATCTGGGATGCCTTCGCCGCTAGCCAGTGCTCGTTAGGCCACCCGTAGAAGGCCGCAGCCCTCAAGCGTGTCAAGTCTCGCTGAAGCTAGCCAGCGCTGCCGCCTCGTCGGGATGAACCTCCAAAACGCGGAAGAGATTCGTGGCCTCGAGCAAATCTCGCACCTTGCGAGGGATACTGGCTAACTTGAGTTGGCCACCACTCTTGCGGGCTGCCATCGTCGCGTCCACCAACGTACCCATCCCGGCGCTGTCAATATAGACGACGTCGGCCAGGTTCACTACCAGTTGTCTCCGCCCGCCTTCCAGCGCCTGGCGGATCTTCTGACCTAACTGCGTGGCAGGATCGCCCAGAGTGATTCGGCCACTCACACTGAACACGGTCACTGGACCAACTTCGCGCACCGTTATACCCGCGGAAGGTTTGCCCCGGCCACGAGTTCGTGCCCAACCCTCCTTGTTAGTCTGACGGGCGCGACCCAGCGCCAGTGATTCCGGCGGCACATCCTCCGTAATCGTTGACCCGGCGGCGACGTAGGAGCCCTTGCCTATGCGCACCGGCGCCACCAGCATGCTCCCGCTGCCGACGAAGACGCCGTCCTCGATGTGGGTGGGGTTTTTCTTCTCCCCGTCGTAGTTGCAGGTGACTGTGCCGGCGCCCACATTGACCTCCTCACCCAGCACGGCATCCCCCAAGTAGGACAAGTGCGAAGCCTTCGTTCCCCGCCCCACCCGCGATTTCTTCACCTCCACGAAGTTCCCAATGCGGGCGTTCTGCTCGATTACCGCGCCGTCGCGGAGATGGGCAAAGGGCCCCAGGATGACGTCGGCCCTGATCTCGCAGGCGCGAATCATGCAGTAAGGGCGTACGGCGACGCGGTCACCCAGGACTGAGTCGATGATGGTCGAATACGGCCGCAGGGCACAGGCACTGCCCACGCGCGTTGTGCCGAGCAGGCTGACTCCCGGCTCGATGACCGTGTCGCGGCCCACTTCCACCGGGTCATCAATGTAGGTGCACTCGGGATTGACGATCGTTACCCCGTCGCGCATCAAGGCTTCCGCTTTGCGCCGGCGAAGGACCTTCTCCATCTGGGCCAACTCCACGCGATCGTTCACTCCTAGCACCTCGCGCGCGTCGGCGACGGGAAAAGCCGCCACCTTCAGACGCTGCCGATTGAAGATCTCGACCAGATCGGTCAGCAGATATTCCTTCTGGGCGTTGTCGGGCGAAAGGGCGGGGAGGTGGGCGAGGAGTGGCGCGCGGGCAAAGCAAATGATCCCCGAGTTGATTTCCCGAATCTTCCGCTGCGCCGGCGTGCAGACTTTCTCTTCCACGATGGCGCGCACCCGCCCGCCCCGCGTGCGCACGATCCGGCCGTAGCCATACGGATTCTCGAAGCGCGTAGTGAGGATCGTAGCCGCCGCCCGCGCCTTCTGGTGGGCCGCGAGCAGCGCCCGCAATGTCTCCCCACGCAGCAAGGGGGCGTCACCAACCAGGACAAGGACCGTGGCGCTGGGGCATTGCGCGAGCCCCTCGCGCGCCACCAGCAGCGCATGCCCTGTACCCAGTTGCTCCTTCTGCTCGATAAACGTAATCCCCGAGCGCGCGAAGGCTTTCCGCACCTCCTCGGCTTCGTGCCCAATGACCATGTAGATCCGCTGTGGGTTGATTCCCAGCGCGGTTTCGAGCACATATTCACCCAGTGCCCGGCCAGCCAGCCGGTGGAGCATCTTCGAGTGCTCGGACTTGAATCGCGTCGCCTTGCCCGCCGCCAGAATTAATACCGAGAATTCCTGTTCAGCCATCGAACTCTCCCTGCCGATTGCTTGAGCGCCGCCGCCCCGCTTGGCTTGGCGCCTCCTCTGCCGCGCTCCTGCTCAAGCGCGGGTTTCAATCTAGCGCCCTTCACCCGCGCGTGGCAAGAGGCGAGACATCCGGCTTTCCCCGGACGGCGCAGGCTACGGTTCGCCCTTGGCGCCCGTAACCGTAGGCCCATTTGCGCCGTCCTCTTTAGGGACGGCCTCTTACGAGGACGGACGTTCGCTCGGGTCCTTGACGGCACGAGCGGATAAGTGTGACATTTGTAGAGTAGGTTCATCAGGGTGCTTATGGGTTTCGCCAGGTTTCTGGTCACCGCTGCGACTTTCCTGATTTTTCTCGCCAGCCAGCTCTTCTGGTTCCGGCGCGTGGCGGAGCTGGGCGAAAAGCTCATCCCCAACAAGGCGTGGCGAAAGAATTTGGGGGGCGTGGCGGCAATCGCCTACATCATCCTGTTCGCCTACAACCTCGCCTGGGTACGAGACAAAGGCACTCCCACTGGCCTGACGCTCGAAGCGGCGCTCGTCGAGGCGCCTTTCCTGTGGTGGGTGGTCAGTTCGCTCCTCGGCTTCGCGGTCGTCACCGTGTTCTGGGTCGCTGATCGGCTGGCGAGGACGCTCCTTTGGTGCTATCGCCAGGTTGTGGCTGCGGTCCGCGCTCATCGTCGTCCGGCGTTCCAGCCCGCCGCGCCCGATCCGCCCTCGCGCAGCCGGCGTCGCTTTCTGGAGCAGACCGCATTCGCGGTGAGTGCGGCACCGTTTGTGGCTGGCGCTTACGGCCTCCTGTACGGGAGGCTCAACGTCGAAATCACGCGTCACCGTGTCAAGCTCTCACGCTTGCCGAAGGCGTTTGAGGGCTTGCGCATCGCCCAGCTTTCCGACATACATATCGGCCCTTTCATGACGGCCGAGGAGGTCCGCAAATGCGTCGCGCTCACCAACGAGTTGCGACCCGACCTCGTGGCTCTGACTGGAGACTTCATTAACTGGGACCCCGCGACGCAGGAGCCGGTGGTGCTGGCGCTGGCCGGCCTCAAGGCGCCCCTCGGCGTGTTCGGCTGCCTGGGGAACCACGAGCTGTGGACTGACACCGAGGACTCCATCGCGCGGCTTTTTGCAGCGCAACATATTCGCATCCTCCGGCGAGAGAGCGCGCCCATTGGGTCTCAGGGGGCCACGCTCAACCTGCTGGGCGTGAATTTCGAGTCGCGCACGCGCCTGGGCCCGCCCGGCGGACGCGTGGTGCGGCAGTATCTCGCAGGCGCGGACCAGCTGGTGATGCCTGACACGGTGAATATCCTCCTTACCCACAACCCCAACGCCTTTGACCGCGCCGCGGAGCTGGGAATCGATTTGACGCTGGCAGGCCACACCCACGGCGGACAAGTAAACCTGGAATTCATCCACCCCAGCCTCACCCCCGCCCGCCTGATTACAGACTACGTCCGGGGCTGGTTCCAAAAAGGTGCGGCGCAGCTCTACGTCAACCGCGGCCTCGGAACCTTCGGCGTTCCCATCCGCTTCGGCTCCCCACCCGAGATCACTGTTTTCGAACTCGTCCGCGAGACCTGATGCCGCCCTCGAATGTGCGCCGGAAGGGTAGGACCTCGCGGATATGGCAAAATCGTCTCAAAGGGACGCCGGGACCCGGCTGTACAGACCAGCCTGTTTGTCGTCTGCAAGCGGAAGTCGCCTCATCCCGTCTACTTTAGCAGGGCCGCTTTGATACCATCAGCCGCAGCAGCCCGCCCGGGGAGCCACCACCTGTGCGATGTCTATGCCGACAACGTCGCCGATGGCGCGGTTGATTTCCTGCATGACACGGTACATATCCCGGCGCTTCTGGGAAAACGCCACCACCGAAGGATGCTCTTGAAGCCTGCTCTGTGCGGCCCGCACCCGTTCAATGAGGTCCAGAGTAACCCGTCCTTCCCCCTGGGCACGAAGGTACGTCTCCCGCGAGTCCCTTGTCTCCTTTCGGAGACGTTTCAGGTTCGAATCCTCCGAGAAAGCCTGCCGCGACTCGGCGTACAGTTGATACGCTGAGGTGTCCCTGATTAAATCTCCCAGCTCCTCCATGGCTTTCCGAATTTCAGGAGCGTCTGCGAGCACAGCGCCGGCGTGTTCAGGAACGCCGGCCGGGCCGCAACCGGAGAGACTCCGTCCAGTACACGCCTCGGCGTAGTCAATGCCCGTCATTTCGCCCAGCCTCAGAACTGTGCCGAAAAGAAGCGCGCCCAGTTCGGTCTCGGCTTGCTGAAGATCGCGAATCGCCGGGTGCGCGCGGATCTGTTGCTGGAGAGACGCGAACTTCTCGGACCAATCGCCTTCTGAATTTCCCCAAAGCATCTGCTGCACCGAAGCGTCTTGCTCCAGGCGACGAACCTGCTCAAGCAAGTTACTAGCGGAAGGATCCCCCTGATACTGCTCCAGAGCTCGCTCGTAGTCGCGGAATGCCATGGACGCACCGAGCGCCCGTCCCAATTCGCGCGCCCTGTCCATTACCGTCTGTTCGCTAACGCTTGCCTGCTTCATGGGCTCCCCCTTTCATTGACCGTTTTTCTGGAGGCGTTCGCGGATGCGGCGTGCGATCACACCTTCATTGAGCTTTGCCCCATTTGAGACGATGTTTCCATCCACAAGGACGACCGGGAGCTGATACCTTTCCTCCTGAATACCCTCCAGCACTGCGGAAAAGGCAAAGCTCTCGAGACTGAACAGCTCGACATAATGAACCGTGACCTGCGATCCGAATCGCTGCCCAAGTCGTTCCTGCAAGAAGGCTGTAGCCGTCTCCCAAGTCATCTTTCCGCCGCAGGGGGCTGACGAAACGGCCAGGACCGTTACCGTGACAGCATGGGGTGACGAAGTCATGGGATTCAGCAAGGTCCGCCCAGCGGGCCGCAGCACCCGCCCCCTGAGAAGGTTGGCGGGGCGCTTCCGCCTCGTCCGAAGGCCAGACCTACACGCGTGAAGACCTGCTCGGCGCGTTGGGCCTGGCAGCCTGGGCACACCGGCTTGAGTCCCGCCTCTTTCTCAGCCAGGGTTGCCCGCACATCAAAGTACTGACCACACTTCTGGCAACGGTATTCGTAAATCATCTTTGGACCTCAGTTTTCAGCCTGGCAGCCGCAGTCGCGCAGCACGGACTGCGCGGCCTGCCGCACCCGTTGTAAGCCGATGACCTCCTGCTCGAATAGCGGCATCTCCAGCATCGGCACATCGAATTTCTCCACGATCTGCGCCAAGTAGCGCTTCTGCATCTCGCTCCGCTTTTTGAAGAAGGGATGAGAGCAGCGCTCCGCCGGAAGCACTTGGTTGGCGACGACGAGCTGGGTGTGGATACCAGCTTTTTCGAGGTCCAGTTTTGCCCGATAGGCCTCGATCACAGGAGTCGATTCGGGGTAAACCACGAAAGCAAAAGTGGTCCGTGCAGGGTCCCGGAGCTTGGCGATCATGGCCTCAAAACGAGCCTTGGTCTTCTCCTTCAACCCAACCGATTCCTGATTCGTGGCCACCATGAGACCGACCTGTTGGGAATAATCAAAGGGCAATTGGAGCAGACGCAGCGTGTGTCCGGTGGGTGCCGTGTCGAAGACCGTGACCTGAAACGACTCATCCGTGAGGAATTGAGAGAACTTATCGAAAGCGGCCATCTCCTCCGTGCAGGGTGACTCGAGTTCCTCCGCCAGAGCAGCAAGCATCTCCGCTGAGTATCGGGGTCGGGCGTCCTCCAGGATCGATTTCTTGTACTCCTCCGTTGCCGCTTTGGGGTCGATACGAACCGCAAAGAGGTTCTTGACGCCAATGACCGCCTGAATCTCATCGGTGACGGGTTGCTCAAAGACTTCGCCGATGTGAGCGGCAGGATCGGTAGTAACCAGCAGGGTTCGATAGCCACACTCGGCAAGCCTCAGTGCCACGACTGACGATACCGTGGTCTTCCCAACGCCGCCCTTTCCCGCAAAGAACAGGGCACGCGAGTAACCGTTGGATGGCAGCAGAATTCTCTCAGGCTGAAACATGTTCATGATCACCCCTCGGCGTTGAAGTCTCTCCCTCGAGGAGCATCTGGCCGGTGCGCCTCAGCTTCTCGACGCCTTTGATCTCCTCGTCCAGGAGAAACATGCGGCGCGCAGGCATGACCAGGCGCCGTTCGATTTCTTGCAGGTGACGCTGCTGCATCTCCCACCGGGCGCGGAAAAACGCATCCTGGCAAACCTCCTCGGGAAGAATTCCGTTGATGATCAGCTCAATCGATTTCACGCCCAATTGACGAATCTCCGCTACCGAACGCTCCGTTTCGCCAATGGCCACGGCCTCGGGCTGGACGACGAAGATAAACGTGGTCGCTCGAGGATTCCGCAGTTCGGCGATCGCTTTATCGTACATGGCCTTCGATTCCTGGATGGCCTGCACGGGCCCGAGGCAAGTCTGCCCGCTGCCCTTGGCGCTGAGGTCAATGAACTCACTCCAGTTCACAGGCAGCTCCAAGAGCCGAATGGTGTGGCCAGTGGGGGCAGTGTCGAAGATGACCAGGTCATACTCCGAATCGTCCATGAACTTGACGAACCGGTCGAAGGCGGCAATTTCCGTCGTGCAGGGGGAATTGAACTGTTCCTCCACAACCGAGATGACATCAGCAGTGAAAACCGCGCGCATGGGGCCCAGGATCTTCTCTTTGTACTCAGTAGTGGCCTGGTCCGGGTCGATCTCCATCGCCCAGAGGTTTCGCACGCCCGGAATGGGTGCAATCCGGTGGCCGATTTCCGTTTCGAACACATCGGCGAGATTTGAAGCGGGGTCGGTGGTGACAATGAGCGTTCTCCGACCGCCTTCCGCCTCCTGCACCGCCGTCGAAGCGGCCATTGAAGTCTTCCCCACACCGCCCTTCCCGGAAAAAAACAGGAACCTAGTGCTGCTCATCCCTACTCCTCTCCTTTGTAGCCCATTGCCTAAGTTCTGGAAGTGTTGGGTAAACTTGCGTCTTCCGAACCTGCCCGTTAACCGCGCTAACTGGCAATATCGCCACACCGTTCTTCTTCAGGAGGTCAAGCACGGTAGGGTTCTGCATGAACCGCGCAGGCTGCTGCGATAGGAGATATCGTTCGACCTGAACGCGACCGTTGAACTCCTGCTGGATCCTTAGTACCGCCTCTTGAATGTCCAACAGCACCGGATCGATGGTTGGCCCGCATAAGCCGCTGGGACAGCAGAGCGGCGGGTCGTAAATCTCAATCAAGGTTTTCTCATCCTCGCGCATGTCGAAGTCTTTCCTCCTGAGATGGCTAGCCCCCTCTGCCAGCCTGCCCATGGCTGATCCGCGCCGACGTAGGGCGGGATGGCTGCCGATCAGGCCCTTGGCCACTCCTTCCCTTTTGCAATTGTGCTGCGGGGTGAGGATCCGAGTGAGCTTGCAGCCGTGATTCTGGGCAAAGGGCGAATCTGCTGGATCGTGCAGGCCCCTTCTTTGATGGCCTCTTTTAATCGCAGCAGGTCATGCTGCAAGGTTTCATCGCGTCGGAATGCTGCACGCAGGAATTCGAAGAGCGTGTGGAGCGTCTGGTCGCCACCGCGGATGAGCCCATAGAAGACCCGAAAGCCCTCTCGCCGGTCGCTCACTAGCCCCGCGTGCTTCAGATAGTTCAGATGCCGGGAAACATTTGGCTGTGGCATTTCCAGGACCTCCTGAATGTCGCAACCACAGAGTTCTCCGTACAAGAGCAGGCCAATGATGCGCAGCCGGGTTAGGTCCGCCAAGCCTTTGAAGTAACTCTCCAATTC
>Ga0315280_10010321_pt1 | contig 11745 bp, 9 predicted proteins | sample YL17G06_40_MG_FD_203697 | JGI IMG/M metagenome (GOLD analysis project Ga0315280, IMG submission 203697) | Sediment microbial communities from Yellowstone Lake, YNP, Wyoming, USA - YL17G06_40 | ecosystem: Environmental > Aquatic > Freshwater > Lake > Sediment | place: USA: Wyoming | collected... | reverse complement strand
CTACCTCACTCATCCTTCAAAGATGGAACCCGCGATTCGATCCTGCAACGATGTGGCTCGCAGCATGACGATCACCGCTGGCGCCGGCGCCATCACCCTGTGGGCGGGAGGCTTCATTGGGCTGACGAAGGTTGGCACGGTGCCGATTTCGCTGGTGCCGGAGCAGATCGTCCTGGAGCTCACACAATGGGGCATTATCGGTGGTGGCGGTGCAACTGGAGCGGCCACTTCGGGCGATGAGATCGCCGAAGACATAGGGGCCCTTTGGCAGCGTGACGCAACGTCGTGGCTGGACCCGATAGAGCAGGCTTATCGAAAGGGGTTCGATTCGACGGGGGCGATGATCGGCCCTGTGGAAGTCACCCAGAACGGAGGCCTTAACGGACTGGATGTTTTCGAGTGGAACCTCCATAGGTATTCACGAGAGGCGAACATGGCGTGGTGTCGCGGCCTTGCTGATGCACGCGCGCCCGTGTTCGTGATATCCCCCGACGACGCACTTGCAAACCACGACACCCTTATGCGAGAGATCGAGTACATGCTAAACCGAGGATACAATCTCGTGCGACAATGGCTTCTTCCCCCGTGACGGAAAGGCAACTCGGATAATGGGCACACACCCTCAGACCTGCGCTTCAGCGCTTGCGTCGTTTGAGAGCGCCGCCTCCGGGATAACCGGTTACTACCTGTCTCAATGTTCTGAAATAGCGTTGCCGCTCGAAATCGAGACGAAACTGAGCGAGGCCTGGCCCGATTTCGAGTCGCTTGACCGGGACGCTTGGGCCTGGGTACGCGCGGCCATTACACGCAACTGCGCTGGTCGCCTACTAACGTATGCGTTTCGCATGGCCAACTTGGCTGTGCGAACGTCAAACGAGTCGCACGTTTATCATGGGTTCTTTGCTCTCGTAATTGACGAGAGCTTCTTGGATTACCGAGACGTTTGCTGCGTCGCCTGTGCGCTTTACGACGCGGCTCTTCGGGTTGGGGGACGCCCGAACGACCTAGTGCGCAATGCTGCGCGCTATGCGGCGCCGAGGCGTCGGGATGTTCTTCTCGGTTGGCTTGGTGGAGCCGATTATACGAAGAATCTGAACTCAATGGGATTCGAGGCCGTTCAGGGGGAAAACGGGTTCGAGTATCGCATGTTAACGTTCGTGGAAATGGAAAAACGAGTGGACTGGAAAAGGGTGGACCTGAGAACGGGACCTCACTGATTTTGGGACCTGAAAAGGGGACAGCACTGATTTGTCCGGCACGATCCCCACGGCTCGATCGGCTACGCCTACGACAACCTCGGCGGCGCCGTCTCGATCACCCAGACCATCGACGGCTTCACGCCGAACATCCAAATGCTCCAGGCGTTCGACGTGGCCAGCAACCGCACTTACCTGACCGTCTACCTCGGCAGCGTCTGGAATACATCCGACGTGTTCAGCTCGTATTACGACAAGCTCAACCGCTTGAAACGCGTGATGCAGGCCGGCCCGACCGGCGCGGTGGCCCTCAAGGAGGTGTATTTCAACTGGGACGGGCTGGACCGCCTGACCTCCATGAACCGCTTCGAGTACGTCACCGGCCTCAAAAACGTGGGACAGATTGCCGATCTGCCCCACAAGGAGCTTGCCGTTCCCGCCGAGTCTTCCTTGACGGCCCCCGGTGGGGTGACCTAGGATATCGGGTTTGAGATCGGATCGTTCGCCGATGGTCCGAGTGGCACGGGCATCTTGTCTGTGCCGCCGGGATAGACGTCAGTCGCTACGACACAGGCTGGAAGCCCGTGCTACTTCAAGGTCACCCCACGCCATGGAAACTGCCAAGGTCGCCATCGTCGGTTTCGGCACGATCGGGTCGGGGGTCGCTCGACTGCTCCTGGAAAGCGGGGACCGGATAGCCCGCAGGGCGGGCAAACGGGTCCACTTGGCCCGCGTCGTCGATACCGACTTGACTCGGCCTCGCAACGTCACGTTGCCTGAGGGTCTGCTGACCAGTGACCTGAATGTGGTCCTTCAGGACCCGGCCATAGATGTAGCTGTCGAATTGGTCGGCGGACTGGAGCCCGCTCGCACCATCGTGCTGAAGCTCCTCGAAAGCGGCAAGAACGTGGTCACCGCCAACAAGGCCCTTTTGGCGGAGCATGGCCGGGAACTGTTCGACCAGGCCCGGAAGCTCGGCCGCTCGATCGCCTTCGAGGCGTCGGTGGGCGGAGGCATTCCCATCATTGCGGCCATCGGCCAGTGCCTTGCGGGCAATCAGATCCAGTCAATCCATGCCATCCTGAACGGCACCAGCAACTACATTCTTACCCAAATGGGGGATCACGACGCGGACTACGCTGCCGCCGTGGCCGAGGCCCAACGCCTCGGCTACGCCGAGGCCAACCCGGCCATGGACGTGGACGGCAGCGATGCGGCCCAGAAACTGGCGATCCTGGCCCATTTGGGCTTCGGGGCCCGGGTTCACTGGAAGAAGATCCCCCGCACGGGCATCGACACCGTGGAAGTGGCCGACATCCGATACGCACGGGAGTTGGGCTACGCCATCAAGCTGCTGGCCGTGGCGGAACTGGTGCCGGAGGGGCTGGAGCTGCACGTATCGCCTACGTTGGTGAGGCATAGCACCCCGCTGGCCGAGGTCCGCGGGGCGTACAATGCCATTCGGGTGGTGGGCGATGCCGTGGGACGGGTCTTTTTCCACGGGCTGGGCGCGGGCCAGATGCCGACCGCCTCGGCCGTGGTGGCCGACATCATCGACACGGTCCTCGGCCGGGCGGCGATCACCTTCCGCACGCTGGAGCTTTGGTCCACCAAGCGAGAGGCCCCCGTGGCCATCCGCGACCCGGCCAAGGTCTCCGGGCGGTACTACCTCCACTTCAACGTGGACGACCGCCCGGGCGTATTGGCGGAGATTGCCGGGATCTTGGGCCGCCACGAGATTTCGATTGCCTCGGTGATCCAGCACGAGACGGAAGAGGAATCGGGCCACGTGGTCCCGCTGGTCATCATGAGCCACTCGGCGTCGGAGGGCGCCATGCGGGAAGCGATGGCGACGATCGAGCAACTGCCCTCAGTCCATCCGCGGAGTGTAAGGATGAAGGTGCGGGACTGAGCACCAATGATGAGTGCTGAATGATGAATGATGAATGCCCAATGACCAAGGCACAATGACCAATGAAGAGGAAACCGCCATGATTGGTCATTGGTGGCTGGTCAGTCTCGCTGCCCCTTGCCGGGCCGACACGGCCCGGCTCTGAACCCTGAACCCTGGCCCCTATCGTGAAATACGCGATCATTATTCCCGACGGTTGTGCGGACGAGCCACAGGAGTCGCTGGGCGGCAAGACGCCGCTGGAGGCGGCCGACGTGCCGGCCATGGACGCCATTGCCCGGGCAGGCGTGGTGGGCCGGGCGTGCCACGTACCGGAGGCGCTGCCCCCCGGCTCCGACGTGGCCAATCTGAGCCTCTTTGGCTACAACCCGATCACGCACTACACCGGGCGGGCGCCTCTGGAAGCGGTCGCCCAGGGCATCCAACTGGGGCCGGACGATTGGGCCGTGCGATGCAACCTGGTGACGATCGAAGACCAGGTGATGCGGGATTTCACCGCCGGGCACATCTCCAGCGAAGAGGGGGCGGAGCTGATCCGCAGCTTGCAGGAGCGGCTCGGTTCGGAGCGATTGCAGTTCTATCCGGGCGTGAGCTACCGGAACCTGCTGGTGTACCGCGGCGAGGGCCGGCCCGCCCCGTTCTCGATCGACACCCGCACCACGCCTCCCCACGATCTGACGGACAAGTCGGTCCTGGACGATCATCCCCGCGGGCCGGGGAGCGATCTCTTGGTGCAGTTGATGGGGGATAGCGTGGCCGTGTTCGCCGATCACCCGGTGAACGTCCGCCGCCGGGAGCAAGGCAAGCCGCCGTGTACGAACATTTGGCTCTGGGGCCTGGGGGGCGCGCCGCGGCTGGCGCCGTTTGCCGAGCGGTTCGGCATTCGTGGGGCGATGATCACGGCGGTGGACCTGTTGCGGGGCCTAGCGGTCTTGTTGGGCTGGCGGCGGATCGAGGTCCCCGGGGCGACCGGCTACACGGACACCGACTATGCCGCCAAAGGCCGCTACGCCGTCGAGGCCCTGAAGGAGGTGGACCTGGTCTGCGTCCACGTCGAGGCGACCGACGAGGCCTCGCACGAAGGGGACGTGGCGGCCAAGGTCAAGGCCCTGGAGGAGATCGACCGGCACATCGTGGGCCCGGTCCACGCGGCCTTGAAAGCTTGCGGCGAGCACCGTATCCTGGTCACTCCCGACCATCCTACGCCGCTGCGGATCAAGACCCACAGCCACGGCTACGTTCCCTGGACGATCGCCGGCGCCGGCATCCGGGCCGGCGGCTTTGCCGCGTACGACGATCCCACCGGAATGAAATCGGATTGGGCATTCGATGAGGGCTGGAAGTTGATGGAATTTTTCATTGGCGGGAAATCGTCACGCAGTGAACCCGAGGCGTGACGGATGCTAAGCCGCAAGCGGCCCTGGCCCCTGAACCCTGAAGCCTGACATGTCGATCCTCGTACAGAAATTTGGTGGCACGAGCGTTGCCGATAGCCAGAAGATCCTCGCCGCGGCCCGCAAGGCGATCCGCGCGGAAAAGGAGGGCAATCAAGTCGTGACCGTCGTGAGCGCCATGGGCCACACCACCGACGTGCTCATCGGCCTGGCCCGGCAAATCACCGACGATCCGCCCGCCCGGGAGATGGACATGCTGCTGGCAACGGGCGAGCAGGTGAGCGTGGCCCTGATGGCCATGGCCATTCATTCGCTGGGCCACAGGGCCGTCAGCATGACCGGGGGCCAACTGGGGATCATGACCGACAGCACGCACACCAAGGCCCGCATCCGCTCGATCAACACGGGCCGCATCCGCCGCGCGCTGGACGAAGGGAGGATCGTGATTGCCGCGGGGTTCCAGGGGATCGACCCTTCGGAGAACATCACCACCCTGGGCCGGGGTGGCAGCGACACGACGGCCGTGGCCCTGGCCGCCGCGCTCCATGCCGGCGCCTGCGAGATCTATACCGATGTGGACGGCGTCTACACCACCGACCCCCGCATCGTCCCCGAGGCGCGGCGCCTGAAGCAGATCAGCTACGACGAGATGCTCGAGCTGGCCAGCGCCGGGGCGGGCGTGATGCACAACCGCTCCATCGAGTTCGGCAAGAAATTCAGCGTGCCGATCCACGTGCGCAGCAGCTTCAGCGACCAGGCGGGAACGATCATCGCGGCGGATCCCGAGGCCCCCGACCAGCCGGTCTGCGGGGCGGCGATGATCAAGGACGATGCCCGGGTCACGGTGCTCGGCGTTCCCGATCGGCCGGGCGCGGCGATGACCGTCTTCTCGAAGATCGCCGCCAAGAACATCGCCATGGACATGATCGTGCAGAACGTGGCCGCGGAGGGTCATGCCGACATCTCGTTCGCCGTGCTGCGCACCGATTTGCCGGCCACGCTCAAGGCCGTCGAGGAGGCCACCCGCGTCCTCGGGGCCCAGGGGTACAACTACGACGAGAACGTTTCGAAGATTTCCGTCGTGGGGCTGGGCATGAAGAGCCAGCCCGGCGTCGCCCAGAAGATGTTCCGCGCCCTGGCCCAGAAGCAGATCAACATCCTCATGATCACCACCAGCGAGATCAAAATCTCGGTCATGGTGGACCGCGACTCCGCCGTCGAGGCCCTGCGGACCGTCCACGCCGCCTTTGAGCTCCACAAGGAGTCCCCAAGCGCCGCAAAGGTCGGAGCCGAATCGGCCGACGGGCTGGTGACCAACAACACCTCGGAAATGGTCGCCCGCATGCAAGGCATGGAAGACCTGCTCATCGACGACATCACCCTGGACGAGTCCCAGGCCCGGGTGACGATCTCGGGCGTGCCGGACCAGCCCGGCCTGGCGGCCCAGATCTTCGATGAGATCGCCGGCCAGGGAATCGTCGTGGACATGATCGTGCAGAGCACGGGCCGCGAGGGCCGGGCCAATCTGAGCTTCACCGTGCCTCAAAAGGACTTGAGCCGGAGCGTGGAGGTGACCGGCCGGCTCGCGCGGCGCCTGGGCTGTCCGCCGCCCACCAGCAGTCCGAAGGTCGCGAAGCTCTCCGTATTGGGGACGGGCATGCGGAGCCAGACGAGCCTGTCCAAGCGGCTTTTTCAGTCGCTGGCCGCGGCGGGGGTCAACGTGGAGATGATCAACACCAGCGAGGTGCGGCTGAACGTCGTGGTCGATGGCGCCGCCGGCCCAACGGCCGCCGAGGTGCTGCGCAAGGAATTCGCCGACGTGATGGTGTAGGGGCCACGGGGAATGACCAAGCACCAATGACCAATGACCAAACGGGGACAAGTGCTTTCTTCAGTGGTCATTGGACCATGGTCATTGGGACTTCATCCTTCAGCCTTTCCCCTATTCCCCCAGCACGTCGTTGAGCACCTCTTCGTTCACGTAGATCGGCAGCGGCGGCTGGCAGGTGACGGCGACGGCGATGGCGTCGCTGGGCCGCGCGTCGATCTCGATCAATTCGCCCTGGTGCCGCGCGCGGAGCTTGGCGTAGTAGGTGTGCTCGCGGAGCTCGTTGATCACCACGTCCTGCAGCTCCGCCCCCAATTGCTCGATCACGTTGACGATCAGGTCGTGGGTCAGCGGCCGGGGGGAAACGATCCCTTTGACCCGCCGGTCGATGCTGGAAGCCTCGAAAATCCCGATCAGAATGGGGAACTGTCGCTCCCCATCGACCTCCTTCAGGTAGATCACCTGATTCTCGTTAATCTCGCTGATAATGATTCGCGACAATTCCATCTGGACGGGCATGGCCATGTCCTTGAACGCAAGAGGAGACCAGTTCCGGCGAGGCGGGCACGCGACGCCCGCCGGCCCTCACCGTCCGTCCATTATAGGCAGCCCTCCGCGGCTGACGCTAGTGGGCCGGCACGCTTCCATTGCCGGGTAACGTAGGACGGATTTCCAATCCCTCCAATCTCAGGGCGGGCGCCGCAAAACCGCGGTGGCCAGTTGCGTCAACACCAATTGACTCGCTGCGTGTTGCTGTTCCAGACCTTTCAGGCTATCCCGCTCCTTCTGCACTACCGCCGCCGGGGCGCGCTTTAGGAACTTCTCGTTGGCCAGCTTCTTCTGCTGCGCGGCGATGCGGGCTTCGAGCTTGGCCAGCTCGTCCTTCTTCTTGGCGATCTCGGCGTCCAGGTCGATCAGGTCGGCCAGGGCCACGAAGATCTCGATCCCCGGTAGCGTCGCATTGGCGCTGAGCGACGGGGCCTGAACGTCGGGGCCCCAGCCGGTGGCCCGGGCGCCGGCCATGGAGTCGAAGTACGGCTCCATCGGCTCCAGCAGCGCGGCGGTCCCGGCGTCACAGCGGACGGAGAACTCAATCCGCTTCTTCGGCGGCACGTTCTGCCGGCTGCGGACCTCGCGGACTGCGCGAAGCACTTCCTGAAACCGTGCGAAGCGGGCCTCGATCGCCGGATCGCGCCGCGCCGGGTCGCTTTCCGGCCACGGCGCGATCATCACGCTGTCGGCCGCTTCCATCTCGTGCAACCCTCGCCGCGGGGCAACCTGCCCGAGCAACTGCCACACCTCCTCGGTCACGAAAGGCATCATCGGGTGCAGGAGCCGCAACAGGGCGTCCAGGGTGTGGGCCAGAAGACGCTGCGCGGTCGCCCGCGTCTTGGCCTGCTGCAAGCGCCGCTTGATCATCTCCACGTAGAAACTGCAAAACTCGTCCCAGGCGAACTCGTAGAGGAACCGCGCGGCATCGGCATACTGATACGCCGCCAGCGCGTCGGTCGCTTGCTGCGTGACGGTCGAAAGCCGGCTCAGGATCCAGCGGTCCTCGACCAGGAGGTCTTCGTCGGCCACCTCGCCCGGCGTGTAGCCCTCCAGGTTCATCAGGGCAAAGCGCGAGGCGTTCCAGAGCTTGTTGCAGAAGTTCCGCGCCACGGCAAACCGCTCGCTCACCACGGCCGCCCGCGGCAAGGCCGTGTCGGCCGGCTTCTCGGCCCACTGGGTGCTGAAATCCTTTCCGCACTGGCGGCACTTGACCCGCGGCAGCACGCGGTTTTCCTTGGTCTGCTCGATGAGGGCCTCGCAGTGCGGGCACTCGAACTCCACCGGCATGCGGATGTCCTGCGTCTCCGTGGCCAAGTACGCCAGGCCGAAGCGGAGGGAATCGGCCCCGAACTTCTCGATCAGGTCTACCGGATCGACGCCGTTGCCCTTGGACTTCGACATCCCTTCGCCGTAGGCGTCGAGGATCTTCGAGTGGATATAGACCTCGTAGAACGGGACCTCGCCCATGTTGTGTAAGCCCATGAGCACCATGCGGGCGACCCAGAGGGTGATGATGTCGCGGTTGGTCACGAGCACGCTGGTGGGGTAATAGTATGCCAGCTCCGGCGTATTCTCGGGCCAGCCGAGCGTCGAGTGCGGCCAGAGGGCGGAGCTGAACCACGTATCCAAGACTCCCTCGTCTCGCTGGAATCCATGCGCATCCTCAAGTTCCTTTTCAAGCCACTCGTATCCCGGCCTGACACAGACGAACACATGAATGCCCTGCAACCCTTCCTCCGGACGGAACTGAACGGAGACGTTCTCTCCGTACTTCTCTTTGAGGAACCGATACGGCGCGGGATGGGTTTCGCCGTAAAACTCATCCCTTCGCCGGCGGAGCTCCTCAAGTTCCTCCGGTCGGGCTGTCGCAAGCAACTTTTGCCCGCCTTCGCGGATCCGCCGAAGTCTTTGCTGGTCTTTTGCGTCGAGTTGATCGAAGGGAATTCGGTTGTGCCAGACTGGGATTTGATGCCCCCACCAGAGCTGCCGGCTGATCGGCCAGTCGCGTTTCTCGCTCAGCCAATCGAGATAGCCCTTGGCGTAGCGTTCGGGGATGATCTTCACGCGCCCCTCGCTCACCGCGTCCATGGCGTCCTGCGCCAGCCCCTCCATCTTCACAAACCACTGATCCGCCAGGAGCGGCTCGATGGGCGTCTTGGAGCGGTCGGAATGGGCCAGGTCGATCGCGCGGTCCTCCACCTTGGCCACCAGGCCGAGCTTGTTGAGGTCCGCGACCACGTTTTCCCGCGCGACCATGACCGTCTGTCCGCAATACGGGCCGGCGCTGGCGTTCAATGTGCCATCCGGGTTGAGGATGTTGACCATCGGCAGCCCCTGGCTCAGGCCGACCTCGTAGTCGTTCGGATCATGGGCCGACGTGATCTTCACCGCCCCGGTACCCAACTCGGGCTTCGCCCACTCATCGGCGATCAGCGGGATCGGGCGGTCAAGCAGCGGGAGCATGACTTTGCGGCCGTCGCGGGCCATGTCGCGCAGGGCGAGCAACTCGGGGAGCAGTTCCCGCCGGCGCTGCTTGACGTCCTCGAGTTCGCCCTGCAACTCGGCCTTGAACTTCTCCGGGGCCGCGGCGCGCCGCTGCCGGAGATCGGCCTCGGCGCGATCGAGCGCGGCGGCCGGGTCCGGATGCACCGCCACGGCCGTGTCGCCGAGCATCGTCTCCGGCCGCGTCGTGGCGATCATCACGTGCTTGGGCTCCCCCGGCTTCGGATCGATCACCGGGTAGAGGAAATACCAGAAGTGGCCGGGCACCGTCTCGTGAAAGACCTCGTCGTCGGCCACCGCAGTTTGCAGGAGCGTGTCCCAGTTCACCAGCCGCTTGCCGCGGTAGATCAGCCGCTCCTCGAAGAGCTTGAAGAACGTGTGGCGCACCGCCCGGGCGCACATCGAGTCCAGCGTGAATCGGGTCCGCTCCCAATCGCAGCTACAGCCCATCAGCCTGAGCTGGCTGAGGATCCGGGCCTCGTATTCGTCCTTCCAGGCCCAGATGCGGCGCACGAGTCCTTCGCGGCCAAGGTCATGCCGGGTCTTGCGCTCTTCGGCGAGCAGGCGCCGCTCGACCACCGCCTGGGTGGCGATCCCGGCATGATCGGTCCCCGGCATCCAGAGGGTCTCGAAGCCCTGCATCCGCTTCTGCCGAATGAGGATGTCCTGGAGCGTGTTATTCAGCGCGTGGCCGAGGTGCAGGGCCCCGGTCACGTTGGGCGGCGGGATAACGATGGTATACGGCTTCCGCTCCGGGTTGGGCTCGCTGTGGAAGAATCCTCGCTCCTCCCAGAAGCGGTACCACCGCCCTTCCGCGGCGGCGTGGTTGTATTGGGTGGGCAAATCCTTGAACGACGAAATCGTGGCCATGGGCTAATTGTCTCTCCGTAGCGCGCGTCGATGCCTACCGGCCAACGTCAGCCGACGGGCGAGCCTCCGGGAGCGTTGAACTCCCAGAAACCGATACGGCGGTCCCGGTCGGCTGTGGCGCCTGGTCCGGCCTGCCCTGCAACCGGGCCACCAACTCTGCCTTGTGACGGTACATGATCGCCACAAGCTCATCGTCTTCGATGTATCCGAGACCGCGCCCAAGATGGGCCTCGGCAAGGAATCCAAGATGGGCGAACAACTGGCCGAGCCGGACGTCTGGCGACAGCGTCCACACCTCCGCCAGTAGTGTCAGGGCTTCTCGTTGCACGTCAGGGCTCATGGAGTAGGTCTCCGATCTTTGGCTCCGAGGCATACGGCCGTGGGAGTCTGCCGATCACCTCGACCCGGATTAAAGTCCCGGGGGCCAACTTGGCTATGCGAGTCGCCCGGGTAACACCATTATACACCACCAGAACGCCGTCCGATGCCTCGTAAACCCACGGCGGGGGCATCCCGACTGCCGAGCGGCCGAACAGGGCGATCTGCCGGGCGAGCTTTGACGGGTCCGCTCCCTCTCGCCGGGACGGCGGAACGCGCAACTCACGCGGATTGACATCGCGGAATTCAGGCATCCCGGCAGTCTACCTTCAGAACCGGACGCCGGGAAGTGCCCGTGCCGCCTAAGGCCCCCATGCCGACGAAGGCGAGCGCATGACACCCAGCCAAAATCACTTCTTCGTACCGACCCGTTGTTTTCGGGGCTTCTTCTTGCCTGTCGCTTCGAGGAATCGCCGCAGCGAATGCAGCACCTCGCTCTCGCCGGAGGCAGCGCCGCCTTGGCGGTGGGGGGCTGCCATGCGTCGTTCCAGCCAGCGGATCGGGTCCTCTCCAGTGGCTTTCAACGCGCGCGTCAGTTCCTGCCGAACTGTACTGAGCTTCTTTGGTCCGATCACAAGAGTGCCTCCAACAGGTCCCACAGTTCCTGAAGCCGCCGTGTCGCCACCTCCAGCGTCTCCCCGTGGCTGAGCCGACGCGCGATTCGTCAGGGCCATCGCTCCACTTCGGCCGCGCCACCCGACCCGAATTGTTGCGCCTCACTTCAATTCCTCCATGACTTCTCGGAGCAATTTGAGAAACCACGGCTTCTCTCTGGCTGCCTGCACAAGCACCCTCTTCCACACCCCGATGGGCTCAGTGATGGTGGTGTGGCTTGCCCACACAAGGCGATCCTTCGGGCGCCGGTAATAGCCGATCCTGATCCATTCGCGTTCAGCCTCACCCTCGAATTCGATCAAATCAACAACATCCCAATACGGCACGCCTGTGCTCCCGGGATTCGACGGCACAACGGTCCGGTCTTTGACGACGCCTCTCTTTTCGCGTTCCTTTCCCGGTGGCCGTTCACGGTTTCTCGGAAAACTGCTGTTGGGCGATCAGGACGAATCGGTTATCACGTATGAATGCCACGAACATTCACGGAGGACGAGGTAC
>Ga0315280_10010320_pt1 | contig 11745 bp, 5 predicted proteins | sample YL17G06_40_MG_FD_203697 | JGI IMG/M metagenome (GOLD analysis project Ga0315280, IMG submission 203697) | Sediment microbial communities from Yellowstone Lake, YNP, Wyoming, USA - YL17G06_40 | ecosystem: Environmental > Aquatic > Freshwater > Lake > Sediment | place: USA: Wyoming | collected... | reverse complement strand
TTAGCCTTGCTTCGTCAAGTCCGGACGCGTTCGCCGGGTCCGAGGTGCAAGGGCAAGATGCCCTCGCCACGGCGGCTGGACTACACGGGCATTAGCTTATCATAGTTGGCCCGCCGGAGACAGTGTATACTACGGCGATAATCGTTGAGGAGCAGAGTATGAAAACGCTGATGATCGCGCTGGTCGTTGCCGCCACTCTGATGGGGCAAGCACAGGTGTCTCAGCCGCCGGCCGCAGGACTCTTCCGGCAGCACCTGGCGGACTATGACTCGGAACTCCGTCGTGCGGACGGTCGCGTGGATATTGACGCGCTGGTCGCACGGCTGAAGGAACTGGGCGTCACGGCCTACTACTGGCTTATCTGGCACGCGCCGACGGATTGGGATGACTTGAAGTTGTTTCTGCCCCGGGCGGCCCGGGCCGGCATCGAGGTCTGGGTATACCTCGTGCCGCCGTCGGAGAGCGCGCCGAAGTACGGGAGCCAGTACCCCGAGCCGTTCCGGCTGGACTACGGGCGCTGGGCCGAAGAGATCGCCAAGCTGTCGCTGGAGCGCCCCAACCTCACGGCGTGGGTGATCGACGATTTTTACGCCAACCGTGCGTTCTTCACGCCGGCCTATCTGCGCGAGATGCAGACACGCTCGCAGCGCATCAATCCGCGCCTGGCTCTTCTGCCCTTGATGTATTTCAACGAGATCAGCGTCAAATTCACGGAGGACTACCGCGCGGTCATTGATGGCGTGGTCGTGGCCTATTTGCAGGACCGCGACGAGATCGAGCGGACCTGGGCCGTCCTCAACGATGCGGACATGGTCCCGCCGAGCGAGCTGAGCTTCCCGCTCGGCACGCCCTCGCAGGCGGGCGATTTCGTGATGGCGAGCCGGCGACGCTTTCACATCCCCTTCGTCTCCATGACCGCGGGCGATGCGGGAGAGTTTCGCCAGCGCCACGGCGACCCCGCGACGCCGGAACGAATCGCGGAGTATCTGCGTTTGTCTCTGCAGGCTTGGCGCGAGGGCAAATGCGACGGCGTCGTCACGTACTGCCTGGACAAGCGGCCACAGAGCCAGACCATTCCCCTGGCTCAGAAGCTGTTTCACGAATTCCGGAACACGGCCGCGAAGACGGACGCCGCACCACCGTTTGCAGTCTCCGACCGCCAGGTGCGCATCTCGGCAGGAGTCCTGGAGCGCGTGATCGATTTGACCAACGGGAACCTGAGCATGACCCATCTGCGTGTTCAGGACCAGGACCTCCTGGCCGGACCGGCGTTCGAAGTGAGCCTCATCGTGACACGTGCCGAGCCCAACGCCAGGCCAAAGGGACTCAAGCCGGGCGAAGGCGGCACCATCGACAGCGTGAAAACCTTCAGTCCGGGCCGGCACGTCGATCCCGGCGCCTACGACGATGCGACCCTCGGCCAAACGACCCGCTGGGTCGAGCCGGTCCGCATCCGAGCCAGCCAATGGGCGGATATCTTTACGCTCGCGAAGCCGGAAGTCTCCGCCCCGGCTCCCGACGTGTCTCGTCTGACCATTCGTGCCCGCGCCCGTAGCATGGGCGTCTCGCCCATGAGTAGCACGGCCGTCCCGGCCGTGAGTGCCACGGGCATCCTGCCTGTGGCTGTCCCAGAAAGCCATGGGCGGGACGCCCATGCTACTCACGGGCAAGATGCCCGTGCTACGGGCAGTGCTTTGGATGGGCTGGTTCTCACGGTGGTCTATGAAGTCTATCGTGGCGAGCCGGTCGTCCGCAAATGGGTGGAGATTGCCAACGAGAGCAGCGTCTGGCGCAAGATCGAGCAGTTGACCATTGATGATTTCGCTCTTGCGCCCAGCATTTCCGAGCGGGTGCCGCTCACCCCGGCGGGCTACGGAGTAGGGACCAGCATGATCGGCTTTGCCGCATCCGACGGCGCCTTTGGTGTGATCGCCGCGAATGAAATCCCCTCAGGGCTGAAGGCCATCGCCGATACCGGGGCGCTGGGTTATCACCCGACGAGGTTCGAGTGGGTGCTGGGGCCGGGCGAGAAGTTCGTCTCCGAGCCCGTGTTCCTCTACGCCTTCAGCGGCCCGGTGCAGCAGACCATCTCCGCCCGCTCGACGCCCCTGGACCGGACCGTCGAAGGGCCTTTCCAGCGTTTCCTGTCGCGGCACATCGGCATTACGGGCGAGCGGCTGCCCTGCGATGCGCCCCAGTGGCTTACCTGGGCTACCTTCGGCCCCGACCTCAATGATGTCATGATTCGCCAACAGGCCGATTGCGCGGCTCGCGCCGGCTTCGTGCAGTTCCTCATGGACGATGGCTGGCAGCGTGACCGGCTGGGCACGGAGCCGGACCGGGCCAGGTTCCCGGATTTCGCGGCCACCGCCGAGTATATTCGCTCGCGCGGCCTCAAGCTGGGGCTATGGCTGTCCTGTTTCCGGGATGCGAACTCGCCCGACCTGAAAGCCTGGCCCGAGGCCCGTTCGCTGCCGGTGGTCACGCGGCTGGGCGGCATTGCGATGAGCTTCACCACGCCTTGGCGCGAATTCTATGCCCAAGACCTGGTCCGGCTGCACGAGCGCTACGGTGCCGCCTACTTCAAGCAGGACTTCAGCAACATCCTCTACGGCGACCTGACGGACACGCATCCGAACCGCACGCGCAAAGAATCGCTCCTGCGCGGTTTGCGGGGTCTGCTGGAAGCCCAGGACCGGCTCCGCGACCTCGCGCCGGATGTGATGAACGAAATGACCCACGAGATTTACTGGGATACGCCCGGGGCCCCGTGCGATCTGGCGGCCCTCCAGCACGCGGCGCGCTATCACGTCTCGCCCAACGCTTGTCGCGGTATCGCTCCCCGTCCCAGGCCGGGACAAGCCGCGCCTGCCATCGACCCGCAGAAACTGCGTGCGGAGCTGATCGGCGCGTGCTACCAGGCCCGGCAAATCTTCTACTCGCATCGCGGCCTGCCGCTGTACTGCCTCGAATTCTATGGCGCCGCCACCGAGGATCACCAGGGCAGCCTGACGCCCGAGGTCCAGGATCGGCAGGTGGTCAGTTGGCTACTCGGTGCCCCGCTGGTCTTCTCGGGCGATCTGAGCACGCTGTCGCCGGAACATCTGGCGCACTATCAGAAACGGTTCGCGTTGGTCAATCGCCTGCATCGATCGTGGGACATCTATCGTCATTTCCAATTCAGCGGCGTGCCGGCGCCGACCGATGACGATTGGCATTGGTGGGGCAAGCTCAACGACGAAGGCTGCGGCGCGGTCGTCGTCGTGCGTGGCTCCGCCGGCGCCGAGCGCCGGGCGATCAATATTCCGTGGGTCAACTCGGAACGCCGGTATGTGGTGACCGCCTCGTTTACCGAGCGGCGGCTGGGCGACTTCACGGGCCGCCAACTCCAGTCCACCGGCGTGGAAGTGGCCCTGCCCGTGTACGGCCAGGAAATCCTCGAATTGGCGCCCGCCCAGTAGGCTCTCTTGGTGAGATGCATTGATGCTCACGTATCGAACAGGGACTTCAGGGTGGCAGCCTCAAGGCCGAAGGCCTTGGGGATGGTCAGCGTCTATCAATGAAGCCATCCCCAAGCTGCGCTTGAGGCTGCCACCCGGACATCCATATGTTGGACGGATGGATCAACAGTAGTGAAAGGATCGAGAAGCATGAATCGGCACATTGGGATCGGCCTCGTTGTGATGGCTGCTAATCTGGCAATGGGTGCGGAGCCGTCCGCCGTGACTCTGCCGCCGGGGGTGAAGGCGGTCTGGGACATGGGCAAGGCGTATCACGAGACGACGCCCACCCGCGAGCGGATCTGTATCAACGGGCTGTGGCGGTGGCAGCCGGCTGAGGCCAAAGCGGATCAGACGCCCACGGCCAACTGGGGCTATTTCAAGGTCCCGGGATGCTGGCCCGGCACCGGCGACTACCTGCAGAAAGACAGCCAGACGCTCTACGCGCATCCGAGTTGGAAGGAGCGCCGGCTCGGCACCGTCACGGCTGCCTGGTACGAACGCCAGGTCACGATTCCCAGCGCTTGGGCCGGCCGTTGCGTGGCGGTCTCCTTTGAGTACCTGAATTCCTATGCGGCGGTGTATGTGGACGGCGCGAAAGCGGGCGACGTTCGGTTTCCGGGAGGCGAGGTCGATCTCACCTCCGTCTGTCGCGCCGGCAGCACGTACAGGCTCAGTCTGCTCGTGGTCGCCCTGCCGCTGAAGGGCGTCATGCTCTCGTACACGGATAGTGCCTCCGCCCGGGAAGTGAAGGGCTCCGTGGCTCGGCGCGGCTTGTGCGGCGATGTGTACTTGGTGAGCACGCCCGCCGGGCCGCACCTCGCCGACCTGCGGGTGGACACCTCCGTACGCAAGCAGGAGATCACGCTGGATGCGGCCGTTGAGGGACTGACGCCGGAGGCACAGTACGCCTTTCGCGTACGAATCACGAAAGAGGGCCGCAGCGTCAAGGAATTCACCAGCATGGCGTTCTCAGCGGGTGATCGTGGCATGGGCTTCCAGCCCATGAATCATCGGCAGGATGCCGATGCCACCGAGTCTCACGGGCAAGATGCCCGTGCCACAGGCCACGTCTCGTTCGCCGAGAAATGGATGCCGGACAAGCTCTGGGATATTCACACACCTGGGAACCAATTCGACCTCGAGGTCTCGCTGGTAGACGCTGGGGGCAAAGTCATCGACACCGGCTGGCCAGTGCATTTCGGCTTTCGCGAGCTCTGGATCGACGGCCGGGATTTCTACCTCAACGGCACGCGGATCTTTCTCTCTGCCTTGCCGGTCGATAATGCCGCGATAAGTGCGGCGCTTGCCAATTATGACGCCATCCGCGAGAGTCTCCAGCGCCTCCAGAGCTTCGGCATCAACTTCGTCTATACGCACAACTACGGCTGTGAGCCGGGCTCGCATCTGGGCTTCGCGGAGCTTCTGAGGGCGGCGGATGACGTGGGGATGCTCGTCTCCTTCTCCCAGCCGCACTTCAGTCACTACGAGTGGCAGGCGGCCGACGCCGATAAGAGTAATGGCTACGCCCGTCACGCGGAGTTCTATGTCCGCGCCGCCCAAAACCATCCCTCGGTTGTGATGTACTCGATGAGCCACAACGGCACGGGCTACAGTGAGGACATGAATCCGGACATGATCGACGGGATCCACGACGACCGCGACCAATGGGGCATGCGGAACGTCAAACAAGCGCTGCGGGCCGAAGAGATCGTGAAGCGCCTCGATCCCTCCCGCATCGTCTATCACCATGCTTCGGGCAACCTCGGCTCGATGCATCCGATGAACTTCTACCCGAACTTCGTCCCGATCCAGGAACTGTCCGACTGGTTCGAGCACTGGGCGACGCAGGGCGTCAAGCCGGCGTTCCTGTGCGAGTACGGCGCGCCGTTCACGTGGGACTGGACGATGTATCGCGGCTGGTACGAGGATAAGCGGGAGTTCGGCAGTGCCGCGGTGCCTTGGGAGTTCTGCCTGGCCGAGTGGAATGCCCAGCTCCTCGGGGACAAGGCGTTCCAGATCAGCGACGCGGAGAAGGCGAATCTCCGCTGGGAGGCGAAGCAGTTCCAGGCGGGCCGGGTCTGGCACCGCTGGGACTATCCCGTCGAGGTGGGTTCCACGCGGTTCGACGAGCGCTACCCCATCTTCGCCATGTACCTGACGGACAACTGGCGGGCCTTCCGCACCTGGGGCGTCTCCGCGATCTCCCCGTGGGAGTGCGGGCACTACTGGAAGCTGCGCGAGGGCGTGGACCGGCGCCGCCAGGACTTCAAGGTGGATTGGGACGGCCTGCAAAGGCCTGGGTTCAGTCCGGACTATATCGATCAGCGGTACGAGCGGATGGATCTGGCCTACACGCCTTCCGATTGGCTCGGCACAGCGGCCGCCCAAGCCCTGATCCGCAACAACCGGCCGCTCTTGGCCTACGTCGGCGGCAGACCCGACCGCTTCACCAGCAAAGATCACAATTTCCGTCCCGGGGAGACGGTCGAGAAACAGGTGATTATCATCAACAACTCGCGCGAGACCGTCTCGTGCGAGGCAACGTGGGCCTTCGGTCATCAGAGAACGGGTCTCGGCGGGCCGAGCCCCATTCTACCGGGCATGACCGGCAGTAAGACCGTGACGGTGGCCACGGGACAGCAGGAGCGCATTGGGCTTCGCTTCGAATTGCCGGCCACGCTCGAACCCGGCAAGTACGAGGTGACCGCGAGTGTCAGATTCCGCGACCGTGAAACGCAGGTAGACGTTTTCCCCATCGATGTTCTGCCGCTCCCAACGGAGGTGCAGACAGAGGCGAAAATCGCCTTGTTCGACCCGAAAGGCGAGACCGGCGCGCTGCTGAGCAAGCTGGCGGTGCAGAGTCAGCCGGTCGAGGCCGGTGCCGACCTATCCGCGTATGATGTCCTGGTCGTGGGCAAGTCCGCACTTACGGCCGGAGGGCCGGCGCCCGATATCAAGCGGGTGCGCGAGGGCTTGAAGGTCGTCGTGTTCGAGCAGACGGCGGATGTCCTCGAGAAGCGACTGGGGTTCCGCGTGGCTCAGTACGGGCTGAGGCAAGTCTTCACGCGGGTGCTGGATCACCCTCTTCTGGCCGGAATTGCGGCGGGGCATCTGCACGACTGGCGCGGCGCGGCCACCATCCTGCCACCGCGGCTGAAATACGAGATGCGGCCGCGCTACGGGCCGACCATCCAATGGTGCGATATCCCGGTCACACAGGTGTGGCGCTGTGGCAATCAGGGCAACGTCGCCTCCGTCCTGATCGAGAAGCCCGCCCGCGGCGATTTTCTGCCGATCCTCGACGGCGGTTTCGCCCTTCAGTACAGCCCACTCCTGGAGTATCGCGAAGGCCAGGGCCTGGTGCTCTTTTGCCAGATGGACGTGACGGGGCGGACGGAGCCCGAGCCGGCGGCCGACACGCTGGTCCGCAATCTCCTGCGGTACGTTTCGGCTTGGAAGCCGGCCCGTGGCGAGGGCGTCCCGCCCTTGCGTCCCGCCGGCATCTCGCCGGCGTCAGAGAACAAGGGCAGGATGCCCTCGCCACGGAAGAACAAGGGCGAGACGCCCTCGCCACGGGAGGCCGTCTATGTCGGCGAACCTGCTGGCCAAGCCTATCTTGAATCCACAGGCGTATCGGCGCGCTCCTATGATGGCAGCGGCTTGTCGCCCAACCAAGTCCTCATTGTAGGTCCTGGCGGCGGGCAGAAACTGACGGCTCAGACAGCCGACTGGATCAGGGCCGGCGGGAACGTGCTGGCAGTTGGGCTGGACGAAGCGGATACCAACACATGGCTGCCGTTCAAGGTGGCGATGAAGAAGGCCGAGCATATCGCCGCCAGTTTCGAGCCGTCTGGAAGGGAGTCGCCGCTGGCGGGGGTCGGGCCGGCGGATGTTCACAACCGCGATCCGCGCCCATTGCCTCTCGTCGTGGCGGGAGCCCGGATTGTCGGCGACGGTGTCCTGGCCCGCGCGGATCGCGCGGACGTGGTCTTTTGCCAACTCGCGCCCTGGCAATTCGAGGGCGAGCAGTCCAATCTCCGGCGGACGCACCGGCACGTGTCCTTCCTGGTCTCGCGCCTGTTGGCCAACCTGGGAGTGACCGGCTCCACGCCGCTGCTGGACCGATTCCCACAACCAGTGGACGCAGCAAAGCCGGAGAAACGCTGGTCGAACGGTCTCTACCTCGACCAGCCGCAGGAGTGGGACGATCCCTATCGATTCTTCCGATGGTAGGCAATGGAGAGAATAGCGATGCGTAGAATCCGGAAAATGCCGGCACTGCTGCTGGTGGCTTTGGCTGTGTCGGGGAGTGTTGCGGCCCAGGACGGCCCGTCATATCCGACGTATGGAAGCTTCGCGGAGCTGATGGCGCGGGAGGACGCTTCTTATCCTGCGAAACTGGTCCGCGTCTCCGAGCCGGGGACAAGCGAAGACCCGAGCTACACCGGCTTCTTTTTCTACCAGTGCCTGCAGTTCGATCCTACGGACCGTTATCTCTTGGGCATGAAGGTCCACTGCCAGAACCGCGACGTGCGGCCGACCGATCGCGCGGAGATCGGCTTCATCGATTTGCAGGACGGCTGCAAATGGACCCAGATCGGAACGACGACAGCGTGGAACTGGCAGCAGGGGGCCCGGCTGCAATGGCGACCCGGATCGGACGAAATCCTGTGGAATGACCGTTCGGACGACGGCACCGGGTACGTGTGCCGGGTGTACAATTTCAAAACGGGCGCCAGGCGCACCTTGCCTCGGCCTGTGTACGCCCCGTCCCCCGACGGCACTTGCGCCCTGACGCACGATTTCGAGCGGATGAAGCACGGCGGCACGTCCTACGTCGGAATCAAAGACAAGTATGCAGATCGGTACGCTCCGAAGGAAACGGGCGTCTGGAGGATGGATCTGAACACGGGCGCCGCGGTGCTGATCATGAGCCTGGACCAAATGGCGCAGATCGCTTACCCCCAGGGCCCGCCTTCGTCCGGGTGCCTCTACATCTTCCGCGAGGGCTGGAATCTGTCGGGTTCGCGCTTCATCGCGTTTATCAAAGACCCCCAGAATGGCTTTGACAAGGCCTTCTCCCTGACGGCCGGCGGCACGGAGGTTCGCCTGTTGTACGACCAGCCCAGCCACCACGAGTGGCAGGACGATCATACGATCCTGGACGGCCGTGGCTACTACCTCTATCAGGATGATGGAACCGGCAAGACCAGGGGCCGGCTCTTTGAATCTACCTACAACGGCCACGCCAGCACCATCCCCGGTCCGGGCGGCGACTGGATCGTCTCCGACACCTACGTCGTTAAGGGGTACCAGTACCTATTCCTGTATCACAAGCCGAGCAAGCGCTTCGTGCCGCTCGCGAAGCTCAAGTCCACGGCCCCCGATGGCATTTACCGCGTGGACCTGCATCCGAGACTCAGCCGCAGCGGGAGGATGGTTTCCATCGACGCGACGCATGAGGGCCAGGGCCGGCAGATGTACATTCTCGACATCGGCCCAGTTCTGGACCACCCATAGAAGCACGGGCGTCTCGCCCGTGGAGACAGGGCCAAGGCCTGCCCCCGCGAAGGCGGGGGATAGCCCTGCGACTCATGGGCAAGATGCCCATGCTACTTTCGGACCAGGTGCCGGTACTTGATCCGATGGGGAGCGTCCGCCTCTTTACCGAGCCGGCGCTTGCGGTCCGCTTCGTAATCGGAGTAGTTGCCTTCGAACCAGCGGACCGTGCTGTCACCTTCAAACGCCAGGATATGCGTCGCAATGCGGTCGAGGAACCAGCGGTCGTGGCTGACCACGACGGCACAGCCGCCGAAGGCTTCCAGGGCCTCTTCCAGGGCGCGCATCGTGTTGACGTCCAGGTCGTTGGTGGGCTCGTCGAGCAACAGGACGTTGGCGCCTTCCTTGAGAAGGCAGGCCAGGTGGACGCGGTTGCGCTCGCCGCCGGAAAGGGCGGTGACTTTCTTCTGCTGGTCCGTGCCCAGGAAGTTGAAGCGGGCGACGTAGGCCCGCGAGTTCACGTCGAGCTTGCCCAGCCGGATGGTGTCCAAGCCGCCGGAGATCACTTCCCAGACGGTCTTATTCGGGTCGAGGGTGTCGCGGTCCTGGTCCACGTAGGCCAGGCGGGCGGTCTCGCCGATGGCGATCGTGCCGGAATCGGGCTTTTCCTTGCCGACAACCATCTTGAATAGAGTCGTTTTGCCCGCGCCGTTGGGGCCGATGATGCCGACGATCCCGCCCGCGGGCAGGTCGAACGACATGTTCTCGAAAAGAAGGCGGTCGCCGTAGGCTTTGGAGACGTTCACGGCCTTGATGACCGAGGTGCCCAGGCGCGGTCCCGGCGGAATGAAGATTTCGAGGTCCCGGTCCTGCCGCTCGCTGTCCTGGCTGAGCAGGGCCTCGTAGGCGTTGATACGGGCCTTGCCTTTGGCCTGGCGGCCCTTGGGCGACATGTGAATCCACTCCAACTCGCGCTGGAGAGTCTTTTGCCGCTCGGACTGGGTCTTCTCCTGCTGTTGGAGCCGAGTCTGTTTCTGCTGGAGCCAGGAGGAATAGTTTCCTTTCCAGGGGATGCCCAGGCCGTGGTCCAATTCCAGAATCCAGCCGGCGACATTGTCGAGGAAGTAGCGGTCGTGCGTGACGGCGATTACCGTGCCTGCATATTGCTGCAGATGATGCTCCAGCCACGCGACCGTCTCGGCGTCGAGGTGGTTGGTCGGCTCGTCGAGCAGCAGGATGTCGGGCTTTTGCAGCAGGAGCCGGCATAGGGCCACGCGTCGCTTCTCGCCGCCCGAAAGGATGTGGATTGGCGTGTCGCCCGGCGGACACCGGAGGGCGTCCATCGCCATTTCCAGGCGTGAGTCGATGTCCCAGGCGTCCAGATGATCGATCTTCTCCTGCAGTTGGCCCTGCCGCTCCAGGAGTTGGTTCATCTGCTCGTCCGACATCGGCTCGGCGAACTTGTCGCTGATCTCGTTGTACTCTTTGACGAGATCGACCACGGCCTGCAAGCCCTCTTCCACGATCGCCCTGACCGTCCTATTCGGATCGAGCTGCGGCTCCTGTTCCAGGAATCCCAAGGTGTATCCCGGCGAGAGCACCGCCTCGCCCGCGAATTCCTTGTCCACACCCGCCATGATCCGCAGGAGCGAGCTTTTGCCCGCGCCGTTGAGACCGAGGACGCCGATCTTGGCCCCGTAGAAGTAGGAGAGAGAGATGTCCTTCAGCACCACTTTGCTGTGGTACGACTTGCTGACCCGCATCATCGAGTAGATGATCTTCTCTGCGCCGTTACTCATGGGAAACTCCCGGGATCAATCGAGCCATGGGATGATGGAATGCGGGAATGTTGTGAAGTCTGAGAGTCCTCGACCCACCATTCTAATATTCCAACCTTCCAATTCTGTCTACACATCTGTACGTCGGCGGAACTATAGCCGGGGCATGCCGATTTGGCAAGGACCTCCTTCTGGGAGAGATTGTTATCTTGATGACGACCCTCAATTCTCCGCAGACACAACGAACGTTGCTTCGTTCAAGGCACTCCACTGACCGTTGTCGAGGATGCGCGCCTTGATGTGCGTGCTTTGAGTCAGGGTGATCGGGCCGGTGTACGGAGGTGGGCCGGAGGAAGCACGCGGGTCGCTGCCGTCCAGGGTGTAATAGGTGACGCCTCGTCCGTTGGGGTTGGTTAGAGTCAGAACGGCGCCGGTGGGAGTCTGCCCGCCGTGCTGAGACAGGCCGTTGATGCGGAACACCGGCGGGTCGAGGTTCGGATAAAGATTCTCCGCGCGCAGGAGCCGGATCAAGGCATAAGAGTTGGCCGTGTTGTAGAGGGCGGGGAGGTAGTTGTTGATGACGTTGTCGCGCTCCACGACCCAGGAGTCTTCTCGCGTGAAGTAGTACAGGCCGTTGACATAAAGATGTACGAAGCGGCTGCAACTGGACGGCTGACCCATGTCGCGGAGGCTCTCCTTCATCCAGGTGTCGCGGATGTACTGGGCATCGTTGGGCCGATAGCGTGTCGCATCCCAGGAGACGAGGGCCCAGGAATCGCAAAAGCCGCCGCGGAGGATCAGTTGATTGAACTCGTCCACGTCCAATCCGGGAAACAGCGGGTATACCCTTCAGGAATCAAATTTCGGTGGATAATTCAAGTGCTTATGGGACGGTAGCCGAAATATCTGATGATGGATGGATTCAGATTGACGACCGAAGAGATTCGTTCCTTGCGGACCTTACA
>Ga0315280_10010319_pt1 | contig 11745 bp, 8 predicted proteins | sample YL17G06_40_MG_FD_203697 | JGI IMG/M metagenome (GOLD analysis project Ga0315280, IMG submission 203697) | Sediment microbial communities from Yellowstone Lake, YNP, Wyoming, USA - YL17G06_40 | ecosystem: Environmental > Aquatic > Freshwater > Lake > Sediment | place: USA: Wyoming | collected... | reverse complement strand
GCGCCGGGCGGATAATCAGCATATCGGCCTTCTTGGGGGGGGATGTGTTTTACGGCTGTAATCGAGTCTTCCTTGGCCGCGATTTCCTGCAGGATTTTCAAGGAGTTAAGGAGATTTTCTTCCCTCGACATCGGCGTCACTTGAACCTCGACTAATCCTACATTAGAAGAACGAAATGGTCAATCAGCAATCCGTGAAGGGATGAAGCGACCATCGAGAGATTTAGCCTGAAAATTTTGGCTTTTGAGGGAAGCCAATGAAGAAGCCGGCGAATATGTTCTGAGCACCTTTCATAGCTTGGGCAAAAATTTTAAAAAGAATAATCCTGGAAATAGAAATGCTATCTCCGGGAGGGCATTCCTTGTGAAGAGGCGGACAAAAGGCTAAAATAGAAATATGCTTGAAGAGATTAAAGTTAAGAAGGCGGCACAACACAACCTTAAGAGAATTGACGTCAGCCTGCCCCGCAACAAGCTGATCGTTGTCACAGGACCGAGCGGGTCGGGAAAAAGCTCGCTTGCTTTCGATACCCTCTACGCTGAAGGGCAGCGCCGGTATATCGAATGCCTTTCTGCTTACGCTCGCCAGTATATCGAGCAGATGGAGAAACCGGAGATAGAGTCTATCGAAGGCATTTCGCCTTCCATTTCTATCGACCAGAAGACCATCTCTTCTAATCCTCGCTCGACTGTCGGCACGGTCACCGAGGTCTATGACTTGCTGCGCCTCCTCTACGCTCGAGTCGGGACGCCCCACTGTCCCCAATGCGGCCGGCAGGTCAGCTCTCAGACGCCGCAGCAGATTCTCCAGAAGATTTTTGACTCCTTTTCTGGCGAGAAACTGGCGGTTCTTGCGCCCATAATCAGAGGCCGAAAAGGAGAGTACGGCCGGCTCTTAGAAAAATTCAGGAAAAAGGGTTTTCTCCGCTTTCGCTTGGATGGAGAGCTCAAGGAATTGGAAGAAGGCGTTCGGCTGGAAAAGACGAAGAAGCACAATATCGAGGTCCTGGTCGATGAAATCATTCTCCGTGAAAACAATGCCAAGAGAGTGAGAGAGGCCGTTGAGAAGGCCTTGGAGATTTCGAGCGCTGACCTCCTTATGTTGAGGGAAAACGGGGAAGAGGTTTTTTACTCACTCAAGCTCCTCTGCCCGTTCTGCGGCATCAGCCTGCCCGAGCTCGAGCCGCGCAGCTTCTCCTTTAACAGCCCTTACGGCGCCTGCCCTCGCTGTCATGGCTTAGGTTTCGAGACGGTGCTCAATGAGTGGGGGGAAGTCGAGCTCACTGATGAAATCTGTCCTCTCTGTCAGGGCCATCGGCTAAAAAAGGAGAGCCTTGCCGTCAAAATTGGAGGCAAGAATATCTCGGAGTTAAGTTCCCTCCCGGTGAATAAACTCATTGGGGAAATCAAGGCTTTCCGTTTTGGCTCCTCAGCGGCTGTCATCGCCTCGAGGATACAAAAGGAAATTCTCTCCCGGCTCGAGATCATGGCGGAATTGGGCATGCCCTATCTCCAGCTCAGTCGGACAACGCTTTCTCTTTCGGGCGGAGAAGCCCAACGCGTCCGCTTGGCCGCCCAGGTAGGGGCCCGTCTAAGAGGGGTCCTTTATGTTTTGGATGAGCCGACCGTCGGGCTGCACCAGCGGGACAACAGCCGTTTGATTCGGCTCTTGCGCGGCCTTCGTGATGAGGGCAACTCCATCATTGTGGTGGAGCATGATGAACAGACCATCCGCTCGGCCGACTATATCCTGGATTTAGGCCCGGGAGCAGGCGAAGAGGGAGGTTACAAAGTTGCCGAAGGAAATCTCCGCCAGATTCTGGAAGCGCCCGACTCCTTGACTTCCCAGTACTTGCGCGGGGAAAAAAAGATTCCTATTCCGCTGGCCAGGAAAAAGCCGAAGGGCTGGCTAACCATAGTCAAAGCGAAAGAGCACAATCTCAAAGATTTGGACGTGCGCATCCCATTAGCGACGATGACGGCTATAACGGGAGTTTCCGGATCAGGGAAAAGCACCCTGGTTTGTGATATCCTTTATAAGAGCCTGTTGAATGTTTTCCAGAACGCGAAACAGAAAGTTGGCCATCACGAGGCGATTCTGGGAATCGAGCAAATTGACAAGGTCATCGCCGTCGACCAGAAGCCTATCGGCCGGACGCCTCGGTCCAATCCTGCCACCTACACAGGTTTGCTCACCCCCCTCAGGGAACTCTTTGCCCGGACTCCTGAAGCGAGGATAAGGGGCTACTCGTCAAGCCGCTTCAGTTTCAACCTCGCCGGGGGGCGCTGCGAGGAATGCGAGGGAGCGGGTTCTAAGAAGATAGAGATGCATTTTTTGCCCGATGTCCTGGTGACCTGCGACCGGTGCGGAGGCAAAAGATATAACAAAGAGACGCTTGCGGTGATGTATAAAGGGAAAAATATCGACGATTATCTCGCCATGACTGTCGATGAGGGCTATCAATATCTGAGGCCGCATCCGTTGCTCAAGAGAAAACTGGCGACTCTCAAGTCCGTTGGTCTGGGATACATCCGGCTCGGCCAGCCGGCTCCAACGCTCTCGGGCGGCGAGGCGCAGCGCATTAAGTTGACCAAGGAATTGGGCAGAAGGAGCACCGGCAAGACCCTCTTTTTGCTCGACGAGCCCACAACAGGGCTTCATTTCGATGATGTGCGCAAGCTCCTCGAACTGCTTTCCGAGCTGGTGAATATCGGCAACACAGTCGTCGTCATCGAACATAACCTTGATGTCATCAAATACTGCGATCATATTATTGATTTGGGTCCGGAAGGAGGCGACGAGGGAGGGTGGATCGTGGCTTCGGGGACTCCGGAGGAGGTGGCTGAAGTGGAGAATTCTCAGACGGGGAGATATTTAAAAGACGCGCTGAGGCGAGCTTAAAGAGAGATTCTGGGGAGGAGAAAGCATGGGCTTTGACGATATTTTGGGCAACAGCCGAGTGAAGAAAACCTTGCGGCTGGCCCTCGAGAAAAACCGCGTTCCCAATTCTTTGATTTTCTGCGGACCCAAGGGCGTGGGGAAGAGAAGCCTGGCTCGCATCCTCGCTAAAGCCGTCAACTGCGAAAGAAAAAAAGATGACGCCTGTGAGGAATGCGCCTCCTGCGTGGCCATCGCAGGACGGAGGCTGCCCGACGTCTGGGAGGTTGAACCGGAAGGGCAATTTGTCAAGCTGAAGCAGATGCAAGCGCTGCGGCAGGCAGCCTATTTAAGGCCGATGGTGAGCAGAAAACGAGTCTTCATCGTCGACGACGCGGAAAAGATGAACGAAGAATCCTCCAATTGCCTGCTTAAGGTTTTGGAGGAACCGCCTCTTTTTTCCCACATCATTCTTCTTACCGCCAATCCCGACCTGATTCTGTCGACGATCAAATCGCGCTGCCAGATTCTTCAATTCACTCCCATCGGCAAGGAAGAAATCACGAGGTTGCTGATAGAAAAGGGCTATCCCGAAGATAGAGCTAAAATCATATCTCTCCTTGTCCGGGGGAATGTTGAAGAGGCGTTAGAGCTGGATTGGGATGAGATTCAGGAAAAGCGGCAAGAAGCTTGGAATATTTTTCTCTCTTTCCTTAAAAAAAGGGACGCGTCGGCTTTCGTGAGAAATTACGCTTTCGGGCAGCGAAACATCATCTGGGAAGACTTTGAGAGAACCCTGGAAATTCTGGCGTCATTCTGCCGGGATTTTATCTTGCTCAAAGAGAGAGGGGAGCCTTCTTTCCTTCTGAACCCCGACTACAGGAAAGAAATTGAAGCCTTAAACAAGGATTGGAGCCTGGAGAAATCCTGTGAGTGCTTGAACCGGATCGAGTCCGCCATCTCCGGTTTGAGCAAACATCTCAATATCAGTCTTCTCGTCAGCTCTTTTTATTCTCTAATGGGAGAAGGAATTCATGACTGAAATCATTTGCCTCGTTTCTGAGAGTACAGGAAAAATTCTTCGAGCTTTAAAGGGAGAAGAAGAGGTCCGGAAAGGCGATGTTTGTCTGGTTGAGTCAGAGTTAGGAGGAGACATAGCTAAAGTGATCGATCTCCGAAGCGACGTGTGCCGTGCTCACAAGGGAGGCCAGGGCGCCGTCAAGATAATCCGCAAGGCTACTGATGAGGACGTAGAGAAGTTCACGTGGCTGCGGGAAAAGGAAAAGAGGGCCTTTGAATTCTGTCTGCAGAGGATTAAAGCCCGCATTTTGCCGATGAAGCTGGTAGCGGTGAGGTACTTCTTCAATGAAAAGAAGGGGGTTTTTTTCTATACAGCCGATGGCCGGATCGATTTTCGGCAGCTGGTCAGAGATTTGGCCAAAGAGCTAAAAATGAGAATTGAGATGCGCCAGATTGGCGTCAGGGATGAAGCCAAGATGATCGGCGGGCTCGGCGTCTGCGGCCGCGCTCTCTGCTGTTTCAGTTTCATGAAAGCGTTTGAACCGGTGACGATTCAGAAGGCCAGAAAACAGCAGATCGCCATCAACCCCACTAAAATTTCAGGTTTGTGCGGCCGTCTCATGTGCTGTCTCGCTTTTGAGGAGGAAAGCCGCGGCCGGATGTACATTGAAGAAGAAAGCCTGATCGAAGATTAGCGACGAGTCGGGGACTATTCCGTCGCCCTGATCTGGAACTGCACCTTGCTCGAAATGGCGATGAGAGTTCCTTTGGCCGAGAAAGCTTTCACCTGCCAAGAATACTTCTCGCCGGCCACCATCAACAGCTTGACGTCTTCTGGAACGTCGATTTTCGTTTGCCTTGTCGAAGCCGTCCACAGAAGCTTATCGTTATAGACATAAATCTTGTATTCGACGTCCTGGCCGAGCTGCCTCCATTCGAAGGAGGAGGGGGCCGTCCTAACGTCAATGATTGGAGAGATGAGGCTTAAAGATTCTCCTCTGACCGCCTCGTTCTCACTCAGGTAGAATAGAGGCGTTGACCTTTTGAACTGAGGCAGGACGCCGAAAACAGCCACCAAGATGAGGGCCGCGGAGATGGCGGCAGTCGCCCACTGTCTGGGAGTGAAGAAAGAATAGACCTTTTCGAAAGCGGGAACAAAACTCTTTCTCTCAGGCATGGGCTCTTCCTTGAAGATCAGGGCGCCGCGGGTTTTAATAGTGGCAATCAGCTCGTTTCTTTCCTCCATCTTCTCAAAGCAGCTCGTGCAGTTGAAATAATGTTCCTCGAATTTGTCCCTGTCTCCCCCCTCTAATCTATTCAAGAGGTAATTGTCGATTTGGTCTTCAAACTTGCATTTTTTCATGCTCATTCACCTTTCATCCGGTTTCAACGATTTAGTCGCCGGATGAAGCAAAAATTGGAAAAAATTCATTGTTTTATCATCTTCCGGAGGAGCTTCTGGGCATAATTCAGACGTTCGCTGACCCTCCGGGGGGAAATCCCCAGCCGCTGGGCCACCTCGTCCCGGGAGAGCTCCTGATAATAATAAAGGTCTAAGACTTCCCTAAACTTGGGTTTGAGCTTTTTTATCGCTTCGGCGAGGGTGCGGGCTCTTTCTCGACTTTCGGCGTCGTCGCAGGGGTCAGGCAGGACAGCAGGCTCTGGTATGCCCTTAAGAACTTTCGTTTTTTGCCTGATAAAGTCGACAATCCGACGGCTGGTGATGGTGTAAATAAAGGTACCGATGGAAGATTCTCCCCGAAATTCGCCTTTTTTGACTTTTTCGATGACTTGGGTGATGACTTCATTAACGACATCTTCCCAGTCGGGCGTCTGTGTTCCGAGGGATTTTTTAACCTTAAAACTGACGACAGGCCGGTACTTTTCGACGACTTGGTCAAGGTTAAGCTCAGAAGGCCGCGTTTCCACCATTTTCATTATATAAATAGCCTGATATTCTGACAAGGGTGGACTTATAGGGAATTTTCTCCCCCTTAAAGATAGGGGGGGTGAGACCTGAAAAACCTTAAAAATCTAAAAAATTCAATTTTTTTCCTTGCTGAGCGACTAATATCATGCGATTGAAAAAATGAGAGGTTTTATCTCAAACATGCAAACACAGGCCGTCCCGACAAACGTTCAAGAGGAGAAAGAGACCCTTCTGGTTATTGAAGACAACAGCGGGACAATAAGCTCTTTCCCCCGCTTCCTCAGCGAGAGGGAATACGAGTACATGTTTGCCCTTCGGGGCAACGAGGATTTCCTCGGGTCCTCGGGAAAAGAGGACGGGCATTTCCCTTGGAACGGCCAGAGCACGAGACTCCACAAAATTTTCCAGGCTAAGGAAGTTATGAGGGACCTCAAAGATTGGTACGAACAGATCTTTAGGGGGAAGGACGGCTTGGATGATGAAGATTATGCAGAAAAAGAGATTTTTTTCAACTCTAACCTCATTCATTTCATCGCCGCTACGGACAACAACGAAGATACGATCGGCCACTCCCAGTTCGTGGCCGGCTATACGCTCCTCTTAACCAGGGAGCTGGGCATCGAAGACAGCAATTTCTTGGCTGATATCGAGAGAGGCGCTCTTCTCCACGACATCGGCAAGATCGGAATCCCCGACACCATCCTGAGAAAGAAGGGATCTCTGACCTTAATCGAGAGGGAGATAATAAAGGATCATCCTCTCTTGGGCTACAAACTCATCGAGGAATTCTCCTTCCTCCAGAGAGCAGCCCAAGTCGTGCTTTACCACCACGAGCATTTTGACGGCAAAGGGTATCCTTATGGATTGGCTGGAGAGAATGTTCCTTTAGAAGCCAGGATTTTCTCTCTGGCCGACACGGTGGATGCCATCACTTCGGACAGGCCTTACAGGAAGGGCAGAAGCTTTGAGGACGCCCGCCGAGAGATCGAAAGGCACAGCGGCAGTCAGTTTGACCCGCACCTGGTGGAAGTTTTTCTTTCCATTCCCAAAGAAAGATGGCAGAAAGCGAAACTGGATACTCTGAGGACCCTGCGTCTCCCCACCATCCATTAATTTTCTTGCCGGTTTTTTCCCCTAGAATCCATCGATTTTGAATCCTGCTCTAAGACCTGGGCCAGGATTTCCGCTGTATGAAAAGACTGGACTGGCACAGCCTCCGCTTTCAAGCCGGACCGGAGCTGGAACAGACAGCCAGGGCAGTCGGTGGCGACAAGAGACGCCTGACTCTCCAGGATCTCTTTCTTTTTGTTTTTCCAAAGGTGGGCGGAAATCTCCGGGTTCTTGAAGGAGAAAACGCCGCAAAACCCGCAACATTTCGCCGGGTCCCTTGTCGCCGAAACCTGGAACCCGAGGGCTTGAAGAAGCTTCACCGGCTCATCCCGGAGCTTCAGATCGGCGAGATAATGGCAAGGATAGTGGTAATACAGCTTAGCTTTCCCAGAAGAATCTTTCGGTTCTGGCACATATCCCCTCTCGACCAGGAAGGCTGTAAAATCGAAAATCCTCTCCCGCCAGCGCGCGGCCTGCTCGTCGATCCTGGGGTATACGTTTTTGAGGAGAGAATGGCCGGTGGGGCAAATCGTGAGGATAAAATCCGGATTTTCCCTTTCGAGGGACCTCAGATTTTGCCGAGCCAGGTCCCGGACTGCTTTCTGGTCTCCCAGATGAAGGCTGGGAGCGCCGCAGCAGGCCTGGTCAGCCGGTATGGCAACCTGAAACCCGAAGTGGGTCAGGGCCTTTTCAACACTCTCCCGAATTTCAGGAAAAAAATATTTGACCAGGCATCCCTGGAAAAAATAGACCTTTGGCCCAGTCGTTGCTTCTCTCGGTCTGTTTTTTCGCGGCTTTAAAACGGGGAGCCTTTTCCCGCGCGCCCAAGAGAACGGAAATTTCCTGAAATAGCCGTCTTTTTGCCAGAGTTTTTGGAGAGTAGTCAAGATACCTGCGCTGTTTTCAGCCAGAGTTTTGTTTCGGAAGAGGCCCGAAAGTCCCTTTTCAGCAAGCCCTGGGCCTTTTTCGGCCTTGAGTTTCAGGATTAGGTTTCCTGTAGGAATGCCCACCGGACAAAAATCTTCACATTTTTTGCAGTCGGCACAGAAATCCAGCGTCTTAAAGGACTCCTGGAGAGATTGAGTGACCGCGGTCAGGAGGGTCCCGATTCCACCCGGGTAGACAGGCCCGCCGAAGACGTGGCCGCCTATGGATTGATAAACTGGGCAGACGAGCATGCAGCCGCCGCACTTCAAGCAATACAGGATTTCCTGGAAGTCCTCATTCTTGGTCAGGCCTATCCTGCCGTTGTCGAGGATGATGATGTGGACTTCCCGGGGACCATGGACGCCGACAATCACCTCTTTTTCGATGTCCGTGGTCGAGCTGGGGCCGGTGATAAAAGAAACATAAGATGTGATCTTCTGGCCTGAGGAAGCGATGGTCAGGGCTTTAATGAGCGTGGCCGCCTCTTCCAGGGTCTCCACGAATTTTTCTGTCGTCACAAGGGCGATGTGAACGGGAGGAAGGGTTGTGACAAGCCGGGCATTGCCCTCATTGCTGACGATGACGAGCGTGCCTGACTCAGCGACAGCCAGGTTGGCGCCAGAAATGCCGATATCCGCCTGGGTAAAATAGCGGCGCATTTCTTCTCGGGCCAGGCGGACAATCTCTTTCGCTTCTGCGGGGACAGGCCGGCCGAGTTGACGGCTCAAAATCTCAGCCACTTCTTCTTTTGTTTTATGCAGAGCTGGCGCAGTGATATGGGAAGGCCTTTCCTTGGCCAGCTGAATAATCCACTCTCCCAAGTCTGTTTCCACAACCTCGAGCCCATTCTTTTCCAGGAAATCATTCAGCTTGATCTCCTCGCTGACCATGCATTTCGATTTGACGATAAGTTTGGCCTTTTTCTCTTGAGCGATCCGCAGGACCGCCTCGAGAGCTTGCTGGGGAGTCGAAACTCTGTGGATACGCGCTCCTGCTTTAGCCGCTTCCTCGCTGAATCTCTGGATGAGCTCGGGGATCTGGCTGATATTTTTTTCCCTGATAGAGCGAGCCTTTTTTTTGTATTCTTCCCAGGGAATCTCTGTGGCTGTCTCCAGATGTTTCTGGTTGTGCCTGCCGGAGGCTCGTTTCAAGGCCGCCTGCAGATTCAGGTCTTTAAGGGCGTGCCTGACCTTCCTCTTCTGTTTCAGGCGGGAGAACAATCAGGACTCCTTTTCTTTTTTCGAAAGGTAGGACTGGGGGTCGACCAGGATCTCCCTGGGTTTGCTGCCTTCCGACGGGCCGAGAATTCCCTCTTGTTCCATCTGGTCGATAATCCTGGCGGCGCGGGCATACCCCAATTTCAGCTTTCTCTGAAGGTAAGAAGCCGAAGCTTGGCCGGTGAGGAGGACGAGTTCAACAGCTTTCTCGTACAATTCATCTTTATCTCCCGTATCCTCCCACCCCTGTTCTGCCGGGCTCTTGATGAACTTGACCAGCTTCGTGTCGAATTCGGGGGTTCGCTGTTCTTTGACGAATTTCACTAAGCGGGTGATTTCCGGGATGGAAATATAAGCGCAGTGGAGCCGGATCACCCGCGGGAAGTTGGGTGGTATGAAGAGCAAATCGCCCAGTCCGAGGAGTTTTTCCGCTCCGGACGTGTCGATAATGATCCTCGAGTCCACCTTGGAAGGGACGCGGAAAGCGATGCGGCTGGAGAAGTTGTTCTTGATCGTGCCGGTAATGACATCGATAGAGGGCCGTTGGGTAGCCATGACTAAATGAATTCCGACAGCTCGGGCGAGCTGGGCCAGGCGCGCGATACTGTACTCGACCTCTTGAGCGCCGACCATCATCAACTCGGCGAGCTCGTCGATGATAATAACGATGTAGGGCAGAGGCTTAAATTTTACTTTTTCTTCCTCGCTCAACCTTCCCTTTTTTTCCCGGAGAATCTTATGGATCTGATGGTTGTACTGCTCGATATGCCTGACTTTGAGGGAGCTCAACTGGTGATATCTCTCCTCCATTTTTCTGATGGCGTCCATCAGGATGCCGCCCGCCTTTTTGGGGTCGTTGATGACGGGGCTGAGAAGATGCGGGATTCCGTCATACAACGTAAACTCGAGTCTCTTGGGGTCGATGAGGATCAGCTTGACATCATCGGGGCTGGCTTTGTAAAGGATGCTGGCGATGAGCGAATTAAGAGCGACGCTCTTACCGGTTCCGGTGGCGCCGGCGATGAGGAGATGGGGCATGACGGAAAGGTCGGTGACGTAGACCTCGCCATGGATCGTTTTCCCCAAAGCGAACGTGAGCTTGGAGGGAGACTTGAGGAATTTATCCGACTGAATGATGTCCCTGAGCTTGATAATCTCTCTTTTGTTGTTGGGGATCTCAACGCCCAGTGAGGACCTGCCTGGAATTCTCTGGATCCGGACAGACTCTGCTCCCAAAGCCAAGGAAAGGTCTTCGGACAGGTTAGCGACTTGGCTGACCTTGATTCCAGGGTTAGGGTAGAATTCATAGGTCGTGATGACGGGTCCTGGATGATACTCCTTGACTTCTCCCTCGACGCGGAATTCGCGGAGCTTCTCTTCGATCCGCGTCTTTTTTTCATAGAGCTCGTTTTTATCGATCTGTTCTGAAGGGGCTCCCGGGTCGAGAAGGGTGAGAGGCGGAAAATTGTAGTCTCCCTTCTGCTCCATTTCAGGGAAAAGGAGCTTCTCCGGGGGAGGAGGAGAGGGCGGGTGGATGAGAATCGGCTCCGGCTTTTCCCCTCTTTTGAGCTCTTTCTTTTCTTCCTTTTTTTCTTTAGGTTTTTCTTTTTCCTCCGCCTCCTTCTCTTCTTTGGAAGCCTTTTCAGGGGGAGTAGAATATTTCTCGATAACTTTTTTCCTCATTTTCTCTTTGGCTTTGGACTTCTGGTAATGAGTGACCTTGATCCGGACTTCCTTAATGGCAAAACTCAGGAACCGGGTAAAAAAGTTAACCAGCCTTCCCAGAGAGAATTCTGTCGAAAAAAGAATGAAAAGCAGCAAGAGGGCAAGGAGAAAAATAAGCGAGCCTGTCTTGCTGAAATACCGAACCAAGAACGATGACAGGAGGTCGCCGAGAAGCCCGCCGGCCTGGATGTCAGCCCCCCTCCAGGAGAACCTGGGGAAGAGCAAAGAGAAGAGCGCGCAGAGGAGAAGGAGAAGAAAAAGGCTCCCCCCGATTTTTAGCAGAACCCGGTCTTTGCCTCGCGGAAGGAGGGTTTTGATCCCGAGATAGCCGCAAATCATCGGAAGAAGGAAGGCGGCCAAACCGAAAACTTGGAGGAAAGCTTCTGCCACGGAAGCGCCGACTTTGCCGCCATAGTTGTGCGTTTTCTGGCCGGGGGACGCGACGCTCGCCCAGGAAGGGTCATGAGCGTCATAGCTGATCAAGCTGATAAAGGTGAAAAGAGCAAAGAGGAGAAGCAAAAGGCTGAAAATTTCTATGGACCTGAGGCGTTTTTGGCGCGAGTCTTTTTTTGGCGACGCGGCCGTCTTCTTTTTTTTCTTTCTCTTCATGGAGATGAATTATAACACAATTAGGCTCCTTTTCTGAACGGCAGAGGCGGAGGAAAAAGCTGGCAGGACTTGGGCGGGGATTCTCAGGAGGGACGCGTTTAAAATGCAAAAACCAAGCCTGCTCCGTACTCAAGGCCGCCCAGCTGGAGCTGGATGTCTTTTTCTGTGGCTTTGGCCGTAGTGTACTTGAGCCTCAGGTTGATCATCACCGGGAGGCTTTTGGAGAAGCGGATGTAAGCGCCTCCGGTAAAATGGAAACCGTTTGTGTAATTCAAAACCGTTCCGATGGGATTGTCCTCATAGTAAAAGTAAAAATCGGCTCCGGCGCCG
>Ga0315280_10010318_pt1 | contig 11746 bp, 4 predicted proteins | sample YL17G06_40_MG_FD_203697 | JGI IMG/M metagenome (GOLD analysis project Ga0315280, IMG submission 203697) | Sediment microbial communities from Yellowstone Lake, YNP, Wyoming, USA - YL17G06_40 | ecosystem: Environmental > Aquatic > Freshwater > Lake > Sediment | place: USA: Wyoming | collected... | reverse complement strand
ATTCTGAGAGTGAACTTATTGAGAAATTTAAACCTTATGAAGCAGTTATAGCTAGAACTTTAGAAGCCGAAGGGAAGCATTACACTAAAGAAGAAGCTCTATTAGAACTACTTAGACGACTTAGTCCAGGTACCCCAGTTAACACAGAAAATGCTATTAGGCTTATAAATAACTACTTTTTTGACAATAAGAGGTATGACCTAGGTAAAGTTGGAAGATATAAACTGAATAAAAAATTAAAAGAGAATATTCCTTTAGATATTAGAATACTAACCACCGAGGATATTACTAATGCTGCCATATATATGGCAATGCTAGTAGACCTTTCTGAAAGAGGAGAAAGCATTAATGAGTATATGGATGATATAGATCACCTAGGTAATAGAAGAGTAAAACGTATAGGAGAAATGTTACATAATCAATTCCGTATAGGACTACTCAGGATGGAGAGGATGATAAAAGAAAGGATGAGCCTCCAGTCTGATATGGAAAAGGCTACCCCTCAGGTGCTAATAAATATAAGGCCTCTTACTGCCTCTATAAAAGAATTCTTCAATTCTAGTCAGCTGTGCCAGTTTATGGATCAGACAAATCCTCTGGCAGAATTAACTAATAAGAGAAGAGTAAGTGCTTTAGGACCAGGCGGATTAAGTAGAGAGAGAGCAGGGTTTGAGGTGAGAGATGTCCATCATACACACTATGGTCGTCTCTGTCCTATAGAGACTCCTGAAGGACCTAATATAGGGCTTATAAATAGCCTTGCTATATATGCTAGAGTAAATGAACTTGGTTTTATAGAAACTCCATATTGGCGGGTAGAAAATGGAAGAGTAACAAATGAGATTGTATATCTAACGGCTGATGAAGAGAAAGAATATAAGATAGCACAAGCTAACATTACTCTTGATGAGAATGGTTTTATCTTAGACGAGGAGGTACCTTGCGCTTATGGTGGAACTTTCATTATGTCTTCTAGAGACTCAGTCCAATTTATGGATGTCTCTTCTAATCAGATTGTAGGAGTAAGTACTGCTCTTATTCCTTTCCTTGAGCATGACGATGCTAGTAGAGCACTTATGGGTGCGAATATGCAACGGCAGGCAGTCCCGCTCATCTCTCCTCGTGCTCCTATTGTAGCTACAGGACTAGAAAAGATAGTAACAAGATATTCTGGGGTTCTTGTGACAGCAAAAAAACCTGGTGTAGTAAGGAGTGTAAGTGCAGATAGAGTAATAGTAGAGACAGACGATGGTGAAGAGGATGTCTATCGACTTTTAAAATTTGTAAGGTCTAACCAAAGTACATGTATAAATAATAGAGTAATTGTAAATAGAGGAGATAGAGTAGAAGTCGGCGATATTATTGCAGATGGAATGGCTATGGACCAAGGGGAACTTGCATTAGGAAGAAATGTCCTCGTAGCTCTTATGCCTTGGGGAGGTTATAACTACGAAGATGCTGTTCTTATAAGTGAGAGACTTGTAGCAGAAGATGTATATACTTCTATTCATATAGAAGAGTATGAAATAGAAGCAAGGGATACAAAAGTTGGTCCTGAAGAAATCACAAGAGAGGTTCCAAATGCCAGTGAAGAATCTCTAAGAAACCTTGATGAATCTGGAATTGTAAAGGTTGGAATGGAAGTGCAGGCTGGAGATATCCTTGTAGGTAAGGTTTCTCCAAAAGGAGAAACTGAACTTACTCCTGAAGAGAAACTCCTAAGGGCAATACTTGGAGAAAAATCCAGAGAGGTGAGAGATACCTCCTTAAGGCTTCCTCCTGGAGAAAGGGGAATTGTTGTGAAAACTCAGGTTTTCACTAAAGAGAATGGGGATGAGCTTCCTCCTGGAGTTTTAAAAGCAATAAAGGTTTATGTGGTTCAGAAAAGGAAGATTTCGATAGGGGATAAGTTATCAGGAAGACATGGGAATAAAGGGGTTATAGCAAATATCCTTCCTATAGAAGATATGCCATTTCTACCTGATGGTACCCCTGTAGATGTAGTGTTAAATCCTTTGGGAGTTCCTTCTAGGATGAATCTTGGACAAATCTTTGAGGCACATCTTGGGCTTGTAGCACATCAAAAGCGATTCATTGCCGAGACTCCTATTTTTAATGGAATAACAGAGGAAGAAATCTTTAATCTTATAGGTGAGATAATGCAGGAACTCCCTGGGCTTGATGATAAAGGTAAATGTATTCTTTATGATGGAAGAACAGGTGAACCTTTTCAATATCCTGTCACTATAGGCTATATGTATATAATGAAACTTATTCATTTAGTGGATGACAAAATTCATGCACGTTCTACTGGACCATATTCATTGGTTACTCAACAGCCTCTAGGAGGAAAAGCCCAATTTGGTGGACAGAGATTTGGTGAGATGGAAGTATGGGCACTAGAAGCTTATGGTGCAACTCATACACTCCAAGAGATGCTTACTATAAAGGCTGACGATATAGATGGAAGAGATGATGCTTACGAGGCTATTATAAAAGGGAGGAAGATTCAAACTCCTGGAATTCCTGAATCTTTTAAAGTTTTAATAAGGGAGCTTAGAGGATTAGGATTAGATATTATTATTTATAATAAGGCTGGTCAAGAAATACCTATTGATGAAGCGGGTGAAAAGGGTCCCTACGAGATTTGGGATGAATTTAATATAAATCCGGAAGGGATGGAAAGAGATGGAGATGAATAAAAAAGAGTTTACAAAGTTTAATATGAATTCTTTTACTAAGATTCAAATAAAACTTGCTTCTCCAGAAAAAATAAGAATGTGGGGTACTAGGAAAGTAGGAGGACAAGTAATATATGGTGAAGTAAAGAAGCCAGAAACTATAAACTATAGAACATTCAAACCAGAAATGGATGGGCTTTTCTCTGAAAGAATTTTTGGTCCTACCAAAGATTGGGAATGTTACTGTGGAAAGTATAGAAAATTTCGGTATAAAGGTATTGTATGTGATAGATGTGGAGTTGAAGTTACTTCTTCTAAAGTAAGAAGAGAAAGAATGGGTTATATTGAACTTGCAGCTCCTGTAGCTCATATATGGTTTGTAAAAAGTGTACCTTCCAGAATAGGTCTTGTCTTAGATATGAGTATGAAGAATCTAGAGAGGGTGATATATTTTGCTGCTTATATTGTTCTTGATGCTGGAGATACTCCCCTGCGGAAGGGACAGGTAATAACCGACATAGAATATGAAGAATATCTACAGAAGTATGGAAATAAGTTTAGGGTTGGGATGGGGGCGGAAGCTATTAAAGAACTCTTATCAGAGATAGAATTGGAAAAACTTTCTAGAGAGCTCAGAGAAGAACTAAAAAATACCAATGGACAAAAAAAGGTTAAAATTTTAAAACGCATAGATGTAATAGAAGGGTTATTAAAAGCCAGGAATAGACCAGAGTGGATGATTCTAGAGGTATTACCTGTTATTCCTCCAGAGTTAAGACCAATGGTACCTCTTAATGGAGGAAGATTTGCAGTAAGTGATTTAAATGACCTCTATAGAAGAGTTATAAATCGCAACAATAGATTGAAGAAACTTATAGAACTTCAAGCTCCTGAAATAATTATTCGTAATGAGAAGAGAATGCTGCAAGAAGCAGTAGATGCCCTGATAGATAATGGGAGGAAAGGAGCCGTTGTAACAGGTTCTAATAAAAGACCACTAAAATCTTTAAGTGACTTATTAAAAGGAAAGCAAGGTAGATTCAGACAGAATCTTTTAGGAAAGAGGGTAGATTATTCAGGGCGTTCTGTCATAGTAGTAAATCCTGAGTTAAAGCTGAATCAGTGTGGGTTACCAAAAGAAATGACTCTAGAGCTATTTAAGCCATTTGTAATGAGGAGATTGGTTGAAAGAAAACTTGCTCACAATATAAAAAATGCTAAACGTATGGTGGAGCGTATGCGCCCTGAAGTTTGGGATGTACTAGAAGAAGTAATAAAAGATTATCCAGTACTGCTTAATCGTGCTCCTACTCTTCACAGGTTAAGTATTCAGGCATTTCACCCTGTACTGGCAAAAGGAAGAGCTATTGAAATTCATCCAATGGTTTGTCCTTCATACAACGCGGATTTCGATGGAGACCAGATGGCTGTACATGTCCCGCTTTCTCTTGCTGCTAGGGCGGAAGCTGAACTAATAATGGCTTCATCTTATAATATCCTTTCTCCTGCTCATGGAAAACCACTCGTAGCTCCTACTCAGGATATGGTAATAGGAATTTTCTATCTCACTATTGAGAACCCTAATGCTAAAGGAGCAGGGAAATGTTTCGCTTCTTATGAAGAAGCTTCTATGGCTTATGAGAGTAAAGAGCTGGATATTCATGCACCAATAATAGTAAGATATAAGGGAAAATTATTAAAAACTACATTAGGTAAACTTATATTTAATAGAATTTTACCTGAAGATTGGGAATATATAAATGAACCTCAAGATAAAAAGGCTTTAGGAGAACTTATAGAGACTTGCTTCAAAAAGAAAGGTTATACAGCTACAATAACACTTCTCGATAATATAAAAGAACTTGGTTTTAAATGGGCTACTAAAGCAGGTATTACAATCTCTGTAAAGGACGTAGAGATTCCTGAGAGCAAGAATGAACTTATAGAGATGGCAGAAAAAGAGGTTTCTGAAATAGAGAGACAGTACACTGCAGGATTATTAACTGAGTCAGAAAAATATCAGGCAATAGTAAAATTGTGGAACGATGTAACTGATACTATTACGGATAGGATAAAATCAAATATGACTCCTTTCAATCATCTTTATATGATGATGACCTCTGGGGCACGAGGGAACATTCAGCAGATAAGGCAATTAGCTGGGATGAGAGGACTTATGGCTGATCCTTCAGGGCGCATTATCGAGTTTCCTATTACTCATAATTTTAGGGAAGGATTAAGTGTAATAGAATATTTTATCTCTACACACGGTGCACGAAAAGGTTCTACAGATACTGCATTGAGAACTGCTGACTCTGGATATCTTACTAGACGTCTTATAGATGTATCTCAGGAGGTAATTGTTGGAGAAGAAGATTGTGATGATATAGAAGGGGCGTATGTCTATCCTCTAAAAGAAGGTGGAGAAATAATAGAGCCTTTATCTAAAAGGGTATCCTACAAAATAGCAGCAGGGGATGTTGTTGATCCTAATACTGGTAATATAATTGTAAAAGCTAACGAGGTGATTGATGATACAAAAGCTAAAGAAATAGAAGGTGCAGGAATCGAGAGAGTAAAAGTATTTTCAGTGCTTAGTTGCAGATCTAAAAAAGGAGTCTGTGCTAAATGCTACGGAGTAAACCTTGCCACCAATAAACTAGTAGATGTTGGTGAAGCAGTAGGAGTAATTGCTGCACAGTCTATAGGTGAGCCTGGAACTCAACTTACCTTAAGGACCTTCCACACAGGGGGAGTAGCTGTAGAAGATATTACACAAGGTCTTCCTAGAGTAGAAGAACTATTTGAAGCAAGAAAACCAAAGGGACAAGCTATTATGAGTGAAGTTTCTGGAACTGTAAAGATTGAGGAATCAAAAGGGACTAACCATATATATATTATTGGAGATGATGGGGTTGAGAAAGCTAAATATCAAGTGCCATTCAATTCTAGGATAAGAGTAAAATATGGAGAAAAAATAACTCCTGGTACACCACTTACAGAAGGGCCTTTAAACCCTCATGATATTCTCAGGATAAAGGGAGTAGAAGAAGTAGAAAGGTATCTTGTAGACGAAGTAAAAAAGGTATACATATCTCAAGGGGTAGAACTACACGATAAGCATATAGAGCTTATTGTAAAAAGGATGTTACAAAAGGTAAGAGTGGATGACCCTGGAGATACTGAATTGATTATAGGAAATCTTGTAGATATGTCTGAATTTGAAAGATTACAAGAGTGGGCTGCTGTAAATAAGCTAGAGCCTCCTAAAGGTAAGAGAATTCTGCTAGGAATTACAAGGGCTTCTCTTGCTACTGATAGTTTTTTAGCTGCCGCATCTTTCCAGGAAACTACGAAAGTTCTTACTGAGGCAGCAATAAAAGGTAAAGTTGATTCTCTCTCAGGGCTTAAGGAGAATGTCATTGTAGGAAACCTTATACCAGCTGGCACAGGATTCCCAGAATACAGAAATATAGAGTTCGAAAAAGAAGAGGTAGAAGAGCCTCAATTTACAGAAGTTTAAAGGAATCTTAGGGAAATATTTGGAGGTGTATATATGGCTCTAATAAGCGAAAAGGATAGAAACTACCTTAAAGATATATTTACCAAGGAATTACAAAATGAGGTGAGGCTTGTTTTGTTTACCCAGAAATCAGGTCTATTTATCCCAGGGGCTGAATGCCAGTATTGTAAAGAGACCGGAGAATTAGTAAAAGAGTTAGGGGAGATTTCTGATAAGCTCAAAGTAGAAGTTTATGACTTTCTTTCAGATGAAGATGTAGTTAAACAATATAATATAAAGAGGATACCTGCTATAGCTGTATTAGGAGAAAGAGACTGCGGTATTCGCTTTTATGGTATTCCATCTGGATATGACTTCGGTTCTTTAATTGAGGATATAATAGATATAAGTAAAAGAGAAACTAAACTTTCAAAAGAGATTAAAGAAAGACTTTCTAAAATAGATAAAGAGGTAGCTATCCAGGTATTTGTTACTCCTACCTGTCCATACTGTCCTAAAATGGTACGTATAGCCCATCAATTTGCTTTTGAGAATGACTATATTAATGCTGATATGGTAGAGGTTATAGAGTTTCCTCAGCTTGCAAATTATTATGAGGTTTCTGGAGTACCAAAGACAGTAATAAATGATAAAGAAGAGATAGTAGGGGCAGTTTCTGAGATTAGTTTCTTGGAAAGTATTGAAAGTGCAATAAAGTCTTCGTAAAAGACTTTAGGGGCAGGGAATTAGTCTCCTGCCCCTAAAATTTTGCTGCGAGATTCTAATAGAACTTGCCAATCTTTTTCTGTAATAGGGCGGTCAAAACTTCTAAGTTGGCTCAATTTAAATCCATGTTTCTTGGCTAATTCTCTAAAATAGAGTATATTTTCTATAGAGAGATCAGTTCCAAGACTTATATCTATGTAATTATGTTCTAAAGCAAGCATCATTGTCTCAGCTATACAGGCATAAACTAATCCCTTTTCGAGTCCAAAATTCCATCCTAAAGATGGACGTCCAGGTATTTCTATAATCCCACCATCAATTACCAATACGTCTGGTCTCAATTCTTTTATATTTGGATTTACATTAGGAGGTCTTGATATATCACAGATAATAACTCCAGGAGTAACTATATCGGGATTAATAAGATCTGTAGGACTATTAGTAGCAGTAACTATTACTTGAGACTTAGAAACAGCATCATCTAGATTAGTAGTAATTTCTAAAAATCCAGCCTCTTCTAAATCTTCAACTACTGAAATACATTCTCCTATACTACCATTGGGTGGTTTCCACTCTTTTTCTATCTGTGTTGTAAGATGTATACAGAGGTCTACCCCTACTGTATTTAATCGTCTTAAACTAGATTTAGGATGCTTTGGATTACCTACTAAGATTATTTTATGGACTTCTTCTCCTAATAAAATTGCTAGAGCCCTCCCAATAGAACCTGTAGCTCCTATAACTGCTACAGTACTTTGGCTTAAATTAACATTGAGTTTCTGTGCAGCTAATTTTATTGCTTCTATACTAGATGCTACAGTATAACTATTACCAGTAGTAAGAGGTAGATACTTACCTTTAAGAAGAGTTCCACCTCTAGAAATTACTGAAGTATAAGCCCCAAGACCTACTATACGAGCACCAATTTTAAGAGCCAGTTCAAGTGCTTCCTCAAGTGCTTTTAAGACCTTTTTTGGGGGAAGTTCTCTCATTTGTTTAGCTGTATAAGACAGTGTAATAAATTCTCCATAAGCACTATTTCCATAAAGAGAAATTACCTTTGTACGACCTATAATAAATGGTTTTATAATTTCACTACCAATCTCAGATAATTTTTGAAGTTCTTCTCTTGTAAGACTAGAGAGGGTAGGGTCAAATTCATGATAATTATTGAGGTTAAGAGGATGTACTAGAAATGCGAATTTTCCCTCTTGTGGATCTGTAGATGGCTTGTAAAGGTCCCATGGCTCTCTTTCTATTAGAGATATACAAGATACCTTTTCTTCACCAGAACTTAAGATTGGATGGAGAATTTTTACAGTATTACCTTCTTGGAGAATACCTAATACTCTATCTAGGGCATGCACTATTCTTTCACACTCTTCCCAAGAAGTTATAAAAGACGGTTCTAGACGAATAACTTTATTATTATTTAAAGTTGGAGCTACTCTTATCCTCTCTACGTTTAGAAGATAACTAACTATTAAAGGTACAAGATTTTCTTGTTCTGAAATGACACTTAAGAGACATTGAGGAAAATCTGAGCGGTTCATTTCAAGCTCTAATCCTAAAAAATATCCCTCTCCTCTTACATCTTTTATGACTTTAGGGAAAGTCATCTTTAAGTCAAGTAATTTTTGAAGAAGCTTCTCTCCGTTTTCTTTTACTTGATTGACTATGTGCTGTTTATCTTTAGTCAATATTTCTAAGACTTTAATTCCTATCCTACATGCTATATTATTCCCTGCAAAAGTAGAAGAGTAACTCTTACTAAAATCCTCTGTATATACCTCTTCTTTTGTTAGACAAGCACTTATAGGATATAATCCCCCTCCTAAGACTTTTCCCAGAATAAGTAAATCAGGAGTAATATCCTCTTTCTCACAAGCAAATAATCTTCCCGTACGTCCAAGTCCAGTCTGAACCTCATCTAGAATGAATAAAACCCCATATTTATGACATACTTCCATGGCTTGAGAAAGATAACCTTTAGGAGGAATAATTATTCCTCCCTCTCCCTGAATAGGTTCTACTATAAAAGCAGCGTACTCATAAGGATTATCTTCTAACTCTTTTTTTAGAGAGTTGATATCTCCGTAGGGAACAGTAGTAAAATTATTCATAGATAAACCATGGAAACATCCTATAGCAGTCAAAATTTTTCTTCTTCTAGTAGCTATCTGAGCCATCTTAATTGCTACGCTCACAGCCTCACTGCCTGTATTAGCAAAATTTACATACCTAAGTCCTTGGGGAGCTATTTCAATTACTCTTTCCGCAAGTTCTCCTGCAGTTTCCATAATTGAAGCTTGAATTAAACTTGGAATTTCCTTCCTTCGTATCTCTTCTAATACTTCCCAAATTTCTTGAGGATTAAATCCAAAAGGTAGAGCTCCAAAAGAAGATATAAAGTCTAGATAACAATTACCTTTATTATCATAGATATAATTACCCTTACCACGAATGAAAACCTTATCCATATTGAGTTTTTTTAAAAGCTCCCCTAAGTATGGATTTACATAATTAGTGAAACTATTCAATATTGACCTCCTTATTTTTGGCACAGTCTATTTGAATTATATACCTCTTTGGCTTTATCCTCAAGTAATTCCTTGTGGGTATGTATAGACACAGGTCCTGTCATTGCGAGGGGTTTTAGACCCGAAGCAATCTTAAAGGATGAGACCGCCACGCTCACTACGTTCGCTCGCGGTGACCAAAACTCGTTATAGGTAATGAGTGAAAAATAGATTTTTCTCATAATTCATCACTCGTCCATTACTCGTCACTCTTTACGTCTTCCCCCTTTACCTCTACCTATGCCTTTGCCTATTCTTTATGGTATAATTTCGTTCTATGACAGAGAGAAAAAGATTTATAGAAACCCTTACATTTGGAAAGCCAGATAAGGTACCTCTAATGCCCGGTAATCCAAGAGAATCTACTCTAAAAAGGTGGTATGTGGAAGGTTTATCCGAAGATAAAAATTATTATGAGGCACTTTTGGAGATATTAGGAATAGAAGACAAACAGGTTAAAGAAAAGATAAGTTTAGATGTTTCTTTTAAGATGATACCACAGTTTGAGGAAAAAATCCTAGAACATAAAGATGGACACTATATAGTACAAGATTGGATGGGAGCTATAACAGAAATCTTAGATCAGTATGACTATACCTATCTTAGAGAGGCAAAGGATTTTGTAACTAGGAAGTGGCATAAATTTCCAGTAGAGAGTTATGCAGATTGGGAAGAAATGAAAAAGAGATTTGACCCCAAAACTCCTGGTAGATATCCAGATGATCTCAGAGAAAGGTGTAGAGTTCTCAAGAAAAGAGACTATGTCCTTACTCTTGGATTTAATGGACCCTTCTGGCAATTAAGAGAGTGGTGTGGTTTTGAAAATCTCTGTGTCTTTATGATAGAAAAATCAGACCTTATTCATGAAATGGTAGAATTTTGGACTGATTTTGTCTTAGAAGTATTAAGACCAATATTAGAAAAAGTCCAACTAGACTATGTAGTTATTTCAGAAGATATGGCTTATAAAGAACACAGTATGATATCTCCTAAGATGGTAAAAGAATTCCTCTTTCCATCTTATACCAAGTGGATACCAGAAATTAAGAGAAGTGGGTGTCCGATTGTATCTATGGATTCAGATGGATATATAGGAGAGTTGATACCTTTATGGATAGAAGTAGGTTTCAATTGCTGTACTCCGATGGAAGTTGCTGCTGGAAACGATATTGTAGAGTATAGAAGAAAGTACGGTGAAAATATAGCCTATATCGGGGGAATTGACAAAAGAGCTATTGCCAAAGGTGGAAAATTAGTTACAGAAGAGGTGAACAGAGTAGTTCCACCCATCTTAAAAGACGGAGGATTTATCCCAAGCTGTGACCACGGGGTACCGCCAGACATTTCATGGCCTAACTTCATAAAATATACAAGGTTGTTAGCGAAACTTACAGGATGGATATTATAAGCTTTTAAGGCTTCTTCTTTAAGAGGAAAAGAAAAAATGGGGCTCCAATAAGAGAAGTAACTATTCCTACTGGTATCTCACTAGGAGAAAGAGCAACTCTTGCTACTAGATCTGAAAGCATCAAAAGTATTGCTCCACCAACGAGACTCGCAGGGAATAATGCCCTGTTATCCGGTCCTATTATTCTCCTTAGGATATGAGGTATTATAAGCCCTACAAAACCAATTACTCCACTTACAGAAACTGCACTTGCAGTCAAAAGAGAGGAAAAAATTATTAAAATTCTTCTTACTTGGTGGACATTAACTCCTAGATTTTGAGCCTGTTCATCACCAAGAAGCATAATATTTGCCTCTCTTGTATACATAGATAAGACTATAGTGCACACTACAAAATAAGGAAACATAATTCTTATATGCTGCCATCCTCTTCCAGAAAATCCTCCCATAAGCCAGTATATAGACTCGTGAAGAGTAGTATTGCTTATTAGAAGGAGAAGTGACATTAAACCTGAAAGGAAAGCATTAACTGCAAGTCCAGCTAGAAGTAGATTTAACATAGAATTATGCCACCCTTTATAGGAAATAGAATAGACTAATCCTACTGTAATTATACCACCAATAAAAGCAAATATAGGGATAGAACTTAGTCCTAAGAATAGGACTTCCAATCTAAATGCTATAGCAACAACTGCTCCTAAAGCGGCTCCAGAAGAGATGCCTATGACATAGGCATCAGCCATAGGATTCATAAATAAAGATTGGAAGATTGCCCCTACCCCACCCAATGAGGCTCCAACTAGTAAAGCAAGAATCACCCTTGGGAGTCTTACCTCCATGATGATAAGGTT
>Ga0315280_10010316_pt1 | contig 11748 bp, 3 predicted proteins | sample YL17G06_40_MG_FD_203697 | JGI IMG/M metagenome (GOLD analysis project Ga0315280, IMG submission 203697) | Sediment microbial communities from Yellowstone Lake, YNP, Wyoming, USA - YL17G06_40 | ecosystem: Environmental > Aquatic > Freshwater > Lake > Sediment | place: USA: Wyoming | collected... | reverse complement strand
TTTCAGCAATTTTACCAGATCTAGATTACCTTTATTGGTTGCTTTCTAATGACCAAGCAGGCACTCATCGCGGTTATATCACAACTTATCCTATTATTTATCTTGGTCTTTTTTTAATTTCATTATTAATTTATCTTTTTTATAAAAGACAATGGTTAAAAAACGCCATCATCTTAATCTTTATAAATATTTTTGTGCATTTTTTGCTGGACACTCCTTTCTATGGAGTAAAGTGGTTTTTCCCCATTTGCAATCAAGAAATCGGTATCTATGATGTTGGCAGTTATACTGACGGTAGTGGTATTCAAATCCAAAATTATTTTACCCATTGGTACTGGTATTTGGAAATTACGTTTTGGGTTGTTGCTATTATTTCTATATTTTATTCCTTTAAAAAGGGTGAATTAGGTAAAAAATTAATAAAATAAACTTTTTTTTATTTTAAAAATGGTTTATATTATTAACAATTATATTAAAACAATATGACCCGCGGATAACCGCGGATTAAGAGCGCAGATACTCGCAGATTGCTCGCTGATATCTGAGTTAAATCCGCGCTTCATCGGCGAACATAATCTGTGCTTTATCAGTGACCTATCTGCGATTATCTGCGTGATATTATGTTAAAAAATATTATTAAAAAACTAATCCCTAAATTTTTACTTAGCTGGTACCATATGTTGCTCGCCTATTTCGCCATACTAATTTATGGTAACCCTTCCAATAAATTAATAGTGGTAGGAGTAACCGGCACCAATGGCAAATCAACCACTGTCAATTTAATTGCGTCCATTTTAGAAAAAGCTGATTTTAGTGTTGGTTCAACTTCAACAATAGAATTTAAGATAAAAGATCGAGTTTGGCTGAATGATAAAAAGATGACCATGCTGGGACGATTTGAATTGCAACGGCTAATTAAAGAGATGGTTAAATCTGGCTGCCAATATGCTGTTATTGAAACTTCATCAGAAGGAATTAAACAATACCGACACCTAGGAATTAATTATGACGTAGTAGTTTTTACTAATCTTACTCCAGAACATTTGGAGTCACATGGCGGTTTTACCAATTATAAAAAAGCTAAAGGAAAATTATTTCAACATTTAACCAAAAAACCTCATAAAAAAATAGGTGGTAAAATAATTCCAAAAATTAGTATTATAAATATTGATGATGAACAAGCTGATTATTTTTTACAATTTTCTGCTGATAAAAAAATAACTTATGGTTTGAAAAAACAAGCAGATTTAAAAGCGGAAAATTATACTTTTACACCAATTACCACAGAATTTTATATTAATAATTCATTTTTTAAAACCAATTTAATCGGTGAATATAATCTTTATAATATTCTCGCCGCCATCAGCACGGCTAGTTCGCAAAATATTGAACAAACAATTTATAAACATGCTATTTTTAATCTGAAGCAAATCCCCGGCCGCCTGGAGTTTATCGAAACTAATAAGAATTTCAAAGTTTTGATTGATTATGCGCCAGAATCAGCCTCCTTAACAAAACTTTATGAAACTTTGAAAATTTTTAATTTTAATCGAATTATCCATGTTCTCGGTTCGGCTGGTGGCGGCCGTGACAAAGCCAGACGGCCAATCTTGGGCGAGATTGCTATCAAGAATGCGGAAATAATTATTGTGACCAATGAAGATCCATATGATGAGGATCCACAAAAAATTATTGATGAAGTAGCAACCGGCGCAAAAAATTATTTAAAAAATATTTCCGCTAAAGAAACTTTACCTAATAAAAATAATTTTCAGCCGCCCCAGATTTATAAAATCTTAGACAGACGAGAAGCCATTGCTAAAGCTTTGTCACTTGCTCAAGACAATGACTTAGTTTTAATCACTGGTAAGGGCGCCGAACAAGCGATTTGTGTAGCTAATGATAAAAAAATTCCGTGGGATGATCGAAAGGTAGTAAAAGAATTGTTAAATAAATAGATGCCTGCACCGCCCTTTGTAAAGGGCGGTGTGGATAACTTGTTGGTAAAAAATATATTATTGTGCTATACTTTAATTTAATAAAGACTATACTTGACATTTTTGAATAAATATATTTTTATAAATAGCTAAAATATCAATATTTTAGTAAAAATAAACTCAAACCAAATTAAATAAACAAAATCCCTCTTGACAAGGATAATTTTTTTGTTTACCATCTAACCAATAAAAAACATATGGGTTAAATTGCCTATTTTCGGCAATAATAAACTATTTTATAAAAATAGACGGATTTTTTGTGCTTTTTTTACTTTTTTAAATAAATGACTTCTTCCATTCGTAAATTTTTTACTACTCAGCGTGAAGCCATCCCCCTCCCAGATTTAATTGAAGTTCAAAAAACTTCATATCAATGGTTTTTTAAAACAGGTTTAAAAGAACTCTTTGAAGAAATCTCCCCGATTCGTGAGGAATTTATTGGCCGTGACCTGGAGCTTTATTTCCATGATTTTTATTTGGATGAACCAAAATTTGATGAAAAAACTGCCCGAGAAAGAAATCTTACTTTTGAAGCGCCCCTCAGGGTCCAGGTGGAATTAGTTAATAATAAAACTGGCGAGAGAAAAGAACAAGAAGTTTACCTTGGTGATTTTCCCTTAATGACTGACCGTGGTACTTTTATTGTTAATGGTGTAGAAAGAGTAGTTGTCTCCCAATTAATTAGAAGTGCGGGAGTCTTTTTTAGTTCAGAGGTTTTTCGCGGGCGACGTTATTATGGTGCTAAAATTATTCCTAATCGTGGCGCTTGGTTGGAAATTGAAACTGAGCCATCTAATGTCCTCTATGTTAAAATTGACCGGAAAAGAAAAGTTGCTATTACCTCATTACTCCGCGCCTTTGGTTATGGTGGTGATGAAGAAATTAGAAATATTTTTAAAGATATTGATACTCATCCGGAAATCAAATATATTGAAAATACTTTACAAAAAGATATTGCTCATTCTGAAAGTGAGGGTCTAAAAGAAGTCTATAAGAGGATCCGCCCTGGGGATCTGGCAACCACTGATAATGCCAAACAATTGATTTATTCAATGTTTTTTAATTTTGACCGCTATGATTTCGGTCCAGTTGGCCGTTATAAGCTTAATAAACGTTTTAATCAAAATCTGCCAATCAATAAAGAGACGAGGATTTTAAGAAAAGAGGATTTAATTATTATTCTAAAAGAAATTATTCGTTTAAATATTACTCAGGAAAAACCCGATGATATTGATCATCTAGGCAATCGTCGAGTTAGAGCAATTGGTGAATTGATTCAAAATAAATTCCGGGTTGGACTGGCAAGACTAGAAAGGATTATTAAAGATCGCATGAGTACTCTAGATATTAATAATTTAACCCCTTCTCAACTAATTAATGCTCGGCCAGTTATTGGTACGGTCAAAGAGTTTTTCATGAGTTCGCAATTATCTCAATTTATGGATCAGACTAATCCCTTGGCAGAACTTGAGCATAAACGAAGATTATCGGCGATGGGCCCAGGTGGCTTATCAAGAGAAAGAGCCGGCTTTGAAGTGCGTGACGTCCATCGGACTCACTACGGCCGGATTTGTCCGATCGCCACGCCTGAAGGACCTAACATCGGTTTAGTTGGCCATTTAGCTGCCTACGCTAGAATTAACGAATTTGGTTTTATTGAAACACCCTTTAGAAAAGTAATTCATGATGTTAAAAATAATTCTAAGGAAACCGTCGGTGAAATTACCCGAAAGGATATTATCGATCCAGTAAATCAAAAAATTATAATCAAAGCTGGTGAAGTGATTAATAAGGAAATTGCCGAAAAACTTCAGCAAATAAAAAGTCTTGCCACTATTCCAATTAAACCTCGAGTAACTAATGAAATTGAATATCTCGACGCCTTTACCGAAGAACGCGCTGTGACCACCGCCGCGACCACCCCCACTGACGAGCAGGGTTATTTTAAAGAAGAGTTTGCCGAGATGCGGATCCATGGCCGACCATCTTTTGATCATGTTTCAAAAATTGATTATATGGATGTTTCGCCCAATCAAATTATTAGTATTACTACTTCGCTAATCCCCTTTTTGGAGCATGATGATGCAGTGCGGGCCTTAATGGGAACAAATATGCAACGACAAGCAATTTCCGTAATTAAGCCCGAAGCGCCGATTGTCGGCACTGATGTTGAAAGACGAGCCGCTAGAGATTCAGGACAATTAATTATTGCAAAAAATGATGGTGAAGTAATTGAAGCTCATAGTGATATTATAAAAATTAAAAATGATAAGGGTAAAATTGATGAGTATCGTTTAGGAAAATTTATCCGCTCCAATACTTCCACTTGCATGAATCAAAATATTTTAGTCACCCCTGGTCAAAAAATTAAAAAAGACCAAGTAATTGCTGACGGGGCCGCCACTGATCAAGGTGAATTATCCCTCGGTCAAAATATCTTAGTCGCTTTTATGTCTTGGGATGGTGGTAATTATGAGGACGCCATTCTGATTTCTGAAAGATTAGTTCAAGATGACCGTTATACCTCAATTCATATTGAAGATTACTCAATTGATGTTCGGGATACAAAACTTGGCCCAGAAGTTGTTACTAGAGATATCCCAAACATTAGCGAAGAAAAGCTTAAAGATTTAGATGAGGTAGGTGTTGTCCGGATTGGTGCTAAAGTTGCCTCAGGAGATATTTTGGTTGGTAAAATTACTCCCAAAGGTGAAGCTGAGCTTTCCGCGGAAGAAAAATTATTAAGAGCTATTTTTGGTGAAAAAGCTAAAGATGTCCGTGATAGCTCACTTTATTTGGAACATGGGGAACACGGAAAAGTTATTGATATAAAAATCTTCTCTCGAGAGGCTGGTGATAAATTACCTGCCGGAGTTATAAAAACAATCCAAATAACTATTGCTCAGCTGAGAAAAATTCAAGTCGGTGATAAAATGGCCGGGCGCCATGGTAATAAAGGTGTCATCTCGAGAATTGTCTCAGTCGAGGATATGCCTTTCCTGGCCGACGGCACCCCGGTTGATATAATCCTAAATCCTCTCGGCGTTATTTCTCGAATGAACCTTGGACAACTTCTAGAAACTCATCTGGGTCTGGCGGCTAAAAAGTTAGGTTATAAAGTCGCCAGTCCTGCCCTGAATGGTATTATGATAGAGGAAATAATTAATGAATTAAATAAAGCAGGGCTTCCAGCTGATGGTAAACTCCAACTTTCTGATGGTCGGACTGGTGAGCCATTTGATCACAAATCAACTGTCGGTATCATTTATATAATGAAATTAAACCATTTAGTTGAGGATAAAATTCATCAACGTTCTATTGGCCCTTATTCCTTAGTTACTCAACAACCTTTGGGTGGGAAGGCCCAATTTGGCGGTCAACGCTTTGGTGAAATGGAAGTCTGGGCCTTGGAAGCTTATGGGGCGGCTCATACTCTCCAAGAAATCTTAACCATTAAATCTGATGATGTTGCTGGCCGTTCTAAAGCATATGAATCAATTGTCAAAGGTGAATCAATTAAAAAATTAAATATTCCGGAATCATTCAATGTCTTGGTTAGAGAATTAAAGGGGCTTTGTCTTGATGTAGAATTAATTGATCAGAAAAAATTTATCAACCAAAAACTAGGACGCCCTAAAAAGTAATTAATATATTCACTCATCGTGTAATGCGAATCGTTTTAACAAATAAAAATGATTCGCGATTCACGATTCATGATTCATAATATATGCCTACTCCTTCAACCACTAAAACAACTTTTATTGAGAATGAAGAACAAGAAATTTTAGATTTTTCTGCGATCCGTCTTAAATTGGCTTCACCTGAGGAAATCCATAAATGGTCACATGGAGAAGTGACTAAACCGGAAACTATTAATTATCGTACCCAAAAACCAGAAAAAGATGGTTTGTTTTGTGAAAAAATCTTTGGTCCATCAAAAGACTGGGAATGTTATTGTGGTAAATATAAAAGAATTCGCTATAAAGGTATTATTTGTGACAAATGTGGAGTAGAAGTTACACGGAGTATTGTCCGCCGAGAAAGAATGGGTCATATAAATTTAGCTTCGCCAGTTTCCCATATCTGGTTTTTAAGGGGGATCCCTTCAAAAATTGGATTAGTTTTAGGTTTGTCTATTCAAGAATTGGAAAAGGTTATTTATTTTGCAGCTTTTATAATTATAAAGGTTAATGAAGATTTTAAAAATCACACTCTTGAACAGATAAAAAATGAATTAAAAAATAAAAGAAAATTGATAGAAAAAGAGTCCGAAAAAAAACTCCAAGTAGTTTATCAAAAGAAAAGCGATCTTCTCCAAAAAGCTACTAGCAAAAAAGATAAAGAAAAAATTGAATCTAATATTGATTCAGAGGTTAAAAATCTTAATCAAGTTCAATTAGAAAGAATTCAAACCTTAGAGAAAGCGGCTGAAGTTGCTAAAAAAGAATTAAAAGAGCTCCGTCCATTACAAATTATTTCTGAAAATACCTATCAAGATTATTCTTTAAAATATGGCCATGTCTTTGAGGCAGGAATTGGCGCCGAAGCCATTCGTAAACTTTTAGAACAAATTGATTTGGAAAAAATTAATAAAGAACTGGAGGGAAAAACCAAAGATGCCATCCCCTCTAAAAAGAGAAAATTAATTGTTCGTTCAAAATTAATTAAAAGTTTAATTAAAAATAAAATCCGTCCCGAATGGATGATCTTAACAACTATCCCAGTGATTCCACCGGATCTTCGTCCAATGGTCCAATTAGATGGAGGTCGTTTTGCTACCTCAGATCTTAATGATCTTTATCGCCGAGTAATTAATCGCAATAACCGTTTAAAAAGGTTGCAAGAATTAAATGCTCCCGAAGTTATTCAAAGAAATGAAAAAAGAATGCTCCAGGAAGCTGTCGATGCTTTAATCGACAATGGCGCAAGACGTGGCAAGACCGTCACTGCTTCTACTGGTCAAAAAAGAATGTTAAAGTCAATTGCTGATATGTTGAAAGGTAAACAAGGTCGCTTCCGTCAAAATCTTTTAGGTAAACGGGTTGACTACTCTGGTCGGAGTGTTATCGTGATTGGCCCGAAATTAGAAATCCATCAATGTGGGATTCCGAAAAAAATGGCTTTAGAACTTTTTAAACCTTTTGTCATTGCCCAATTAATTAAACAAGAGGTGGTTCATAATGTCCGGAGCGCTAATCGTTATATCGATCAGGATCAACCAATTGTCTGGGATATTTTAGAAGAAATTACTAAAAAGGCTCACGTTCTCTTAAATCGAGCACCGACCCTTCATCGCCTTGGGATTCAAGCTTTCCAACCAGTTTTAATCGAAGGTAAAGCAATTCAAATTCATCCGATGATTTGCCGAGCATTTAATGCTGATTTTGATGGTGATCAAATGGCTGTCCATGTCCCCTTAACTGAAGAGGCAAAAAAAGAAGCTGAGACAATTATGCTCTCAACAAATAACCTCCTTAAACCAGCAACGGGTGAACCAATAATTACCCCTGATCAAGACATTGTCTGGGGTATTTACTATCTAACTTTTATCAATGAATTAAAACCAATAGAAAAACAGGGGGTTTTTGCCAATCAAGAAGAAGCCCTACTTGCTTATAATTTAAGAAAGATAAAACTCCAAGAAAAAATTAAAGTAAAAATAAATAATGAGATAATTGAAACCTCAATTGGTCGGATTATTTTTAATAAAATACTGCCGGAAGGTTTTGGTTTCTATAATCAAAGCTTTAATTCCAAGGAAATTAAAAAATTAGTCGGAAAAATTTTAAATAGTCTGGATCAGGAAACAATTATAAAATTGCTTGATAAAATTAAAAATATTGGATTTAAATATATCACCCAATCTGGTCTTTCGTGGGGCATTAATGATATTCCCCTTTTAAAAGAAAAAAGTGATTTAATCAAAAAAGGCGAAGAAAGAGTTAAAGAAATTCAAGAACAATATGAAAATGGTTTACTGACTGATCATGAACGTTATGTCAAAGTAATTGAAGTTTGGACCGAAATTAAAAATGAAATTACAGAAATCAGTAAAAATTCTTTTGATCTAGAAAGTTCACTTTATTCAATTATTAATTCTGGCGCCCGTGGTTCTTGGGCCCAAATGATCCAAATTATGGGCATGAAAGGCTTAGTGATCAACCCGGCTGGCGAAATTATTGAATTACCAGTTAAAGCTAACTTTCAAGAAGGATTAGATGTTTTGGAATATTTTATTTCTACTCATGGCACGAGAAAAGCTTTATCTGACACGGCCCTAAGAACAGCCAACGCTGGGTATTTGACCAGGAGACTCGTTGACGTTGCCCAAGATGTGGTAGTGATTGAAGAAGACTGTGGTGATACAGAGGGCCTTACCTTAACTAAAAATGAGGTTGAGTTAATGGATGAAGAATGGGATAATCTTGTTTTGGGCAGGTATTTAGCCGCGGATATTATTAATCCAAAAACTAAAAAAGTTTTAATTAAAAAAGGACAATTACTTACTGAAAAAGAAATAGAAAAAATAAAAACAACTGATCCGGAGACAATTACCATTCGTTCACTTTTAAACTGCCAAATTAAAAGAGGAGTTTGCCAAAAATGTTATGGTTATGATTTAGGCTTTAATAAATTAGTAGAATTAGGTACAGCTGTTGGGATAATTGCTGCTCAAAGTATTGGCGAGCCTGGAACTCAGCTGACGATGAGAACATTTCATACTGGTGGCGTGGTTGGTTTGGATATCACCCAAGGTCTCCCGAGAGTTGAAGAGCTTTTTGAAGCCCGTCCACCAAAGAAAAAAACAATTATGACAGACATTGGTGGTCAAGTAATTATAAATGAAAATGACTTATTAACTAATAAAAAAAATAGAATCATTAAAATTAAAGGAAAAGAAGAAGCTAAGGAATTTAATATCCCTGCTGGTTATCCTCTCGCTGTCAGGAACGGCGACCTAATATCTGCTGGTGACAATCTAACAGAAGGCAGTGCTAATCTTCAAGAATTATATCAATTCAAAGGAAGAATCGAAACTCAAAAATATATTATTAAAGAAATTCTTTATATTTATTCCTCGCAAGGTCAAAAATTAAATATTAAGCATATTGAAATAATTGTTCGACAGATGTTTAGTCGGATGTATGTCAAGGATGCAGGTGATACTAATCTCTTACCAGGCGAAATTGTGACTATTGCTCAATTTCAGGAAGAAAATGAAGAAATAAAAAAACAAGGGAAAAAAGTTGCCATCATTGATCGATTATTATTAGGAATTACTAAAGCTTCTCTTTCTACTGATAGTTTTCTCTCGGCTGCCTCTTTTCAAGAAACTGCTCGAGTTTTGATTGATGCTGCTATCAGTGGTAAAATCGATCGGCTAAGAGGCTTAAAAGAAAATGTAATAATCGGCCGACAAATTCCCGCTGGCACAGGCTTTAAACAAGAAAAATAGACTTCAATGTAAAACCCGCCCAAATTTTTGCCTTGCAAAAATTTGGGCGGGTTTTTTCTCGCAAATTTCAGTTGATTATGCTAAAATTAGTTAAGAAAATAGATAAAAATATGATTTATCAACACCGAAGATATCGTCACAAATATAGATTAAGAAGACACCCAAAACCTCTTTTACCACCCTTGCCTGCTGAAACAAAAAAAGGGATTATTATTATTATTATTTTTGCCCTAGCCTTTATTAGTTTACTTTCTCTCTTTGATCTCGCTGGTTCTTTGGGAACAGTTATTGATCAACTTTTAAAAGCTCTTTTTGGTTGGGGTGACTGGCTCTTCCCTTGTCTTTTAATTATTTTTGGTTATTTAACGCTCAATCAAGAAAAATATCAAATAAATACTCGGAATTTCTTTGGCTTATTTCTTTTATTTTTAAGCTTAACGGGATTCTTTCAAACGATTCTTAATTTTAATCAGGAAGTAAATTTTGTCAATGGCAAGGGTGGTGGTTATTTTGGTTATGCTATTACTTTACCTTTAAAACAAATTACGGGCTGGTGGGCGACGATCATTATTCTTACTGCCCTTTTTTTTATCTCTCTTCTTTTAACTTTTAGTACTAGTCTTAAAAATATTTTCTCAATTTTTCTCCGGCTGTTGGGAAAAATATTAGCCTTGCCTTCCTCTAAAAAAACAGAGGTCGCCAATGAAATTATTGAACCTAAAGAATTAGAGGGGGCTAAAGAAGAATTTATTAATAAAAAATTAGAAGAATCAACATTAGAAGAAGAAAAGGAAGCTAAGGCCTTGGCGACTGAAACTCTAACTGGCTTTCCTAAAAAAAGATATGCTAAAATTGATATCCCCCTTGATCTTCTTGATGATCACACTACCAAACCCACTAGTGGTGACATTAAAGCTAATATCGAAAAAATTAAAAAGACTTTGGAGCATTTTGGCATCATCGTCGAAATGGGCGAAGTTAATGTTGGACCAACGGTGACCCAATTTACCTTAAAACCAGCGGAAGGAGTTAAATTATCAAGAATTGTTGCTTTACAAAACGATTTGGCCTTGGCCCTGGCCGCTCACCCGCTCCGGATTGAAGCACCAATTCCGGGAAAATCTTTGGTGGGAATTGAGGTTCCCAATCAAACGGTAGCAATTGTCAGATTAAAAGAGATATTGTCATCGCCAATATTTCAAAAAAAACAAGGCGATCTTTATTTTGCTCTCGGTAAAGATGTCGCCGGCAGTGCCTGGGTGGCTAATTTGGAAGGCATGCCTCACCTTTTAATCGCCGGGGCAACGGGTAGTGGTAAATCAGTTTGTATTAATAGTATTATTATTAGTCTTTTATACCAAAACTCACCAGATCAATTAAAGCTTATTTTAGTTGATCCTAAACGAGTAGAAATGACTAATTATAATGATATCCCCCATCTTTTAACACCAGTAATTACGGAGGTCGATAAAACGATTAATGCTTTGAGATGGGTTATTAATGAAATGGATGAAAGATATAAATTTTTATCAAAACATAATAAGCGTAATATTACTGCCTATAATCAAAGTGTCTTGTTTAATAAAATACCATACATTATTATCTTTATTGATGAATTAGCAGATTTAATGGCCGTTGCTCCTCGGGAAGTAGAGGGAGCAATTATTAGACTTTCACAAATGGCTAGAGCAGTAGGTATTCATTTGGTTTTGGCTACCCAACGACCATCAGTTAATGTTATTACTGGTTTAATTAAAGCCAATATTACTTCAAGAGTTGCTTTTGCTGTTGCTTCGCAAATTGACTCCCGAACAATTTTGGATTGTGCTGGGGCTGAAAAATTATTAGGTAAAGGCGATATGTTATTTATCTCACCAGAAATCTCTAAAGCCAAACGATTACAGGGAGCTTATGTCAGCGATAAAGAAATTGAAAAAATTACCGGTTTTCTTAAATTAAAAGCTCAGCCTGATTACCAAGAAGCTATCACCCAGAGGCAAACTAAAACTATTGATATAAGTTTTGATGAATTATCTAGCGAGGATGATTTACTTGAAGAGGCAAAGGAAATTGTTCTGCGGGCAAAAAAAGCCTCTGCCTCCCTTCTCCAAAGACGTCTAAGAGTTGGTTATGCTCGAGCGGCCCGCCTCCTTGATTTAATGGAAGAACAAGGTATAATAGGGCCAGCTGATGGTGCTAAACCGAGAGAAATTTTAGTTAGTCGTGAAGAATTGGCTAGTGACTATCTTTCAGAATCCATCCCAGATGCCGAGGAAGAATTAACTGGGGAAAAAA
>Ga0315280_10010315_pt1 | contig 11748 bp, 16 predicted proteins | sample YL17G06_40_MG_FD_203697 | JGI IMG/M metagenome (GOLD analysis project Ga0315280, IMG submission 203697) | Sediment microbial communities from Yellowstone Lake, YNP, Wyoming, USA - YL17G06_40 | ecosystem: Environmental > Aquatic > Freshwater > Lake > Sediment | place: USA: Wyoming | collected... | reverse complement strand
CATCAATCCCTAAAAGAATACGACACGCCTTTTGAGGCTTACCGGCAGATGAGGATGGCCGCGGTATGTTAAAGGAACTACACCTAAAAATAAATCCAACTTTGGTCTTGACAACTCGTCCACTTCAAATAACTCCCTGGATGATTGAGGTGAAATAGAGGAGGACCTACTTCTTAGCCTCCATCGGCCTAAGGTCCATACCGAGTTGCCGCCTCAAGCCGAAAAGCTATACCCTTATTTGAAGAAATACAACGTACTCTGCAATTATCCAGCCATTCTTCTCTATTACTTTCCAACCCTCATTTTTTCCCAGATACACTCCCATGTTTACGTAGCAAATCAACTAGCTCTTTATTTCCCTTATCAATCGCTAAGTCTAACGGAGTAACTCCAGTCGACTTTACGTTCACATCGGCTCCCTTGTCAATCAGTAGTTCTGCCGCTGCTTTGTGTCCATTTAGAGCTGCCAAGTGCAGCGGAGTATAATGATAATAAGAAGCCTTTACGTTGACTTCAACTCCATTTCTTATAAGCACCTCAACCACCTCAACTTTGCCGCTGCCAGCCGCTAAGTGTAGTGGAGTTGAACCTTGGATTTCAGAAGGTGCCATTGAGTTGATTTTTGCGTTGACATCCAAACCATTCGCAATCAATAACTCAGTCACAGCTTTATTACCTGCAAATGTGGCTGTGATATGCAGACTTTTATAAGCTCTTTCACTTCATCTATCCTCTCCATGGTTATTGCGCCCCTCAGTTTCCTATTCATTTCTTCGTTTTTTTTCGAACAGTAGCTGCTTGAAATGTCACTGCCAAAAAAGCCAAAAGAATAATTGTTGTTGTTTTTTTCATGCTGCTCTCCCTTCTTGCGTAATACGACACTTAGATTTGACCTGACAATGATTGTCAAGCCAAGTTCAGGTTATTCCAATTTAAGAATCTTTCTTGAGTTTCACCGTGTAACGCTTTTCGGCGCTGACGTAGGCCTAGAGTCAGTCCCTGGGCAGCCCCTCGACCTTCACCAGGTGCTTTTTCTCCGGGCATAAATCCCAATACGGGCACCAATTGCACAAAGCCGATTCGTGCGGCGCGAACTCCCGTTCGGCCTCGATCCTGTCGATGAGCACTGCGATATCCCTCCTCAGCCCCTCGAGCGCCTCGGGCGTCCTTCGCGACCTCATCTCCAGGTCGAAGGCGACGAGATGTCAGATGAGCCGGACTTCCTTTGCTTCGGGCCAGAGCGTCTTGACACCGATCTGGTAGAAGCCCAGCTGCCGGTCCTCGTCGAGCCCGGCCTGATCCGGCAGGCCGGAGCCCGTCTTGTAATCGTGGATCTCGAAGGCTCCGTCAGGGGCCAGCATGAGCCGGTCGATAATCCCTTTGCAGTTGTAGCGTGACCCCTCGGCAAGCGGGAACCGGATATACCGCTCGAGCCCCAACACCCGCCCCTCTTCGAACGGGTAGTGCCGCTTATAATAGTCCTCGATGAAGCGCCGCCCCATGAGCTTATAGTCGTCGGCGGTGCGCTCTTTATTGTTGATCTTCACATCGGCATGCCATTTCTTGGCCCAGGCTTTCTCGTAATAGGCCAACAACTCCTCGATCGGGACGACCCGGAAAGCGCGCTCGCGATAGAGCCACTCCATCGCCTCGTGGAAGCGCTGGCCCAGGAAGGCCTCAACCCCCTCCTCGTAGCGCTTGATCCGGTCGACATAGATGAGCCGGTACTGTAGCGCACATTCTTCGAAATTATTGAGCTGCGAGATTGAATATTCGGGCATTTTTATTTACATGAGTATTTTTGCTCAATTTCTTAAGGAAATCCAGAGGATTCAAGTGGGAATAACTATTCCCCAATCACCGAATCCGGAGCGCCACGACCGTCATGCCATCATTTAGGCCGGTCCGCGCGGCCGCGTCAAGGATCGCCTTACGTGGTTTGACCAACATTTGGCTTGACACCAATTGTCAAGCGAGCTTTAATAATCTCATCAAAATCAAGGAGGGGAAAATGAAAAAGCTACTTTTTGTCGTCTCTTTGGTCCTTCTATTTTGTCTGGTTGTCTACTGCCAGATACTGCTGAAGGAGAAACCAAAGCCTCCTGTAAACACTAAAGCTGAACTAAATGCCGTTCATGAAATGTATATGGCCTGGGCGAAAGCCTTTGAAGCAAAAGATGCAGACCGCATTTGTTCATTTTTTACAGATGATTTCGTTATTCCATATGGCGATAGTCTTCGAGATAAAACATGGTATCGGGAGTTTTTAATTAAGAGGATTTCTGAAGGTGGGGCATGGAAAATATATTTGCCTGATAGAGTTGAAGTTTCAGCTTCAGGTGACCTAGCTTATACAGTTGGTTATTATGATTATACAGTTGTAACAAAAGGCGAGGCAAAAACAACCAAATCTTGCGGTTTAGACGTTTTGAAAAAACAAAAGGACGGAAGTTGGAAGTTTGTCTCATTTAGGTAAAAATCTAGGCCGTTTTCAAGAATCAGCTTGAGTTGACACTTGCTGTAAGGCCAAGTGTTGGTCAGACCACCTCTCTCGGGCCGAAGGAAAAAAGAATAATCAGATCTTTTTCCAACCTGTAAACAAGTCGCCGGGCCTGGCCCTTCACTGTGTATTGATATGACCTCAGAAGAGCGAATTCTCCTTTCAGCTTTTCCCCAGCCTGCGGGTTTTTTTCAACGTCCATAATCGCCTCTTTCAGTGAATTTCTTTCGGCGTCTTCTCTTATCTTTTTCCGCAGCCTCTCGAATTTCGAAGTCTCGAGAATTTTCATTGCCCATCTGATAGTCCACCTGGGCCTCGATGATGTCCTTTATTTCCTCTACGGTCAATTCAGGGTTCTCGAGTGCCAGCAGACCGATTCCTAAAGCGTACCGAAGAGCGCTGGAAAAATCCCTGTCCTCGCTCTTGGCAAAATGATCGAGCTCATTGACGCGGAAAATTCGTCGTCAGAATTCCGCCGGAAGTCCACCGCGCTCTCGCGATCAAAGCCGCCGAAGAAGGAATCAGCCTTAACCGCCTCGTCAGCGCCAAGCTGACCAGCCCGCAAAACTATCGAGAAACCAATAAGGCCAGAGTGATATAAATATCAAATGAGAAAGCGATTAAAAAAGAAAAGGGAACCGTCTCCCTTTTTTCCCTACCCTAAAAAATTCTCATTGTGCGGCCGTTCAGCCATATGCGCTTTAATTTCTCCCCAGGACCAGGGCTCAAAACCGTGGCCGTCGACACCGACGTCGAGAGATTTCCCGAGCGCCTGAAGCCGGCCGTGGCTGTGCCCGAATAGATGCCAGGAATCAAAGTGGCTCTTATTCCAGACTCGAAGGCAGTAATGGCAAAGGACGACCGCATATCCCTCGATAACGATATCCATGAGATCCGCGATCTGAAGAAAGCGGCCGGAGTATTTCTTTTTCAATTTCTTATCATGTCCTCCTCTAATTAGGATAATATCGCCGTTCAGCCGTTCGATGATGGGCCCCCAGTCCCCCCAGGCAAAATCTCCCAGATGATAGACAAGGTCTCCTTTCCCGACTCTGGCGTTCCACTTGGCGATCAGGGCCTCGTTCATCTCTGCACCTGAAGCAAACGGGCGTTGGCAAAAATAGATGATATTAGCATGATTGAAGTGCGAGTCTGCCGTAAAATAAATATTCTTCATAGCGTAATCCTCCTCAGAGAGCGGCTGGCGACATCGATGAGCACGCCGTTGAGGACGGCCGGGTCGTTTCCAGGGCCGACCGCGACTCCCCTAAGGAGCATCTCAATTCCTTGGTCGAGAAGTCGGCGGGCTTTTTCAAACCTGGAGCGGATTCCGTGCAGGTCCGAAAGGGCGACAACTTGCATGATCAATAGCTTTCAAGGCACAAGATCAGGGCTTTCGAGGTAAATAATATCGCGAGATCTGAAGGCTGTCAAAACTGAAGCAGGAATTCCCGGTTATCTTTCTCACTTATGAGATTGCCTATGGGTTTCAAAATCCCACTCTTCGCTTTGGCAGCACTGGAGGAGGGGCCATAAGTTTTTTAATATCATGAAAAATTGCCGGCGCGGGCCTCCCCAACGTGAAATCACAATTTGTGATTTCAAGTTTTGGAATTCATTCTCGGATAAATGAAAAAAGATTCTGGCTTATAGAAATAATCATCCTTGGCTGCTCGTTGGCATTCGATGATTCAATCCCCCCCGACCTAGCTTCCCAGGCATCGATATTTGTATAGTATTTGTTACAATTGTAACATAATTTATAAGGAGAAACGCGATGGTTTTCCATAAGTCCCTGCTAACCGTCCTCAATTCCAAAACAAAACAAAAAATCGTCGGCTTCCTGCTAAAACACGAAGCTTTGATGAGCGAGCGAGAAATTGCCGCCGTCTCAGGCGTCTCTCATATGAGTATCAATAGAATCATGCGCGAGCTGGCGGAAATGAATTTTGTCCACTTCGTCCGGGCCGGAAGAGCTCACCTGTGGAGGATTAATCGGGGCAGCTATGCTTTTCATATTTTATCGGGATTATTCAATACTCTATCGCAGAAAACGGCGCCGTTCGAAGACCTCAAGAGGACGATTCTGGACAAGCTTCCACTTCCCTTCGTAGAGAACCTAATCCTATTCGGCTCTATCGCTATGGGCACGGAACGATTCGATAGCGACATCGATCTCTACGTCCAGGTCAATTTGGAGGGGAAGACCCCTTCCAACGGGCGCCGGGAAGACCCGGCCGGACACTCTTGGACGGAAACCCCGGAAAAGGGTTTCCTTCCAACGGTCGCTTCGCTCCCTGCCTTCCTTCCAAGGAGCATTTTCCGATGAATTTTCGCGTGGACATTGGAATCGAGTTTAGGAGCCGGGGCATGAAACCCCGCCCTGCGACCAAGGGGGCGACTCCCCCTTGGAACCCTCTCGAGCGGTTCCCCGTGGCAAGCCACGGGGCATATAAACCGCTCGTCAAAAATGGTGGATCTTGAGCTTCCTGTAAAATACCCGCTTCACCGGTATTAGGCGAGCGAGCTTTCAACCCGTTAGTTCGTCTGGCGCCGCCGAGCAGAATCCAGATTCTTCGCCCGGCTCCGGCCCTCATCCCTTCTTCCGTTTTTCCCGCGCCTCTCTCCACCACGATTCAAAATCGGGCTGGCGGGAACGGGCGGTTTCGACGGCTCCGCGGCGGACGTTGATCTGCCCGGCGAGTTTTGGCACCTCCAGATGAATCTCAGGGTGCGCTTGGACGAGGTCTTCCAGATGGCGAAGCGGCCTGGCATCGGAAGCAAATCTCAATTGGCCTTCGGAGGGAGGCCGAGCATTCGGCGGAGCCGGTCGACATCCACTTTCGGTCTTGTCGAAGCCGCCCCTTCTTCCATGCGTTCGATATCGTCCAGGAGCGCCTTAAGTTTTGCCCGGCCGCTCTCGGTCTTGGCCGCTTGCAGGGGCGTGAGGCCGCCGAGGACCGGGATTTTCATCCGCGGCCACTCCTTGAAGTAGTGGTGTTCCAAGTGCTTTCGGATCGCCTCCTGGATTTCCGGCCTGGAGTTCAACTCCTCCGACTCTCTCTTCCGGGCCTCGATTTCTTCCGGGGACAACTCCGGCATGTCATCCTGATCCCGCCAGAGCGTCTTATCGTAGGCGATGAGGCCGCCGAGATGATCTTTGAGCTCGGACCGGAGGCGGGCCGTCCTCTCCCGCGAATTTGTCTCCGCGATGAGGCGATTGTCCTTGATCTTGAAGCGCCCGAGAACCGTCCGGGGGGCATCAGGATCTTTACGGCTCCGCGGTTTCATCCAGACCCATGACCCGTCGTTCTCGTCGTATTCGTAAGCTTCAATCGAGGCGAGCTTGTTCCTTAGAGCCGGCTCGTCCTTGATGCGGAAATGCATTTCCGCAAGCACGAGCTCCTCCCCGTCCGTATTGACGAGGTGGGGGTAGCGACCGGGCGGAGCATCCGGAAACGCCGCAGACTCCCCCAGGCCAGCTTTTTCCCCCTGGCGGATATACTCGGCCCAAAAAAGGGCGAGCTCTTTCTGCGACTCGGCGAAGTGCCGCTCGGGAGGGAAGAGTAAGGCCGCCGGGTTCTGACGGAAATCCTCTTCCTGGATGCGGAGGGCCCGTTCTAACTGAGTTCGGGCCTCCGGGCCGAAGATATACGGCGTCGTGAAAAAAATGGCCCGGCGCGGCGTGCCGACTAGGCGCGAAAACAAGATCTCGCCGGGCATGGGATCCATTTCGTAAAGCTTGGCAATCTCGATCACCGTAAATCGCCTGGCGGTCGCCAGCTCTTCCACAGTGACGGCCTGGGGTCCGGATCGGATAACCTCGTAGAAGGAGAAATAGCTATCGGAAAGCTCGCGGATGATCGAGAGGCCGGGTTCCTTGAGCTGCGCCGTCAGAGGGTCCTTAAGGAATCGCTCGGCGATCGTCTCGCGGCTTTCGCCAAACCGGAAGTCAAAGTGCATCCAGCTCATGAAAAAGCTGTCCGTGAGACCTCCCGGCTTCCCCGGACGGAATCTTCGTTCGAAACGGGAGACCGCTTTCTTCAGCTCCCTTCCGTCCTTTTCGAAGCGCTCGACCTTCTCCCCGTACAACGCCACGATCGCCAAGACCTCCAGATAATCGTCACAGGAGGTCCCGGTCCGCATCGAAGGAGGAACGAGAGGCTCGTAGGTCTCCTTGAGGCCGCAGCATTTTTTGTACTTCTTCCCGCTCCCGCAAGGGCAGGGATCATTCCGGCCGACTTTCTGGCTCATGAGGGAAAATGATACTACAAACGGGCGTTCCAGGACAACTTTTGGGGCCCATTTTTCACAGGCCTTCGGCTTCTCCTACAGCAAACTCGAGGATCTTGGTCCTTCTTAAGCAACTCGAGCCGCTTGAGAAGAGGGCTTTAGCTCGGTGAAGTGAGCGGGAAAAAACTATCCCGACATTCAGCAAGGATTTTGGCGTGAATATCGAATATGTTCGCGACAACAACAAAAATCTATAGATCGACGGCGGTCAACCTGGCCAGGCGTTCGTCTTCGAAGTCGAAAAAGAGCAATCATTTTATCCTTATCCGAAGGATAATATTGCATCTTATTATCTTTTAGGAAAGGATAAATATTCATAACCAACATCGGGGCAATAGTGGCTGCGTCCCCACTTTTTATCCCCTGGCAACTTTTTTATGCCCTCTCTCGTGCCGCTCTTCATTCTCGGGGAAATTGACCCTGGCTAATCGTAACCTGTCCATCTTTCTTTTCTCATAACCTTCGAGAAAAGCCCGGCCTCTGGAACGTCTTTTCTCAAGATAAAAGATCATCAAAAAGCTTGACAATAGTATCTATAGTGATATCATGGATAATGATGCCCTCGGTGCCATTCTAAGAAGAATAAGGCGCAATCCCAAAAATGTGCGCTTCAACGATCTGCTCAGGGTCTGTGATTATTACTTCGGACTGCCAAGACAAAGCGGAGGCAGTCACAGGGTATACAAGACACCATGGCCGGGAGATCCGAGAATCAATATTCAGAATGACAAAGGCATGGCCAAGGTTTATCAGGTGAAACAAGTACTGGCTGCCATCGATAAATTGGAGGCAAAAAATGAGCCTGAACAATGATCGGTATACATATAGAATCACTTGGTCTGAGAACGACAGGGAATTTGTCGGGTTATGCATCGAATTTCCAAGCCTCAGCTGGCTGGCCAAGAGTCCCGAGGCGGCCTTAAAGGGAATTCGTAGGGTTGTAAAAAAAGCCGTCCAAGATATGGAGAGCAACGGAGAGTCCCCTCCCCCTCCGATCTCTGGAAGATCATATAGCGGAAAATTCGTCGTCAGGATTCCTCCGGAAGTCCACCGCGCCCTTGCCGTCAAGGCCGCTGAAGAAGGAATCAGCCTCAACCGCCTGGTCAGCGCCAAGCTGACCAGCCCGTAAAACTATCGAGAATCCCATAAGACCGTAGAGGTATAAATATCAAAACCCCTTTTTCTGTTTTTCCCGCGCCTCTCTCCACCAAGATTCAAAATCGGGCTGACGGGAACGGGCGGTTTCGACGGCTCCGCGGCACTGATTGATCTGCCCGGCGAGTTTCGGCACCTCCAAATGGATCTTGCATTTCTTCTGCCATGGTTTTGTCTCCTTCTCTCGTCATATGGCTAACGCGATGTCTAAAATTTATCCCAAATTTAGGGGCACATATGGGGGAAATTCGGGGATGAGAGATATCGAAAAGGGTAAGAAATTTCTCTATTTTCTCCCTGGAAAATTGATTTTACTCAATACCTTGAGTATTTTTACTCAGTTCTTTGAGAAAATTAAGTGAGTCCAGATTGTTTCTCGGAATTTTAGCAATAGGCGTCTTTTCTTTGTTTCACATAGAGGATGATGATCTGCCGCTGGGGCCAGGCGTGAGAAGAGATCTTATCAGCTATTTATCTTGCTTAAAATCTTAAATAATTCCATTGCGTCGGAAACCTCGAGTGCCCTAACGACGCTCATTTTCCATTTCCGAGGAAAAGAATTAAAAATGTCCATGATTCTATTTGTTTCTCCTTTTGCTACAAGGAAGTTCAATATCCGGATTCCGTCTTGTCTTTCTTTGAGTTTCTTCTCTTCTTTTGGCCTTCTCCAAGAAATGATTAGTTTTTGGAGGGCAAATGCAGCATTGTTTTTCCACGCAGGACCTTCTTAAGGAAAATGATTTGTTGATTGACCTGCCGGTAAAGCTTTCTATACTTTGCTCTCATTTTTTGCGCTTCCCTATATCTCTTTACCTCACCTTCGGATAGCTTACCCTTATAGACGAATCTCACCTTCTCATTTTCTCTAAAGGCGAGATAATAATACTTGCGGCCTCTGATGTTTTTTTCGACAAGGCTGCCTCTTGGAAGACTTTGAAGAGCTTGCCTGTAACGCTCACTCATCTGGAGCGAATTCTGAAGTTCCTCGGATAATACGCCCTTAATGACTTTCATATTTCGCTCCTTTTACCAAACATAGTCATCGTTATCATAGATTGTTTGGTAACTCATTGTCAAGAATAATTACCAAACATCAGCGCAATTTCGACGTCTTGTTTGGTATTGCCTAAAGATTCCCTTTCAGATTCTTACCCCCCGGCCGACGGAGGGTTATAGGCGGCAGTAAAGCGGATTCTGCGGGACAATAGTGAGGACGTCCCCACTTTTTCTGGCCGGGCGACTTTTATATGCCCTCTCTCGCGCCGCTCTTCATTCTCGTGGAAATTGACCCTGGTGAGCCGTGTCCTATCAGAAAGACGAAGTTCAATCACAGATGACGATCGAACCATCTGGACCGTTATATGAGAAGTGCCAATGCATGAGGATATCTCGCCCAATCAGGCAATCGAATCTTCTTAACGGACAAGCAACAAATTGATCAAGTCTGAGCCTCAACTATAAAATTCAACGGTTCCTTTTCTACCGAATGATAAACAAGGAAGTTTGCATCCATTCCAAAAAGTCGAACGCCTTCTTCTGCCGCTTTTTCATAGGAATCAAAAGCACCGACAAGCTTTTCCTGGAAGACGAGGAGGTATTTGTTTTCGTGGTCCTTTAGCAATTCTTCTCTATTCTTTTTAACAAAATCCATATTTTCCTTGAGATCTGTTTGCGCCATGTTGCCCTCATAACAGGAAGTTTTGTTTTCATTATAACACATTTCTTTCCTCCTCAGAGGTACATTCTGGACCAGAGATCCCAAGGGCAATGTTAATTGCCGAGATTGCCGAATTCGCTGAATAATGACGAATATAGAGAGAATTTTTCTCAATCGTCAATGAACTGGCTAAGATTTAGTAGTCAGGACTGACCCCCCGCCCATTATAATTGGAATTTACTTTTCCCCAATCACAGAATCCTGGCCGCCACGAACGTGCTTTGTGTGCCGCCCAGACGCTGCGAGTCCATGAGCCGCATCCAACTCATCCATGTCGTAGGATCGGCCACCTGAACTTGGGGATCTTTGATCATTCCCCCGACCTCCCCGGACGACGCGATGCGCCGCCTGCTGGGCGTTGCCGGCGCCGTCGCATACTGCCGCGTAAGGCAGAGGATCGCGACCGATGACGAAAGCATCCTCATTCATGCTTCGTTCCACCTGCGGGCGTGATCCGCCATAGCATTCAATCATGGTTGATAAATCCTATTCCAGGAAAACGTATGGGATCATTCCTTTTCCAACGTGCCAACAAAAGAAAAATATATCCGTTAATAAATTCCTCTATGTTCAATCCCTATCAAAGAGGCATCTGATTCCATAAACGGCCTTCAAGAAGGCGCCCGCTTTTCTTCTTGTTTACGCCACCCCACTGTTTGAAGAAAAATGGAATATTTAACGTTTGACATTTTCCTTTGATATCCATGACCCAATCTTCATTCAAGGGCCGGGCGCCGGGGCCGGACTCGCCGCCGACGATGACCCAATCAATGCCTATCAGATCTAATTCCGCGATCGGCTCGAGCAATGGCTCCATCGAAATAAATTTTATAGATGCTTTTGACTTTCTTAGGTGCTCAATCCGGAAAGCGCACTTTCGATCTTCGACTGTGACGCCCATCCAGATATTGTCCGCCCAAGGAAGGTCTGGACTCATTCGGCTAAGGCGATCGGAGCGTTTGGTGAGTATTTGGAAACGATGCCAAGAAGCTCTATTCATTATATCGAAAATACGAGCGATGAAATCATCAGGGATTTTTTCATGAAAAAGATCGCTCATAGAATTCACAAAAATTATTTTTGGCTTATGCCACTTTAAGGGAAGCTTCAACAATTCTTCATGAAGAGTAACCTCAAAGCCGTTTGCGTAATTCGGCACACCCACAGCTTTAAGCCTTCGCGCCATCCGTTCGGCATAGCAGTTTGCGCAGCCGGCGCTAATCTTGGAACAACCCGTGACGGGGTTCCAGGTTGATTCAGTCCATTCTATCGAAGTGCCAATTGCCATATTATTTCTCTCGCCTTTTAATTTCTGTATACTTATGATTCTTCAGCCTCAAAAGGATCGATTCCAAGTTCGCTTAATAAAGCGTTGACCCGCTCGAAAGCGTCTCTCTGGATTCCTTCTTTATCTTCGGCATCGGTAATTTCTAAAAAATTGACAATCCAGACTGGCCCGGCTGAAACGACGCTCGAAAATTTATTGCGTATTTTCCCCAGGCCTTCTCTAACGAGCGTATTGTTTAAGGAAGGCCTGAATTGCTCGGCAATCGCCGGAATCCCGCCTGCATAATGCTTGATCACAAAATAAATATCATAGGCATGTTTCTCTTTATAGCTTTCCCAGAGCGCCATGCCCTTTGTTACGAGAAAAGGAACGACTCCTGGAATTTTTATGGAAACGCTGTTCCTGGCCCCATCCGGCAATATCCCTTCTAGGATAGTCCTTACATAGTTATCGAAGACAAGATCACAACCTCTTGCTTTTCTGGCCCGGACATCCTGGATTCGCTGTGTCCTGTGAGATTTTGACGTCCCGCCGTATTCTCCAGCCAGCAGGTCTATTTTTACAGGTACAACTCTTCCAGTTTCAATCTGGATATTTCGGTAAAATATAAAAGGCTGCTCCCCCCGCGCATAACCTCTTTCATCTAAGAGCCGCAATATGCTTTTATAAGCGGTCGAATCGATATATTTAAAATCCAAGGCGATATCAATGTCCAGGCTTCCCGTATGCTCATTTCTCTTTTCTGGAACAAGGAACCAGGGTGTCCAACCTCCGATCAAGACGATATTCTCTCTA
>Ga0315280_10010314_pt1 | contig 11750 bp, 9 predicted proteins | sample YL17G06_40_MG_FD_203697 | JGI IMG/M metagenome (GOLD analysis project Ga0315280, IMG submission 203697) | Sediment microbial communities from Yellowstone Lake, YNP, Wyoming, USA - YL17G06_40 | ecosystem: Environmental > Aquatic > Freshwater > Lake > Sediment | place: USA: Wyoming | collected... | reverse complement strand
CTTCGTACTGAACTGCTGCAAGTTGATTCACCGCTCCTATGCCTTCAAGTTCGGTCTTGATTACGTTGAGTGTAGACTCGACTTTCTTAACTTCCTCAGGCTTGATGTCGAATGGCTGGGCGTATCCAAGAGCTCGAAGCTCAGTTTGGAGATAGGATACCTGCAGCTCTCTCTCTTTGATCTGGGAGTTCAGTTCGATTATCGCAGCATTCAACGGTTCGTATCGGTCGAACACGTTCTTCAATTCGGCTTCTATCTTCTTCATCTCAACCTCGAATTCTCCTCTCTTCTCTCTCACTGAAGTTAGAGATGAGGAGAGTTTCTCCCGCTGAGATTCAAGTTCAGCCAGCTGTTTCTTCGCTTCATCCAGTCGTAATCTTGACGATTCTATGTCCGCCGTTGTCTTCTCCATTTGGCGCTCTAAACCCTTTGACTGGATTCTCGCTTGATCGAAGCTCGGCGTGATCGTTGACAAAGTTGACTCCAAAGTTGAATGTCGGCTCTCGACTGCGATCAGTTCTTGATTAAGCTCATTCAGTTCCTTGGTCAGAATTGCGTACTTCGCTTCAGCATCAGCCAACTGGGATTGTTTCGCTCTCACCTTCAGCGAGGTCTTCTCTTTCTCCAGCGTCTTCAGCTTCTCTTGAACTGGAGCCTTTTGAGTTGTAATAGATGAAAGGAAAGTCTTTTCCTTGTCGACTTCTTTACTGAGACTAGCGAGCCTCTTGATTGTGAATGAAAGGGACTTCTGCCCTCTGGATAGACTCGCTTCGATTCCTTCCATCTCTCTCTGCATAGAAGCGATCATGTTCTGGCTTGTCACTCGGCTCTCCCTTAGGCTTACTAGCTCTGAGTCAAGTCTGCTAACGTCGGATTCTCCTCTCTGCACTAGAGACTCAAGGGACTCTACAGTCTTGTCAAGGTTCTCCAAGGCAGAATCTTTCGGGATTAACGATTCGAGATCGAGGGGTTCCCTATAGTATCCGCTCTCCATCCCCCCTCCGAGTTCATATAGATCTCCTGAGACAACTACTGCCCTGAGATTTTTCAACGACGTCAGAAATGCTCCTTTTTGGCTGCTCGCGAGAACCGTATCACCAAAAACGAAGTTTACAGCTGGAGCGAGATCCTCATCGCAGTCGATGAAGTCAATTAGGCGGCCCAGAACTCCCGGAGTCTCATCGAAATCTTCTACCGCACGAACTGTAGCGACGCTGACCAATGGGATTATCTTAATTCTGCCTAGTTTGGTTCGCTTCAGACTCTCAACGCACTCTACAGCTGTGTTAAGATCTTCAACTACAAGGGCCTTCATCCATCCTCCAGAAGCCGCTTGTACGGCTTTACGATGTTCTTCCTTAAAGTGAATCAGATCTTCTAGACGACCGAGAACTCCTCGGATCGCTCCGGTCTTTCCCATCTCCTCAATTCTAGAGAGCGCTCTCTGTTCCGCTGTTAGTCCTTCAGCTAACTTCCTCTGGGTTTCAAATTCTACTACGGACGCTCTTGCTTTCTTCGCAACCTCATTCGCGTCGATTATCTCCTTCTGTCTCGCTTCCTTGAGAGAAGCGTACTCCGTAAGTTTACGTTCGATTTCTTCCAGTCGGTTTTGTTCCTCCCTCTTAAGTTTCGAAAGTTCTTGCGTTCTCGTCTGTATGTCTTCGATCAACGATTGGAATTCTGCTTTTCGAGTTTCAAGGGTATGCATATGGCTTGAAAGAAGATCTAGCTTGGTTGAGCTGCCCTTAGTCAGCGCGTTGAACCTTATAAGCTGCCTTATCAGTCCGTCAGCCTCTCTCTCTATTCCTTCAATCCGCTTTGTATTCTGGCCTAATTCTCGCCTCATCTCTGTTAGGGCTTCTGATTGCTTCTCGTAAAGCTTCCTCTTCTCGTCTAGTACGCTGAAGAGCCTATCTCGTCTGCTTTTGAGCTTGCGTATCTCGGCTCTGGTTTCTTCCACGGATCTGTTTAACTGCTCGGTGTGCTGAGCGAGGTCCTCCTTCTGCCGCATTAGAGTTTTAAGGTTAGCCTCTCCATACTCTATCTCAGTCTTGATGCTCGCGATCTTTGCGCTTACGTCCCCTATGTTCCTCTCAACTTCAAAGAGCTGCTTGCTTCCCTTGTCAACGGTCTTCTCTTCAAAGTCTCTCCTTCGGCTTTCGAGTTGGCTTCGTATCGCTGAGAGTTCTTCCCTTCTCTTCTTTACAGATCCAACCTCTCGCTGCCTAGTGTCAACTTCAGCTTTCAAGCCAGCAGTTTCAGTCTTAAGACGGCTCATTCGATCTGACAATAGTTGCGCTTTAAGGCGATTCACTTCACCTTTCAAGAAAGTGTATCTTAAGTAATCGTTTCTCTCCCGCTCTAACGATTCGACTCGCATCCTGACCTCGTCGATTCTCGCAGAAGCGACCCTGAGATTCAGGTCTGCTTGCTGAAGTTGAATTTGCGCTTCATTCTTCTTAGTGTCGTAAACTGCTATTCCTATCATACCTTCTATGATCTTTCTCCTCTCTTCTGAGGTAACCTCAGCCAGTCTCGTCACAGCGTGTTGAGGCACAAGGTTGTGACCTGAGACTTGAATATCTCCTGACGAGAGAACATCGGTCAACTGTTTTCTTGAGATACGTTTGCCGTTAAGTCTGTAAACGCCTTCTCCCCCGCGGCGGAACTCACGGGAAATCGTTACCGCTTCAGAATCTATTGGAAGGCGCCTGTCCGAATTGTCAAATTGAACAGAAACGTGAGCTGATCGTTGTCCAAGTTGTATAGAGCCTTTGTGAATAAGGTCTGAGAGAGTTGAACCTCTAAGCTCCTTAGGGCTCAATTCGCCTAGGGCGAACTTAACCGCGTCCATAACGTTTGACTTGCCTGATCCATTAGGTCCTGTAACGACTGTGAGACCCCTGTCAAGAGCCAGAGAGACCTTTCTTCCGAAAGTTTTGAAACCTCTTAGATCAATTCTCTTTATGTAAACCAAATCTTTCCTTTTCCACCGATTCCTTTTCTACAGTGTATTTCGACGCGAATGCGCCTTGATTTCGAAGATAATTCATTGGATCTCGATTTAGCTATTGCTACCAATGATTCTTATGAACACACTTTGTGGAAATGGTGGATCGTTTGAGTGAAGGATATTGACACCAAACGTGCAAAACTCAATATTGGGAGCATTCCGGTCTGAGAGGAGTTAGCGGCCGTATCTTCTCCTTCTCTGCTGGTAGGTTCTAACAGCCCTTAGCAGATCTATCTTCCTGAAATCTGGCCAGTATACGTCAAGGAAACAGAACTCGCTGTATGCAGACTGCCAAAGTAGAAATCCGCTTGATCGTTCCTCACCTGATGTTCTGATGATCAGATCAGGATAGGGGTTTGGCAAGTAAGCTGTGTATAGATAGTCCCTGAAGAGTTCCTCGTCTATCTGGTTCAATGACACTTTCTGTTTAGCTACGTCGTCAGCAATCTTTCTAGTAGCGTCAACTATTTCCGCTCTTCCTCCGTAGGCTATCGCTATGTTAAGGTAATGTTCATAATAATCCTCTGTTTCTCTTTCAACATCGCGTAAGATCTGCCGGAGACTTTCAGGCAGAAGATCTATTCTTCCTATAGTCTTCACTCTCACTTTGTTCTCATGCAATCTTTCGTCGTTCCGGAGCGTTCTAGCTTCATCCTCTATCAACCGTAGTATTCTTTCCACTTCCTCCTTGGGTCTCTGAAAATTCTCTGTGGAGAAAACGTACACAGTAACTGTCTTTATTCCCAGCTCTAAACACCAGTTGAGAAACTCTTCAGCTATCTTCGCACCGTAGAGATGACCGTTCAGATATGGAAGTGAACGTTCATTAGCCCATCTTCTATTGCCGTCTAGGATAACAGCGACATGTTGAGGCATATCCTGCCTCTCAACTTGACCTGTCAGCCACCTCTCATACAGCCGGTAGGCGCCTAGGATCTTTAGGAATACACGAAGGCTCAAGAGGTCACACCTAGGTCTTGGCTCCTTGCAGGGCACATGAGCAAACGCATTTCCGCTCTCTCGGAATCATTCCGACAACCTCTTTCAATATAAGCTTCAATTTGGGCATAATCTTTCCAGCAGCCTTGATGACTTCCTCTGTTGTGAGCCTAGCTTGAATTCCAGCGGCCATATTCGATACGAAACATATTGTTGCGTAGCACATCTCCAACTCTCTTGCAAGGAAGGTCTCTGGAGCTGCAGTCATCCCAACGATGTCCGCTCCCAATTTTCTCAGCATTCTTATTTCAGCGGGAGTTTCATATCTAGGGCCTTCCGTACAGGCGAAAACGGCGTTCCTCCTCACTCTCTTGGCATACTTTCTCGACGCTTTTACTAGGAGAGACATCAATTCTGGACAATACGGCTGAGTCACATCGATGTGAGTCACAGGCGCTTCATCATAGAATGTTTGGCTTCGCATCTTTGTAAAGTCAATTATGTCGCGCGGCACTACGAAGTCTCCAGGCTTGTAGTCCTTATTCACAGCTCCGACGGCGTTGGTTGCTATTATTCTAGTAACCCCAAGCTTGTTGAGGCTCCACATGTTCGCCCTGTAGTTTACTCTATGAGGAGGAACATCATGTTCCTCCCCATGCCTTGGTAAGAATGCCACATTCAAAGAACCGATCTTCCCTAAGGTTATGTTGGGAGAAGGCCCAAATGGGGTGCCTATTTTGTGTTCTCTACCCTCTCTCAGCAGTTCCTCCACGCCCGTTCCGCCTATAAAAGCAATATTAGCTTGAATCAAACGTTCACTATCCAGCGTGACTCCTCTAAGAACCCATAGCAACATGCAGCAGATAGCACTAAAAGCTTTACCAATCAGACTTTGCCTTGCTCAACAAGCAGTTTGAATTCTTCAAACGAAAGTTTCTGACCCTTCTTCAACTTCTGTGAGGCCGTTTCTTCTCGTTTCGTCTTGGACTCATCAATCCTCTTTTGGCGCTCTAATTCTTCTTCAGTTCGTGTCTCGTATTCGATTTGCCGAATTCGATTCAATCGCTCCATATACTCTTTATGCGTGTCGGTTCCCTTGTTTTTCAGATCGACATAACATTTGTGGGCGTTGTCCGCCTCGCCTCTAAGTTTAGAAGCTGTTTCGACGATTTCCATCATCTTCTTGTGGTAGACCTCGCTCTCTTCAGCCAACTTTGAAAGTTCGTTATGAATTGTGTCAGCTTGGATCTTGAGAGCCCCAATCTCAGCTCTCAACTCTATCACTCTTGACTCCAAGTCCCCGGCCTGTTTGTGTAGAGTAAGTTCCACTTCTAGCTTCTTTATTCGGGAGATAAGCTTGTTCTCCTCTTTAGCTATCATCGGTGTGGTCTGTATCTTCCAGTCTAGAGCTTGCATCGTCTCTTTAGCCTCCGGATAGGTGGTCGAAGTTTGCTTCCTAAGAGACTCGATTTTCTGCTTCAGCTCGTCGATCCCTTTCCTTTTTTCGGCGATTCTCGCTCTAGCTTCATCCCGTTTTGCTTTCAGCCTCTTGACTTCGTCGTTCAGTGCGTCTCTCTTCTTCTTCAGGGTTTGTATTTCCTCAGTCATTCCCCTGAATTTCTCATTCAACTGATCTCTCTTTTCAGCCCATCTTCTAGCTTCCTCGCTGAGACTGTCCCGTTTGCCTCGGATGGTCTTTGCTTCCTCTTCTAGAGCAAGAAGCCCCTCTATGGTGCCCGACGCCGACCGCTGTCTTGACATCCCCGCACCTTTTTCCGCTTTACGTTGGAGCGGATAACATAATTAAGTTTTGCAATCGAGGTCTCCAACTTAGCTGATTGTAACTGCTCAATTAACATGAATTCTCAAAGAATTCTTTTATTGAGTTTCATTGCACGGATGTTCTATGGTCATAAGATACTGCCCTGCTTCAGATGTCAAGATTCTTCTCGAAGAGATAGCTAACAAGCTCGGTTTCTCTCACGTGCCAGTGGACCGAGTCCTTTGCCTTCGAAGCAGAGGCTCAAAGGCTGCACATACAATAGCGAGAATTCACGGTTTGTCAAGAGTTTGGCAGAGAGCCCTTGGAGTGAAAGCACAATATGTCGTCGAAGTAATTTCTGAAAGATATGATAGCCTCACTCAAGAAGAAAAGGAGAAGGTGATCATACACGAGCTCCTGCATGTTCCGAAGAGCTTTCAGGGCGGCTTCAGGCATCACAGAGGCTGGATTACCTCATTAAGGGTCACCGAGCTACATCAGACCTTGACAAGGCGTAGGGGCAGTAATGAGATCAGTAGATGGGAGAATGCATGATAGTTGATATAGCCAGAAGAAGAGTTACCGTTAGGAAGTTCCTATCAAAAGAAATACCGCTTCAAAAGATCAGTAGGATTATTGAAGTTGCTAGACAAGCGCCTTCCGGCGCCAATAGACAACCTTGGAGATTCATAGTAGTCAGCGATGCTGGCCTCAAGCGGCGTATTCGTGAAGAGTGCGAGAAAATCGAAAGAAGTTTCCACAGAAAAGTGCCAGAATGGATGAAGAAGTGGTTGAGTGAGAAGAAGATCACTCCTATCAAGAAGTTCTTGACTGAAGCACCATACCTTATCGTTGTTTGCTCTGAAAGGACCGCTATATACCATGTTCAATCCGTATGGCTTTCCATAGGCTACATGCTGCTTGCGATAGAGGAGGAAGGGTTAGCGACGGTAACGTATACACCTTCGAGGACTGCGGGGATTCGCGAGATACTGAAGATTCCTGACACATATATGGCTGAAGCGATTCTTCCAGTAGGCTATGCTGCCGAGAGACCGGAAAAGAATCGTAGAGGTTTGAGTGAGCTGGTTTGTAGCAATACTTGGGGAACAAGATTCAGAGAGTTTGCGCTTTAGAACGTTGACGGTTATTAAGTGCGATAATCTGATATACACGGCTTCGCGAGTATCGTTTTGGAAAAGTGGGAGATTGAAAGGGGTAGTTCTAGCTGCTGGTGAAGGAGTTCGACTTCTACCTATTACGGAGACTAGATCGAAACACATGGTACCAATTGCTGGAAGACCGATAATCGAGCATGTCGTTAGATCCTTGACGACAAGCGGAGTCAGTGAACTCTTAGTTGTTGTAGGTTATAAGCGGGATATTCTTCAAGGTTTCCTCGGTGACGGCGGGAAGTTCGGAGCGAAGATAAGCTATGCAGTTCAACCCGGTGTACTGGGAACGGCACATGCCATTGGAATGGCTGAAGATTTCGTTGGAGAAGAGGATTTCTTAGTTATCTATGGAGACCTCTTCACGACACCTAGGGCTATACGTCGAGTTCTCGAAATCTATGAGGCAGGTGGAGAGAAGCCAACTCTAACGGTTGTTCCTGTTCCTAACCCGTCATCATACGGGGTTGTCTCTGTCATTGAAGACAGGGTTAAGAGAATAGTAGAGAAACCAGAGCCTCAGGAAGTGCCAAGCAACCTGGCTAATGCAGGGATCTATATCTTTGGAAACGAAATCTTCGATGCGATCAAGTCTACAGTGAAGTCGGAGCGAGGAGAACTGGAAGTAACAGACTCCATCAATACCTTGACCAGCAAGGGAATCGAATTTGCTGTGGCGAGAATAGAACAGAAAGATTGGATGGACATGGGTTGTCCTTGGGATGTCCTTGAGGCGAATAGACTCTGTTTGACTGAGCTTGAACCGAGTATCCTAGGCGAAATTGAGAGTGGGGCAAGGTTGGTAGGCCAGGTTTTCATCGACAGAGAAGCGAGGATTTTGTCAGGAGCGTACGTTGAGGGACCTACATACATCGGAGAGGACTGTGAGATAGGACCGAACTGTCTTATCCGACCTTACACAAGCCTCGGTAAAGATGTAAAGATAGGAAATGCTTGTGAAGTGAAGAACAGTATAGTTATGGATGCCACCAAGATACCTCACAATTCCTACGTTGGAGATAGCATAATTGGTGAGAGCTGCAATTTTGGAGCTGGCACAATAGTCGCCAATCTGAGATTGGACGATAAATCTGTCAAGATGATAGTCAAAGGTAAACTCGTCGATACTAAAACCAGAAAGTTTGGCGTGATCGTAGGCGATAATGTAAGGACTGGTGTGAATGTCAGCTTGATGCCTGGAATCAAGATTGGGAGCTTTAGTTGGATTGGACCCAGCGTTGTTGTTTGCAGAGACTTGCCTTCAGGCGTGATCGTCACTCAGAAACAGGAGTTAGAGCAACGCGAAATTCAGCGGTAGCTGTGTGAAATAGATGGCTGACTTCGATAAAGAGGAATTTAGGAGAAAGTACCCGAATCTAGTGAGGGAGCTTGAGGAAGGAGCTGCCAAGGTTCAGATCGACAGTGTTCAGAGGTCTGACGGGTTCTCGGGTTATATGCCGACGCCGATGGATTACTTGAGAAGATGCAACACAGAGGAGCAAGCAATTCGAACTATTGAGTACCTTGAGAGGAGAAAGGAGATAACGCGTGAATACGCTGAAGAATTGAAGAAGCAGCTCAAAGAGAAGGGAGTTAGAAGCTTCGGATCCAAGAAAGATGAAGACTATTACCTAGAGCAAGCTGGCTACTAGCCCCTCTTCTTCGCACTGACTATTGATATGATGTCTCCATCCTTGAGTATGTAGTCTTCTCCTACACGCATCTTAGATCTCGCTTCGATTGAATAGATGAAGCCTTCGCCCAAATCTGTGTGAATTATGTAGGCGAATTGACGAGCCGTAGTACCGTAAGGCACTAGGTAAGCGTCAGGGAGGACCCTGCCTTTGTGATCTGAAAGCTTCTCGACATCTTCAACAGGATAGACAGCGATCATTCGCAAGAGCTTGAAGAAAGCGAGATTAATCGAGTCTTGAACGCCTGTAGACCCCCATGGCATCAAGATCTTCTCCCTTATCTTCACCAATGCTTGCTCTTGCTCTCTCGTCAGCGCCTCAGGTTTCAATATGTTGAAGTTGGAATCTCCAGGCTTATAGTCGGTGATCCTTTTCTCAGCAGCTCTCCTCAAAGCAAGTTCCGCCTCGGCGCAACATGGAACCACCATGTATCCAAGCTGCTTCATACTCTCTATGTTCTCCTCTGCATAAGGCAGATCGACCTTGTTTGCAGCTATCACCATAGGCTTTGCAATAGCTCTCAACTGATGCAACAATCTGACCAAGTCATCATCACTCCATGAGGCTGCTTTCTCTGCATTTAGACCCGACTTTTGGATAGCTCCTGAGACGTGATTTCTCTTTATGGCCAGCCCGCTCAATCTATCTTCCATAAGGAATGCGAGATCCTCTTTCGCGCCCTCAGCTCGGCGTGCGATCTTGTCCCAGTCCTTCTTCACTATCTGGAAGAGCCACATGTCGATTTCATGTTCGAGAAATTTTACGTCATCAATCGGGTCGTGCGTTCCTGGAGCGCACAGTTTCCCCTCAGTATCTGTCGCGCCCGCAGCATCAACAACATGAATCAGAGCATCAGCTCGCCTTATCTCATCTAGAAATTGGTTTCCAAGGCCTCGACCTTGCCACGCTCCTGGAACAAGTCCGGCGCAATCAATCAATTCTACGGGTATCAAACGGATGCCGTCGACGCAGGCTGAGTTGACAGGTTCATCCTTGACATTGAATTCGCGGCACACACAGTGAGTCCGAACGTATCCGACCCCATGATTCGGCTTTATCGTCGTGAACGGATAGCTCGCTATTGGAACAGAGACTAACGTGGCCCCGGAGAAGAGAGTCGATTTCCCTACGTTAGGTTTCCCCACTACACCCGCCATATAGCCCATGAATGTTCCCAATTTGAATGAGATAGCACTATGCTAATTACACTTATTGTCCTTCCGACATGCAATTACCTTTATCCCGATTGCAGAAATCTTCCAACATCGATAGCTGCTTTACATCCGGATCCCGATGCGGTTATCGCTTGCCGATATTTTGGATCACAAACGTCTCCAGCTGCGAATACACCTTTTATGTTGGTTTCAGTCTCATTCCTTGTTATCACGAAGCCTCCTTCATCGAGTTCTATTTGCCCCTTAAATATCGCTGCATTAGGCTCATACCCGACCGCAATAAAGACGCCATCGCACTCTATTTCGGACACATCGCCTGACTTCACGTTTCTGAGTCTTAATCCTCGTACCTGCCCGTCGCCCAATATCTCTTCCACTGTCGAGTTCCAGATGAACGCGATCTTCTTGTTCTCAAAGGCTTTCTCCTGAAGAATCTCACTTGCTCTCAACACTTCCCGTCTGTGGACCAGAAAAACCTTCTTCGCAAGCTTCGTGAGAAAGAGAGCTTCCTCCACAGCCGTGTCGCCACCTCCAACGACTGCGACACTTCTGTCCTTGAAGAAGTATCCATCACATGTAGCGCAATACGAGACCCCTTTACCTCGGAGTTTCGCTTCAGACGCGGGTCCCAAGGTTTTGGCAAATGCGCCCGTCGCGACTATAATCGATCTCGCTTCAAATATTTGATCTTGAACCTTAACCTTAAACGGTCTCTTTGAGAAGTCGACGCTCGTGGCCTCGCCGTTAATGAATTCTGCTCCAACACGTTCTGCTTGAGCTTTCATCCTATCCATCAATTCTGGGCCTGGAATCGGCTCCGGAAATCCTGGATAGTTCTCCACATCCGTCGTCAAGATGAGTTGGCCACCAGGTTGGCTACCCGTAATGACCAATGTCTTCAAGTTCTCTCTACAAGTGTAGATGGCAGCTGTGAGTCCTGCCGGACCGGACCCGAGAATTATTACGTCGTGCATCTAGAGCACCTACCGTTACCATAGTTCTCTCTTAGCCAAAAACACTTGCGAGACAATAGCTGACAAGCAGTTTCAGAGAAAGAAAAGGAGGGGCTAGGTTAAAAACACTTGGTTTCACGGCGGTGCTTCAGGTATGAATCCCTGCTTCATTAGCAGTTGGGTTTCGTCTCTCGCCCGCCTTATCGTTTCGAGAGCTGTATCATAGAATTCTTTCCTACTTTTCTTCACTCGAGCTATTTCCTGCTCAACAGCTTTCGTAGCGACCGCTGCTGCCTCCCTCGGAAAGACTTCCCAGTCGTCCATGTTTGGAATTATGTAGTCTTCCTTGAGCCCCCTATCTTCAGCCAACTTGGCCAACTCAGTAGCCGCTGACATGCACATTTCATCTGTAATCGTCTTGGCTTTGGCGTCAAGTGTTCCTCTGAAGATCCCTGGGAATCCGAGTGAGTTGTTCACTTGATTCGGAAAGTCTGAACGGCCTGTTGCGATTATTCTTGCGCCCCCTTCCTTTGCTTCCCACGGCCAGATCTCTGGGATCGGATTGGCGCAAGCGAAGACTATGGCGTTATCATTCATCAGTCTAATCATATCAGGCGTTATTACGCCCGGCCCTGGTCTTGACATGGAGATGCATGCGTCCGCCCCCTTCAAGGCTTCTCTTATTCCGCCTGTTCTACCTTCCTTATTCGATTTTAAGCACATGTTCCATTTCTCGGGAAATTTCTCTTTAAGTTCAGTTCTTCCGGGATGGAGTATGCCTTTGCTATCCACCATAATGATGTTGCCAGGGTTCACTCCTGCAGCTATCATTATTCTGGATACGGCTATGTTTGCAGCTCCAGCACCTATCATGGCGACTTGGACCTGACTCAGCTTTCTACCTGTGAATTTTACCGCGTTCATGAACCCGGCGACTACTACTGTGCCTGTTCCTTGCTGATCGTCATGCCAGACGGGGATGTTCATCTCTTTTCTCAATCTGTCAAGTATGTAGAAGCATTTTGGCTGTTCGATATCTTCA
>Ga0315280_10010313_pt1 | contig 11751 bp, 10 predicted proteins | sample YL17G06_40_MG_FD_203697 | JGI IMG/M metagenome (GOLD analysis project Ga0315280, IMG submission 203697) | Sediment microbial communities from Yellowstone Lake, YNP, Wyoming, USA - YL17G06_40 | ecosystem: Environmental > Aquatic > Freshwater > Lake > Sediment | place: USA: Wyoming | collected... | reverse complement strand
GATTGGACGACGCCCTCAGGCCATTCTCATATTGGGGCTTTAAGAGGGGTAATGATTCACGATTGTATCCGTCGAGGTCTAGAAGAAAAAGGCCTACCTGCCGGCAAGGCAGGTAAAACTGCGGTTTTTCAATATGGCTTCGACGATTTTGATCCGATGGACGGTTTGCCGGTATATGTTGATCAGTCTTGGGAAAAACATATGGGCAAACCGCTGGCGAATGTTCCGGCACCCGACGGGAAATCCTCAAGTTTTGCCGCCCAATACTTGAAAGAGTTTGAGGGTGTTTTCAATGGTCTTGGCATAGACTCAGAAATTGTCAAAACATCAGAACTTTACAAAAGCGGCAAATTTAATGAAACGATTAAAATTGTTTTAGACAATGCTCAGGAAATCCGAAAGATATATAAAGAAGTTTCCGGTTCCGACAAAGGCGAAGATTGGTTTCCGTTGCAGGTTGTTTGCCCGAAATGCGGAAAAATCGGGACAACCAAAGTGACCGATTGGAACGGTAAGGAAGTCCGATTTAAATGCGAAGAAAATTTGGTCGAATGGGCCAAAGGTTGCGGTTATGAAGGCTCGACCTCTCCTTTTGACGGCAACGCCAAACTGCCTTGGAAAGTGGAATGGGCTTGTAAATGGTTTGTTTTTGGCACCGATATTGAAGGTGAAGGTAAAGATCATTCTGCTGCCGGCGGCTCGAGAGATATTGCCAACCACATTTACCGCAAAGTTTTCAAAAAAGAACCGCCGTATGATGTGCCATATGAATTTTTCTTGGTCGGCGGAAAGAAAATGGCTTCCTCCAAGGGTCTCGGGGTTACGGCCAAAGATATGGCGGAATTTTTACCGGCCAATATTTTGCGATTTTTGTTTGTAAGAAGCAAGGCCAAGCGTGCCATTGAGTTTCAACCCGAAGGTGAAACGATTCCCTTGCTTTACGATGAATATGACCGCATGGCGGAACTTTATCAAAAGGATGCAAAGAACGATTTAGCGCGTTCATTTTATTACGCCACTAACAATATCGAAAAAGAACAGCCCAAATACTACTTGCGTTTTTCTAAAATCGCCTACATGCTCCAAATGCCAAGGATTGATATTTTTGAATATGCCAAAAAAGAAAAGGCGAGCGCCCGCCTGCCGGCGAGGCAGGAAGCGAAGTCCGCCGAAGCCGAAGGCGAAGTGCGGAGCTCGGATTTATCGGACATAGAAAAACAAGAAATCGAAGGCCGGATTGAAATCGCTAAAAAGTGGCTCGAAAAATTTGCGCCGGATTCATATAAATTTGCGATATTAGATAAAATGCCAGATATCAATTTAAACGCTGATCAAAAAGAGTTCTTAAAGAAAATTTCTGATATAATTAAATCGAAAGAGTCATGGACCGGTGAGGAATTACACCCGAAAATTCATGAAATTCGCAAAGCGATGAATATTGAGTCGCGAGAAGCATTTTCGGCCATTTACTTATCTTTTATCGGCAAAGATTCCGGCCCCCAAGCCGGCTGGCTCTTGGCGAGTTTGGATAGGGGATTTGTATTAAAAAGATTAGGAGAGGTATCCAATGCTTGATATGAAATTTATTCGGGAAAATTTGGAGGAAGTTAAGAAAAAATTGGCAACTAAGTGCCAGTTTAAGTGCGATGTGGATAAGGTTTTGAAATTGGATGAAGAGCGGCGCGGGCTGATGGCGCGAACTGAAATGTTACGGGCCGAACAAAATAAAATGGCCAAAGAGGGAAGCCCCGCCAGCCGGCGGACAGAAAGGGCGGTTGAAATCAAAAAAATGCTCAAAGATTTAGAGCCGCAGTTAGCCGAAGCGGAGGAGAATTTTAAAGTCGAAGCCGTTAAATTGCCCAACCCTCCCCTGCCCGATGTCCCGGAAGGACAAGATGAGTCGCAAAATGAAGTTCTGAAGACCGTTGGCAAAATCGAACTTAAAAAAGGCCTTGATCATGTCGAAATTGGCAAAAAATTAGACCTCATTGATATCGAACGCGCCGGCAAAGTTTCCGGTTCAAGATTCTATTATTTAAAAAATGAGGCAGTTGAACTTGAATTTGCACTTATCCAATACGCCCTGGAAATTATCAAAAAAGAAGGTTTCAGGCCAATGATTCCGCCAATTCTAATTAAAATGGACATGGCCTGGGGTTCGGGTCATTTTGAAGCCATAAACGACGACGCCTATCATATGAAAAGTGATGAGATGGTGGCGATTGGCACATCCGAACAATCAATTCTGCCATATTATGCTGGCGAAACTATCAATGATCTCCCGCAGCGATTTGTGGCTTTTTCCACTTGTTTGAGGCGCGAAGCTGGAAGTTACGGCAAGGATACTCACGGGATATTTCGCGTTCATCAGTTTGATAAACTCGAAATGTTTAGCTTTTGCAAGCCCGAAGATTCGAAAAAAGAGCACGAACTGATGGTGAAGCTTGAAGAAAAAATTATAAAAGGGTTGGAATTACCCTATCGCGTGGTCAAACTTTGTACCGGCGAATTAGGCCTGCCAGCGGCCAAAACCATCGACATCGAAACTTGGTTACCGGGTCAAGGTCAATATCGTGAAACCCATTCATCATCAAATTGCACTGATTTTCAAGCGCGGCGCTTAAATATTCGATTTAAAGACGGCGAAAAATCCGGTTTTGTCCATACAATAAATGGTACCGCCGTTGCCATCGGCCGGATGCTGATCGCCATTTTGGAAAATAATTATAAGGATGGTATAGTCAAAATTCCAGAAGCTCTCCATAAATATTTAGATTTCAAAGAAATAAAATTATGAAAATAATCATTCAAGGTAAGCAATTTAAAGTTGATGACAATCTCCGAAACTACATTAACGAGCGGTTTTTGAAATTTGTGCGTTACGTTAAAGAGCCGGCAACATTAGAAATAGTTTTGAGCAATTTCATGGGTCCAAAGGGCAATGATCAGGCGGTTTGTGTGACCATGACTTTGCCGGGACTCAAGGACCCAATCCACATTGAAGAAGTCACCAATGATTTTATGGGTTCGATTGATGTGATTGAAGAACGCTTGGAAAAAGTCCTTAAAAGATACAAAGAACAAGTTAAAATAGGTACTCGCTACCCGAAAAAATATCACGAAGCCGAACTCGAGGAAGAAGACGCTGGGGAAATTTAAAGGAAGTAAAAACTCTAAATAATCAATTCTAACCAATTTGCACCCACTTCGTAAGTGGGGTTTGGGGTTAGAATTGTTTTAAGCATTCCACTTCTCTACTACGCAGTATAGTAGTGGAATATCTTAAGGACTCTATCTATTGACGGCTGATGGAAAGTGCCATATATTCTAATCACTCAGCGGCGCTGAGTCAACTTCTGAAGGAGGAAGGCGCGTGCCTAACCACTCTGAGATAATCGGTTTCACAGTCAAACCTAATTCATTTGGTGGTTATTCCTCTGAGCAGTATGTGGACCATTCTGTGAAGACCGCTAGACAGATCAGCCAGCATCTACCGGCTGAAGTGGTTAAGGTTACTCACTGTAGATTCAGCGTTGACTTCTTCTTTAAAAGACCAATGGCAACATTCTCAGTTCAGCCCCAGTCCCACCCCGAGCCAGTTGAGATCTCTTGTACGAGCTACTACTTTCTCACGGACTCAGAAGGGCTACCTGAACAAGAAGAGCTGGCTGAAAAGTTGGTCCGCCATTTCCTGGATTCACTACAAAGGCACGCTAAGCTAGGCGAGTATATCCAATCTCTCATTGAGTCTTAATCTTGACGTATGCCGCGGTAGCCATCTGGTTGCCGCTTTTCTTTTAGGAGAAAATATGGTAAAATATAGGTGTCAATCTTGAGATCCTTCGACTACGCTCAGGATGACACTAGGAGTGTCAATGCTTGGATTTTTAGGGAAGCTTTTTGATAGTAATGAAAAAGTTATCGGGCAGCTGAAACCCACGGTCGATAAGATTAATTCGCTGGAAGCGGAATATCAGAAATTAACCGATAAACAACTTCAGGAAAAAACTGTCGAATTTAGGGAACGGCTCAAGCGGGGTGAACCGTTGGATAGTCTATTGCCGGAAGCTTTTGCGGCGGTGCGGGAAGCGGCCAAGCGAACTATTGGCCAGCGTCATTTTGATGTTCAGCTCATCGGTGGCATGGTTCTTCATCAAGGCAAAATAGCGGAAATGAAAACCGGCGAAGGAAAAACTTTGGTGGCGACTTTGCCTTTATATTTAAACGCGCTCGAAGGCAAAGGCGCGCATTTGGTGACAGTTAATGATTATTTGGCGCGGTTTCATTGTGCTTGGATGGGGCCGATTTATGACAAACTCGGTCTTAAAGCGGCGGTGATCAATCATGAATCGTCTTTTTTGTTTACGCCGAATAAGCGCGACGTCGACCCAGTCTCAATCGAATATGAAAATTTATTGCCGATCTCGCGAAAAGATGCCTACGCCGCGGACATTACCTACGGTACTAATAACGAGTTTGGATTCGATTATCTTCGCGACAACATGGTCCAGTCGCGCGAGCAGATGGCCCAGCGGGATCTTAATTACGCGATTGTTGACGAGGTAGACTCAATTCTAATTGATGAGGCGCGGACCCCTTTGATTATTTCGGCGCCGGCCGAAGAATCAGCGTCGCTTTATCGCCAATTTGCGATGATGGTGCCTCGGCTCAAAGAAAAGGAAGATTACGAAGTTGACGAAAAAATGCACTCTGTTTCATTGACCGATGCGGGGATGAAAAAAGTCGAGGGTATGCTCGGGTTGGAAAATATTTATGATACCCGCTCTATTCAACTCGTCCATCATTTGGAAGAAGCTTTAATTGCCCATGCCTTATACAAAAAAGATAAAGATTATGTGGTTAAAAATGGCGAAGTCATTATCGTTGATGAATTCACTGGTCGCCTGATGCCCGGTCGGCGTTACAGCGAGGGTCTTCATCAAGCGATTGAAGCCAAAGAAGGCGTGGAGGTCCAGCGAGAATCAGACACTTTGGCCACGATTTCTTTTCAGAATTTATTTAGAATGTATAAAAAATTGGCGGGCATGACCGGGACGGCGGAAACCGAAGCCGAAGAATTTTATAAAATTTATAAACTCGACGTCGTCGTTATTCCGACGAACATGCCGATGATTCGTAAGGATTTGCAGGACCAAATTTACAAAACCGAAGAGGCGAAATTTAGCGCTGTTGCCACCGAAATTCAAAAACGCTCTGAGAGCGGTCAGCCGCTTTTGGTCGGGACAATCTCGATTGAAAAATCCGAGAAACTTTCGCGAATCCTCAAACGCATGGGGGTCAAGCACGAGGTTTTAAATGCCAAACATCATGAACGGGAAGCAAAAATTATTGCCCAAGCCGGTCGGCCGGGGAACGTGACGGTGGCGACGAACATGGCCGGTCGTGGAGTTGACATTATTTTAGGCGGCGCGCCGTTCGAGAAAGCCAATTCTGAAAAAGTGGTTAAAGCGGGCGGCTTACATGTTTTAGGCACCGAGCGGCACGAGGCCCGGCGAATTGACAATCAGCTCCGCGGTCGTTCCGGTCGCCAGGGCGATCCGGGCACGTCGCAATTTTACGTTTCGATGGATGATGATTTAATGCGGATTTTTGGCGGCGACAGGATGAAAAATTTGATGGGCACTTTGCGATTACCCGATGACGTCCCGATCGAACACTCGCTTATCTCGCGCTCCATTGAATCAGCCCAGAAAAAAGTCGAAGGCCATAACTTTGATATTCGAAAACATTTGGTCGAATACGACGATGTTGCCAATAAACATCGTCAGGCAATTTATTCAAAACGCCGAAAGATTTTAGAGGGCGGCGATGTTCATCAAGAAATTGTTGATTTAATGGATGATGAGGCCCGAAAAGAATACGAAGAAAAATACAATAAAGTTGGCAAGGAAGTAATGGATAATGTCGAGCGGATGGTTTATTTACGCTCGATTGATACGATATGGATTGAGCATTTGAATGCCATGGATTTATTGCGCGAAGGAATTGGGCTTCGCGGTTACGGTCAACGCGATCCGCTGGTAGAGTACAAAGCCGAGGCCTACGCCCTTTTCCAACGTTTGCTTGGCAATATTAATGCTCAAGTGGTAGAAATATTATTGAAAGCCGACATCCAGCCGCAACCTCGAAAGTTAGCGGTTGAGCAGCCGGCGCGCAACATCCAAATGCGCGGGGCTGATGAACAAATGGCCGCGGGGACTTTCGGAAATGTTTCTAACGGCTCAGGGGGTGAGCCGTTAACAGCGGAAAATCCAACACCTCAACGGAGTGAGGTGTTAAATCAGGTTCAGAAACCAACTGGTTCTGGGGTGGAAGTCACGGTTCGAAAGCGCGGCGAATCGCGCCCAACTACTTCCTCCGGCGGCATCTTCCCCAAAGTCGGCCGCAACGAGCCCTGCCCCTGCGGGAGTGGTAAGAAATATAAGAAGTGCCACGGGAGATAGATGAGAAAATTATTTTTAGCTTCATCATTCAGAACCTTGCTGGCTGATAAAAAATTAAAAAGCGAACTTATGAAATTCTTGCCGAAAAAGCCGAAAGATATTTTAATCGGCCATATTCCCAACGCCGGCGATGTTGAAGATGATATTTCTTATATCAAAGAATCAACCGACCAGCTTTTGGCGATGGGAATGAAAATAAAAAAAATTGATCTTCGCGAAGAAAAAACCAATTCATTAAGAAAAAAATTAGCCGATTGCGACGTAATTTTTGTCAATGGTGGCAATACTTTTTATCTTTTAGATATTATCCACAAGAGCGGATTTGATAAAGTTTTGCCAGAACTTTTAGATGCAGGAAAAATATATATTTCTGCAAGTGCAGGAAGTTATATCGCCTGTCCGACAATCGAACAAGCTGGATGGAAACACACCGATCCTGATAAAAATGTTGTTGGTCTCAAGGACTTAACGGCGATGAAGTTAGTGCCTTTTATTATCACAGCTCATTACAATCGTGAAAATTATCAGGGTCGCAGTGTCGAACAGGAAATCGTAAAAACCAAATACCCAGTCGTAGCTTTATATGATACTCAAGCGGTAAAAGTTGAAGGTGATAAATATCAAGTCGTCGGCGATGGCAAAAGAGAATTTTTTAATGGATTTGAGGAGAGAATTTAAATGGGATACAAGATTGAATTTAATTGCCCCACTTCGCTAAAGCTTCGAGGGGTAAAGGTTTTGAATCATGGGTTATAAAATAGAGTTCAACTGGGTGTTAAAGCTTCGTCCCGAGTATGGGTTGCCGAAAAAGTTGGAAAAAGGGAAAGTTTATAATTTCAAAAAACCCGAAGAACGAATTTATCCGCTTCACATTCCCATTGGCCTTTGCGATTATAATGCGCTGAAAAACCCAGAAAAATTTTTAGCCAAAGTTGAAATTCTCGAATTTAAAGTTAGCAAAAACAAAACCGAAGGAAAATTTAAAATCATAAAAATATAAATAGTATCCATGGGCTATAAAGAAGATCTTAGAAAAACTTATAACAAAATCGCCGAAAACTGGAATCAAGATCATTTGAAAGATGATTGGTGGATTGAAGGTACTAATAAATTCATTGAACTTGTTGGTGGGGGTAAAAAAGTTTTAGATATTGGCTGTGGGGCAGCCTTAAAGTCAAAATTAATGGTTGGAAAAGACCTAAAAGTGGTTGGCATAGATATTTCCGAGAAGATGGTCGAGCTTGCCCAAAAAACAGTACCGAGGGGAAAATTTCTTGTTATGGATATGGAAAAAATTAAGCTTGATGAGAAATTCGATGGAGAGTATGCCCAGGCGTGTTTACTCCACATCCCAAAAAAGAAAGCACCCGAAATTATTAAAAAATGGGTAGATTTATTAAAACCTAAGGGATATATTTATATTGCGGTTAAAGAATCCAATAAAGGGATTGATGAAGAAATTGTTAAAGAAAATGATTATGGTTATGAATATGAAAGATTTTTTAGTTATTATACTGAAGATGAGATTGAAAAATATATCAAAGAAGCTGGTTTAGAAGTTGTATATTCAACGATTACTTTTTCGGGTAAGACTAATTGGATTCAAGTCGTTGGGAGAAAAATTTAAAAATAAACAATCCTAAATAAATACTCCAATATTCTGCAGAATGTTGGAGGATTGTGAGGAAAAGATGATCAAAAAAGTCGGCAAGAAATGGTATTTGTACAGCCACGACGGCAAAAAGATTTTGGGTCGACATCCAACCAAAGCGGGGGCCAAGCGCCAAGAAGCGGCCGTCAATTTGTCCAAGGCCCGCGCCGCCGGCCACCGCATTCCCTGCCGAACAGCCAAATAAACCGCCTAAATATTACACTTCTATACTGCGCAGTATGGTAGTGGAACAATAGGCATTTTAATGGCGAAAAAAGCTTATCTTAATTATGCGAAGAAAAAAACTGGCAAATTCGCCAAGAGAAATATTAAAAATGTTTCAAAAACCAATCGCCAAATTTACAACCAAAAAAGAAAGAAAAGTTGAGATTTGGGAGCCGTCAATGGAGCGGCTGGATTCGCTTTTGGAATTCGTTAATCGGCTCGTGGAGGATGATACTTTTCTGACTTTGACGGGCAAGCCGAAAACTCTCGCCGAAGAAGAAAGCTGGCTTAAAGAAAATTTAGCCTATTTTAAACACGGTCAAGGTTATATGTTGTGGGCTATTTATGATGATAAAATCGTCGGTCAATGCGATATCCGCCGGGGCGGTACGCGCGATTGGCACACCTGCACTATTGGTTTAATGATTGATCGGGATTTTCGGGGTGAGGGGATTGGCCGATTTTTGTTTGAAAATATTTTAAAGAAAGCCCGAGAAATGAAAATTCAAATTGCTAAATTATATATTTTTGATGATAACAAGATCGCCAAAAAACTTTATCAAAAACTTGGTTTTCAGGAATTTGCGAGATTGCCTAAGGGATTTTATCGCCAAGACAAATTTTCGGACGCCCTCCAAATGTATAAGGTATTAAATGACTAACAAAGAAATTGGTCAAAAATTTTTTCAAATCGCCAAAGTCTTAGAACTCAAGGACCCGTCGGACTCGCCTCGCGGCGAAGCGGGTCGTTTTCGCATCATCGCCTATGAGCGGGCAGCCCAAACACTCGAAAATTATCCCGAGGATTTAAATGCGGTTTATCATCGCGGCGGGGTCAAAGAACTCAAGGTGATCCCTAATGTTGGTCAATCAGTGGCCGAAAAAATCGAAGAACTTATTAAGACCGGCAAGATTAAATATCTTGAGGAAATATCGAGCGAAGTGCCGACAAACGAAGTCCAATTTATCCAAATTCCCGGCGTTGGACCCAAAACGGCCATTAAAATCGCCCGGGAACTTAAAGCCAAAAATATCGATGATTTGGAGAAAAAACTTAAAGCTGGTAAAGCTGATAAAGTTTTTAAAGAAAAAACCGGGGCAAATATTTTACGAGGGATTGAAATAATGCGGCGTCTGACAGGTCGGATGCTATTAACAGAAGCCTTGCCGATTGCCGAAAAAGTGGTTGATTATTTAAAAAAAGAAACGGGGGTTAAAAAAATTGATTATGTTGGCTCACTCAGAAGAATGAAAGAGACGGTTGGCGACATTGATATTGTAGCCGCCACTTCCGAGCCTCAGAAAATGATTGATAAATTTGTCCAAATGCCGGGTATTATTAATATTTTGGCCAAAGGTCCAGGTAAGGCGATGGTGATTTTTGAACCCAATGCCCATGTTGATTTGGAAATTGTTCCGGAAAAGGAATATGGCTCTTTATTACAGCATCTAACTGGTTCTAAAGAACACAATGTCGCTTTACGAGCATATGCTTTGACAATTGGTCGCTCGGTGTCAGAACATGGATTAAAAGTAGTTAAAGATGGTAAAGTCAAAAGTCGGATTACTTGTAAAGATGAGGAATGCGTCTACCGCAATTTGAAAATGGACTGGATTCCGCCGGAATTACGGGAAAATCGGGGGGAAATTGCGGCAGCGAGGAGTGGCAAATTGCCCAAGTTGGTGGAACTCTCTGAGATTCGCGGCGATTTACATGTTCACTCAAACTGGTCAGATGGGTTAATGACGATTTCCGATATCGCTCGGGCCGCGGAAAAAATGGGTTATGAATACATCGTAATTTCTGACCATACCGTTGGTCTTGGTATCGCCCATGGTTTAAACGAAGCAGATATCAATAAACGCCAAAGAGAAATTGAGACCGTTCAAAAAGCCCATCCAAAATTAAAAATCCTTTCGTCAGTTGAAGTCAACATCAAGGCCAATGGTGATTTGGATATTAAAGATTGGATGCTCGGAAAATTAGATATAGTGACTGCCTCGGTTCATACCAGTTTCTTCCAGGATCGCGTAACGATGACCGACCGTTTACTCAAAGCCATTTCTCATCCCCACGTCGATATCATCGGTCATCCTTCAGGGAGAATTATTGGTCAGCGTGAACCTTATGATGTCGATTGGCCGGCGGTTTTTCGCGCCTGCGTTGAGCACAAGACTGCCCTTGAAATTTCCGCTTTTCCTAACAGATTAGATTTGCGCGATACCCTCTGCAAAGAAGCCAAAGGATATGGGGTGAAATTTGCGATTTCCACCGACGCCCATCAACTCCACCATTTAGATCTGATGCGTTTCGGGGTGTCCGTCGCCCGAAGAGGGTGGCTGGAAAAAGAGGATATTATCAATACTCTAGGTCTTCAAGAGATCACTAATTGGGCCAAAAGAGGCCCGGCGACTTGATTTTTTGCTATAATTGTGCTATAATCTATAGATAGTTGAACCTGTTGTTCTGGAGTGTCACTCCAGAAGGTTCGGCTCGGACATTTAAATGGTCAGCAAAAGCTGACAGAGGAGAGCTGCAAGATGAGCGAGCAGGTAGGCCTCGATCAGGGTTGGGAGTTGCTCACGGCGCTCCGGCCAGGTATCGCTGACTCCGGGATCACGCCCCAACAGGCGCAGGTATCCTGGGTTCAACGGCCAATGGAGGCAAGATTGGTCTTGGCTGAGATGCTCCGGCTCGGGCCAGACGCGGCACTTCGGCGTCTGCGTGGCGAACCCGCGAGTGAAGATGTGCTCGAACGGTTCCTTGCCCCGCCGGCCAATCTCGAGTTGTGGTTCGAGATCCAAGCCGAGACCTTCCGGCGTCTCAAGGTCGGCAAGGAAGCCGGTATGGACGATGGCAAGTCCAAGGACATCATGATGACGGCCGCCCGTGACTTCCGGTACCGCCCGGACCTCACGGCCATCGGACTGACCGAATGCTTCCTCGTCCCGTACGGCATCCGACTGGAATTCTGGCTGGACGTTGGCGGGATTACCAACTACCTCGATCTCTCGGCGTGCCACAACTACCAAGGGGTGGTAACGCCGGGGAAGGGCGAGGTGTGGCCAGTACAGGGCCAGTTCGGCGAGAAGTATCGGAACAAGAAGCCGCGCTGGTGCCGCGAGAACCTCCACGTACTCGAGCAAGGAATGACGCTCGAAGAGCGGCTGGCGGCGCATGTCCTGTTCGGACCGATGCTGCTCGGCCGCATCTTCTCGGACATCATTGGCTCCGTGAGCGAGGATGGCAGCGTCCCGTGTCTCGACTGGAGCGACGACAGGCCGAGGCTCCTTGCGCGCTGGGATGTCAGTGCCTTTCCGGTCTATGGTGGCGCTTCCCGCGGGAGTGTGTAGGTCACTTGGATCGTTGGTCCTTGGATCCTGTTGGATCCTCGGTTGGCGGTCCAGAAC
>Ga0315280_10010312_pt1 | contig 11751 bp, 7 predicted proteins | sample YL17G06_40_MG_FD_203697 | JGI IMG/M metagenome (GOLD analysis project Ga0315280, IMG submission 203697) | Sediment microbial communities from Yellowstone Lake, YNP, Wyoming, USA - YL17G06_40 | ecosystem: Environmental > Aquatic > Freshwater > Lake > Sediment | place: USA: Wyoming | collected... | reverse complement strand
GTTCTTGCCTTACTTTGCGTCTTGGCGCCTTTGCGTGAGCCGCCTTTTCACGCTAAGGCAACGGCGGGGTCTCGCAAAGCCGCAAGGCACGCAAAGCAGGGCAGTTTCTTCTGTGCCAAGAAGAAGGTCGTTCTCGCCTTTCTTTGCGTCTTTGCGCCTTTGCGTGAGGCGCCTTTTCACACTGTCCACCTGGCATTGTCCCTGAAGGTATCTCAACCCCGGACCCGCGATAGGGCCGGCAATTGGCAAAGAGGCAGGCCGGAGGTTGGAGGGGCAGTACACGTGCCAAGGGTTGCCCCGAACCGGTATGCCGCACATCATCGACGCATCGTGGTTGACACGCACCTTGCGGCAGCATAGCATGGACGTACTCGCCGGGGAGGCATGACAGGCCGGTGCGCCTGATGGAGCACAAGGGTGGTAAGGAAGGGCACGTTTGTGGCTTCGCCTAAGCCGTCAATCCATGAAGTTGATTTCTGTTCGCAAGTCGCTTCCGCAGTCAACGGCCTGGTGAGCCAGAATGCGGCCGCCTACCCGTTCCACGAAGCGCGGATAGAGGGCTTCGGGACCGGGGCGGGCCGCCGCAAACGCAAAGACCTTCGCTTCTTCGACCGCCACGGGAAACTCGTATTGTGCGGCGAAGTGAAGTTGCCGGGGACGCCCGAAGGCCGTTCGGCGTATGATGACGGATTGCGTGAGGACGCTTACCTCAAGGCCAGCAACGCTGGAATTCAGTTTTACTTCACCTGGAACGTCAACACTTTCGTTCTCTGGGATCGCAGCCTGTGGGATATCCCGCTCTTGGATCAGCGCGTCTGGGAGCGGCGGTTGGCCCGCACCCTTGCGAGTCCCGAAGAAGTGGCCCGCGAAGACAACCTCAGTTTCATCAAGACACATTTCCTGCCCGATCTCCTGCGCGACCTGGCCGACTTCATCTCCGGCCGCCGGCGCGACTGGCTGCCGCCGGATGATATCTTCATTCATTCCCTCGAAAGCCACCTGGATTGGCCGGTGCAACTGGCCACCGCTTACATACTCCACCATAGCAATAGCAGCAAGGACTTCGACCGGCGTGTGCAGCAATGGATGGGCGAGCAAGACCGTCCTTTTGTTCGTAGGTCGCCCGAAGACTGGTTCAAGGCCGTGAACAACATGGCCAAGACACTGGCTTACGTTTGGGCGAACCGGCTGATATTCTACAAGGCCCTGCGCGCCAGATTCCCCGACCTGCCACGCTTGGAACTCCGGGCCTCTGTTAAAAACCCCGCCGAGGTGCTGAAGGCGTTCAACCGCCTCTTTGAGCGGGCCGTCGAGCGAAGCGGCGATTATGAACCGCTGCTGATGCCCGATGCGAAGGACTGGGCGACCGGGCAGGTCTTCCAGGCGCCGGGCGCCCTCGACGCCTGGCGCGGACTCTTGCGCGGCATCGAATCGGTTGACTTCCGCGAAGTTCCGTCCGACGTGGTGGGGCGCATCTTCCAGAAACTGATCGGCCCCGATGAGCGCCATCGCTACGGTCAACATTTCACCGGCGATGACGTGGTGGACCTGATCAACGCTTTTTGCATCCGAAACGCCGGCGACGCCGTTCTTGATCCGGCCTGTGGATCGGGGAGTTTCCTCGTCAGAGCCTACTACCGCAAGCGACACTTGGACCCGACCCGCACGCACCTGGACCTGATCAGAGAACTCTTCGGCTGCGACATCGCCTTGTACCCCGCGCATTTGGCAACGCTGAACCTGGCGGCCCGCGAAATCAACGACGAAGCGAACTATCCACGCATAAGCCGGCGCAACTTCTTCGACTTTGCGCCCCCGCAGCCGTTCTGTCACATTCCCGATGTCGGAAAGCCGAACGAGCCGATCCCGGTCCCCTTGCCCCCCTTGGACGCCGTTGTCGGCAACCCGCCTTACGTCGCTCAAAAAAAGGTGGAAAAGGACAAAGTGCGATTCGGACAACTCGTGAGCGCGGCATGGCCTGACCTGCGCCTGACCGGCCGCAGCAATCTTCATTGTTACTTCTGGCCGGTTGCTGCCAAACTCCTGCGAGAAGACGGTTACTTCGGTTTTATTACAGATTCAACATGGCTTGATGCCGACTATGGGTTTGCCCTTCAAGGATGGCTGCTGCAGCATTTCCGTATACTAGCCGTCATGGAAAGCGCCGCCGAGCCGTGGTTTCCTGAAGCCCGCGTCAAGACGTGCGTGACCATCCTTCAGCGGTGCGAGGATGAGGCCGAGTGCATGGCAAACCACGTTCGCTTCGTCCGCTTTGGCCGCAGACTGTCGGAGATCATCGGCGTTGAGCCAACCCCCGGAAACGAGCACACCCGGCAGGCAGCCGTCGAGCGCCTGCGCGACCGCATCCTGAACGCCGAAGCTGACTGCCAAGACCAGGATTTGCGGATCATCATGAAGACTCAGAAGGACCTTTGGGCCGATGGCGTTAGGGCCGGGACGGTCCTGCGCGATGCGCCCGAGGAAGAACCCGCGGACGAGCCGGAAGAGGGCGAAGTGGTAGAAGACGTGCCGGAATCGCCGGAAGTTGCGGCGATGAACCACATTAACTCAACTGCTCCCGATGCCTACCGCGCCGGCAAGTGGGGTCGCTACGTCCGCGCCCCGGACCTCTTCTTTGAAATCATGCGCCGTTTCGGCCGGCGGTTTGTCGCCCTGGGCGAGATTGCCTCCATTCGCCGAGGCATCACAAGCGGCTGCGATGACTTCTTCATGCCGAAGGACATCACCGCTAGGCTGCTCGAAGCCCACAAGACCGACCGCGACTTTCGCCGACGCTCGGGCGGCGCGCCCCGGAAGGATGTCGGATCGGGCAAGTTGAGGATTGTTGAGGACGGCGCAGGGGTAGTGCATCCCATAGAAGCCAAGTACCTGGCACCGGAAGTCCACAACCTGATGATGGTGGACCGCCCCGTAGTTCGTGCCGCCGACCTGGACCGCGTGATACTGCTTGTGGGCGAGCCGATGGAGACATTGAAGACCAAGGCTCCATGGGTCTGGCGTTATCTTCGCTACGGGACGGCAGAGACGTTTGGCAAGCCCCTGCCTGCGCCGAAGCGTTCAACTTGTGCCGCCCGTGAACCGTGGTATGACCTGACAGCCTTTGTGAAGCCCGGCATCGCGTTCTGGTCGAAGTCACAGCATTACCGTCACATTGTTCCCCTGAATCCGCAACAGACGGTCTGCAACTGCAACCTGTATGACGTAACATCTAGAGTCCTCAACGATGCTGAACAAGCGGCCCTCGTTGCCGTCCTGAACTCCACGCTGGTTGGCCTCTTCAAGACGTTCTACGGCCGCTTCGCGGGAACTGAAGGCAACCTCAAAACCGAAGTGGTGGACGTGAACCTTCTGGAAGTGCCGGACCCGCGCGGTGTGTCGCCTGCCTTGGCCAAGCGCCTGGCCGACGCCTTGGAGAGCATGGGCCGGCGTGAAGTAGGCCGCCTCGTTGAAGAGCAGTTGATGGACTGCCACACGCCCGACCGCGCCCAGCGGATAACAGCCGGGCCATTGGTCTTGTCCGACGAGTTGCGCCAACCTGACCGGCGCGCCCTGGATGATGCTGTCTTTGAACTACTTGGGGTGTCCGATCCGAAAGAACGCGACACCCTCATCGGGCGGCTCTACGAAGCGACAGCCCGGCATTTCCGCAACATCCGAGTAGTCGAAATCGAGAAGATGGAACAGCGGGCCAAGTCCGGCAACAAGCGATTCAGCGTTCACGACCTGGCGGCAGACATTTGGGACGCGGCTGAACTTGAGGACGCAACGCCCTTGGCCGAGTGGATCGGGCAGCGACCGGAGTCGGATACCCTCGCGAGCATTCCCGAAGAGAGGCCGGCGATCCTGTCACCCTCACCGATGTTCGATCCCAGCACCGTTTACTTTGGCAAGGACCGGCGCGTCCTTGTGGACTGCCCATCACGCGGGCAAGCGGAACTTGTCGCCCGCCTGGCGAATCTCGGCGTCAGCGGCGAAGTGAAGATACCCGCCCGTCTGGATCCATGCTTCAAGTTGCTGGCCCGCGTCAACGAACGCATTGAGAAAGCCCGCGCACGCTTCAAGGAACTGGCCGACAGCCGAACGAGCGACCAGCGTGTTCAAGGGCAACTTGTGGAACTCCTGGAACGCTGGTTTGTGCTGGGCCGCGAAGTGGCCAAGCCCGACGAACCGCCCGAAGCGGAACCGGATACGCCAGATACTGACGGGGAACGCTGACCGCCCGTTGGCTGGTGCCCTGTTGGCGGCCGGCGCGACACAAGGCGACACCTAAGAAAGACGCGCGCCGACACCCTTGACACTTGTGCACGCGCGAGATCCGGGGCCAGTTCCGGGGACGCGTTACTTATCTTCCGGTGCCCCGCTTGAAGGCCGGCAGGTGCTTTCCTGCTACGGCACAGGGTCGGCGCAGGATGGCCGGCCTACTGGACCGCGGGCGGCGGCACGGTTTGGCCCTTCTGCTGGGCCACTTGGCCGGCCGAGTCGTACGTGCCGTAGAAGGGGGCGTTGCCGTCCATCCAGGTGTAGAGGCGGCGGCGGTCGTCGTCGGAAAGTTTGACCCGCGCGGCGTGTTTCTCGCCGCCGAGAACCTTCGCCAGGCGGCTCTCGTCGACCCCGATCCGTCCGGGCGGCGTAACGGTCCCTGCGATGCTTGCGCCGCCCCATTCGAACCACTTCACGTAAGGCTTCAGGCTCTCGTAGGACCGGGTGAACGGCCCGGCGGGTTCGCCGGTCAGGGCCATCGGGCCTTTTTCGGGGCCTTCCTTGCCGTCGTGGCAGCGGACGCAGTGGCGGTCGAGGACCGGCTGCACCAGGCGCGTGAAGCAGAACGGCTGCGTTCCGTCGGGGCCGGGCTCGATCCGCGACGGCGGCCGGGAGATCGCCACGCACTTTCCGGCGGACGAGATCTGGGGGGCCGCCGTCGAGCGCTCGTGGCATCCGATGCACCCCCGCCGCTCGCCAGGCTGAAGGTACGTGATGCTGCGCATGCTCTGGACCGCGCGGCCGTCCTGGTCAACCGCCTGGAAGTAAAGGGGCCTGCGGGCCGGGGCGCGGAAGTACGCCGACCCGTCGGCCTCCACCGGCACGCTGCCCAGGAGCATGCGGGCGCCCTCGGCGTTGGCGTGGCCGATGCGCGGCTGGTTGGCGGTGGGGGTGGTCTTCGGCAGCACCTGGTAGATGCGCAAGGCCCGGATCGCGCGCCCCTCGGGCATCGCCAGGTGGCTCTGCCTTACGTCGGTCAGGACGAACTCGCCCTCGTCGCCCAGCGAGGCGTCGCGCGAGGCGACGACGACCGGCGGCACGGGCCGCGGCGCCAACAGGATCGGGTACATGCACGCGATACGGTCGTCGCGGTACAGGAGTTCCAGGTTCCCGAACCTGTCGAGATAGTAAATGCCTGTTGAGTCGCGTTTGCCGCCGCTGCTCATGCCCGGCAGCGGCCCGTAGCCGAACGAGACCAGGAAGTACTTCTCGGAGAGCGGCCACGGGCTGTGGAAGTAACTCTTGGGCCAGCCGCCGTCGGCCTGGCTGCCCTCCGGAAAGCAGACCTCCGGCGTCAGGCGCTCGATGGCGTCGAACCGGTCCTCGCCCGTGGCGGGGTCCAGCCCGGTCCGGGTGGGGTCGAGGATGACGAGCGAGCCGCCCACGTCGGCATGGTGGGCCCCGGCCACGAAGACGATGCGGTCCGAGCCGGGGATCGCGCGGGCCTGGAAGCAGGCATTGATCCGCGACGTGTAGTTGCCGAAGAGGCTCACGGGGTTGGTCCCGTCGGGGTTGGTGACCCAGAGGCCGTGGAAGTTGGCCGCCGACCGGTCCACGTAGTCCCAGCGGGTGTAGACGATGCGGCCGTCGCGAAGGACGCTGGGGTGCCACTCGTTCGTCTCGTGGAACGACAGGGGCCGGATGTCCTCTCCGCTCGGGCCCATGCGGTGGAGGGTGTAGACGGGGATGGGTTCCCACGGATTGTTGCACCGTGTGTATCCGCCGCGCCGCGTGGACATGAATGCAATGCCGCCGTCCGGCAGGGGACAGGGGTCGAAGTTATCGTACCGGTCATCGGTCAGCCGCCGCAGGTCCTCCCCGGCGGGGTCCACGTCGTAGATGCCGTAGAAGGGCTGTTCGAAGGAGCCGTAGGGCACCGGGTGTCCACGGCAGTCGGCGAAGGCGAAGTAGATTTTCCTGGCGTCGTACGAGAGCGCCAGCGTGGTGTAGCAGCCGAGGGCCAGCCGCCCGCGCGCCAGGTCGCGGATGGCCAGCGAGCGGCCGGGCCGCTCCAGGACGTACACGCCGCCGCCCAGGATGCGGCCGTACTCATCGAAGTAGGCGACGTACTCGTGGAGCATCTGGCAGATGAACCGTTTGCGCTTCATGAAAACGATGGGTTTGCCGGCCCAAAGCGGGTTCTTGAGGGCCAGGTCGCGCCCCGCCCAGCGGACCTTCTTATAGAGGGCCAGCCGCTCGGGTTCGGCAAGGGCGCCCGCGCCGTCGACTTCCTGCCGCAGGGACTGTAGCACGCCGGCCTCCGACGCAAGGTCCGGGGCGCCGGCCATGCCGCGCAGATCTTCGAGGAGCAGGCAGGCCCGCTTCAGGGCGTCCCGGATCGCGTCGGGGGCATCGGGCGTGCGGCCGAGGCGCTGCTCCTGGGCCAGCCAATCGGCCTCGACCATGGCCTGGAGCCGCTGGTCGCCGGCCCTGTCGGCGCCGTGCGCGGCCGCCGCCACGAGGAGCAAGGCCGCCGAGACGGCCCCCGCCAGACACCACCGCGCGATCATCCGTCGAGCCATGTGACGTCCTCCCGGCATCCAAGAAGGCGTAGTCAGGCTGACAGTATCTCACTCTCCGGCCTCGTGTTCAAGGAGCGCTTCCAGCAACGGCGCCAGGGGCGGAAGGTCCAGATGAACCACGTTCCACAGAATCCCGAGGTCGATACTGTCATATTCGTGCACAATCACATTTCGCAGCCCCTGCATCTTGTGCCAGGGGACTTCTGCGTGGGCCGTCCGCACCGCTGCCGGCACGCTACGGGCCGCCTCTCCGATGACCATCAGCCGCGCGATGACGGCATCGACCGTCTTGGGGTCGCGCTGGAAGTCCTCGAATGTCATGCCTCGGACATATGACTGAGCCTGGGCTATGGCCCCCAGGATATGCCGGATACGAAACTTCCACTTCCGAGGCTTAGAGGACATCGACAGCCTCTCCGTAAATCTCCTCCTTGAGTTCCTCGAAGACGGCGCCGCGGATTACCAGGTCCACCTTCGCGACGTGCAGGATTTCCTGGAGGAATTCCTGGACCTCCAGGAAATGGAAGTATCCCACAGGCCGGTCGAACTCCACAAGGAGGTCCACGTCGCTCGCCCCGCCCCCCTCGTCGCGCACGACGGAACCGAAGAGGGCAAGGCTCGCAACGCCCATCGCGCGCAGCCGGTCACGGTGGGCCGCCAGCGTCTTGGTCACCTCATCGCGTGTCATGGTCCAACCCCCGCCAGGCGCCACCGCCTGCTCATCCGTCGAGCCATGTGACGTCCTCCCGGCATTCAAGAAGGCGAAGTCAGGCTGATAGTATATTACACCATTTTCCCCAGGAAGTCTCCATTTCTTTCCTCGCGTCCGCGCGCCAGGGTGCGATTTGGGCGGCCTGCCTGTTCCAGGGCCGGACGCGACATTCCGCGCCGCGCCGCGTCTGGTAAGACAAGACGTGCTCCTATCGGTTCGCTCCAACTTGAAACTTGCGAGACCCAAGCCAAACGAGTAGTATCGAGATGCCGAGAAGTGCCGCCGGTGCCAGGCGGCCGCTCAAGTGAACCGGGTCCATTGGGGGAAAAATCCATGACGCGCTACTTCGTGCTGCTATTGCCGCTCGTTGTGTGCGTGTGTGCATCGTCCAACGAGCCGTCGCCGCCGCAACAGGTGGCCAAGATCACACAACCCGAGACTGGAGTCCCGCAAGACAAAGCCAAGAGCCAAGAAAGCAAGACAGGGGCCGCGCAAGAGAAGGCCAACATCACACAACAGGAGACTGAAGTCCCGGAAAGGAGTGCCAGGATATTAGAAAACGAGAATAGCGTTTCGGAAGAGTGGGGCGTCCAGGCTATCGAGAGTCTCGGCGGCTGGGCCGTCAGGGACGACAGGTATCCCGGCAGCCCAGTCACGCATGTCGGCTTCGACAGAACCAAAAATATCACCGACGCCACGCTCACAGCGCTCAAGACATTCAGGCGCCTGGAATGGCTCACCCTCGACGGCACCGACACCACGGATGCCACCCTGAAAGAACTCAAAGAATTCAAATGCCTATATTGGCTCACCCTCGCGGGCACCAAAATCACGGACGCTGGCCTGAAGGAACTGAAAGAACACAAGGGCATGAAGCGGCTCGAACTTGGCGGCACCGGAATCACGGACTCCGGCCTGAAGGAATTGAAGGGGTTCAAGCGCCTGCAAGACCTCTTCCTTAGGCGCACCAAGGTCACCGACGCCGGCCTGAAGCACCTCCAGGACCTGAAGGCCTTGAGACTGCTCGACCTCAGCGGCACCGCCATAACGGACGCCGCCCTGAAGGAACTCAAAGAACTCAAGAATCTGGAGTGGCTCTACCTTGAGGAAACGAAGATCACGGACGCTGGCCTGAAGGAACTCAAGGAATTCAAGAGCCTGTGCGTCCTGTGCCTCGGCGGCACCGGTGTCACGGACGCCGGCCTGGTAGAACTGAAGGAAATCAAGGGCTTGGCGAGGCTCTTCCTTCAGGGCACCATGGTCACGGACGCCGGCCTGAAGGAACTGAAGGAACTCAAGGACTTGCGGGAACTTTGCCTCGACAAGACCAACATCACGGACGCCGGCCTGAAGGAACTCAAAGAACTCAAGGAATTGGCGAGGCTCGACCTTCGGGGGACCAAACTTACGGACAGCGGTCTCAAGGACTTGAGACAGGCGTTGCCCGATACCCACATTGAGCCTTTTCCATAGACGCCTATGGAGGGGGGTTTCTGCGGCGGGCGGGTGCCATACCCAGCGCGTCTTGGCTGGGCATGATGTCCGCGCTTGCGCCGAACGTGTCACCCTCACCATAAAACCTTGCCGCACGCGTATGGGCATCCAGTTGCGATTTGGCTTTTCATTTTCCCCGCTCCCGGTCAAGATAGCGCAGCGACCATGAGCGTACGGATTACGGCAACGGGCAACGCGGGGTTTCACGCGGCGGCGCCGAAAGTGGTGGTGATAAACCCGTCTGCCGCCAGGGTCGGAAGGGACGGTAGGAAGGCAACCAGACTCATCGCCAGGCAGGTAGTCCGGGTTCTCATAGGCACCTCGACTTTCCATCCGGGATTCTACTGTGCCCCGAGGTCCTGGCAAGCCTCACGTGGCAGCGGTCGGCTGCCTGGACCTGCAACGCCTATTGGCGCGGCGGGGCCCCTGATCCGTACTTGTTCAGCGTGACCTTACATGGGCGTCACCCTAAGCGAAGCGAAGGGCCTCGCCGTGCGCTACGGGCAACCACCTGATACACAGCGCAACATGCGCTTGATGGAATCGCAGATAACTGGATTCGGGTCGGCGGGTTCGATATATTGACCGTTGGCGTTCTGATCGCCTTTGTGTGTACCCGGGGGCAAACATGGTCCGCCTGCCAGTTGTGCTCACGCTCGCGATGGGGCTGGCGGCATTGGCGGTCGCGGAATCGGGCGACGACGGCGAGAAGGCGTTTCAGGCCCTCTGCGGCAACGAGTACAAGCGGGTCCTGGCCACCCCCGACACGGCCGATGACGTGGCCCTGGCGACTCAACTGCTGGGCGTGGCCAAAGCGCCCGACGTCGAGGCCGCCCTCTTCGCGGTCCTGTGCCAGCGGATTTACGAACTTGCCGCCAAGGCCCCCGGCGGATACCCGGCGGCCATCGCGGCCATGCAACTGCTGGCCGAGAAGTCGCCCGAAGCCAGAGCGGACAGTCTGGAGAAGATCGCGACCATCCGCCAGCGCCAGTTCGACCTGGCCCGAAGAGACGCCCGCGCCGAAGCGGGCGAGGCGCTCGTCGAGGCCCTCCTGGCGGCTGCCGACGCCAAGGAATCCAAGGGGTCCGAGGCCGAGGGCCTCCTCCTGCGGCGGGCCATGGGCGTGGCCGCCTCGGTCGGACTGCCGACCAAGAACGACATCCAGAAGCAGGTTGACCGCAACGCCTTCCGCATGCGCCAGCGCAAGCAGGTGGCGGAACTCAGGAAACGGCTGGAGGCGGGTCCAGAGGATGCCGCTTCGCGCAAGGAGGCCGTGCGGCTGTGCCTGGTGGACCTCGACGACCCCGCCGAGGCCGCCAGGTTTCTCGATGAATCGATCGACGAATCGACGCGCAAGTACGTGCCGGCGGCGGCCAAGGGCGTCAGCGCCGCCCCGGAACTCGCCTGCCTCGAACTCGGCCAGTGGTATCACGGCTTGGCCGCGTCGGCAGTTCCGATGAGCAAGCCGGCCATGCTCCAGCGCGCCCAGGCTTACCTCGAACGGTTCCTGGAACTGCATCAAGCCGCCGACGCCAGGCGTGTCATGGCCGAAAATACTCTGGCGACCGTCCAGGAGGAGTTGGCTAGATTCGGGACGGCCTCGGCCGCGCCGCTCGAACGGAACCTGGTCCTGGGCGTGCGGTTCTTCCGCCAGAGAGAAGGCCCGCTCCTGGACAGCCGCAGGAAGCCCGTAGCCCTTGTAGGCGACTACAAATGGGCCGACGACGACGGCTTCGAGAAGCCCACCCAGACGGTGGAGTTCCGGAAGGCCGGCGCCACGTGGCCGAACGAGCCGGCCTTCATGCTCCGCACCGGCAGCATCACGACGTGGGCCAAGTGCGCCGCGGACCCGATGACGGCCTTGGTCTGCAAGGGGTTGCCAGGCCAGTCTGGAAACATCGACTACGGCGTCTTCATTCAGGGCGGGAAGTTGTGCTCCTATATGGGTTTCCCGGCCACTTCCGGCATCCCGATCATGACGCAGGCCGCCGTGCCCGCCAACCGCTGGAGTTTCATCGCCTTTTCCTGGGACGAGAAGCGGATGGCGTTCTGGCTCGACGGCACCCCCGTGGCGATACTGCCCTTGAAGGTGCCCCTGAAACTGACCGACGGGCGGCTGGAGGTCGGCATCGACACGCCGGGCGATGTCGAGTACTTCCGCGGCCGCATGGCTGCCGTCCATCTCTACAACGTGTTCCTCAGCGACAAGCAGGTCAAGGATCTCATGAAGTACGAGGCCCAGTTCATGAAGATGCGGGCGCCGGCGCCGGGCCCTTCCGCCAAGTAGTGTGACAGCGCCACGTAAGCCACAGCCATGAGCGTGAAGATTACAGCAATGGGCAACGCGGGGTTTCACGTGGCCGCGCCGGGCACAAGCGTGCTCATCGACGCCCTCTGGGAAGGCGTGCCGCGCTTCCTGGGCGGGCGGCGGGCCTCGGCGGCCGCCGAGGCCCTGCCAGCCAACCTGATCCTCGTCACGCACGCGCATTGGGACCACTTCAGCGCCGCGCGCGTGGCGGAGGCGGCCACCAGGACGGCGGCCACCGTCGTCGGGCCCGCCGACGTCACCCGCCAATTGCGCGGGCGCGTGCCTGCCGGGTCGCTGGTCGCCCTGGAGCCGCCCGAGACGCCCCGAGGCGGGCCGGCAGCATCAGCCACCATCCAGGTCGCCGGCGCCGCGGTCACGGCGATGCGGACCAGCCACGGCCAGCGCCACAACTCGTACCTGGTGCGCACGGGGGC
>Ga0315280_10010311_pt1 | contig 11752 bp, 11 predicted proteins | sample YL17G06_40_MG_FD_203697 | JGI IMG/M metagenome (GOLD analysis project Ga0315280, IMG submission 203697) | Sediment microbial communities from Yellowstone Lake, YNP, Wyoming, USA - YL17G06_40 | ecosystem: Environmental > Aquatic > Freshwater > Lake > Sediment | place: USA: Wyoming | collected... | reverse complement strand
GAGAGAAGCGAAAGCGCAGATTCCACCGGCCAGCCCATCCATGCCGTCGATCAGGTTGATGGCGTTGCTGATGCCAACGATCCAGAGCACCGTAAGAGGGTAGGCGAGAACACCGAGGGGAAAGGTGCCGAGATAGGGCATGCTGAAGCTGCGGATCGTGTAGCCCCCGGCGGTGACGATGCTTGCCGCCAGGAGCTGAAGGAAGAACTTGAGCGCGGCCTTCAGATTGTAGAAATCGTCGATCAGCCCGAGGAGGTGAATGAGGAACATTCCGGCCAGGGGATAGAGGATCCTGGGGCTGGCGGGAAAAGCCGCCCCGCCGCCGGTAAAGGCGGAGAGTAGAAGAGGGGAGAGCAGGATGGCGGCAGCGAAGGAGAGAAACATCCCCGTGCCGCCCAAGCGGGGGATCAGCCCCTTGTGTATTTTCCGCTTGTCCGGTGGATCGTACCAGCGAAAATGATGAGACAGACGCAGGATGATAGGGATCAGGATGATGTTGAGGCCAAAGGCCATCCCGGCCGCCAGTGTTGCTGTTTTAACCATTATCAACAGTAGAGTATATCACTTTTTGGAAGCAATGTATCGCCGCACAGCAAAGAGGAAATGCCCGCAGCTGTCAACTTGGGGAATTTTTTTGTGCGTACTGCCTGATGCGGCGGTAGGATCCATTGATCCGCTGGGTTATTTCCGTGGCCAGGCGCTGCTTTTCCGCATCCGAGGCGAAACGGTCCGGATGGTATTTCCTCAACAGCCTCTTGTAGGATTGCTTCACCTCGGCGAGGGGGGAAGCGAAAGGCAGCTCCAGGTTCGCGTAGTCCTGGCGCAGGGATTCCTCCGCCGCGGATGGTTCCCAGCCCCGCCGGGCTTGCTCCCCGGTTCGCGCCCTCTCGTCGAAGCGCGGCCCTTCGGTCCGCCGCCCCGTTTTCAGATAGTCATCCAGCTCTTGCCATGCCTCCTGCCAGTCCGGGTCGTGGTTCTCCCTGGCGGAAGGAGTGAGGAAGGAGCGGAACAGATCGGCCAGGTGATCGAAAATCTTGTCCACGGTATCGAAGATACACCCGCGGGCAGGCCATCGCCAAGGGTCCCGGGGATCGAGGGCCGGTCAAAACGGGGGCCGGCGCTCAATCGAGAGGGTTTTTTTCTTCGTCGTAGTAGAAGGAGCCGGTGAACACGTAATCAGCCGGTCCCGTCACCTGAAAGCGGTTGTCCTCGGCCTGCCATTGCACGAGGAGGTTGCCCCCTCCCAGGTGGACGACGGCTTCGCGCTCCGCCAGGCCGTTCAGCGCGGCGGCGGCCAGGGCGGCGCAGGCGCTCGTTTCCGAGGCCAGCTTTTCCTGCCCGGCCAGGTCCCAGGTCCGCACGCTAAGCTGTTCCCCGCTGATGATCCGCGCCAGATCCAGGCAGGTATCGGCTCCACAATCGAGCTCGGCGGCCAGGCTCCTGCAGTACTCTCCCGCCTCCGCGCTGAAATCCGGCAGGAAAGTCACCGCATGGGGCTCGCCCACCGTCACGGTGGTCACATTCACCGTTTTCTGCTCGACTCTCACGGTGCGGAGGAAGGCGGAAGGCAGGCTCGAGCTTGAAACCCGGTCTCCCTCCCAGTCCTGGGGAGGGCCCAGGGTAAGGATCATGTTCCGGGAATCCAGCATCTGGATCGGCTGCGGGCCATTTATGGTCTCGAGTCTGAAATCCTCTCCTTCCGCCAGGCCGGAATCGAAGACCAGCCTTCCGGCGCAGCGGAGGGCCAGGGGAGAAGGGGCGCTTTCTTCGCCGTCGGCCATGAAGCACCGCACCATGAGCCTGCCCCCCTTGCCCGGCAGGATGAGGATCATGGCCATGGCGCCTACTCCGAAGCGGCGGCTCAGGATCTGAGCCGCCAGTTCGCTCAGGTCCTCCTGCGGCGGCAGGAGGGTTTTCAGGGTGTTGATGATCAGGTAGTCGCAGCCACAGCTCTGCAGCTTGAAGAAGTCAATCTCCACGGCTCTCCAACACAAGCTCCATGTGCTCGGGCTTCGGGCCTTCGATCAGGCCCTTGCTCAACATGGTCTCGGCGTTGAGAATGGCGGCCCCCGCCGCTCCCCGGATGGTGTTGTGCCCCAGGATGACCATCTTGATGTCCAGGACGCTGCATTCCCGCACCCTCCCCACCAGGGTCGACATGCCCCGGTTCAGCCATACGTCCCTGGCGGGCTGAGGCCGGTCCTCCTCGTCAAAGAGCACGAGCGGCCGCTCGGGCGCGGATGGCAGCCGCAGTTCCTGGGGCAGCCCCTTGAAGTCCCGCATGACCTGCCGTACCTCTTCGACGCTGGCCCTGCTTTTCAGCTTGAGGGAGACCGTTTCCATATGCCCGTCGTATACCGGCACTCGGTTGCATTGAGCGCTGATCTTGATCGAAGCCTCGACGATGCGGTTTGCCTCCAGAGTTCCCAGGATCTTCTGCGTCTCGGTTTCCATCTTTTGCTCTTCCCCGCCGATGAAGGGGATGACGTTGCCGAGGATGTCCAGCGAGGGCACGCCGGGATACCCGGCCCCGGAGATGGCCTGCAGGGTGGTCACCTGGACCGCTTCGATGCCGAACTCCCGGTAGATCGGCGCCAGCGCCATGCTGAGAAACATGGTCGAGCAGTTCGCGTTGGTCACGATAGCACCACTATAGCGCTGGGACTTGATAATCTCAAGGTGCTGGTGATTGATCTCGGGGATGATGATGGGCACGTCCGCATCCATGCGGTGGCTCGTGGAGTTGCTGATGATACAGTGGCCCCGGTTGGCGTACGCCTCCTCGACCGGCCCGGCCACGGAGGAATCGAGGCTCGAGAGGAGAACCGGGCTTCTCAGCTTCTCTTCCGTGCTCTTCACCACCAGGCGGGCGATACGCTCCGGTATGGGGGTGCTCTGCTTCCAGGCGCACACCTGCGCATACGGTTTTCCCGCCGAGCGCGGTGAAGCCACCAGCTCGGTAACCGCAAAGAAAGGGTGATTTTCCAGCAGAACCAGGAACTTTTGCCCCACGGTGCCGGTGGCACCGAGGATGCCTACGGGGATTTTTTCCATTGACGGCGACCTCCATGGCGAAAAAGATACAGGATCATTGCCATGGGGGAGTCAACCTTTGATCTGCTTCCTCGGGAAGGAGATCAATAGCGCTCCACCAAGACGGTGACAGTCCCAGGGATTTAGCCCAGGCGACCAAGTTCCGGCTCGCAGGGGAGGAGGAACTTTCGGCGGCGATTCCCTTTCTCCACCCCCCCGCGGAACCCTACTTCCCGGGTGTGGCTACTCATGATCGCCGCGCCTCTATTGATCCTAGTTGAAGAAGCCATAGCACGAATGGCTGCTTCTGTCAATACTTTTATTTGGGGAGAATGGAAGCGGGCGGAAGCGCCGCTTAAGGTCCGCCCTTGGCTCTTTCGCGCCTCTGGCTGCGTATTTTTCTGATCAGCCGCCCCCATCGCTTCTTGTGCTCGATCATCTCCTGGCGGGCGGCTGCCGGGTTTTTGGCGATGACCGCGGCGGCGATTCTCTGGTGATCCCTGAGCGTCTGCTTGTCGTAGCTGAGCTGCTCGTCCTTGCTCCTGAGGTCGCCAATCGACAGGGAGAACTCCATGTCCATGAGCAAACGGATCAGCAGCTCCTCGATGACCATGTATATGGGGTTCCCCGTCAGCCTGGCGAGAAGAAGGTAAAACTCCCAGCCGTACCGGGAGGTGCCCCGGGTCTGGAAATCGCTCTCATAGCCTTCCAGCACCGCCCGCAGCTGCCGCGCGCCTTCACGGGTTATCCCTTGCGCCGCCTGTTCGGCGATCGCCGGCTCGAAGGCGAGGCGGGCGCAGATGAGGTGCTCCAGGCGATACTCCTTCAGCTTCAGGTAGTCGAGGATCAGCCGCAGACCGTTGGTGGGAGCGATATCCAGGACAATGCTCCCCCCTCTGGCGCCCCTCTTGCGGGTGATGTGCCCGTAGGCTTCGAGGGTCTGGAGAGCCTCTCTCAGGGTGACCTTGCTCACCTCGAACTTGCTCACCAGCTCCCGCTCGGGCGGCAGCTTGTCGCCGGGTTTAAGCTCGCCCTTCAGGATCAGCTGCCAGATCTCCTCAACGATCAGGTCCGAGGTCCTGGTCTTTCTGATGGGTTTATAGTCCAGCGCCATCTCCCCTTACTCTCATTCCAAAGTGGTGGGATATTGATCTCTTGTCTTTCAGTATAAGCTATCGGAACCCATTGTCAATCAAAAAATAAATACTTGACAAGCTATTGACTAATAGTATAATATACTAATAATACTATAATACTAATCCAATAACAAGTCAACCAAGCCCCCGTGGGGAAGGCCTGAAGAAACTGAAAAACAGAGGATAAGGAGGAAAGGCTGCTATGAAGCGGAAAAAGGCTTTATTCGCCGCATTCCTTTGTCTCGCCGCCGCTGTGCTCCTGCCGGCGGGAGGGCAGAAGGAATCCGCCTCCAAGCTTTACCTCGGGCTGGCGGCGCCGTTGACGGGCGATAGCGCGATGTATGGGGAGACGGTGCGTGGCGGCGTAATGTTCGCCGTCGCGCAGGGGAAGAAATTCGAGGCCATCGTGCAGGATGACAAAGGCGATCCCAAAGAGGCGGCCCTGGTGGCCAACTCGGATTACGGTCTGGGGCTCCTGAAATCGGCCCGGGCAGCGGCCGCGAAGTATAGCCTGGAGATCGTGGCCTCAGAGACCTATGTGCCGCTGGTGGACAAGGATTTCAGCCCGCAGCTGGCCAAAATCAAAGCTGCCAACCCCGACGCCATGCCGATCCTAGGCGATTACAACGAGGCTGGCCTGATTATCAGGCAGATGAAGACCCTGGGCCTGAACATCGACCGCATCACTCCCGCCGCCTGCTCGCGCCCGGTCATGATCAACCTGGTCGGCGCCGCTGCCGCCCGAGGCGATGTGAACGGCCTGCGCGACGTAGCCCTCCTCGCCCCTGAACACTCAGACCGCCAGGGTGCGTGAGCCGCGGAAGCCTTCCAGCGGCCCGAAGATGTTTCCCACCCGGTCGAGCTTGACCTCCAAGCCGGCTTCACGTATCCTGGCCAGGATATAGGTTTTGGACTCCAGTATCCGCCGCGGGCCCTCAGGCCGGCGAGGACCGGCAGGAAAGTTCCTGCAGCTTATAGGGCAAAAAAGCAGGGGAGGTCGGTGTAGCCAGACGGTGCAGCGGGGTCGAGCTTCGGCCCTCAAGAAGGGTTTGACAGCTTTTTTGTAAAAAGGTATAATGAACTAATAATTATATATATCTTTAACCTGCAGGCGCAAAGCGCTCGCCAGTCCCGGCGCGCGCCTCGCCGGCGGCGGTGAAAAAAGCCCCGCAGACAGATCTTCCCGCTTCGCAGCACCCAAGGGCTCAAGAAGGGAAACCGAGGAAAGCTTCAAAAGCAAGGAGAAGAGCAGGGGGAAAATGGATTTCAGCAGCCTTTCGTTCAGCGAGGCTCCCATGATCAATTGTCCCTTCGGCAGGGAAGCCCATCGCTGTTCCCTGGAGTGCGCCCGCTACCTGGAGCACCTGCTGGAGGATCCCCACTCGGGGGTGGGCAAGCCCGCGGCGGCCATCGTGGAGCCGATCCAGGGGGAGGCAGGCTCGATCGTGCCCCCGGATGCGTTCCTGCCGGAGCTGAGGAGGATCTGCGACAAGCACGAGGTGCTGCTGATCTGCGATGAAATCCAGAGCGGCCTGGGCCGCACGGGCAAGATGTTCGCCTTCGAGCACACCGGCACGATACCGGACGTGGTGACCATGAGCAAGGCCCTGGGCGGGCTGGGTTTTCCCATCTCGGCCATTGCCTACAAGGAGAAGCTCAATACCATGCCCCCGGGCAAGACCATCGGCACCTTTCGGGGCAACATGATCGCCTTCGCCGCCGGCGCCAAGGCGCTGAGCTTCATGCTGGAGAACAAGGTGCCGCAGCACGCCCTGGAGCTGGGCAAGAAGGCGCTTTCCTGGCTGAAGGAGATTGAAAAGGACTCGGCGATTATTGGCGAGGCGCGGGGCCGGGGTCTGATGATGGGGGTGGAGTTCGTCAAGGACAAGCGGACCAAGGAGCCTTGCGCGGATTATGCCAAGAAAGCGCGCACCCTCTGCCACCTAAGGGGAGTGATGCTCGAGGTGGGAGGGCACTATAACAATGTGGCCCGTTTCCTGCCCCCCTGGTCATCACCGAGAAACTGATCCACAAGGCCGTGGAGATTTTCGCCGGCGCGGTCAAGGACATCGAGAAGAGCCGCTGATACGGGCGGCAACTGCATACAGGAGGCGATATGGCTGCGAGACGGAAATGGAACGTGGCGGTAATGGGCGCCCTGGGCATGGTGGGCACCGAGATGATCAAGACGCTGGAGCGGCGCGATTTCCCGGTGGAAGAGCTGAGGCCGTTGGATGTGGCGCAATACGTGGGGCAGGAGGTCACTTTCAAAGGACGAACGGTGGAAGCCAGGCCGGCGAACGCGGACAATTTTACGGGTATCGATATCGCCCTGTTCTCGGCCGGAGGAGCGGCCAGCCTGGAGCTCGCTCCCCAAGCGGTGGCCAAGGGAGCGGTGGTGATCGACAACAGCGCGGCCTGGAGGATGGACCCCGACTGTCCCCTGGTGGTCCCGGAGGTTAACCCTGGAGACCTCGACTGGCACCAGGGGATCATCGCCAATCCCAACTGTTCCACCATCCAGATGGTGGTCGCCCTTAAGCCGCTCCACGATCGGGTCCGCATCCAGCGGATCGTGGTATCCACCTACCAGGCGACCTCGGGAGCGGGGAAGAAGGGGACCCTGGATCTGGAAAACCAGGTGCGGGGGTACGTGCTGGAAGGCAGGATGCCGGACCCCGCCGCTTTCACCTATCCGATCGCCTTCAACCTGATCCCTCAGATCGATGTATTTTTAGATGGTGGGTACACGAAAGAAGAGATCAAGATGGCGAACGAGACCAGGAAGATTATAGGCGACGAGAGGATCAAGGTGACAGCCACCTGCGTCCGGGTGCCGGTGTTCTTCGGTCATTCCGAGTCGGTCAATATTCAAACCGGGAGCAAGATCACCGCCGAACAGGCGCGGTCGCTGCTGCGTACCGCCCCGGGCGTCACGGTCATCGATGATCCGCAACACTCGAAATACCCCATGCCCGCCCTGACCGAGCATACCGACAGCGTTTACGTCGGCAGGATCCGGGAGGACAATACGATCACCAACGGGCTCAACCTCTGGATCGTGGCGGATAACGTGCGCAAGGGCGCGGCCTTGAACGCGGTCCAGATCGCGGAAGAGCTGGTACGAAGGGACCTGGTGCGAGTGAACTGAACCTCAGCCCAGCGTGGGGGGGGGGCGGGGTTCAAGGACCTTGTAACGCAGCCGCGCCCCCCGGCTTGGCTGCGGGCAGCGAAACGGGCCGGTCCCTTCCCTTCCCCGCCGCCGGTTGAATTTTTCTTTTCCCCTCGTCCATAATAGGGACTGCCTATGGTTAAACGGATAAAAGTCTTGGGGGCGGGAGCCGTAGGATGTCTGGTGGGAGGGCTCCTGGCCTGCGGCGGCCAGGAGGTCGTTTTTTCCGGGAGCGAGGAGGTCGAGAAGGCCCTGGGCAAGCAGGGCTTGAGGATCAGGCTCCCCGACCGGCCCTTGAAGCTGGCCAAGCCCTCCAGCCGGGAGCTTGAAGGCTACGATTTCCTCCTGGTCACCCTCAAGAGGCAACAGCTCAAGGCCCTTAAACCCGCTCATATCGCCCGCGTCCCCCTGCGGCCGGGGGGAAGGATCGTCTTTTTCAACTGCGATCCGGAGGATGCCCGCCTTCTGGCTCCCGAGGGGGTGGACTTTCACCTTTGCCTCTCCCTCCTGACGGCGGTCATGCTCCAGCCCGGGGACGTGGAGCTCCCGGCAGCGAAAGCTTATCTGGTCCTGGAAAAGAACCCTCAACTGCGCGAGCTTTTCTCCTGTTTGAAGAGCTTCGCAGTGGAGCTTTTAGAGGTGGACGCCATAAGCCCGTACGCCAACTCCTTTTTCCTCTGGCAGAGCCTCTTCCTGCCCGTTGCGCTCTGCCACAGCACCTACGACCACTTCCTCTCTTATGCGGAAGGAAGGGAGATGGCCCGTTACGTGCTCACGGAAGCCCTGGAGACCCTGGTGCGAAGCGGCCGCTCCCTCAAGAAACTGCCCTGGCAGGACCCCCAGGAGCTGCTCAAAAGAGTCGAAAAGCATGAGCGGGAGTTCGAGGAGGCTCGCTACCGGCCCGACCGGGCCTACAACAGCCTCCTGCAGTCCATCCTCCGCGGCAAGGTGACGGAGGCCCGGGAGCTCAACGGCAGGGTCGTGAAGATGGCCGCCGAGGCGGGAGTGGATGCACTCTGGAACTGGAAGCTGACGCAGAAGCTGAACCGGGTCCTCCAGGTGGGGTTCTTCAAGGATCCGGCGCGGCTGTATCAAGCCGCCAAATAGGGGAGGGAAGAGCATGCAGCGCCATTTCGCCCAGAGGCTCGAAGCGGCTGTGCGGTCCATCGCCGGCCTTCAAGGTTACCGGGCGGGGATCGGGCTGATCCTGGGCTCGGGCCTGGGCGCGTTCTGCGAGCAAATCGAGGGTCCGCAGGTGCCCTATGCAAAGATCCAGGGCTTTCCCGTCCCCACGGTGGCAGGTCACCAGGGCCTGCTCAAGCTCGGCAGGTCCGTGGCGGTGCTTTCCGGCCGTTTCCATTTCTATGAAGGCTGCTCCATGGACGACGTGGTCCTGCCGGTGTTCCTGCTCCACCGCCTGGGCGTCCGCACCCTCCTCATCACCAACGCGGCGGGAGGGATCAACCGCGGTTACGCCGTCGGGGACCTGGTGCTGATCCGCGACCACCTCAACCTCATGGGCGCCAATCCCCTGGCCGGTCCCAACCCCGAGGAGCTGGGTCCGAGGTTTCCGGACCTGAGCGAGGCTTATTCCCGCCGCCTGCGCGAGCTGGCCCGCCGGCTGGAGGACCTGAGCGAGGGGGTGTACGCCGCCCTCCCCGGCCCCAGCTACGAAACCCCGGCGGAAATCCGCATGCTGGCAGTCTTGGGCGCGGACCTGGTGGGCATGTCCACGGTCCCGGAAGTGATCGCCGCCCGCTACCTGGGCCTGGAGGTGCTGGGGATCTCCTGCGTCACCAACATGGCCGCCGGTATCCTCCCCCAGCCACTGGATCACCGGGAGGTGATCGAAGCGGGGAAAACGGTTCAACCTCGCTTCAGCCGCCTGCTTCAGGGGCTGCTGGGGCTCCTGGCGCCTCAGAGCCGATGACGGCGGAAAGCAGGTTCGGCCCTGAGGCCCTGCGAGGGCTGCGCGAAGCCATCCGCGATGCCGGGGGCAGCGAGGTGCTGGCCATTGGCAGCTGCGACGCCAAGGGGAGGGTGACCCGGCTGGAGGTCGCGGCGCGGGGCAACGCGCAAGCGGTTCCGGCCCTGAGGCCCTTCATCGAGAAGGGCCAGGCCATCATCCATAATCATCCCTCGGGCGCGCTGGAGCCCAGCGCGGCGGACCTGAGCATCGCCTCCGCCTACGGCGAGCAAGGCTTGGGCTTCTTCATCGTGGACAACGCGGTGGAGCGGGTCTACGTGGTGGCGGAGCCGATCGCGGTCAAGCGGCTTGCGGCCCTCGCGCCCGAGGCTTTGGCCGGCATGCTGGAGCCCGGGGGCAAACTGTCCAGCGTTTATAAGGATTACGAGCAAAGGGACTCCCAGGTGGAGCTGCTGGAGTTCATCTGCCGCGGCTTCAACCGTGGTCTGGTCCAGATCGCCGAGGCTGGGACCGGGGTGGGGAAATCCCTGGCCTACCTCATTCCCGTCTTCGACTGGATCTTCAAGAATGCGGAGAGGGTGGTCGTCTCGACCGCCACGATCAACCTCCAGCAGCAGCTCATGGAAAAGGATATCCCCCTGGTGGCCAAGCTTTTCGGCAGGTCCCCCCGAGCCTGCCTGGTCAAGGGCAGGGGCAACTATCTGTGTCTGAACCGCCTGTGGGAAACCCTGGAAGACGCCTCCCTATTCCGGGAAGAGAACGAGGAACTGGGAGCCATCCGCGCCTGGTCCCAGACCACGGACACGGGCAGCCGCAGCGATCTCTCCTTTTACCCTGCGGATGAGGTATGGTCCAGGGTCTGCTCGGAGGCGGACGCCTGCTACGGGCTGCGCTGCGCCTACCGCGAAGGCTGCTTCGTGCTGAAAGCGCGGCGGGAGGCTGCCTCCGCCAACCTGCTGGTGGTCAACCACCATCTCCTGTTCTCGGACCTCGCCCTGAGACTGGCGGGGACCGGCTTCGAGGGCTCCGCCGTACTGCCTGCCTTCCGGCACATCGTCTTCGATGAAGCCCACAACGTGGAGAAGAGCGCCACTTCGTTCTTCTCCATAAGCTTCAGCCGCGCCGGCGTGGGGAAGGCCGTGAGCAGGCTCTTCCGCAGGAGGAAGAACAGGAGCGCCGGGCTGCTGGTGAGCCTGGAGAAAGCGGTCGGCAGGAGCAAGCGCCTCAAGGCCATGCGGGACGGTCTGCTCGGCATCCTGGAGCTGGCGGCAGTCCTCGAGGCTGCGGCTCAAGGGCTGCTGAACGGGGAGGGAACCTTCCGTCTCTGTTCTGAAACCTCGGCAAGGTTCCTCTCCCTGCTGGCGGAGCCGCTCAAGGAGCTGATGGGAGCCCTGAACGATTGCGCTAACCAGTTCGAAGCGCTTTTCTCCAGCCTGGGAGAGCGGGAAGACAGGGGCGATCCGGCCTACGAGTGCAGGGTTCAATTGAGGCGCCTCTTGCGTGTGGCCGAGATGTGCGAGCGCTTCCTGCGGGCGCAGGATCATCCGGGAGATATCTTCTGGTTGGAAGCGCAGCCGGCCTCCGCAAGACAGCCCTCCGTCCGCTTCGTAATCACCCCTCTGGACGTGGCCCGAGTCATGCAGGAAGCGGTCTACGGGCCCTACCGGACCATCCTTTTCACTTCCGCCACCCTGACCATGAACGGCAGCTTCGATTTCTGGAAGGCCAGGGTGGGAATCGCTGCCGAAATGAGCCGCGAGGTAGAAGCCGGGATTTTCTCCTCGCCCTTCAACTACCGGCAAAATGTTCTCCTGGCGGTCCCGGCCGAGGCACCGGCGCCGGATCAGGAAGGATACGAGGCCTTCGTGGGCGATTTCGTCAAGGAGGTCCTGCTTATCTCGGAGGGGCACGCCCTGGTGCTCTTCACCTCCTACGCCCTGCTCCAGTCGACCTATCTGCGGGCCCAGGCGGCCCTTAAGGCCAGCGGGATTCCCTTGCTGCGCCAGGGAGAGGAAGACCGCAGCAAGCTCCTTTCCCGTTTCAAGGAGCTGGAGGCCAGCGTGCTCTTCGCCACCGATTCCTTCTGGGAAGGGGTGGACGCTCCCGGCGAAACGCTGGAAGTCCTCATCCTTTCCAGGCTGCCTTTCCGAGTCCCCAGCGATCCGATCCTGCAGGCCAGGATGGAGGCCCTCAAGCAGAGGGGAGGCAACCCCTTCTGGGATCTGGCGCTGCCAGACGCGGTCATGCGTCTGAAGCAGGGCTTCGGCCGCCTGATGCGTAAAAAAACGGACTGGGGGGTAGTCCTGATCCTGGATTCCAGGGTCGCCACCCGGCAGTACGGGAGTTTTTTCCTCGCTTCCCTGCCGGAAACGCGCAAGATCCTGGCCCCTTCAAGCCGGGTGCTGGAGGTAATTGAAGATTTTATGGCGCGGATGAGGTGCGGAGCGTGATTATGTGAACCCCATCCTCCGCCGCCTGGCGGCG
>Ga0315280_10010310_pt1 | contig 11753 bp, 12 predicted proteins | sample YL17G06_40_MG_FD_203697 | JGI IMG/M metagenome (GOLD analysis project Ga0315280, IMG submission 203697) | Sediment microbial communities from Yellowstone Lake, YNP, Wyoming, USA - YL17G06_40 | ecosystem: Environmental > Aquatic > Freshwater > Lake > Sediment | place: USA: Wyoming | collected... | reverse complement strand
CCGTGGACATAACCGGTGGATTCATCTTTGACCAGAAAACCTCTGAGTTCAAGGTCCGCAAAGGCCCGATCTTCTCGAACATAGTGCTCATTGACGAAATAAACCGAGGGACGCCAAAGACGCAGTCAGGAACGATCGAGGTTATGCAAGAACGCCAAGTAACCATCGAAGGCCAAACGTTTCGCCTTCAGGAACCATTCATGGTAATCGCTACTATGAATCCAGTGGATCTGGAAGGTGTCTATCCGCTTACGGAGGTGCAACTGGACCGATTCATGTTCAGGCTTAGCCTCGAGTATCCGACAGCTGACGAGGAACGAGAGTTAATCGAACAGATCAGTGAGATTGAGGCTCTCAGCGTCAGCAAGGTTGCGTCGGCGGAAAACGTGCGTAAGCTCTCGGGCTATGTCGAGAAGGTATACGTCAATGAGGACGTGAGGGCATACATGGTGGATCTGGTACGACAGACACGGGATCTGAAAGAGCTGAAGCTCGGAGGAAGTCCCCGCGCCCTCATTCACCTCTACAAGGCGTGCAAAGCTAAGGCTCTGGTGGAGGGAAGAGACTACGTAATCCCAGACGATGTCAAGTATCTGACCGAGCCCGTGCTCAGCCACAGAATGTTGCCGTCGAGGGAATCAGAGATCGAGGGGCTCAAGATCAATGACATGGTGCATAAGATGGTCGACGGAACACCGATCCCAGGAATGAGACCAGCAGGGTCTACTAAGTGAGAATCCCAAAGACACCCATTCAGACATCCTGGAGAGCAGACTGGCTAGCAGAATTCAGTATTGCATTGATCGCCCTTGCTTTCCTTGCGAGGGAAATCATTTTCGCTGCTGTCGGCGCAGGAATCCTATTGAGCTTGGTAAGCCTCGGCATCCTCTTTCATAGGAGACTAGGCGTCCTGCGAAGAGAGCTTCACGTCGCAGAACGCCTGCCCAAGACTAGAGTGTGCCTCGGCGACAGTATTGAGGGAGACCTGACTATTCGAAATGAATCTCGTTTGGCCGCGCAGATTCTTGCCGTTACACCAGTCGTCGAGAAAGGGTTGAGTTTCGAGCTATCGTCTTCTTCCAACCGGTCGCTCCGACCGGGCACTACCTCAAGCTCGAAATTCGAGATTACATCACTGAAGAGTGGGCGTTTCCGAATCTCTGGATTCACGCTGACGTTCACAGACTCGAGAGGTCTGTTTACGGGCGAAGTCAATTACGAACAGGCTGACCGGGTTGAGGTATATCCAGGCGTGAGGACGAAGGCGCCGATCACTCCGCTCCGCCTCTACGGCGGAGGTCCGGAGGTCTTCCGCAAAGCCCCCGCGGGAATGGATTACGCAGGTGTCCGTCAGTACACGCCCGGCGACGAGTCTCATAAAATTGAATGGAAAGCGACAGCACGCCTACGAACCTTGATGGTAAAAGAATTCCATCCCGAAACGCAGACCGCACTTCAAATCCTCATCGATGCGGGAAAAACGATGCATCGCCAATCCTATGTGGGCACTAGACTTGACGAAGCACTGGCGGTGGCAGAACTGCTGACCGAATCAGCAGCAGGGTCGCAAAACCCTCTCGGGATCTGGGTGTACGACGAGAACGAACTCCTGAAAGCCATGAAGCCCGCGATGGTCATTGAACAGGTCTCGATGCTTCGTGAGTTATCACTTCACCTCCAAGCGAAAAACGAATGCGGGGGACTGTCCGCGCCACTTTTTCCCCACAGAACATTTCCGGAGAAATCTTTGATGGCAAGCGGCGAGCGAGTGTCGGCGTTCATCCGATTGCTCAGGATCAGGCTGGGCATGGCGCATCGCCACACCGGAGCATACAAGGTCCTGACGGAAGCTGTACGGATAGGCGGGCCAGGCATACTGGTCGTGTTAACAGACCTGGAGACAAGCGCTGAAGCCTTGTTGGAGGCAGCATCAATTCTGCAGAAGCAGGAGGTATGGATCGTAATAGCGCAAGTAGGCGCTGCATGGAGGCTGAGTGGTGATCTAGAGCTGGCGTATTCCGAGTATCAGAGAAACAGCCGAATCTTAAGACAGATGGAACGACCTGGTCTAACTGTCTTCGATCTCCGACCGGAAAGACTCATTGAAGCGATATCCCAAGAGTTCGGTAAGAGTGCCACTGTGGCCTCCGTGCCCCGCTAGATGTTTCCCGTGAGCACAGACTTGCTGCATGGCATTTCTTCCTAGTTGCTTCAAAGACTGAGAAGACGGTGCGACATTCTAACCCGTGGCTGGAAGGCTTTGTGCGGTTCCATTGTCAGGCCTCATAGACCGTCTTGACGCAATTGGATCAATCGATGTAGAGGTAAATGTGCTGTTGAAGAAGGCGACGGAAGAACAAGGGACACTCAAGATCATGGCACTCCGGCTCGCGGTCTTTCTTTCTCGACGCCGGCTGTGGCTTGGTTCTACCGGGTGCCAGGATTTGGAAAGAGACACGTAAGATATCGTTAAATAGATCGGCGATTGCGAACTTCAAGAGATGAAACTTGACTCCAGACTATTCTTCCCGTGTGGACGCATTGGGGCGAGTCATAGCATGAACATGGTCAGCGCCCTGCGCTCACTTGGCGGCAGACAGGAGGCCTCATGGATCCTCAGTACAGGCGACTGGAGATGCCGATGCTGTCGTTGAACAGATTCCGAAAAGACATTGTAAGCTTGCATCTTCTGCTCACCAGTTCGCATCAAACCCGCGCGCTATGAGGGCATCTAGAGTCGTGATGCTCTGGACGACGGCTCTCCTACTGGGGCTTGTGCATGTAACGATTCCATTTGGATACTATGTGTTCTTGAGGATGCTTCGTGGCACGCCCATATCCAAGAACGAAGGATATGGCCCGCATGTGACTATAGTATTGCCGACCTATAACGAAGCGAGGCTCATATCAAGCAAACTCGACAACGTCGCGCAGCAGCAGTATCCTCTGGACAAGGTCAACGTTCTGGTAATTGATTCGGGGAGCACTGATGGCACTGTCGATGTTGTGAAGAAATGGGAGGCAAACAACGCGCGGCTCCGCCTTTGCATCGTTCACGAATCTCAAAGAAAGGGGAAAGCTGACGCGCTCAACACGGCATTGCAGCATGCGCCAGACGACACGATGATCTTCAGCGACATAGACAGTCTCTGGGCCCCTGACGCATTGAGAAATGCATTGTCTTACTTCTCGGACCAGAAGGTTGGTGCATTAACCGGAACAAAGGAGCCCCTACGGCAGTCAGGAGTAGATCTTGAGATTCAATATAGAGACTTGTACAACAGTGTCAGAATCTTGGAGTCTCGAGTCCATTCGACCCCTATCTTCAACGGTGAATTTGCGGGATTTAGGAAGAACTTGTTACAAGCCATCGGCGGATTCCCGGTGAATGTGGGAGCTGATGACAGCCACATGGCCACTCTCATCGCGCTTATGGGTTACCGCGCGATCGCAGTTAGGGATGTGATAGCCTACGAGCTCATTCCTAGGGGCATACGTGCATTCAGCAGATGGAGGGTTAGAAGAGCCAAGCATTTGGTGCAGCATTTCAGTATCTCAATTAGGAGGATTGGGATGGCCCCCAGCTCTTTCGCGCCCATCCTAGCGACCGAGGCCTTTCTTCATCTGATAAATCCTTGGCTATTGCTCTTGACTCTTGCTCTTGCCTTGGTCGCAATCGTGCTCGGAGAATTCCCCCCTTGGGCTTGGTACGTGCCAGCTTCACTTGGAGTTCTGTTGGTGTTCAGGCGCGTCAGACAACCTTTCTTGGTTTGGGTTGAGAGCCAATTGATACTGTGCTATGCTGCATTGTCCCGAATGTGGTCGCAGGAGCTAGTTTGGAAGAAGATCTCAGATGCTTAGGCCACACACAGCGTAATGACTAGACTCTTAACCAGTCGACACATCAGGTTCCCTCTAGATCCGGTGCGAGCGAGGAGCATTGACAGATTCCAGGATTGCCAGAAAGCTTCTGTTGCTGTGCGACTACCATAGTGGCCTTCTTGATTCTCTGTCAGAGACGTTGGATCAAATCCCTGTTGGAGAACGCTTCTTCATCAGAAAGCGCGATAGGTCTGAGTGGCGAAGTAAGAACAATCATGTCATAACGCTCCCTCTTCGCGTGTTCAAGGAGCAGGATGGCCTCCATCTCACTTCGATCTTATCAACTGCTGCCTATCTGCTGACGGCGAGTCTCGTAGGGATAATTCTAGTCCTCAGGAATAGAGTTGACATTGTTTTGGGAATTTTCGGTTTTCCACAGGGCTTTGCATCAATGCTAATCGGTAAGATCACTCATCGCAAGATTGGTGTGCTGACAGATGGCGGCGACATAGATGTCCTTCTGAGAAACGTACTCGTCCGCCCCCTGATGTTAATGTCCTTGCGAAAAGCCGATGCTGTCGCTGCGCTGAACAGACCGAAAGCAAACCAGCTTCTGGCGCTTGGCATAGAAGCTCACATATCAACTACATTTGGAGTCGACACATCACGCTTCAGATACGTCCCAATTGACAGGAAACACAAATGGCTAATTCTTTACGTCGGCAGACTGAGTAGCGAGAAAAGCCTTGAGACTTTGCTGAAAGCTTGTCGGAAACTCCATCGGGCGGGTGTAGGTTTCCAACTGGCTATAGTCGGAGACGGCCCTCTCAGACCCGAGATCATGGACATCGCCGCTCAGGCGGGTCTCGCGGACATCCTGACCATAGAAGGCTATGTTCCGCACTCTAAGATACACGAATTCTTTCAAAAGGCAGCCATTTTTGTCCTGCCTTCTATCAGGGAGGGAACGTCAGTTTCATTGTTGGAAGCTATGTCCAGCGGTTGTGTTTGCATTACATCTGACATCCCGGATAATATCGAAATAATACAACATATGCGCACCGGCATTACCTTCAGGGTCGGCGACGATGAGGACCTAGCCAACAAGCTGAATTGGGTTATTTCACACCCCTCCAAGCTGGCACGTATCACTCGAAATGCGAGAGACAAAGCCGAGAAGGAATACTCCCTGCAAGCTGTCGCGGATTCGCTGGTTCCTCTGTTGCCGAGAGTGGACAGAGCGTCTGCCTGAATGCATCGACGTATTGCGTTGTCATGAGCGCATTTGAGCTTGTCGTTCCGTCGAACGAGCGCGGCTGCGGAGACGGGTTATCTTCATTCTCGCCACTGTACGCCTGCTTGCCTATGAGACAGTGGCCATCAACCTGATAGACAGCCTCGAGTGGAGCAACACTCTTCGTGAGTTCCCACTTAGTCACTGATCATCGAGTGAATCTTGGTTGCCAACTTCCAGGTGAAGAATCTTCTTGACGTATTGACAAGCAGTCAAGAACGGCCTCATCGAGCAGGCGGATTTGACCACATTCCCAGCATACACATTCAGAGCACAATCCGGCTCTTCGGGCTCGAAGCTCGTTGCCCCATCACGACAGTCTTCGCTAGACATTCATACCATCTCTGAACCAAGGAACTGACTCTCACAAACTCGCTGATTCCCGCTAGGTTTCCTTTCGGGATATGGCCACCCCGCTGCACATAGATATGGTACCGCCCAGCGGCAAAATATGTCCCCGTCTTGTTCCTAAATATCCTTCTCAAAGACCGGAGAGCATACAGTACGTACTAGTCCAGTGCTACGTTCTCAAACCTTACCTTCCGAGCAAGGTTCACGAACTCTTCAGGCTCCTAGTGAAAAGGCCAATTCATTTCTGTCATAACCGCAGGTATAAGCCTCCAAATACACGTAGGTCGGACTTCCATCACGACAAGCCATCTCCTAGGCTTTAGAATTCGATGAGACTCTCGAAAGAAATGCAGGTACTTTTCAGTCAACTCCACTTAGGACGAGATCCGGTTTTGAGTCACGTACAAATGGTGAAGGACATTGGACGCGAGAATCACGTCAAAAGCGGAGTCGTTGAAACCATTATCTCGAAAATCCACTCTAACCGCGTTAACGTTTCGTATTTTCACGGCGTCGGCTCATATGTGAGGCCACGTTAGTAAGGTTGCATCGGCGGAACAAGTCCCAAGGCTTCGAGAGTTATCACTTGCCCTCCAAGCGAAAAATGAAAGCGGGGAGGCCTTGTCGTCGTCTTTCCCCTCCAGAAGGTTTCGGGCAAGGTCTTTCATGCCAAGCGGCGAGCGAGTGGCCGCGTTCATCCGATTGCTAAGGATCAGGCTGCACGTGGTGCACCGTCGAGACCGGTGCATACAAGGCCTTGACGGAAGCCGCACGGATAAGCGGGCCGGCATAGTGGTCGTGCTGACAGACTTGGAGACAGATACTGAAGCCCTGCTAGAGGCAGCATCAATTCGACAGAAGCGAGGAGCGCAGACCATAATAGCGCAAATGGCCGCTGCCTGGAGGTTGAGTGATGACCTAGAGCTCGCATATGCCGAGTATCAGAGAAATGTCCGGATCCTAAGAGACATGCAACGACTTGGTCTGACCGTCTTCGACCTTCGACCGAAAACACTCGTTGAAGCAATAGTCCAGGAGACCAGTAAGAGTGTCGCGCTGACCTCCGTGCGCCGGTAGCTCGAGTTCCACGCGCTGCCCTGTCGAGTTGGTGTTCAGCTTTGTTTCCCGTGAGCCTAGATTTGTTGTACGGCATTTGCTCTGAGTTGCTTCAAAGACTCACAAAAAAGGGTTCGAGATGAACATGTTTTTGCGCATAGACTCACAAGCCTACATTAGGGAGAGATATCCATGGGTGCTCGAACGCGCCATGGTCTTCGCTCAAGCGATCGGGACCGAGCTTCCAAGCCAAGCTTCACGCAGTCTTCAGTTAGGCCATCTGTCTCAGCGAAATAGTGACTCTCTCAGCTACGCCTGGTTGGTCAATTTCTGGCGCAGGAGCCTCAGAAGGCGGAACTGGTCGATGCTAAGCATGGCTGAGAAGGGCCTATTCCGGTGCGCTCTTTGGGTCGCCAAAGCAAGGGGTAGGATCAGCAACACGAGGCTGATAGTGCAAGTCCTACGGATAGCGTTGAAGCTTCTTGAGAACTTCAAGAGCCGCGTCGGGAAGGCCGGGAGGGAGAGAGCCATGGTGATGCTGGAGGAGTACGCGAAGCCAGGCGGCGTCTTCAGCTGGGCTCCACAAATGCGAGAATGGCTGCATAATCCAAGATATGTTTGGTATCTTGGAGTTATGGAAGTGAGTCGGTAGGATGAACAAGGATCAAGCGATTGGCGGCGTCATACTCTACGAAGGCTTGCCAACGGTCATCTTGGAAGGGATGTCGTGTGGTATCCCTATTGTGGCTACAAACATCGACGGGAATAGGGATGCCGTTTCGCATGGAATTGACGGATTCCTAGTTCCCCCAGGATCGCCGGAAGAAATGGGCAGACGGTTATTGACGCTTCTAGAGGACAAGGAAGTTGGGATGAAGATGGGCGCTGCTGGCAGGAGGAAAATCGAGTTGAGATTCATCTGGGATAGGGTTGCGACGAAGATACTTGAGTGTTATGAGTTGGTACTGCGCGCAGCGAATTCGAAGTCACGCGATTCGTGTGGTTGATCCTGGAAAGTGCTGGAATCCTACCCATCCTCGGTCACATGCCGTAATTCGCAGATCACTGGCACGGATATTTCGAGGACACGTGCTGCGACTTCCTTCTTTGAGAAGGTTTGAAATTGCATCAGAAACATTCTGGAGATATCATGTTGACACTCGCGGCAACGTACCTTATCATTTTCACGTGGTTTGTCGCCAGCGTAGTGACCAGTCAATCTCCTACATTGAAGGCATCACCTATAGAGGGGCTAGAAACGTTGGTTTTTCCATATCTGATCATCTCCGTTCTGCTAATATCGTATGCAACACTCCGCGACCCAGCCTCGAATTATCTTTCGCTTATCATACTCTTGTTCTTTCTTTCTATGAGTCTATTTCCAAACCTCGCATACACCTCAGTGTGGAACGGCGTCGATGACCAGCAGTATCACCTATACCTTTGCAATAGCTTGGTTACGAACGGACGAATACTTACTGCGTATCCCTACTATACAGCTCAATACTACTCACGTTTCCCTCTCGGGGACATCTGGTTGTCTCTGAATTCGATACTGCTGGGCATCGGCATCGAACTCGTCTTGAAATACGCATTCACGGTCACAGCGTCTCTTCTCACTTCGATAGTTACGATAGCTACTTACAGAAAGGTGGTCAATCAAGAGCCACACGCCACCGTGGCATGTTTGATGTGTCTCTTTTGTAACGCTTCGATACTTTCGAGCAGCGCCTTTGTTCACCAGACATTCAGTTTTCTGTATATGCTAATCATTTCCTATTTGTTGTTCACGAGGTCCAGAGGCCGTCATGTAATCGCTCTTATCTCATTCTTTTCCTTCGCTGTGATAGTCTCTTCATATTTCGAAGCCGTCGAGCTTATGATTCTTGCATTCTGTCTCGTCCTGCTAAGCTACTTGAGACGTCCGAGCCTAGCGTGGATTCGACCGTCTCGGTCTTTGAGTTTCATGGCGACGGTGATTCTGCTGACCTACGTCTGGTGGTTCTTTGCAGCAGCACCAACCGCTGATGACACAATCGGCGAGATAAAGATCAGCTTACTCCTCATGCACGAGATTGGCTGGAAGCAGACCGCCGAAAAAGTGGCTTCCGGATCGTGGGTCGCCTTGCAAATTCTTTCCGGATACCTCGCAATAGGAGTTCCCATGCTCTTGGGGTATTTGGCATTCCTGTGGAACCGTATGAGGCGACCCAAGGATTCGGCAAGACGAAATATCGGCCGTTATCCTGAACTTCTGTTTCCGTTCCTATGCACTACTCTCATCGGTTCTGTTATGATGTCGGTATTTTTGTGGCAGGGTACCAGAACAGAGTTAATAGGCAATCCTTTGGCCAGATACTGGCACTTCTTTTCGTTCTTCGGAGGATTCCTGACAATCTTTGTCATAAGAACTCTTGTCAAAGCCAGAGACGACGCAAGAGTGAGGTACCTGAAAGTGTCAATTCTATTGTTAATGATCGTTACGGCAACTTTCGTATCGGCCTACCCATACTGGCCTCAACAGAAGAACATAGATAGCGTCTATAGCTCCAAGGAACACACGCTTGGTCTGTGGCTTGCCGAGTTTACTTACCGAAACAATCCGCCCGGAGCGTACGGATTTCGCTACGAAATGCTTGTCGGCATTTGGGCCCAGATGGGCATGAAGGATCCGGTGCCGGTGCATGCAGGGAGTTACCCGAGTACGAGAAAGTACCAGGACGTTTTCAGGTATGCCCCCATGATAGCCGACGGCAGTACGCGCCTTCCCGGACTGACCGCGGTCACAGACTATACAGCACTTACCATGGAGAGTCCAATATCGATGGTCCTATTCACCGGCGGGAAAACTGTCGATTCGCGCACATTCGTCAGGTCCCTGCAGTCAGATAGCAACCTGATCTACAGTTCAGGGGACTTCTACGTCTTCAGTGCGCCCTGAAACCAACTGCGCGGTTTCCCATCTGCCCTTCGGTAACATCTGTATCTCTCGCCAACTGTCAGAGAGATTTTCCGCAGAGGAACAGAAGAGCCCGACATATCTTTGAAACCGAACACAAGCCCCACTCAAGCAGTCTTCCCTAGCCGCAGGTGCATGAGAATAGCATTCCTTCTGGCACTTCCCCCGAATTCCAGCGGAGCCGCTTGGGCAAGAATACAGCATTTGGCCTTGTTTCTTTCCAACAAAGGACATGACGTTCAGATCATATCAGCCATCGGTCGCCGGAGGGCCGAGGCACCCGACTTAGCCAGCCGAGTCGCAATCAAGCCCCTTCTTTTTTCGATTGAGAGTGACTATGCTCCGATCAGATGCGTCAACGCTCTCCTATCGTTCGTATTCTCTCCACTGGCAATCTTGCTTTCAAGCCCCGATATTCTCGTCGTATCTGTCGGTCCGGGCGAGCCAGCAATAGGAGCTATCATGCTCTCCAAGGCCCTCAAGAGAAGAGTGATATTCGACTACAGAGACAGGTGGGAAGACTCCCTCGTGGCCAAAAGCCGGTGCTGGATGTCAAAGCTCTTTTTTAGGTGCCTGAAGAAACTCATGACGTTGCTCTATCTGGGTAGAAGCGTTGTGACCGTGACACAACCTTTGGTTGAGCATCTTAGGGAAAGGGGCATACAAGACCTCTCTTTGGTTCCTAATGGAGCTGACACGAAAGTATTTCGCCCACGCAAGAAGGGAAATGTGAGGGAAAGTCTGGGATTGTCCAACAGTGACTTCATCATTGTCTATTCCGGATACATTGGGGATGTATACAGGCTGGATGTGGTCCTCAAGGCGCTTGCTCTTTTCATAAGACGATCTGCTAAGGACGATGCCAAGCTGATCCTCCTTGGAAATGGGTCGGATCTCAAGAGAGTACTCAGGCTTGCCAACAGCCTTGGTCTGGCTAAGAACGTCGATTACCTAGGCGATGAGCAAGCCCGCCACAGAGTAGCTCAGATCACAGGCTGTGCAGACGTCGGGATCATACCTTTGGATGACAACCCGATAATGAATGATTCGTACCCTGTGAAGATGTTTGAATACTGCGCGTGTGGGCTACCGATCATCGCGACCGTCCATGAGGATTCCATATTGGCTGGCCTAATCGAGAAACACGGCATAGGGATCATTGTGCCCCCTTTGGATGTGGAGGCGCTCGTGCTGGCCATCAAGAGGATGTACTTTGACAAAGAGTTTAGGGAGCAAGCCGGTAGAACCGCACGAATTGTGATTCAGCAGCATTTTGACAGGGACGCAATGGTTGCCGATTTCGTGAGGCTAGTTCAGTAAGTTGAATTCGCCGCCGTCGTTGGGTACGGGGGGGCACGCGATGCTGTCAGTTTGGTTTCCAGTCGCTAGCCTAGCATGTGAGTATTCCATACCGTGTTCGCGCTCGCAAACGGAGCAGGTTTCTCGATGGATAACGGCCCTCAGCGCAGATCAACCAGCAACGGAAGCGAACGTTCTGATGGCCCGACAATCGTTGTGGATGAATGGGTTGAAGCGATTGTACCTGTTCAGCGCAGCTGACTGGCCGACTCTCAAGAGCGTCCCGCAAGACGTTGTCCTACTCGACAGGCGGCAGACCCCAGACGTACCAGTACGAGTCTCACAAGAATACCAGATACGCCTTCGAGAAGAGATGAAGAGACAATGAAAGAATCGTGAAGATTGTGAGTGAGAGGACAGATTTCGATCCGATTCGATTTCGATTCAAGAGCTTGACCCACTGGCCTCAGCTACTGATAACTATTCTCAGCCCCAACATTGTGTTGGAGCGAGTAGTATACATAACCTACGTAAGATCCCTGAATGGTATTCCGCAAATCGAGCCCAAGATAAGGGTCAGAGTACGCATCGGAGAGTTCCGTGATCTGAAGAAACTGACAAAACTTGTTGTATCCTGTCCTGATTTTTATCTAGAAACCCTGAGACGGAGACATGAGCTCGGCTTGATCAGAAGGTTGCGAGACGGAGACATCTGCTTCCTAGCTGAAAATGAGAAAGGTGACATTGTTGGAATGTTATGGGTGGTTTTTCGGCAGTCGTTCGTGAGAGAGTGGTACCGCGCGCTAAGCGTCAAGATGCAGCCTAGAGAGGCATTGCTCTATGATGCCTTTGTTGTTCCACAGTATAGAGGCAATAGAATATTCGAAAAACTGCTTGAGGAAGCCCTCGGATTTCTGGGCGAGAAACAGTATCTTAGGGCATATACACAGGTCAGTTACGAGAATGTGCCTT
>Ga0315280_10010308_pt1 | contig 11754 bp, 13 predicted proteins | sample YL17G06_40_MG_FD_203697 | JGI IMG/M metagenome (GOLD analysis project Ga0315280, IMG submission 203697) | Sediment microbial communities from Yellowstone Lake, YNP, Wyoming, USA - YL17G06_40 | ecosystem: Environmental > Aquatic > Freshwater > Lake > Sediment | place: USA: Wyoming | collected... | reverse complement strand
TTCTGCGATTTTATCTGCAATACTTTCCTCAAGAAGGTCATCATTTTCCATGACTTTGTCTTTTGCAAACGTTTGGTCAGTGAGCATCATCGCTCGAAAGTGTTCCCATTCTTCTGGCGTTTCAAAGTCTTCTGGATACCAATCGATGTAAGCAGTGATTTGCACTTCAGCACGTATAACTTTTGGCACTACTCAATCACCTTCAACTAAGTGCAGTTTCTTTGCAATTTCTACATAATCGGGGTTTGTAATCTGCTCGCCATCTTCTACTTCTTGTATTAAGTCGCATATCGCTGCAAGGGGGTAATCGCCGTCTTCTATTTCCTTTTTCAGGAATGCGGACCGGAACCATTTGCCCTGACTTGTTGCTTTCAACTTTCTAGCACCTCGACTGTCACCTTAATGTGCTTCGGTATTTCGGGGAAGCTGGTTTTCTGAACATACAAGGTACCGATTGCCAGCGGCTCAGTACCTATCTCTTGAAACCTAAACGTTCGTCTTGTCTCCTTAAAGAAGGCGAACGTTCTTTCAATCTTTTCCATGTTCTTTCACGCCTGCAGACGAAAGTTTGTCTGCAAAAGTAGTATCGGAAACAACCTTTATAAATCTTGTGGAAGCGGTGTTATGAAAAGAACGGCCGACCACACGTCGGACACTTCGGATTACGATTATGCATCGTGCACTTGTCGCAAGGTTCCATACAATGCGGGACAGTTTTATATTCTCCGTCGTCTGTGATAGTGTAGAATTCGAAGTAAACTTTCTTGTTGATGATTTTGCACCAGTACTCTTCGACTTTGTAACGGTCTACGGTGTTCGACACTGCGTAGCCACCTCATACTGGTCAAGTTGTTTTAATGATGCAATTTTTTCAGCCGCATGTTGCACGCAATAATGCTTTGGTTCTTCGCCTAGTAGTTCCATGTAAATCATGCCGACTTTTTGGTGGCAGATATAGCACTTGACGAAGCCGGTCTCTTTTGTGTAGTCGATTTGTTGCACTAATATTTGTTTCCGTTCCTGTTGTTTTTCCTGGTACTCTTTCGGGAGGGTTATGACGCGTTTACAGCACGGGCAAGTTTTTGGGTTTGGTATCCTCGGTTCCCATTCATAGCCGCAGTATGGGCATTTAATTTTAGTCGCCTCATTATCGTTTTTCATGCTGGTCACCTCATAAGTTTTTGTTTTTGACCTGATATTTAAAGTTGTTTACGATGATGATGAAGATGATTATCGTTATAGTCCTCCTCATCAAACTTAGTGCATATCGGTTTAGAATGTAAAGATAACACGTGTAAGTATAATGATTAGGTTCACTAGTATCTAGCTACTCAAGTAACGCGATGCGCTATGGTGCCGGCTACAAAGCCCTAGTGTTGGCTACAGCCCAGGTGCACAAAGGCAAAACGTCCCTGGTTTTACGTCAGTCGCAACTCAACGGTCCAGGTTTCCGCGCCCGACCGCATCATGCGCGAGCAGGTGTACGGCAGCAACATCACGCTTGCCGTTTCAGCCGAATCTCACGGCCTCGTCAGCACCTTTTCCGAATAAGTTCCGGATGCGTTGGTTCGCGTAAGATTTCGCATTCGATGTACTCAGTAAGTTCAGGTCCCATGTAGTCTTGTAATATTGGATTCGCTTCGAAGTTGTCACAGTCGATGCATGCCTTCAGGAACTTTTCGAATTGCTTTTTCACGTTCATTCTTTCACCTCCAATGTTTAGTGCCTTCATCGCGGCATCGCTCTGGAAGGATATACGAAGCCTATCCTACGGCTTCCAAGTTATCATTTCTTTTGCAATTAAAGGTTTTATTCTGTTCCAAAGTTGTTTCCATTCGTCTTTGGAAACATCATTGTACCCGCCATGGTCTTTTATTGTCTTCTTGAATGCTTCGAAATCATGTTTTTCATCTTCGTCGCTTGTAATCATGTAATCGCATTCGCAGCACTGTCCATCGACTATTAGCAAAGCATCGCAAATTAGTTGTATCGGTCGTGGATAATCCGATGTGTCCGGAAATATCGATTTTCTTCCGAATTCTGGTGTCACTGGATTGTCAAATTCTTCTTGGATTAATTCCAAGAATTTCTGTGCAATAGGATGAAGTCGTAGACAAACACTTTGTTTTCCATCTTTATTGATGTTTGCAACACTTTCCTCATACTTCATTTCTTTCACCTCCGTTTACTTTGATTCGAACTGACTAAGAAAAGGTGGAAGAGTTCTTCTACGAATCTTCCAAGCTTATTGCTTGGTAATAGGTCCGTAGTAGAACTTGCCATTTTCGTACAGTCGTTCAATTTTCTTTGCAGTGCATGCTCCATTCAGTAGCTTCATTGTTCGGAAGCGTCCGACTTTCTTCTGCACTAACTGCACATGGACTTCGCTTACAGTCCAGTACTCGTTGCTTTCGATGATGCGTTGTACGATTGCTTTGAAGTCGATTTTCTTTCCGCCAACTTTCTTGACATTTCGCTTGGCGTTCGCAAGTTCTTTCAAACTTTTCGGCATATTCTTTTCGCCTCCTGTTACGCCTTCTGATGTAAGGCTGTAACTGTGAAGCTGGCAGCTAGGCTCAGCTTTTCGCTGCTAGCTATTACATGCCAGCTGTACTGCGCTATTGCGCTAGTACTTGGACTTAGCTATTTGCTTGGGTTTAAGCGCTTAGCTTCGCGCTTTACGTGATGTCTGGTGACTTGAATCTTGTTTCTTGTTTCTTATATCTTACTATTTTTTTTTTTTACTTTCTTCTACTACTTTTATTATACCATCTTTTTCCAACTTTAACTTTATTTAATTCAAACTCTTTTATTCCTATATCATAATCTTTATACATTTTTCTTAATATACTTATTCTATTCATACATTTACTTTCTAACTTCATTTTTATATATTTATATTCTTCTAAATCAAATTTCTTATTTAAACAATTTATTTCATCTTTTATTTCAAAATCTTCTTCAATTTTTTCAAACATTTTTTTTCATCTTTTTTTTTCTAAAATATATTAATACCACTCTTATATATAAATCTTTTCTTAATTTCAAAACATTTATATATTACTATTTTTGTTATAACCCCTAAGACTTGAGTCTTAAGTATCGTGTCTTAATATTTAATATACCATATCATAAGGCTTGAGTCTGAAGTCTTAAGTTTTAATATATCATATCGTAAGTCTCAATTCGCGAAAATCAAGTCTTAAGATTTAATAAACTAACGAAGTAGCTGTTTTCCCCAAAACCTCTCATCCTAACCATCACGGTACGCCAAACTACTCATCCCGTAAACTGTCTCCATCTATTGATTGTCTCGAATGATGGATGTCGCTCTAACGTTAAATATATGGTCAAAAATTAAAATAACGAACAACCGACTCAACGGTAGGCTGAATTTTGGAAGGCGCACGCACAATGGAGCAAAATTGCGGAACTGGCTGTAGAGACCCATTACATCTTGTTAAATGCATCCATTGTGGCGCTGAATATCATATCGGGCTGACGCATCATTGCTCGACAGGGAGCGTAAGTAAATGAGTGAAAGCTGTAAAGTCTGCGCGCATCCTCGAGCTTTTGAAATCATGACCGCCGTCTTTCAGGGCAAAATGACTTACATCGAGGCGGCAAAGGCATTAGACTTACCGCAATCTACGGTCTGGCACTGCTTTACTACACATTGGGAGGTCGTCAGTACCGAAGAAGGCGTGGCATTACGACTTAGGCAAGCGAGAGATACCGATGACTTCGTTAGTATCCTGAAGGAGCACATTATGTTATTTATCAACCGACTGAATGAAGCAAAACGCCTTCCAGTGTCGTCTTTTAATGAACGAGCAGTTACACAGCTTTCATCAGAACTCCGGGCCATTATGCGTGACATTCTTGAATTCCAAGGAAAGATTAAGACCGGCATCCTTGTACAATTAAACATCCAGCAACTGCAAATGACGAAACTTACTTCCTTTCTCCTCTCGGAACTGTGCGAGGATGACCGTCAGAAGCTTCTTAAAGCCCTACCACAAATAATTGCGGAGGCATCAAATGAGTCGACACAATAAAATATTCTTAGCAGTCATCTTCATCGTTCTGTTAGTTGCAGGCGTTTACGCTTTACTAGCTTTCCGTGCAATAAGGAACGTCGGAAAGATTGCAACAGTCGGAATCAGTGTCTGGTGGGATGCAAACTGTACTCAAAATTGTACGGAGATTGACTGGGATTCTTTACCTCCAGGCGAAAACGTCTCTAAAGTCATCTTCGTCCGGAATGAAGGCACTGTTCCTGGCAATCTTTCCTTTGTAACGCAAGACTGGGTGTTTGACAATGTCCCGTCAAATGCTTCAGAGTTCTTATCATTAACGTGGAACTATTCAGGCAAAATAGAATCTCAAGAGATTGTGCCTGTCACACTTACTCTTTCGGCGAAACCTGAAATTTCCGGAATTACGAACTTCTCCTTTACCATAGTCGTTAAGGTGGAAGCATGAACCAGCTCAAGAAACTTGAGTACATAATGCACGCACAATCTGACCCGTCGTTCTTTTTACACTCACAGTACTTCCTAAAAGATGTCAGCCCTTACCCTTTGCAGGAGCAGCTTTTTTCAGACTTCATTACTAGTGGCTACAAAGAATTTATCGGAATTGGCGGTATGGGTGCTGGCAAGACATTTTTCGGCTCGCTCTTTGCCTGCCATGACCTGTTTGACTTACTCATTCGAGAAAACCCGGCGAGAGATTATGGCTTAGCCTCGCACTCACCGATTTTCATTCTGCTTGTCGCAAAGTCTGATGAACAGGCCTCCGACACGATTTTTAATGAAGTCAAAGTCAAGATTGAAAGTAGCCCGTTCTTTCAAGAGTTCTTCCCACGCATCCGAGAGTATAACATTACATTCCGAGGACACCCGGATATTGAAGTCGTTGCAGGCGGTGCGGCATCAGCAGCATCTCTCGCTGGCCGCAACGTCAAGTGCATCGTGTTTGATGAAATTTGCAAGTACGATGAAACGCTTTCTCAACGCGGTGCCTGGCAAGTCTACACGGTCCTAAGGAAGTCTACGAACCGATTCGGCTTCGACGGTCATGTTATTTCTATCTCCAGCCCATGGCATGTCAACGACATCATCATGACACTTTCAAGAAAACAAGACCCTCATACGCTCATTAGACAATTTACAACGTGGGATATGAATCCACACAAACCGTTAGACTCTCCGGAAATGCAAGCCGAACTTGTGAAGGACCCGATTACGTTCTGGAGAGACTACGGCTGTGAACCTCATTCTTCACTAGAGTCATACTATCCGGACTTAAGTGTCATTAGAATTGCATCTGACAGACCAAACCTTTTAGAATCCGGAGTACTGCAGGAAAACGTAATTGACCGGAAACAAACGTATTTCTTAGCCCTTGACCCTTCAATAAAGAACGATGCCTTTGGCGTTGCAATAATGCACAAGGAAGGAGACTTAGTCGTCGCTGACGGTCTTTGGCGTTTCCTTCCGCAACTTTCCGAGCGAACAATTAATCCTGTAGAAATGCGCCAGTTCTTAGTGTACATTTGCCAAAAACTTCCGATACGGTACTTAATTACCGATGTATGGTTCTATCATGAAGCTCTTGAGGAAATCGGCCGAATGGGTGTCCAGGTCATCTTTAAGCCTAACAGAAAGGAAGAACATGATGAAGTACGTCATGCCTTCTACGACCGACACTTGGAATTATGTAACTACCCACAAATTCTGGAAGAGTTCGGCTCCCTTTTAATCCTCGATAGCCGTCGAATTGGTGTTGTCAAAGGTGGCAAGATAGACACGGTGGACGCCCTTACGAGAGGATTCTGGGCAATTCAACAGCACTTGTCGTCAGCTTTCTTGCCTAATGTCGTGGAGGTTTTGTAATGAAAATCGGTCGCTTGGAAATAGGCTTTAAGCCAAAGAAACTTCAAACTTCTTCAAGTACATCCACACTTGCAACTTTATCATCGGCGTTAGAGCCTTTCCAGGATTCAAAGAATAAATACCAGTCCTATCAGTCGTTTTTAAAGACCGACCCGGAGTTGAATAACGCAATCACTCGCTTAGCCTTACTTACAGCCTATGCTTACAAAGGGCCTTTCATTAAAGCTGGGACGAAGCTTTCAGACGACGAAAAGCTTTTGCAAAGTCAGGCAATTGCAGCCGCTGATGAATTAGATTTCCGGAGCCGCTTCTTTTCCCTTGCAAAACACTTGTTGCGTGACGGTGATGCTATTTATGTCGCGGCTTTTGCAGATGACGTAGGAATCCAGCAGATACAGCCTTTACCACTGACAAAGACAACAATCGTTGAAGATGACTCACAAATCGGAAATGCTGGCGCAAAAATTCAAAAGCGCGGGAAATGGGTTCTTAACGAAGGACAGGCTGATGTTCAACAAGTTTTCCCGCGTAATGAAAACGAAAAAGTGTTTCACTTCTCAATAGACGATGAAGCCGAAGAGGTTTATGATACTTTCAATCGCTGGACTTTCGGTGTCTGGTCAGATTCCCCGATTGAATGCTTGCGGACTACATTACTATGGAAGCAAGCTTTACGAATTGCTGACATCCTTTGGCGCTACCGCAATGTCCCACGAGAGGTTCATGAACTTGACACTTCAATGTTCGTGCCTGAAAAGTTTGCAGGTGCCACTTGGGAAGACCAAGTAAAAAATGCTACGGCGGCTGCTGAAACCTACTTAAAGGACTATGCAACTAAAATCTCCAAAAAGAAAGTCGACCAAGGGTATGTTGTGGGCAGCAACGTTAAACAAATTTATTACGTCGAACCTAAACAGCTTTCATACGCCTCTCCCAACGACCTTATTGACCAAATTAACAAGTCTATAAGAGAAGGTATCGGTGCATTTTCTGTCGGTACAGGCACTTACGCAACGGAACTAGTCGTTGCATCATATGTTATCTTAATGCCTGACCATCTTGCTTATAAAATCAAAAGACAGCTGCTCGAGTTACTTCGCCTTCATTTGGCGAAAAAGTACAAAACGTCAACCGATGACCTTACAAAAATAGACTTACGCTTGTCATTAGTCCTAGACATCCTTAGAGGAGAATTGGTTAGACAAATGGCAATTCTTGCAGCCACTGGAACGCAAACAATCGATGAACTCCGAGAGTATGTCGGTAAAGACCAGCTTACAGATGAACAGGTTGCACGACTCATCCAAATCAAAGGTAAAGGACGCACCGGACAATTCGCCCAAACATTACTTGATGTGTTAGCACTCACGGAGAGGCAAAAGATGCCGGAAGAGCCCGTTACTCCTCAATCATCCCGTGAAAGGGCTAAAACGTAAACCTCCCTGAAGAACCGTGCAAGTCGGCTAATCAGGTGAAAAGCCTGCGAAACGATGTCGGAGGTAAAGAAATATGGCAACATATGCTCAAGTTGTAACGTACCAGCAAGACATCTCAACGGCTACGAATACAAACGTTCTGGCAATTCAGTTCTCTCAGGCCATTACCGGTGGAAGACTTACAGCATGGGACACGACTGCACATTCTACAGTTGCGAAAGAAATTCTAGCAGGCACGACTGAAATGGGTGCGAACAGCTGGCTTCGTGCAGGAGTAACAGCTACGAATGTTGCTCCTACAGCCGGCGCAGGTACAATGCCGACAGGCTGGACAGCGCAGACAAAAACAACTACAACATTCCAGTTGAAAGGTGACACATACTATGTTTCCTTCGGTGCTGTCGGAGCTGGCAACCAAGCAAGGTTCGTCGTGACATGCTACGTACCGTATGACTCTGGAAGTGGAACTACTGGACATGACCCCGTCTACACTTGCCGCTACACATATACAGGCACAGCACCGACTGTAACGTGGTATTGGAATACCGGCACAGAAGCAGCACCTACATGGACGGAACAAACATCATCTTTCGCTTGCTATCCAACTGGTCCGGACACAACTACAACAACGTTAGACCCTGTTACAGCACCAGCTACAGGAACTAAGTTTCCTGAAGAATGGTGGTGGCAGACCGTCGCATAAAATCTCTACAGAGGTCTTGGTATGATAGTCGTCCATTATAGTGACGGCTCTACGTACAAAATGACGGACAATCTTTGGAAAAGAGTCCCACATAAAGAAGACATTACCGCTGTCGATGTTGTAAGAGAGGCTGATGGAAAAGTGTTTACGTTAGAAAAACCCAAAGACACAAAAGTGCAATTCTTCTCTCAACGCATAGGATACGCACACATGACACCCAGTAAAAGGCTTACTGTTACACTACCGGTCGTTGAAGAACAAGTCGGAATGATATTTGATGAAAACCATGTTGAATTACTGGAAGTCGGAGAAAACGTAAAGCGATACACAGCATCATTCAAAACGATGGGGTTCAACCAACTGAGTCTTGAATTGTTAGGGATAACTAAGTAGGTGGTCCGTATGACGTGGTTAACAGGCTGGAGTTACAGAAAGAGTCACGTTGTCCAAGCGGCTAGTGGAGCTGGAACTAACTATCAAAAGAAAATAACAGCACATTATGGTTCTTCGGGAACTTGGGAACAATTTCTTTCATGCTTGACTAACTTTGTAAGAAATGCAAGTAATCCACTCATGTCTCCTACACTTGACTGGGAAGGGACTAATATTGGTGATTTTGTTGTTATTGAAGAAGCTACAGAATTAAGAATGTATTACACTGGTTTTGCTACAACTATAAAGAATGCAATAGGACTCGCTACTTCGCCAAAAACTTATCCACCGACAACATGGACAAAACAAGGAGCAGTATTCACTCCAAATCCTGCTTCTGGTCAATGGGATTCTGGTTACATCAGATTGGGTAACATTTTCAAAGTTGATTCAACTTATTATCTCTATTATCAAGGAGCACCAAACATCGGAGGAGGCGGAACCTCGCAAATTGGTCTGGCAACTTCTACTGATGGAATAAGCTTTACGAGAAGTGCTTCTAATCCCATACTGGTGCCGAGCGGAGATGAAATACAGCTTGAAGACCCCACAGTGATTCGAGTTGATGCTACTCATTGGTACATGTATTATAACTGGCGAACTTCGACTGATACTTTGCCAGGCATTAGAGTAGCAACTTCTTCTGATGGAGTAACTTGGACAAAAGTCAGTGGAAATGTTCTAGACAGAGGTGCAAGCGGGCAATGGGATGATACTTACATCGAGCACTCCCAGATTTACTACATTGGAGGTAAATATGTACTTATCTATGAAGGTTATGGTGGTTCAGGTAACGAACCTTGGAAACACGGTATGGCTTATAACACATCGCCTACTACGGCATTTACTAAATATTCTGGTAATCCTTTCTTCAGTCCAAGTGGAGTAGTTGGAGCATTTGACCAGTATCATGTTGCTACGCCTAATCTGTTCTTTCACGACAAGTGGTATTTGTTCTATCAAGGTGGTGATAATAAAGATAATTACGGGCTTAGCAATTGGAAAATGGGTTTAGCAGAAGGTCCACCAGCAGGAGATGATGTCTACCTTAATAGTCATAGCAAAACAGATTTTGGCGATGTAAGATTCACAAGAAGTGATGGCACTACACTTCTTGACTACTGGATGGAATCGAAAGTTGACAGTGACAATGCTGTTTTTTGGGTTGAAATTCCAGACGATTTGAGCACAACCAATGCTACAATTTATATCTACTACGGAAATCCAACAGCTACAACAACGAGTAACGGGACTAATACCTTTGTGTTTTTCGATGATTTTGACGACCCAGCTTTGCCTAGTTGGACTTTCGTTGATAACGCAGACATTTCGAAAAGTGTTACAGGCTCTAAATTAATATGGTCTGCTGGTGCTTTGGCTCTTCTCTTCAGAGAAGAAATGCTATACAGAAGTATAGGTGATAACGTTATCGCGGAAGGTAAGTTCAGTATCGACTCTGCCACTGGCACTGCAATAGCTGTTTTGGAGCTTTTGAGATTATCAGCAACAGCACAAAATGAAGCCGATGCAACTAATTGGATTTATGTATCTGAAAGTGCTGACCCCGATGATGCATACAAATTTTGGTTTAGAAAAGAAGAGGGTGGAACTTACACCAGTATTTCCACGATTGCTGCTTGGGATACTGCATATCATATTTACGGAATAAGCAGAATTGGAACGACCATTAAATCCTTTTTCGATTACGCCTATCAAAGCATCAACACTATTAGCTTCACTCCGCTTTATTTAATTATTTCTGCAAGATGCGACCAAACCGTCAGCGGTTCTATGCAGATGGCTTTCGAATGGGTGAGAACAAGAAAATATGTTGACCCAGAACCTCTTAATGCGAGTTGGGGAAGCGAAGAAACTCCAGCTTTCACTATTACAGGAATCACACGAGATGCAAATGGTACACCGCTAGGTAGTAGTACTGTTTGGTTATTCAGAACGTCGGATAAAGCGTTCATTGCTGCAACAACTAGTGATGCAAGCGGTAATTACAGCTTTACAGTTTCAGACACCACAACACAGTACTTCGTGAGAGCATATAAAGACGGCACTCCGAATGTGTTTGGAACGACAGATAAAAATCTGGTTGGAAGCTAATGGCTTGGCTAACCGGCTGGTCTTATCGCAAGTCTCACGTAATCAACTATGCAGCAGGAGCCGGGACGCTTTATCAAAAACAAATAACAGTCCATTATGGAAGCGGAACGGATTCTGATAAAGACGTTTACCTTAACAGCCACAGCAGGACAGATTTTGGCGATGTTCGCTTTACTGATAATGACCAAACCACACTTCTTGACTACTGGATGGAAAGCAAGGTTGATAGTAATAATGCTGTCTTTTGGGTTGAGGTTGCCGACGACTTAAGCACAGTTGCGGCTACGATTTACGTTTACTATGGCAAAGCAGACGCTACGACAACAAGCAACGGGCCTACCACATTTATTTTCTTTGACGATTTCAATGCTCTTAACACTGGAGACTTGAATGGACAGAATACTTGGACTGCAGACACTTCAGTTGATGTTCAAACAACAGTGGTAAAAGAGGGAGCAAAAGCCGTTCAAGCTCTGGGAGACCATCAAAAAGGAGACCATTCAGTAACTGTTAGTGCTTACAAGGTTTTTGTGCAAATGTACGTTAGGGTTACTACTACTGAAACTTACTGGAACAACCAATTCTATTTATATGAGGGCACTACACAAATTACTGGGTTTAACCTTGGATATGGTGGCTATTTTAAACATTTGAAGTCAGGTCCAGCTTGGGAGAACATTGAGTCAGGAGCTGCTGTTGGCACTTGGTATAAAGCAAAAGTAGCTTTGACTTCAGTATCTGCACATAAAGTTTGGATTAATGATGTTGAAAAGACACTTACAACTACGACTAATGCGAACAATGTTGTAACTGCCGTGAATAAAATACGAATTGAACATGACGGTGGAACTGGCACGGCATATTTTGACCTGATAATAGTAGGCAAATATGTTAGTCCTGAGCCTGCTCATGGAGCTTGGGGAACTGAAGAATCAGAAATTGTTGCGTACGTCGATAGAAACTTTACTCTCACTATCGGAACCTATACGATTTCAGACATTACGAGAGATGCAGGTGGTGATGTAATAGGGAACTGTACAGTGCAGCTTTTCAGAACGTTAGATAAAGCATTCATAACAGAAACTACGAGCAGTGCATCAGGCGCTTATAGCTTCACAGTCAACAGTAAAGTACGACAACATTTCCTAATTGGATACAAGTCAGGTACACC
>Ga0315280_10010307_pt1 | contig 11757 bp, 12 predicted proteins | sample YL17G06_40_MG_FD_203697 | JGI IMG/M metagenome (GOLD analysis project Ga0315280, IMG submission 203697) | Sediment microbial communities from Yellowstone Lake, YNP, Wyoming, USA - YL17G06_40 | ecosystem: Environmental > Aquatic > Freshwater > Lake > Sediment | place: USA: Wyoming | collected... | reverse complement strand
TCCGCCTCCCAGAAACCCACTCTTGCCCGGCAATTCGCCGCCTGCCCCTCATTCCCGCAACATCCACTCCCTTGCTTTCCTGCTTTTCCCTTGTGTCCCCGGATAGAAATGCTTATATAAAGACGCTGACGTTACCTTGAGACGCGCGGGCGATCAAGCGCCGCGGGCTGTGTCCTGGGGTCAGGTCATGAAAAACGCGTCGATTTAGACCTGACCCCACGTGACATGTTCAGATCCGGCGCGTGCTACCATGCACGCGCTCGCCCCTTGGTCCACCGCCCGGGTCACCTCTCGATTCGCGGAAAGGGGGATGTCGATGGAAGCCGCCGGTTCCTACTTCGTGTCGCAGATTCTCTACCAATTGCCGCTCATCATCGCCTGCCTGGTGGGCGTGGTGCTCGCGATCGTTTTCTGGAGCCGCAGTCCAGGCGCGTCGTTGATGACGCTCATCGGCTGCCTGGTCCTCCTGCTGGCCATCTTCGTGGTGAGCGGAGTCCAGAGCTACCTGGTGTCGGCCCGGATCCAGCAGGGCTGGACGTTGGTCAAATACGGCGCGGTGACCGCGGTCGTCAGCGCCGTGTCAGCCTTGATCCGCGGCGCAGCCTTCGGCTGCGTGATCGGGGCGGTGTTCGTCGGGCGACGGCGAAGCGCAGCGTGACAAGGTCGCTCTGCTCCTCCTGTGCGCGCTACTCAGACTTCCTCTCGTGAGGAAGCTTGTTCCACAGGTCATAAACAGACCGGCTCCTTTGCCAATGCGGCACCCGCATGCGGATCGTCTCCTTCATTACAGACCCGCGCGTCGTCGACCGCATCCTGCGCCATCGCGAAAGCGGGCGCTGCCGGGCGCAGGACCCGTTCGAGCCCCGGGCTCCTCCGCAGCCGCATGCGAACTGCCCCCAATAATTCCCAGGTTGCCGAATGCGCTCCGGCTGCCGGCCAGGCATTGGTCCAGTCGAGGTCTGTCCGCGCGCTGGCGAAATCTCATGCTGCAGGCGCTGGAGCCGGGACGGGCAGCGAATTGCCGCGCCCTCCGCCTCCCAGAAACCCACTCTTGCCCGGCAATTCGCCGCCTACCCCTCATTATAAAACAAAAAGGCGCTTCCTATTCTATGCTCCGGCAGACGGTATGCGCCCTGCGCTTCCTCTACCGCATCACTCTGGGCAAACATGATTTCTCGGCTTCGCAACGTTGGAGCGGTAGTCGTAATAATTCTGATCGCAACCAGCACGGTTCTCTTCGCAGAAAAAGGCGGGACACCGGCGCCTCCGCCGGCCTCCACTCTGACATTTGGAGACGGTTTCAACATTATCACCACTGAAGTCGGCAGCCGATGATGCAGGTCGCGACAACAGATTTCATGTTCATTCAGAAACCTCCCTTATTTTTTTATCACTTTTTTCTTTTTCAAGTGCATCTTTTGAAACGAGCAACACATAGGGTTTTTTCGATATCGGATTTTCCCGCACGATGACGACTGTCTGTGCGCCGCCTGTCCCCCGCAAACACAACAGAAACAATGTCCAGATGATTCCGTCTGTTTTTCTCATTTCGCGACTCCTTCATGCCATACCCCGCGGTATTTTTTTATGTCCAGAAACCAGTATTTCCAGAACCCTTCCTTGAGAACCGCCTCGCTTTCCAGTATCTCGATTCTCCCTCTGAACAGCGGCCCGGCGACAACAAGCGTGTGGAATTCGCCGTTCTCACCGCAGGGACAGATATTCGCCGATTCGAGGTCACGAAGCAAATCCCGGTCCACGTATCTGCCGACGAAGTCCCCGCCGAATTTATCCGCCTGGCAACTGACGACGACCGCCCTGAATCCCAGGCTGATGAATTCCTCCAGGATGCCCGCCGGAGAATCATTCCAGAGAGGAAGGACAGGCGTGATATCCAGGTCCCGGCAGACCCGCTCGACCCATTCCCTGTGTTCGTCGAGATAGATATCGCCGAAAACCATTGCGCCCGGGCCCTTCCTTTTCAGGGCCGAAACCGCCGCTTTGAACTCCTTTTCATATTCCTGCATATCCGCGGTGACCTGATGCTGCGCCAGGGGAATCCCCATCAATTCGGCCTGCAGTCTCAGCACTTCCGCCTCCACGCCGTGAAAACAACAGCGCCCGGATTCCCGGGAGATGAAATTCAGAAGAAACTCAATGCGATGCCCCTGTCGAAGCGCTCTGAAGCATGCCAGGCAACCGTCTTTGCCCCCGCTCCATGAAGCGATTGCGGAATGGTTCATGAGCCGTCCTCCCTTGTTGTCTGTCCTCTCTTTCTCAATGCATCCTTGGAGACGAGCAGGACATAGGGTTTCTTCGATATCGGGTTTTCCCTCACGATGACGACGGTGCGGTAGACCTCTTCGATGAGCCGGTAGTCGAGGATTTTTTCCGACGCGCCGCATGCGACGAGACGCCCTTCGTGGAAGAGCGCCAGGCGTCGGCAATACTCCGCGGCGAGGTTCAGGTCGTGGAGGATGAAGACCATCGTCAGCCCGGCGACGTTGAGACTGCGGCAGAGGTCGAGCATTTCCATCTGGTGGCGGATGTCGAGGTGGCTGATGGGCTCGTCGAGCAGGAGGAGTCTCGGTTCCTGCGCCAGCGCCTGGGCGAGCAGGACGCGCTGTTTCTCCCCCGCGCTGAGCTGGTGGAGCCTGCGGCCGGCCAATCGGCCGACGTCGACGTGCCGGATCGCCCGGTCGATGGCTTCTTCGTCCGCCGTGCCGGGGCGCTGGAACCGCTTGAGGTGCGGATACCTTCCGAGCGCGACGAATTCGCGCACCGTGAATGCGAACGGCAGATCGGACATCTGCGGCACGACGGAAACCCGCCGCGCCAGTTCCGCCGGACGCAGCGCCCGCAGGTCCGCTCCCTCGACGGTTATCGTGCCGGACATCGGCGTCAGCAGTTTCGTCACCGCCCGGAAGAGCGTCGTCTTGCCCGCTCCGTTCGGGCCGATGACGCCGAGCATCTCGCCGCGCGTTACATTGAGGCACACGTCCTTCAGGACGACGTTCCCTTCGTAGCCGCAGGTGAGATCACGCACTTCGAGGATGTTCATTTGAAGAAGTCCCACCTCCTCGAGCGCAGGAGCACCGCCAGGAAAACAAACCCTCCGAGAATTCCAGTGATGACGCCGACGGGGAGTTCCAGCGGGTAGATAATCGTGCGTGCGGCGGTGTCCGCGGCCGTCAGGAAAACCGCACCCGCGAGGGCTGACGCCGGGATAACTGCTGCATGGGAAACCCCGGTGAATCGCCTGACGAAATGCGGCACGATCAGGCCTACGAAACCGACGACGCCCGACGCGGCGACGCAGGCGGCGGTGATGAGCGAAGCAATCACAAACAGCAACTTGACCATCCACGTTGAGTCGAGCCCGAGCTGGCCGGAACGTTCCGTGCCGAGCATCAGCACGTCCATCTCGCGATGAAACGCCATCAGCACGACGGCGCCCACCAGGACCGCCTCGGTCACTCGCACCGACTGACCGGTGTCGGCCGACGACAGGTCGCCCATCAACCACAGAAGCACCGATTGAAATTTCATCGGCTGGACGAGCGAAAAGAACAGCATGATAAAAGATGAGAAGACATAACTCAGGACGATGCCGCCGAGGATGAGCAGCGTCACGGTGAAAACGCCTCTCGAAGCGATGAGGTAGACAAAGAAAATCGCGAGCAGCGCCCCGGCGAAGGCGAAAAGATAGACTCCGGCGGGGACGGGGAGAAGAACGGCGCCCACGGCCACTCCGAGCGCCGCGCCGCCCGACACGCCGAGCGTGTAGGGGTCGGCCAGCGGGTTTTGAAGAATGCCCTGGAAAACCGCGCCCGCCATCGCGAGCCCCGCCCCGACCGCCATGCCCATCAGAACACGCGGCAGCCGTATCTGCGTAATGATCGCGATTGTCTGCGGATCGCCGTGCCCGCCCGTCAGCAAACGCCAGAGCATCCCCGGCCGCACCGGTTCCTCGCCGATACAGAGGCACACGGCGAACACGATCGGCACGCAGACGGCGAGCAGCCCGATGAAGAGCAGGCGACGCGTCGAATCATTTTGAAAGAAAGATTTTTCCGTCATTTTCCGCCCGCGGCATTTAAACATCGAACAGTGGCTCTGATCGTCTTTACGAAAGCGTCAGGCGTGGGTCGGCAGGAAGTGTCCGCATCGAGAAAGCACAACCCGTTATTCCGTGTCGCGCGCAGGGATGTAAACCGTTTCCATTCGCGTTCCTCATCCCGCGACACATCTCCCATCGTAACCATCAGAACCACGTCCGGATTCCGCCGCAGCACTTCCTCGCGGCTGAACCGGGTGTAACCGGTATGCGCCTCGGCGGCGATGTTCTCTCCGCCCGCGAGCCGCACCACGTCGTCGAGATAAGTGCCGCGGCCCGTCGTGATGAGCGGCTTCGCGCCGACCTCGATGAACACTTTCGGGCGCGGCCCGCCTCCGGGCCTGATCTTTTCAATCTCCCGTTTCGCTTTCCGCCAGACTGCCCTCGCCCGTTCTTCGCGCCCGACGATCTTCCCAAGCGCCAGCAAGTTGCGCTCGATGTCCGCAACGCTTTTTTCATCGGGCAGCACGACCACCCGCAATCCAAGCGATTCCATCTTGCGCAGCACTTCCGGCGGCGTGATTTCCGTCGCGAAAACGATCTCCGGCGACAGGCGCGCTATTTCCTCGATGTTCGGCCGGATCAGGTTTCCCACCCTGCGCAGCCGCCGGGCTTCCGGCGGATAGTTGCAGTAGATGGAGTCTCCCACGATGCGGTCCCCCACTCCAAGGAGAAAAAGTTCCTCCGTCGCTGCCGTGGACAGTGAGACGTAGCCTTTCTTACGTACCGGTCCGCACTTCGACCCGGCGCACGAAACCGCGCAAATCGTCAGCGCCAGCAATAAAACCGCGGCAAACGCGAACCGCATCTTTTCTCTGTTGAGCCGCATCCGTCGCCTCACATTCCGAACCATCGCGAAAACGGGGTCCAGACGGACCAGTACCCGTTTGTCGCCAGGATATTCATCATCAGAAGTCCGATCCACTCTGACGTCTCGCCGAGGAATCCCAGCGTGTCGCCCGTCACACCGCCGATGCGCCGCCGGAAATATGTCGTCAGCGCCATCGTCCACAGCAACATTCCCGCGGCGAGTAGCAGACCGATCGTCCGGAGCATTCCCACGGCAATGATGATTGCGAGAATCGAAGAAACGAACCACTCGAACCGGCCGGCGCCGCCTACGAAAACCTTCCCTGTGCCTTCGGTCCGCGCATACGCGGATGCCGCGGCGGAAAGCGTCATCGCCCACCGGGAAAGCGCGATCACGCAAGCGAATCCGGGCACGCCGATGCTCGACGGCAACGCCCCGAGAAAAATCACTTTCCCGAAAAAAACGATCACGATGCCCACCGCGCCGATGGCCCCCACCCTGCTGTCCTTCAGAATTTCGAGAATCCGCTCGCGCGAGCGTGCCGGCTGAAACGCGTCGCAAACGTCGGCCACGCCGTCCAGGTGCAGCCCGCCCGTGAGCAGCGCAAGCGCCGTCACCGCGAGGAATGCGGCGACTTCATACGGGACGACGTGCATCGCTCCGAAGAATATTCCTGCCGCGATCGCGCCGACGACCAGACCCGCGAGCGGGAAAAAAGCCATGCTTCGGCTCAGCCGCCCGTCGTCAGACGCGCCGGGTACCGGCAGGATCGTCAGGAATCGCAACGCCGTCAGAAATGACCTCATCGCGCAACCGCCTCAATCGGATTTGCTGGACACGCCGGCGCTTTCAAATGTTGCCATTTCACGCTGTATCTTCAGCGCGGCGACGATGACGGAAATCGCCAGAGCAGCCCCGGTGCCTTCGCCCAGCCGCAGGTCGAGATCGAACAGGGGCCGAAGCCCGAGCCGTTCCAATATCACGCCGTGGCCGCGCTCCGCGGAGCGGTGTGAAGCCAGCATGAAATCCTTTACCCGCGGCGAAAGTCCCGCCGCAATCAGCGCTCCCGCGCCCGATATGAACCCGTCGATTACCACCGGCACGCGGCGCGCCGCGCAACCCAGTATGACGCCGGCGATGGCCCCGATTTCAAATCCGCCCACCTTCATCAGAACGTCTAGCGCGTCCAACGGATCGGGCCGGTTCACTTTGAGTGCGCGCCGCACGACTTCGATCTTCCGTTCGAGCCCCGCGTCGTCAAGTCCCGTCCCACGACCGGCGATTTCTTCAACCGGCAGGCTGGTAAACGCCGCAACGATAGCCGCGCTCGACGTGGTGTTACCGATGCCCATGTCACCCGTTCCGGCGAGGTCCAACCCTTCCGCCGTGCGCTCCGCCACGACCTCGATGCCGGCTTCCACCGCCCGCACCGCCTGCTCCCTGCTCATTGCTGGGCCCGCGGCCATGTTCGCCGTCCCCATGCCGACTTTCTTCACCACCAGGTCGGGATGCGCGGGAATCTCGCACGCGATACCGACGTCCACAACGACGATTTTCGCTCCCGCGTGCCTGCCGAGAACGTTGATTGCCGCTCCGCCGTTGAGAAAATTCGCCACCATCTGCGCCGTCACCTCGCTCGGAAATGCGCTGACGCCTTCGGCCGTCACACCGTGATCCGCTGCGAGAGTGAATATAATCCGCCGCTCGTATTCCGGCATTTCGCGCCCGGTGATTCCCGCCACGCGGCGCACCACGTCCTCGAGCACTCCGAGGCTCCCGGGCGGTTTCGTGAGGCTGTCCAGCCTCCGCTGCGCGAGCCGCATCGATTCTTCATCCGGTACGCCGATCGAATCCAACGTGCGTTTGAGCAATTCCATTTAAATTTCTCCTGATTCCGGTTTGACCCGCAACGGGATGCCGCAGAAAAGGACGAAAACCTCGTCCGCGCTCGCCGCCAGCAACGCGTTTGCGCGGCCGACAACGTCGCGAAAGCGGCGCGCTAACGCGTTTTCCGGAACAAACGGATAGTCCGAATAAGATGCGATTCTTGGGGTTGGAGTCCATCGGTGAGGGCTGGCTCAGCTTCTGATTTGGGGTCTTATGTCTACTTCGCCAGTCTTCTGCGACTGCTCCAGAGCCCAGGGTCGGTCACAAACGGGACTTTATACCCAAATGATGTTGCCGGATAGCCAGCTCGATCAGTTCACCGATAAAGCTCTCCCGCGTGGCGACGTATAGATCACGCAATGAGCCGGGGGTCCTGCCCACGACGCACAATACCGACGGACGCCGCAAGCCGCGCGCGCGCGTGTTCCAGTGCAGCCCGGGTCGCGCCGGCCAAGTCCCTCGCCTCGCGCTCCATGCCCGTGCTGCGGCCGATCATCTCTATTGCGGTGAAAACATCCTCGATTGTCCTGCTGGGCGTAACTACCGTATGCACTCCGAGTTCATGGAGCCCATCCTGGAGAAGCGGCACCTGTGCGTCGGTCAGCACCACCAGATCGGGACGGAGTCCTGCGAGCCTCTCCAGACTGGGGGTGCTCCAGCCGCCGATTCGCGGCAGAGACTTCACTGCCGGTGGATATGTGCAGTAGTCGGAGACTGCCACCACGCGCTCGAATGCACCCAGCCCGTAGAGGATCTCTGTTATGCTCGGGGCGGCTGAAATAATGCGTTGTGGCAGCATAGCCAGGCAGCTGGCCATGGCTGCGATCAAAACGCCGGGGACGGACCATTTTCGTGCCATGTTCAGAACTCGAATTGTAAGCCGCTGAGAGCCGTCAGGCCGGGCGTGGGAAATCCACTCTCAAAATTGTTTCGACAGAAGGCATTGTCGATCCTGACATGGAGCCGCAATGCGCGTGACCGGCCGAGCGCCAGCCGGTAATCTGCGCCCAACTGGGCCTGGCGCGCCCCGGGAAAGCGGTATGCGTGGCTTGCATAGGTTGCGGGATCGAAGATCGGAGAGAGGTAGTTGCTGGAGACCAACAAATGGAAGTAGAGCGAAAGACGCGGCGTGATGCGCTGCCCTGCGAAAAGGGAGACCTGGTGCTCGGGGATCAAGTAGGTGCGGTCTACGCCACCCGCGAGCCGGGTGTTCTCGTGCGCGCGGGTGTATGTATAAGCAGCGTCAAGCGTGAGTGATCGAAAGGGCGCCAATACCGCGCTGATCTCGGCTCCTCTCGCTGCGCCGCCGCCGGTGTTGCGGTAGCCGCCATAACGACCGAAGGGATCGACCGCGGGGGTGATGATTCCGGAAGTGTCAAACACGATCACCTCCTGCAGCCGGGTATAAAAGAAAGTGGCTGAGAGGCGTGCGCGGTCATTCCATAGCGTCTGGTCGACTCCGCCATCAACTGCGATGGAGCTTTCAGGCCTCAGCCGAGGATCACCGTATGCTGAATATCCGTAGCTATCCAGATATGTGCCGAAGCGCTCGTAGAGCGAGGGCACGCGATAGCCGCGCCCCGCATGAGCCCGCAGCTTTATGCCGGCAGCGGGAAAGAAGCAGGTTGCGGAGCCATCCCCTGTCTGCGCAGCGGGCGGAGCCGAGAATTTCAGCGTCGAGTACGGAATCCGGGATGCCGGGGTGAAGGTTGGTCTGTCCAGCTCGAAGAACTGCGCGCGGTAGGAACCTGCGAACTGAACCCGCCCGCCAAACAGGAGGACCTGGTCCTGCACATAGAAAGTATTGCTGCGTTGCTTGACGGCAATCGCGGAATTATCGGCCCGATCCGGCTGCATGGAATGGTCGGCATAGGTCTCGAGTTCGAACTCATAACCGGCATCGATGGAATTGTGGCTCCCGAGCCGCCAGTCCAGGCGCGCGCTGGCGGTAGGCAGATGACCGTCGAAGAAGGAGAGCGTGCTGCCCTGAGGCTGTGCGCCTGCGCCCGCGGGGCCATCGGCAAAGCGGCGCCGGGTCCGCAGATCCTGGAAGGCTGCGGTAAACGCCAGTGATTCCAGCAGGCGCGCGTTGAGAGTCACGGCCGCCGAAAAAATGCGCCCGGAGCGTGTGAAATCCGGATTCGAGGCGGCGGGTATGAAAGTCGCCGGTCCGATCTCCAATTGTGAAAGCGGCGTGCCGTCTTCATAGCGCCGCATCTCGGAAGGAGGAAGGGGAATTGCGTCGATGATGCCCCTCGCAGGCAGTCTCCCCGCAGTTTGAGGGGCGCTTCTGAGTATCTGGAATGAGTTCGTGGCAAACACGCGCCCGGATATGCGGATGCCGGGCGCGAGCAAGTAGTCCAGACGACCCTGGCCGCTCCCGTTTCGCGTTGCATCGCTTCCGCCCACTCCGTCGGCCACGTTGAAATGTGCCAGACCCAGGCCGTACTGCCACCGGTCGCCTCTTACTGTCCCGGAAATGAGTGCCCGCCCCCGGAGCACGCCCAGTGATCCTCCCTCCAGCAGCAGCGAACCGCGGTTACGGACTCCCCCGCCCCCGGTGACGATGTTGATGACTCCGCCGGTTGCATTGGTGCCGTACAGGGACGAGCCCGCTCCGCGCAGCACCTCCACACGGTCGATATTGTTCACCGCCAGATTTTCCAACAGGGTGGATGCGTCGCCCTGCGGGGATGTCGCATCGCGCAGCCGGAATCCATCAATCAGAACTGCCGTGTCCTGGCTTCTCAAGCCGCGCATCATGATCGATGTCGCCGCGCCCGGACCTCCGAGCCTCTGAATCCGCAAGCCCGGGACAGTGCTCAATGCCTCGGCGACGAATGATTCTCCGCGCTGGTCAATCGTCCTGCCGTCTACGACGGAAACCGCCTTGGATGCCTCATCGGTTGTTTGCGGAGTCGTGGTTGCCGTAACGACGATCGCGATCTCGAGCCCTGCCACACGCAGTTCAAAATCCAGATTGACCTGCGATCCCTTTTCGATGCGCACAACCCGGATCCCGGAGCTTGTGAATCCCTGCGCTGCCGCTCTGACCAGGTAGGTTCCGGGCGCAATCTGCTCCCTGCAGTATCTGCCCTGGGTGTCGGTAGCGACTCTGAAAGAGCCGGTATTGTCCCGCGCAGTGATCGTCACATAAGCATCGGGTATGCCCGCCTGTCGCGGGCCTCTGACCGTGCCGGCGATGCTGCCGTGGATCTGGCTGAAAGCGGCCGGGCCCGCCAGAACAAATGACAATGCCGTCAGGAGCTTGTATCTTGCCGGAATCATGGTTCTTCCTTCGGTTGATTGTGGCCGGGCGCGGTCCAGTACTGCTGAGGTTTTATTTGAAGCGGAATTCCCGCGACGGTCAGGAAAACTCTGTCCGCCAGAGCCGCTGCCGACTGGTTCACCAAGCCGTGAACATCCCGGAACATGCGGCCGACCGGGCTCTCTGGGACGATACCGTTTCCCACTTCGTTGGAAACGAGGAATATCTTGCGATCGGCGGAGAGAGCGGCCGTCTCCCGAATCTCGGCACAAGCGGCATGCTCGATTTCGGCAGCGCAAAGGTCGCGATACTGCCAGCAGAGATTACTGAGCCACACCGTCAGGCAGTCTACGAGGATGGCGTCGGCCACAGGCAGCGCCCGGCGGATCGACGCGCTTAAAGCGAGGGGTTCTTCAACGATGATCCATGCTGCGGGCCGGTCGCGGCGGTGGCGCTCAACGCGTGCGCGCATCTCGTCGTCCTCGATGCGCGCGGTCGCAATCAATGCGACACGCCCCTCACGGAGACAGAGCGATCTTGCGAACCGGGTCTTCCCACTTCGGGTGCCGCCGACAATGAGCGTCAACATTGCTGAGGAGTCCTCGCCTCAAGTCACATGGACGTGCGCAAGCTCGGCAGTGAAGTGGGATCGTCGAAAAGGAGGGAGCCGGCCGTGGCTGGCTCTGGAGTGCCTTTCACCATCCGCTTTCACGCGAAGCGTGGCGCCATAAAACCCTGAGGCAGGTCTCCTGACTTGCAGGTCATCGCGGAACCGGCTGCCTTCCCATTCACAAAGGAACAGTGGCTTCTTGCGCCGGCCGCTCGCTGCTTACAGTGGCGGGACCGTGCGGGCTTTTCACCCGCTTCCCTTTTCGCTCGCCCTTGATGGCGAGTACCTCAGAGGGGATTAATGAATAGCATATCGCTCCGACGCCCGTCAACGAATTTCTCGAAATCAATCTCCGGAGAACTCGCTCACACGAAGAGAGGGCTCATCGTCTCCGGCGCGGCGCATCTTGGGTGAGGCGAGGATGAGCGCAACCGGGACGAGCGCGGCAGCGATGAGCAAGTCTATGATGTGGTGGTGGTTCAGAAACACGCAGGCAAACCACATCGCTGCCGTGTAACTCCCCGACAGGATGATCCAATGGCTGCGCGCTCCGTGCCATGCCAGGACCAGCGTCAGCAGCAGGGGGTAGGCTCCATGCAGGGATGGGATTGCGGCGAAGCGATTGGCGTTGTACTGAAACAACGCGGATAGGGTCGAGCCTGCCTCCAGGCCAAGGGGCATCGAGTGGGCAAGCGTAGGTTGCACGAAGCCGTTCTGGTAGATCCACCAGGGCGGTGCCGCCGGGTGAGCGAAGTAGATCGCGAGCCTCAGGACATGAAGAGCAGTAAAAGACCACAAGAGGCGCTGGAACAGCTGCAGGCAATGCCGCAACCAGAGGGCGAGAAAGAGCAGGGGGATCACGAACACGTGGGAGAGATAGATCAGGGAGCAGAAGTGGTTGAGAACCTGCGGCCAGCTACTCGAACCGCGCCAGAACCGCCCTTCCATCAACGGCGGGCCCCGGCGGCCGTGCCGCAGTAGACGCTCATTTCGGCAAGGACAATTCCGACTCCTGCAGGGAAGCCCGAAGCCTGTGGGCTCGCCTTCTGAGGAAAATCTTCGAG
>Ga0315280_10010306_pt1 | contig 11757 bp, 4 predicted proteins | sample YL17G06_40_MG_FD_203697 | JGI IMG/M metagenome (GOLD analysis project Ga0315280, IMG submission 203697) | Sediment microbial communities from Yellowstone Lake, YNP, Wyoming, USA - YL17G06_40 | ecosystem: Environmental > Aquatic > Freshwater > Lake > Sediment | place: USA: Wyoming | collected... | reverse complement strand
TTTTCTTGCCTTCTTCAGTCAGTTTAATATAAATTTGATTACCCTTTCTGTTTATTTCAATGCAGCCCCGTTTTCTCAATCTCTGAAAAATACTCGATAAATTCTTTTTCTTGTATTTTTTCCATTTTTTGAAATTTTTTAAGAGGTTCACGAAAAAATAGGGAGAGGTAGCAGCAATACAAATTGCTCCTCCGATAACTAGCCATTCAAGGATATCTTTAGTAATCTCTGACCTTGGTTTTTTAAAATAATATTTATATTTCATCAATTTAATCTTACCATATTAATTAGCGATCGCTAAATAATGGGGTAGGTTTGGGTAATAACTAATAACCTTGGAGAAGTTATTAGTTAAGAGGTTATTAGCTAAGAAGTTATTAACTAAAAGGAATTTAATAACCGAATTTAATAGCCGAGAAGCTGGTTGATTTTGGCTCGAGTTTTTTCACCAACGACACCAGTCCCCTTTTCTAGTTCCAGAGGAGTTAAAATCTCCTCTTTATATTTTTCCTGAAATCTAATTACGGCTGCTTGAGTTAAAGAGCCAAAGAAACCAGTTACCAATCCTTCAGGATAAATTTCTGTTCCCTGAGATTTTAAGAATTCCTGCAAGCAATAAACCATATCATCTTTCAGGCCATACCAAAGATTTTTATTGATAGTTTGACAAGGTTTTAGGGCTTCTTTTTCTACGCTCAAAAGCACCTGAAGTTCTGCTCTAAGAGCGGCTAATTGTTTTTCAAGTATGGCTATTTTATCCAGAATCTCTTGAATATTTTGCGAGCCGGAAGTTTGATCCGGTATGACTTCTTCAGTCGACTCTTCAGTCGATGCCTGCCAGAAAAAAGGATATGACGTTACCACACTCTTAATAATTTTATCCTCAATAGAAGGAATAATCACTAAAGAAATAATGTTTTTGCCGAAATCAGGAATATAGATTTCTCCTTTTTGATAGTCGTCCAGTTTGAAAAAGTTTAATGACTGATTTCCCGCCAAGTCCTGAGTGACATAAGGTACCCGAAAATCAATACCATCATTAGCGACAAACTCCACCTTAAGAGTACCCCAGCCCCCGATAAACTTATACCAATTACCAACCCATTTTTTAGTTGTTTGGGTTAATTCCATACGGCTTTTTCCAGTCAGCGGCAAAAAGTTAATAGAAGGGATAAGTTTGAAGTTTTTAAGGGTTGGATTCAAATAACAATACTTTTCACCCACCGAACAATCATTAACCAAAACGGCAATGGTCCAGTCTCCAAAAATATCATCAAAATCTTCTGAAAAACCGTTTTCTAAAAGAGCATAATTAATACTATTTACGCCCTTTTGAGAAGAATGCAAAGAGTCAACTAAAATTTCTACGCCGTAATGGTCAACCAAATACTGGGTGAAAAGATTAAGCACACCGTAATTCTCCCTTTTATTTTCCCAATCCAAAAACGAATTTGATGGTCCTCTTAAAAAATCTCTGATTCTCCTGTTAAGATTACTATCTCCCCCTTTACTGTCGAAACCTAATAAAGTTGGCACATATTCAGACCTGGCTTCATTAAGCCAAACCTCTTCTTGGATCCCGCGTAATCTTTCTTTTTGATTAAATGTCAGCAGGTGCATGAATTCATGAGCTAGGAAACTTTTTGCTAAGTCGCTGTTTAAATATTGAGAATTAAAATAAAGCATTTCCCTTTCATTTGACCTGGGACTGTAAGATAAGGGATATTCATCGCCATTATTAAAATAGCCTCCGGCCTGGCTAATCATAGGGTGAATTAAAACAGTAATCTTGTCGTCTCCATCAATGCCGGGCTTCCATTCAGAACCAAAGACAGAAGTTAACTCCGGATAAATTTTATCATCAAACTCTTCTCCTAATTTCTGAATGGCTAACTTAGTGGCGTTTGTTTCGGCGTCGCTCAAAGAACTCCACCAGGCATCATCAATATAAAAATAAAGGTGGGGGGTTATTCTTAATAAGGTGGCATTAAGTTCTTGTCTTTTCTCCAAATCATAATTCGGGTCAATGAAAAATCTGATTTTTTGACCGCCATAATCAGCCTGGCTAAAATTCGGAAAAATAAATAAGATTATTGTCAGAAAAAATAAAAACTTTTTGGACATTAAACTATTTTAACATAATTGCTTAAAATCAAAAAACCACCCCAAGGAAAAGGTGGTTTTTTTGTCGGACTTAAAAAGTTTAGAGTCGAGCTGTGAGCTCAGCGATTTGAGCAACAATTATTTCAATCAATTTTTTAATTAAGGTGATTAACTGTGTTTGCACCGCTATAATTTGAGCTTTAACTTCAGTAATTTTAACTTCTATTTCAGCTGGCGTCATTTCAGCAACCGGCTTTTCAACTTCCTCCTCTTCTTCGGTCACAGGAGTAACAACTTGTTGAGTGAAGACAGGACCAATCGCTCCGCCAACGCTTAACAAAACACAGTTCTGGCCCTCTTGAACATAACCAGCATTGCAAGTGATGGTACAAGTATTGGCGACGGTACCATTGGTTACAGTTATATTAGAACAGGTCCGAACAGCTGAAGAAGGGTCGCTTTCAATTCCGCCGGTATCAGCTGCCGTCACTTCGTAGTAATAACTCGTCCAACCGCTAACTGAAGTATCAGAGTAGCTGGTAGTTAAAACATCAGAAGCATTAATTTGGACATAATTCGTGCCATTGGTTGAGCGGTAAATTTCATAACCTAATAAATCACTCAGGCCGCTGCCGTCAGCATTAAGAGTGGGCGCGGTCCAGGAAATAGTGACTGAACTACCAGTACCAGCTGTTACCTGCAAACCTGTGGGGGCGGCCGGAGCCAAACCATCAGGCTTTGGGTTGGTTGGAGAATAAACAGTCATGTGGTCGGAAATTCCAGCATAGACAATGTAGCTGACGTTGGAAAGGGTGGCAGTCGGGATAACCGGTTGTTCGCTGTTATTAAGATAAGTGACATTGGTCGGCACTGGCTCCCAATTGGAAGCGGCTTCGTCAAAGTAGCTCATCTTGACCGCATCGGCCTCAACGAACGTATCAATTCCTTCGGCTGTTAATTCGGCTATGGCGTATTTCTTTTCAATAGTAACATCATCAACAAAATTTTCTGTCAGCGGCACCATTTTTGAACCAGATGGCTGATAAGCGACAAGGTCTACTGCCTCTCCGCCAATGATGTCAGCTGTAGGACTTGAACTGATATTTGACACTTCTTTATTCTCTAACTGATAACTGGCCTGAGAAGTGGCAATGGCGTTTTGAGGAGCAAAAACTTCAAGATTAGCTGCCGAATGCTCGAAAGTAGCGCCGGAAGAAGGAGTAACATCAGCATTGATTAATCCGGCTAGCCCGGATTTTGCCGTATCTAAGGTGATATTGATGCCTGTGGTATTGGTAGTCGTGACCGGAATAACAATATCCTGGCCAGAAGCATTCTGATATTCTTTTTCTTGATAAGTGTCGGAAGTAGCTGAAATCTTCCAGTCGCCGGCAGCCACCGACAAAACATAATTCCCCTGAGCGTCAATGGTTTCAGTTGAGGCAAAGCCGCCGCCCAATTCTTTAGCATAGACCTTAGCGCCTTCGACACCAGTGGCGCCGATCTTAATCTGTCCTTCGATGGTTAAAATGGCTTTAGTAGCATCAAAATCGGTGTTTGGAGCATCGGCTGTGACCGCCACCGAAACACCAGTATCAATGTAACCTGATCTGTCAATCTGGAAGAGATAAGGCGTGTCTCCAGAAGCTGGTAAATCAACAGAATACTCACCCGAAGAATTAGTTTTTACTTCAAGGGAAACATCTGAACCACCAGGTTTTTTGATGTTAATGATGGTATTTGACAAAGGATTGCCAGCATTGTCCTTAGCCACGCCAGAAACCGTGTAGAGAGTTGGAACAGTAACATTAATAGTTCGGTTATCTTCCACTTTGACCTGATACATTTCTGGCGCCCCTCCGGCAACAATATCCTGAGCAGTCACCACTCCCGCAGTTGGTGAAGTAATCTCCAGGGCGCTATCAGTAATACCCGGAATATCAATATCTAAGGCATACTGGAAGCCGGTGCCGGCCGGCACATTAAGAGTTAAAGAAGAAACATCATCGCGGTTGACTTCATTTGAAACGTCTTTTGTGCCTAATTTATCCATTTGGACATACACTTTATCGAGGGTAACCGGCGCACCTAGCTCGTCTACAAAATTCACGGTGATGGTTTTAGTATCGCCCAAAGTCATAATATCAGCGCTGCCATCTACATTAATATCATCGGTAACCGTAACCGTCTGAGGAGGTATCTTTCCGGTGTCAGGAGACCAAGCAGTTGCAGTATAAGTGCCGTCAGGCAGATTGGTTTTATATAAACCATTGCTATCGGTAATCGCAGTGTTCGTATAGCCGGTGGTACTATTAACAAAATCAACATGGGCATTAGCAATTAGCGTATCAGTGTCGGCATCATAGTTGCCGTCGGCATTAACATCTTTGTAGACCCGGTCAGACACAGTATTGTAGTTCGTAGTGGTGGCTGCAAAATCAATATCAGCTTCAGAAGCAGTGGTAACGGTTACGGTTTGTTCAGTAAGATTGCCGTATTGAGGCAAAAATGCTCCCACTGTCCAAGTGCCTGCCTGCACATAGAGAATATATTTTCCCATGGAGTCGGTTTTTGTTCCGACATTTCCCGGCCCATCGGTTCTTCTGGCATAGACCGAAGCATCTTTGATAACATTGGTGCCGTCGGTTACCTTGCCGGAAATAGTGTACATTGATTCTGGATTTTGAATTCTCAAAATAACATCACTAGTTGCTACCCCGTTGGCGTAAATGGTGGTTACGCTAGCCACCGTTTTTACTTCAACAGAGGTTTCTGGAGAAGGCGGCATGCCTGAAATAAAGGCGCCAACCTGGTAAGAACCGTCAGTCACTTTTAAGGTAAAAGCGCCATTAGCATCGCTGGTAGCATGAGAACCCATGCCGCCCACTGGCGAATAGGCGAAAACTTCGGCATTTTGAATGCCAGTGGTACCAGTGGGCCCATAAACATGACCCGAAATTGTTTTATTAGCCGTAGTTACTCCGAGAGTAATTATACCATCAGTCGCATTGGCATCGTCAGTAGCCGCTCCGTCATAATCTTTCCAGGTCCAGTTGGGACCTGAACCTGAAGCCGTCACCTCAATTGATTGCGGCGGCATCCAGTTTGGCATTGGCGGAGGACCGGCCTGCTGGGGACCCTTGGGCATGGTTGGTCCCATACCAACCATAAAGGTGCCGAGACCAGGCAGATAAACTGTATTATCTGAAGGTGCGGCAATGGTATAGGTACCGTCAAGAGCAACGGTTTTTACCGCAAAGCCACTGGGACCGCCAGCAAAAATATCAATTTGTTCATTGGTGAAAGTGCCGGTAATCAAAACTCTTAAATTGGGTTTATTGGTACTGCTTTGAGCCTGGAAAATAATGTTTTTGGTTGTCGTGCCAGCAGTAATCTCAATTGACTGAGGTATAGGACTTAAATTAGTGTAATAATCAGTGCCGCTGATTGTTTGAATGGGTTCAGTGCCCAACATATACATACCTGTGGGCAGATTAGAGAAAGCATAGGTCTTTGACCCTCCATCACCAACATCAAAATCAACTAAGGCCTTCAGTGGTCCGGTCATTGGCGAACTCAAGAAGAGTGGGATATCGGCATCAACTGCCACATTAGCACCAGCTGCATTTTTAACCTGCAAGCTGCCTGTTAAAGTACTGGTACCGGCTGCCTTAATAAAGAAAGGCATTGATTTTAAGGTTTCCAAAGTCCTGCCGCCGGTAGCTGAGGTTTTGGTAAGAATATCAACCTGATAACCTGAACCCATAGTCACACCGGTTGACATATCACCATCAGTGGCTTTGGTGGTGTTTTTAATTCTGTCAATTTCAAGGTGCAAAAAGTCATTGGCTTGGGTAGCAGTAGCGCCAGCCACATCCAAAGTAATAGTAATCATTCTGGCTGTGGCATCAGCGCTAAGACTGGCAATAGTGACCGTACCTAAACCCGGGCCATTAAGGTCTTTATGGGACCAGAGTTTACTCGGGTCAGCATCAGTCGCATTGGTCACATCAAAGCCAAGCGGGAAGGTTAAGACAATTTGACCAGCATCGGGAATTGCTTGAGATAAGGGAATATCAATCATATACAAAGATTCCTGGCCAGCCAGCATATTGACCGGATTCACGTTAATCGGTTTAAAGCCCATCATTGAAGGATCTTTTCCTCCAAAAGCCGTAACCTGCATTGTGCCGCCAGAAAGCATGGCGGTGGTCGGAGGTCCTGACATGCCGCCGCCGCCAGGCCCTATCATGCCAAAAGTATCATTTGAGTTCATTACTCCGCCACCAGACGAATTAGCGCCAAAATCATTAGCATCGCTGGGTTTCGTGGTATCTTGAATAATATTGCCAGAGAGGTCTTTAACATTTTTGACCCAAAGCCGGAAACCTCCCCTCACAGCGCCAGCCATTAGTTTAAGTCCTTCAATAACCACAGTATTGTAAGCAGCATCATATTTGAAAGTGAGGGGTCCGCCGGTTTCAGTTGTCGTAGCAGTTGATAAATTAGCGTTGGCAAAATACAAAGCTGTTTGGCCTGTGGGAGGCGGACCGTTATCAGTGTAAAGAACATAGTTGGTTGGATTCAAAACCGATGAAGCCCAATTATTGGTATCAGTGGCTTTGGCTGCCTGCATTGGCTCAGAGAAAGTGACGGCTAATTTGTAGTCATCACCATTGGCATATTGAAGGAAGGGCGCAACCTGGTCAACTGCCGAAGAAGTGGCAAAAGAAACTACATAATTGGAACCCAACGCAGCAGTGTTCATTGCCTTAACATTAGTGGTGACAGTTAAAGTATAGGTGGTAGTCGTATATAAAACCGTGTCAGGCACAATTTTAACTGACCTGGAAAGCGGGTCGTAACTAACAGTAGTTGAGACCGAAGTGTTGCCGGATTTTAAAGTAATATTGGAAGAATTAATGGTTGAAGCATCCATATCTTTGGAAAAACTGACCTCAATCACTCCGACATTGGTTGGTACTCCGCTGACACAAACATTAACCCCTGTAGCACAGGGTGCTGTTGAAGTATATGTTTGGAGAGTGGTGCTTAAAACCGTAGGAGCTGAAGTATCGCTGCCTGAACCGGTTTGGAAATCTGCTTGATACATTACTGTGTTTGCCTGGTCAGGCATAGCCATACTCATCCCTGTGGCTGATTTGGCTCCTCCTAAAACCCTGATGGCATAATTTGAATGGTTGGCAGCCAAGCCCGAGCCGCCAACAGTAATAGTGGCAGATTGTTTTGTGGTGGTATCAAGCGTAATCGAGGCAACCGTCACATTTTGCCCGGAGCCGGAATTTTGATAATTGGTGTCGTATAACTTAACGTAAGTGCCCTGGCTGTTGGTGGCGTTAATGCCGACTGAATCCATGGGTTGGGAGAAATTAACCACGATTTTGGCGTTAGTCGGCACATTCTTGGCGCCGTTGGAAGGAGTGGAACCTGTAACATAGGGTGGAGTAAATTGACCTCCTCCACCGCCAGCCATAAAGGTTTGGAAACCGGTAGCCATTTCTGTGCCGGAATAATTGGAGAAATCGCCGCCAGTAGTGAAGGAAATAGCATGGCCGCCGCCAGGTTTATTGCCCTCCAGGACGTTGCCGGCTGTGTCTTTCACACCGGTGGAAAGGACAACAGCATATTGAGAATTGGCCGAGAGAGCAGTGGCAGAATAGAGAATCGCTTTTCTGTCAGGCCCAAATTCAACAGTTCTATTGCCCCTGTCTGTCAGAGTGGCTGTTCCAGCCTGGGCTTGGTAAGCAACACTGATGCCGGTCAAAGCAGTTCCCAAGCCCGCGGCTGTCACAGGATAAATCTTGATGTTGTCGCTGGTAATAGTCGTCGTATCCATGTCTTTGGAAAATCCTATCATAATTGGAGCTTCAATCTGGCCGGTGCCTGACGGGATATTGATTTTAGTCGGCGCACCCATCATACCATCCATCGGCGCTGAAAAAGTGACCATCGGTTTATTAATATCTCCTCCTTGGCCGCCGCCACTACCTGCAGTTAATCCTATACTCCAATCAGTATAAGCAGCGCCGCTTGTTTTTGAAGGAACGCCGTCTAACCAACCAACAAGATAACCCGAAGCTAGTGCTTCAACTCTAAAGATGCCGCCTGGGATATTAGAAAAAGTGAAAGCGCCGCTGGTATCACCGTCAGTAGCGCTGTTAGTAACAAAAGTTAAACCAGCGCCGCGAAGAGTAACGCTGGCATTATCAATACCGGTAGTAGTGCCAGAAATCACCACTCTTCCTTTTATAGAATTTGTCCATGTTCCACCGCTAACGCTGGTTACTGTCCAGGGCGCGCCTGCTGCCCTGGCCGTAGCGTCATTGGTTCCACAAGGACCACCTGTGGCGTACATACAAGCTGAAGCACTATCTCCATCAGTGACTTTTAAGTAATAAATGAAAGCGGTGCCAGAACCAGAACCAGTGGCTGCAGCCGGAATGGTAAATTTAAACGGCTGGCCGGAAACATATTGGCCAGTCACAGCCGTCCAGTCACCGCTCGGCGTTTTATAAAATAGTTGAGGCGTTAAACTGGTTGGCGGGGTTTCAGCATCAGCCATCATGGCAAAAACTGTTGCTGCCTGGGTTTCACTGGAAACAACTTGAGCAATCGGCATATGGTTTATGGTTGGCGGCTGGTTCTGGTATTGGGTTGGTGTTTCGGTCCCGCTGCCAGAACCTTGCGGTTGAGGCGTGGCTCTAAGAGCAAAATCAAAATCATTATTGTTTGAATCTTGGCCATTACCCCAGCCGGCGTGAGCTCCGCCAACACTCATTGTGGCAGAAGTAGAAGTGGGAACTGCTTTTCTTTCCAAACTTTGTCCAAGAGAAAGTTCAGCTCCGAAAGTTGCCTGTTGGCCTTCCCGTAAAACACTGGGGTTTGACGAATCACTTCCAAAGCCAAGCATATCTACCACCGCACCTTGGGCATTATAAAGAAGAATAGTGGCGTTAGCAGGAATGTCAATTGTGTCGGCCCAAGTGTCAGTTCCCGGCAAAGCAGGCGTATAGGCGGCATTGGAAACAACATAAAATCCCTGAGCTGGAATATCAGTGTCAGCGTGAGTTCCGTCTAAATCAGCCATTAAAACAGTTTCTACACCAGAGGCATTAGCATATTTTAACTGGTAGCCGTCAAGGTCAATAGCGCTGCCGGTTCTGTTATAAAATTCAATAAATTCTTGTTTTGCGGTTCCTTCAGTACCGCCGGAAATTTGGACTTCAGAAATCACTACCGGACCCTGTATCATAATAAAACCAATATTGCCGCAGTCGCTATTTGCTTCAGTGCCGGCATTTTTGGGAGAATTAGTTTCGCTGCCGCAAGCCACTTTCACGTAGTCAGTATAAGTGGGCGAAATTTTAGCCCCTGTCGCTACGACAGTGGCGGTTGTAATACCACCAACAGTCGCTGAGGATACATTACTAATTGTTTCTGTGTCAGTGGCAGCGCCGGTATGAAGAGTAAAAGAGCCAGCCACAATAGTAGATTCATCCATTGCCTGGTCAAACCTGACCTGAAAAGTGGTCGGATTAATATACTGGACTAAATTGATTTTGGGGTTAGCTGCCTCGGCAACCGGTATAAAAGGCAGGCCAATCGAGTATAAAATTGTTGATAAAACGACCAACGAAATTATTGTTGTCTTGGAAATATTTTTGATGCTTCTTGACATAATTTTGAAATAAAAAAACCTAAGCAAAAATTTTGCTTAAGTTTTTAAGTTATTAATAATTAATAATAAATAATTATTTATCATTTCGACCGAATTTTACTTATCAGCGCTAATCAGCGGCCCCACCACCAAATTATTGGTGAGGGTTAATCCGCGTAAATCAGCGTTGTATAATGATTACTCTATTTTCTCATTTCAAAAAAACATGTCAAGGTTTATTTAGGTTTAGGTTTTTCTATTTTTCTTGACAAAAATTTATAGAGTGATAAATTAAAATTATTATGGCTAAGAAAGTTCAAAAAGTTTTATCTTATTTTGCGGTATTTGACCCCGCTAAAGAAGGTGGTTATAATGTTTCCTTTCCTGATTTTCCAGGTTGTGTTACTTTTGGAAGAACTTTTGAGGAAGCGAAAGAAAAAGCAAAAGAAATTTTAGAACTCTGGTTAGAAGAGTTAGCTTCCCGGAGACAAAAAATACCAGTAAAAACTGTCAGACCGATTATTGACGAAATAAAAGTTGCTCTGCCTTAAAGAAATTCTTAATTCATGCGACCCATTAATGCTAGAGAGTTAATAAAGATTTTGAAAGAGAATGGATTTGTTTTATCTCGCCAAAAAGGAAGTCATATGATCTGGAGAAATCCCAAAAGCGGTATAATTACTCCCGTCCCACTTCATGGAAAATCAAAACCCATCCCAATGGGAACTTTAATGGCAATTATTAAACAATCAAGAATTTCAAAAGAGAAGTTTAAATAATAAATCCTTTCCAGTTTATTGAAAAAACTCCTAAACAAAAAGCCACCCGAGAGGGTGGACTTTTTGTTTTTAATCCCTCGCGACGTCCACAAGAAACACGTGAGGGTCCGTTTCTAGAAAATTATTGGCTTACGCCCAAGTCAGTATTAACTGCAGCTCTGGTTTTTGGACCACAACGACCATTAACTGGAGTAATGCCTTTGGCTGTCTGATAGGATTTAACTGCTTCTACGGTTAGAGATAAATAGTTCCCGGTATTGAGGCCTGAAGCAAGATAGCCCTTACTAATTAAGAATTCCTGAAGTCGTTTGACTTCGCTGTTATCTTTCATCCCATATTCAAGGTCAGTGGTAAATGCTTGAACGCCAGTGAGGGCGGCTATTTTGGCTTGAAGTTCAGCAATTAAAGCTAGAATTCTGGCAATTTCGGCTTTCAATTCGGCAATAGTCATTTCGGTAATCGGCTTGGCAACCGCTGGAGCACAAGCTGTATCAGCCACACATTGGCTTTCAGCTAAACAGGCAGCTGGAGTACAAGTTCTGGTCTGGTATCTTTCAGTGGCCGCACATGTCCCACCCCCACAAACATCATTTACCCAAGCAGTACAAGTACACCCAGCAACGGCTGACTCACCCATTATGGCAAAGTAGGAAAATTGAGTGGTGGTTGCGGTAACCGTCTTGGTTGTAGTATTAACTACGCTTGTCAAAGCCTGCCAAGCAGTGCCAGTCCAACGATACACTTTCAGGGTCGCTACATTTAAACCAACAACCTGAGCGTCAGTATAAGTGAAGGAAACAGTAACGCTTTGGGCGAAAGTAGTTACGGCTGCACCGGCTGCAGTGGCTGAATAATTATAGACATAACTACCAACCATACTCTTTCCAGTCGGAACAGCGGCTATGGCTGTTGAAACAGCAGCCGCTGTTTTTGCAGTCGGAGCAATGGTTACTGTTGTATCAGCCGTTACGGCATTAGCCGGCAAATCAGCTGTCGCGTTCGTTCCTTCGGCAGAAGTAACGGTTGTTGTCCCGCCGCTTGAGGCAGTAGCCGTAACTGGTTCATTGGTCGCAGTGGGCTTAGTCGGAGTTACTGTAACAGGAGCTGCTCCACCCCCGCCTCCTCCACTCGGACAAATGTCGCTCGGGTCAACTGTTACTGCTACAGCAGTACCCTGAGAGGGAATGACTAAAGTTG
>Ga0315280_10010304_pt1 | contig 11759 bp, 9 predicted proteins | sample YL17G06_40_MG_FD_203697 | JGI IMG/M metagenome (GOLD analysis project Ga0315280, IMG submission 203697) | Sediment microbial communities from Yellowstone Lake, YNP, Wyoming, USA - YL17G06_40 | ecosystem: Environmental > Aquatic > Freshwater > Lake > Sediment | place: USA: Wyoming | collected... | reverse complement strand
GAGTATAGTATATTTAGGTGGGATACTAACTTAGTAAGGGGGTGGTACTACCCCCTCCCGCTGGTCGGAAATGCGGTATAGTAGGCTGTTAGAGTTCCGCCCCGCCAAGGCGGGACGGGACGAGTTATCCTTAGACACTAAAGTCCCTTCCCGCGAACGGGATCCCGATAAATCGGGAAAGGACTTAGTGCAGCCGACCATGGTTGCCAGTATCCCGATAAATCGGGACTGGCATACCATAAATAGAAGAAAACTTATGTCAGTCAGCGAAACCATAAAAGCCCGGCGGAGTATCCGGGCGTATCAGAATAAAAGCCTATCAGGCGAATTGGTGGATAAGCTAAGCGAAGCCCTGCTCTGGGCGCCTAGCGCCGGTAATCTCCAAAGCCGGAAATTCTATTTCGTTTATAATAATACCATCAAACAGGCGCTGGCTCAGGCGACCCACGGCCAAAACTTTATCCTCCAAGCGCCTTTAGTCATCGTGGGCTGCGCTGATATAGCTAAGGTCGAACCCCGTTACGGCCTCCGGGGCACATCGCTTTTCGCCTTGCAGGATGTCGCGGCCAGTATCCAAAACCTCATGTTGGTCGCGCAGGAAAACGGGTTAGGCACGGTTTGGATCGGGGCTTTTGATGAAGACCGCGCGGCTAAGGCGCTTAAACTGCCGAATTATTTAAGGCCGGTAATTATCGTACCCGTGGGTTACTCCGCGCAAAAACCCATGGCACCACCGCGTGTTTCCCAGCAAGAAGCTATTGAAATAATAGAATAACTATCTCTATATTTAAAAAGAAAGGAGAATAATATGATGAAGATTTTAATATGCGACCCGATTGATACCGCGGCCGTCAAGAAGATGCAGGATGCCGGCTTGGAAGTAGATAACAAAGGCGGAATTTCTAAAGAAGAATTACTCAAGGTCGCCCCGAATTATCACGTCATGGTCGTGCGCAGCGCGACTAAAGTTACCAAGGAAGTCATCGCGCAGGGTAAGAACCTGAAACTCATTGTCCGGGGTGGTGTGGGTATGGATAATATTGACGCAGCCGCCGCCAAAGCCGCCAAGATCGAGGTCCAGAATACGCCGGAAGCAGCCAGCGCCTCGGTCGCGGAATTAGCCATTGGTCTGATGTTTGCGTTAGCCCGCAAGATTACCCAGGCTGACGCCACGATGAAACAAGGCAAATGGGACAAGAAGGCACTCGAAGGCACCGAACTCGGTAAAAAGACACTGGGTCTGGTCGGTATCGGCCGGATCGGCTTTGAGGTCGCCCGGCGCGCCATGGCGCTTGATATGTCGGTCATTGCTTATGACCCGTATCTGAAACCCGTGCCGGAAAAGATAACCCAATCGGGTATTAAAATGGCATCTTCGTTAGACGAGCTTTATAAACAAGCTGATTATATCAGCCTGCATCTACCGGTTACCCCGGAAACTAAGAATATGATTAATGCCGCGGCCTTTACCAAGATGAAAAAAGGCGTGCGCATCATTAATACGGCCCGGGGCGGCATCATTGATGAAAAAGCTCTGGCGGACGCCATAACTTCAGGCCAGGTAGGCGGCGCGGCCATCGATGTCTTTGAGAAGGAACCGATTACACCGGATAATCCTCTGTTAAAATTAGGCGATAAGATTATTTTAACACCCCACCTGGGCGCTTCATCCGTTGAAGGCCAGGGCCGGGTCGGCAACGCCGTCGCGGATAAGCTGATTGCTTTTGCCAAGCAACATTAAGATCACAAACTTTGATTTAAACTGAGGTGTGTTATGGCTAAAATACTAGCTTTTCGAGGGATTACCTATAATACGAAGCAAGTAAATCCGAGCTTGGTTTTAACCCAGCCCTATGATAAAATCAACGATGAACTGCAACGCAAATATTATAAACGGCATCCGTATAATCTGGTCCGGATTACCAAAGGTAAAGAAAAGAAGGGCGACAATAACCAAAATAATAAATATACCCGCGCACGCCAGTTCCTCAATAAGTGGCTGGATGAACAAATCTTGGTCCAGGATAAAGAACCGGCTATCTACGCTTATTATCAGGAATATCGGGTTGATAACCAACTCAAAGTACGCAAGGGTTTTATTGCCCTGGCCCGTCTCGAAGATTTCGGTAAAGGCGGTGTCCATGCCCACGAACGCACCCTCTTAAAACCCAAACAGGACCGCTTAAGTATGATGCGGGCCGTGGGTGGTTCAACCGGTCAGGTATTCATGCTTTATGCCGACCCGCAACTGCTGGTGAATAAACTCTTAGACCAGACCATCAAAGGCAAGAAACCCGATTTACAGGCCAAGGATGATTACGGTGAAATCCATAAACTCTGGAAAGTAACCGCACCGGCTGTAATTAATAAAATCGCCCAATTATTTACTAATAAAGCCCTGTTTATCGCGGACGGCCATCACCGGTATGAAACGGCTATTAACTATCGTAACGAAATGCGGGGCCAAGGCTTAACATGCGCCGGCAACGAATCTTATGAAAACCGCATGATGACCTTTGTTAATATGGATGATGCGGGTCTGACGATCCTACCCACGCACCGCCTAATTTTCGGACTGCCCAAATTCTGGCCCTACGACTTACTAAAAGCCTTAGCCCCCTATTTCGACATAACCGAATACCTGTTTTCCACCACCGCTGAAGAAAAACAGGCCCGAAAACAATTCCTAACTGACCTCAAAAACCAAGGCAAAAAGCATCATGCTTTTGGACTGGTTACCCATTTACCCAAGTATTGTCTGCTTACCCTGAAAGATGAAAGTCTGATGGATACAGTCATCAAGGAGAAGCAATCTCCGGCCTGGAAACGGCTGGATGTCACGATTCTCCATTCACTGATTCTTGATAAATTACTGGGTATCAGCAAAGAAAAAGTCGCCCGGGAAGAAAACGTGGAATACCGGCGTCATACCGACGAAGTCTTTGAAGCCCTCAAGAAAAAGAGATACCAGATGGGCTTCCTATTAAACCCCACTAAAGCGCATGAGGTCAAAGACATCGCGGCTAAAGGCGAACGGATGCCCCAGAAATCGACCGATTTCTATCCCAAACTATTGAGCGGTATTGTTATCAGCAAAATCGCATATATATAAATGCAGATTCAGACAGATGGTAACGGATTCATACGGATCGTTATCCGTTTGCATCCGGATTAATTCGTTTGAATCCACTAATTGAAGGAGGAAAAAGGTTATGCATAAGAAATTGTTTATACCGGGACCGGTCGAGGTTTACCCCGACACCCTGCAGGCGCTGGCCACGCCTATGATCGGCCATCGTACTAAGGAATACGCGGTCTTGCACAAAGATGTCAAAACCAAACTGCAGCAATTGCTGTATACCAAAAACCGGGTATTCCTGTCGACCTCGTCCGGTACCGGATTAATGGAAGCCTGCGTCCGGAATTGTATCGCTACCCGCTCGCTTAACCTGATTTGCGGTGAATTCGGGGAACGGTGGTTTGAAATTACGACTACCAACGGCAAAGCCGCCGATCCTATCCGGGTCGATCCGGGTAAGGCCGTCAAACCCGATGTGGTCGATAAAGCCTTGGCCACGGGCAAATATGATGCCGTGCTTCTGACCCATAACGAAACATCGACCGGTGTAATGAATCCGCTCGCGGCGATCGCCGATGTCGTAAAGAAATATCCCAACGTAATTTTCATGGTGGATTCGGTAAGCGCTATGGCCGGAGTCAAAATTGAAGTCGATAAACTGGGTATTGATATCTGTTTAGCCAGCACGCAAAAGGCATTTGCCTTACCGCCCGGCTTTGCCATCTGCTCGATCAGCGAAAAAGCCCTCAAGAAAGCCGAGCAGGTATCGAACCGCGGTTATTACTTCGATTTCCTGGTGTTTAAACAGTTTGATGATAAGGACCAGACACCCACCACACCTTCGGTATCGCACCTCTTCGCGCTTAACCATCAGCTGGATAAATTCTTCAAGGAAGGACTAGATAACCGCTTTAACCGCCATAAACAGCTGGCCGAAGAATGCCGGGGTTGGGCCAAGAAAAACGAATTCAGCCTGTTCCCGGAACCGGGTTACGAATCCATTACCATGACCACGATCAATAATACCAAGAAGATTGATATCAGCAAATTGAATGCTGAACTATCCAAGAAGGGATTTTTGATCTCGGCGGGTTATGGTAAATTCAAAGATACCACTTTCCGGATTGCCCACATGGGCGATACAACTTTGCCGGAACTCAAAGAACTGCTGACTACGATTGATGGTATCTTGAAGACAATGTAACTATCTGACCGAACATAAAAAAAAGGCTCCGATATAATCGGAGCCTTTTTTATTATATAACAGTTCTTAACCTAACTGGCCATTCCGGCTACGGCATCCAGTTTCTTAGGCGGTCTGAGCATCATCGTAATCACGGATGCAGCGAGACACAGCACACCGCAAATCGTGAAGGCGAGCGGGAAGTTACCCATATCGCCCAGCTTACCGCCGAGAATCGGACCAAAGATCCCGCCGATACCGTAGGCCAAAAAGAGCCAGCCGTAATTCTGGCCGATATATTTAGCGCCGAAGGTATCCGCGCAGACCGTGGGAAATAATGAGAAGTTACCGCCGAAATTAAAACCAATCAGTGTGGCGCCTAAATATAACAAGCCCGTTGTCCCGGCGAACCACTGGAAGAGAATCATGACAACGCCCTGTAAAGCCGTCATAATAATTATGGCTATCTTGCGGCCGATTTTATCGGAAATAATACCCCAGATAATCCGGCCCAAGCCATTGGCCAGTGAATAGAAAACGGCCATAGCGGTTCCAGCCACGACTTTAGCACTCGTTTCATCCATACCGTTATTCATTAACGCTTCTTTAGGGAAGAGCCCCATCAGACCAATCGTCATCAGGCCGGCTCCGGCACTGAAGACGAAAGTAATGAACATCATGAAGAATTGCCCGGTCTTGAGCATTTCACTGCAGGTAAAATCAACCGCCCCGCAGGACTTACCGGCTTGAGGCGCCGGCGGAACCCAACCCGCTGGTTTCCAGCCTTCAGGCGGGAAAATCATCCAGAGACCGCCCAACACAACCATGATAAGGAAAATAATACCGTAAATGGCAAAGGTATGGCTTAATCCATAAGTGGCCAGTAAACCACCCCATGTGCTGGCTAACTTAACCCACAACATAGCGCCGAACCCGAATCCGGCGACGGCCAAGCCCGTAATCAAACCCTTTTTATCTGGGAACCAACGCATACCCACGGCAATCGGCACCACATAAGCCAGCCCAATACCGCTGCCGCCGACAATCCCGATAAAAAGGATAAGGAGCCAGGTATTCGTTCCGGCAACTAACCCGCCTAAAAGGTAACCCAAGCCTAAGACAATACCGCCGGCAATGGCCAGCTTGCGCGGTCCGACTTTGGGCATCATACGTCCGGCCAGAACCATGACGATGGCGAAAAAGGCGAGACCCGCGGCAAAGACATACTGCGTCTCGGCCTTGGACCAACCGGCTTCTTTGAGCGGTGAGGTAAAAACCGACCAGGCATAAATAGCGCCCAACGCGAGTTGAATAAGTATCGCGCCGACAACTACCAGATTACGATTCATGACCTTCTGCTCTGCCATATTGCCTCCTTCATTATTTATAATCTCAAACTCTTGCCACTGAGGCACAGAGTGCACGGAGATTAACTAATTTATTTATACTGCCTCAGAACCCCATTTATAGCTCTGTGACCTCGGTGTCTCTGTGGCTAATATTCTCTCTCTACCTCGGTCTCGACGGCCTAAATGGCGGTCGTTCCGGTCTCGGCCTGTTGGGCGGCGGTGTCTGCGTCTGCCCGGGTGCCGGTGACGCACCAGGATTTAAATCCGCCCGCGCCTGCTTAAGGCTGAAACGCGGCCGGTTCTGGTCGTCAAAGTTGACTACCTTGACCGGTATGGCATCGCCGATTTTCACCACATCCTCAACCCGTTCCACATAGCCATCGGCTAATTCCGAAATATGGACCATGCCTTCCTGTTCACCGGGCTGCAGTTCGACGATGGCGCCGAAATCACGCATACCAATGACTTTGGCCTGATAAATCTTGCCCATGATCATCTCTTCGGTCATCGCCTCGATTTTACTCTTAGCCTTCTGGACCCCGATTAAATCCGGCCCGGAAATAGTCACCGTGCCATCCTGTTCAATCTCAATCGTGGTACCGGTCGCTTCCTGCAATTCCTTGATGTGGCGTCCGCCCGGTCCGATGACCAGACCGATCTTATCGGAATTAATCTTGGTCTTCATAATCTTGGGCGCGTAAGTGGAGATTTCCGCGCGGGGCTTATCCAGCGCTTTAGTCATCTCACCCAGAATAAATATCCGGCCCTGCCGCGCCTGGGCTAAGGCCTGTTTCATTATTTCAATGGTCAATCCTTTGACCTTAATATCCATCTGAACCGCGGTAATCCCGTTGGCCGTACCGGCAATCTTGAAATCCATATCGCCGAACTTATCTTCTCCGCCTAAAATATCTGAGAGCACCGCGATTTTACTGCCTTCCTTGATTAATCCCATAGCAATGCCCGCGACCGGTGATTTTATCGGCACGCCGGCATCCATCAAACTCAAGGTACTACCGCAAACCGTGGCCATGGATGAAGAACCATTGGAATCCATGATATCCGAAACGATGCGGATGGTATAGGGGAAAATTTCCGCATCAGGCAAAACGGCTTCCAGCGCGGTCTCGGCTAAGTTGCCATGCCCGATTTCACGCCGGCCCGGTCCCCTTAAAGGTTTAATCTCGCCCACGGAAAACGGCGGGAAATTATAATGTAAGAGGAATTTCTTCTTGTATTCCTCGGTCAGACCGTCAATAATCTGTTCATCCGAAGAAGTGCCTAAGGTGGCGCTGACCAATGCCTGGGTTTCGCCGCGGGTAAATAAGGCGGACCCGTGCGTGCGCGGTAACAAACCAACTTCGCAGGTTATAGGCCGGATAGTCGTCGCGTCACGGCCGTCAATCCGCTTGCCTTCCAAGACCAGACCACGCATAATCTCTTTTTCTATACGGCTGAACGCCTTTTTAATCTGTTTGGCATGAGCCGCCTGCAGCGCACTTAAAGGTTCGGGTGAATCGCCGACTTTAACATGGGTTATCCGTTCATTTACCACGCGATCTCTTATCTCGTGGAGCGCGTCACGGCGTTCGTGCTTGCCTCGAATCTGGATTTTCTCACGGTATTCTTTGCTTACTTCCTGTTTGATAGCCTTATAAAGCTCTTCATCAATCTGCTTGAGTTCCACTTCTTTAACCTTTTTACCGGCCTTGGCTTTTAATTCCTTCTGCAAGGCAACGATTTGTTTAATCGTCTGGTGGGCCGTGGCAATCGCCTCGACCAGGACTTCTTCGGGTATTTCCTTGGCTGAACCTTCAACCATCAATACCGCGTCCTCGGTACCGGAAACTATTACATCCATCACGCTCTGGGCTAATTCCTCCACGCTCGGATTGATGATAAACTGGTTATTGACCCGGGCGATACGCACGGAACCAACCGGCCCGTCAAACGGGATACCGGAAATGGTCAACGCGGCGGAAGCGGCATTCATAGCGAGAATATCCGGATCGCATTCCTTTTCCGCGGATAAAACAAAAGTCATTAACTGGATTTCATTGCTGAAGCCTTCCGGGAATAAAGGACGGATGGGCCGATCGATTAACCGCATGGTCAGGATTTCCTTAGTGGTCGGCCGGCCTTCACGCTTAAAGAATCCGCCCGGGAACTTGCCCGCGGCTGATGTCTTTTCGCGATAATCCACGGTCAATTGCACCATATCATCATCGTCATAATTACTCTCCCGGCCCGCGCCCATAACGACCGCGGCAAAGACCATGGAATCGCCGTAGGTTACGGTCACCGCGCCATCGGCTTGATGGGCCATACGACCGGTTTCGATAGTGAGATCACGAGACCCAATTTTGGTTGATACTTTTTCTATCATTGAATTACTCTCCTTTTTATAAGTAATACGTTATTTTAACAGGGACTTTAAGAGACTCTATAATTATTTTAATCCTAAGCCCCTCTTTTCTATTTCATAGAAGTTATCGTATCGTTTGAAGTCTAATACTTTGGTGGCAAAATTAACCAAGAATCCTATTAATATGCCACTCACTCTTAATTGTGATATAATTTGTGCTTTGTGATTATCGTCAATCGCTTTTACCGCTTTCACTTCAATAATAACTTTATTCTCTACCAGGATATCAGGGATATACACGCTAACCTTTTCATTATCGTAAAGAACAGGAAACGATTTTTCACTTTCAACTAACTTAAAGTGTTTCTTTAACTCGATTATTAAAGCTTTATGATACGCCTCTTCTAATACTCCCGGTCCTATCTTATCGAAAACCTTATAGAAACAACTAATGATTTTATCATTGATGGCACGATATTCTGAATCATCCCATTTCATATACCGGATTCCACTATTTTAACAGGGACTTTAAAAGACTTTATAAGACTTACCCATTACAAGGCTCGTCAAATCACTGTTAATATACTTTTTACAGGGACTTTAAAAGACTTTTATGAGACTTAGCCATAAAAATTAGTCTATTACAAGTCTCGTCAAGTCACTGTTAATATTATTTTAACCTGGATTCTAAAAGACTTTTTAAGACTTACCCATTAGAATTAGTCTCTTAAATGTCTCGTTAAGTCCCTGTTAAATCGACTCTTATCTAAATCATCCTTTCTTTGGTATTTAAGTAATTTATGTAATCTTTTCTATGTTTAATATGCTGGCTGTGGGATGAAACAAAAGTTGTTATTTACGTAAGCCAAGGCGCTTAATCAGCTGTTGATACCGTTCGGGCTGGTATCGGGCGAGGTATTTGAGGAGGGCAGCACGATGGCCGACCATCATGAGCAAGCCACGCCGTGAATTGGTGTCTTTGGGATGGGCTTTAAAGTGTCCGGTCAGGTATTCAATACGCTTGATGAGTAGCGCGACCTGCACATCGGCCGAGCCCGTATCCTTGGCGTGGGTCCGGTAATCCTTAATCGTCTCTTTTTTCGCTGTAATCGCCATTTATTCTTTTATTCCTTCTTTTAATTGCTATTAACTTACGATATAATCGTCTAACTGTCAAGAAAATAAAATAGTTTGGCCTAAAACTCCACGGCTTTATCCTAACATTACCCACCCACCTAAAAACTAACAACTATGCAAGCTTTCTCTGAATATTGACCTTTCACCCAGTTCCTTTCGGGTTTCATTTGACATCTTGGCCGGATTTGCTAACTATTAAGGTTATGACACGCATCAAATATTTTCTGAGTCTGGGAACGGGACTTATTGTCTTTACGATTGCACTGATCTATTGTCGCCTTGAAGAAATACCCCAATGGATCTATGGCAAATATTACTTCTATGACGGATCTACTTTACCGAAACTTAGTACTACTCAAATATTTCTATTCTATGTCGCGTGCGGGCTAGCTGTAGTGTTTGTTGTTCTCAAGGTTTTATGGTTCATGAAGAAGATGAAACGCGATATAACCAAAGGATTTGTAAGGCAAAATATAGGTACTATCATTATTGGTCTGGTCTGCATGATTGTTGCCGCCGCCGGAGTAATATACTGGATGAGCAATCCTGTTAATCTTGCTCATCTGCGACTCCACAGCACAAATAGCCGGACAAGAATTGAGGGGATAAAATTTCTTTCTCGGTTTAAATTCGATAAAGGTGGGCCACCCCGATATAAACAGGCCTATTGGCATACAGCCTCTCCTTCGCCGGAAGATAAGAGGTCTGCTAAGAAAATACGCGGGTTATTAAACGATGCGGATATAACGGTACGCGATGCTGCTATATACGGTCTTGTGTCCTTAGGTGATGACGAATCTATTCCTGAAATAAGAAAAATGCTGGCTGATGTAAACATGAGAAGAATGGCTATCTATGCGCTTGGCCAATTCAGCGATAGAACTTCTGTACCTGAGATAAGGGAATTCCTTAATAAGGGAGATAACTGGGTACGCATAAACGCTATTAATTTCCTTGTACAATTTAACGACAAAGAATCAATTCCGGAAATAATCAAACGGTTATCAGACCCAAATGAGTGGGTACGCTATACCGCACTTAAAGCCATGGATACACTGCAGGTCAAAGAAGCAATACCCGATATAATTAAATTATTAGTAGACCAGAGTAATGATGTACGTCGCGTCGCTGTTGAAGTCCTTGGCAAATGGCAGGTCAAAGAAGCGACACCGGATATAATTAAATTATTATCAGACCAGAGTAACGATGTACGTCGCGTCGCTGTTGAAATCCTTGGTAGATGGCAAGTCAAAGAAGCCATACCCATGCTAATCAAACTGTTATCGGATTCAAATCCCTATGTATGTGGCATAGTCGTGGAAGTTTTGGGTACACTACAAGTCAGAGAAGCAATACCTGATATAATTAAGTTACTAACTAATTCAAATGGATACGTGCGTCGCACAGCCGCTGGAGCCTTGGGTAAATTACAAGCCATAGAAGCGATACCGGATATAATTAAATTATTAGCAGACCAGGATGGAGATGTACGTTATGTTGCAAAATGGGTTCTTGATAAATTCGGCGTGTCGCAAGAGGATATTAATAAGGCCACCAAAAAAAAATAGGGGCGTAGGTACTCAACGTCAGCGCATTTGGGATTTGAAAATCACCACTTTCGTACATTCCTGATTTTCCGAAGACGTATTAAACCAATCTATACTCGAATTTAAGCCATTTCCAGCCAGAGGGGGGTACCTATACCCCCTACTTAGATTACCTTTATCCCCTCCTGTAGAGCACGGGTACTACCAGTGTTGACCATGGGTAATACCAGTGTTGACCGCTGGTAGTACCAGTGTTGACCACGGGTAATACCAGTGTTGACCACGGGTAATACCAGTGTTGACCGCTGGTAGTACCAGTGTTGACCGCTGGTAGTACCAGTGTTGACCACGGATAATACCAGTGTTGACTACTGGTAGTACCAGTGTTGACCACGGATAATACCAGTGTTGACTACTGGTAGTACCAGTGTTGACCACGGATAATACCAGTGTTGACTACTGGTAGTACCAGTGTTGACCACGGGTAATACTAGTGTTGACTACTGGTAGTACCAGTGTTGACCACGGGTAATACTAGTGTTGACCGCTGGTACTACCAGCGGAGATAGCTACCTAGAATCTTGCGGAGTAGGCTTTAAATGTGCAGTATCGGGCGATACAAAAAAGTCTTTTCTTTATTTACCCGCAGCCAAGCGTTCTTCCAGTTTCTTCAATTCCGAGTCCTTGATATGGAAGGTATGTTCGGGTGTCGGGAACTGCTTCGCCTTGACTTCGTTGCGGTAATTACCTAACGCCTCAAGGATTATCGGGGTAAGGTTGACATACTGCTTGACGAATTTCGGGGTGAATAATTGAAACAATCCCAAGATATCGTGGATGATCAGAAGCTGGCCATCGCAGTAAGGACCCGCGCCGATACCAAATATCAATACCGAGACATTCTCACGGATGAGTTTCGCCACCCTATCCGGCACGGATTCCAAAAGTATGGCAAAGACCCCGGCCTTCTCCAGTGCTTTAGCGTCTTCGATTAAATTCCAGGCGGTCTCGACATCCTTGCCCTGCGCCTTATATCCGCCCAGCATGGACGTAGATTGCGGAGTGACGCCGATATGCCCGATGACCGGGATACCCGCAT
>Ga0315280_10010303_pt1 | contig 11760 bp, 12 predicted proteins | sample YL17G06_40_MG_FD_203697 | JGI IMG/M metagenome (GOLD analysis project Ga0315280, IMG submission 203697) | Sediment microbial communities from Yellowstone Lake, YNP, Wyoming, USA - YL17G06_40 | ecosystem: Environmental > Aquatic > Freshwater > Lake > Sediment | place: USA: Wyoming | collected... | reverse complement strand
ACATACTTGGAAGAATGTACAAGGCTAGAGCAGTATCAAGGGATGAACTCCTACGAAAGGTAGGCGAGATGCGTCGCTCCGGATGGCGAATAACCGAGGAAGATTACGAAAGGCTACTTGATTACCTCAGAAGACTTTAGAGAGGAAGCCATCAGCCCTCCTTGAAAGATAGACCTTGTACCCGGACACTATTCCCTACCGTACCTTCTCCTAGCTTCCTCAAAGGTGACGTACTCTCCCCTCTCGATCAGATCCGCCAAATCTATACGTGTCGTTACCTCGGTATCCAACAGGAGCTTACTCTCCTCCATTGTGCTGTTCCTCACAACACACGGAGGCGAGTGAGCCTCACAAACCTAACCCATCACTGCACGGCACGAAGAAATGGAGGAAGCGATAAGGGTAGTCACGCCTACAGAAGTCTGCTGAGTGCCTGTGCGAGAAGATTCCTGATTTTGCTAGAGGCAGAAATACTCCAGAAAAAACTGAACCTATGGCCTTTGGGTTCTCTATCAACTGTCGGCAGAGATGCTAATTGCGTGGGCATCTGGCCCCAGAATGAGTGTGAGCGGACCGCGTCTTTTCGCGTCAGCTCTCCTTGGCGATTCAGTTCTGATCGTCACGACAGTAATGCGCCTTGTCGAGAAAGGGTTATGTGCCTGTACGGTTAACCACGTGGGTGGTGAACCATACGCAGAAAGTCAAGACAACAATCCTCATAGACAGGCATCTTCTTGACCAGTTCAAGAGACTTGCCTCAGCAAAACATGGTACCTCCCGAACACTGAGCACGGAGTTCGAGAAAGCGCTCAGAGCATCCTCACCTTCCGAGATACTCACAGCAGCAGCCACAAGGCTCAACCTAGCAATAGACCGTTATCCGTCGCCGGATGAGATCATACAAAAACGACCGAGAGTAGATTTTTCAGCGGGAACTACTGTAAGAGAGATGCGTGATGGACGAGGACAACGTGTACTTGGACACAAGTAGCATTGCGAAGAGATATGTTGCGGAACGCGGCTCTCACCTCGCTGACCGCATCCATGAAAGACCATAAACCGACGAACACAGAATAGTAGTGTCGCTTTGGAACGTCGGTGAAGTCTTGGACGTTCTAGACACATATCACTCAAGGAAACTGATGGATGAGAACGCCTTCCTGCAGTCTCTATGACATTTCCTTGCCCGAGTCTCAGAAGATGATCCAACTGGGGAGCATGGAAATCATTCCATTGACGACCGAAATCCCAGTTGAGGCCTATGCTCTCCGGGTCGCCACATGCAGAACAGAAAACTGTAGACTACTCGTGTCGGCCGACAACAGACTCATTGAAGTGGCACGAAGCGAGAAGATCGAAGCCTTCAATATCGAAACAGAAAGAAATGAAGCTGGAAGACACCTGCCATAGTTACTGCTATTGATGCTAGGATCGGTCCTCTGCATCGTAGAGCTTCTGAAGCAGACCTCTCTCCGAAGAACTGGCCAGGACACGCCGATTCATCATATATTCAGATCTAAGAGGGCTGCTGCAACAAAGTTCTGAACAGCACTGAGAACAGAGGAATATGAAACCTATCGCTGCCTCATCGCAGTTCATTATGGGCTCAGATTGATGAATGAATGGGCCGCGAGAGGAACTACTTCAGTAGTTCCTCAAGCCTCCTGTCCGCTTCTTCCCGGCTGACTATGTCCCAGCGCGCTAGGAAATCGGCAAAGGGCTTCTACTGAAGATAATGAAAGGTGCGAAGCCGGCGAGAAAGGAATTTCTGAACCTGCCAAAGGAATCCTGAACGATGCCTGAGACAGCATCTCAAAACCATGCAGTCTCACCAGAGAGCCTAGGAACCTCAAGACATCGTTAAGAGCTGCTCTGGCGGGGGCGTCAACGGGAAGATGGCATTTGCTCATCTTCTAGAGCGGGGGAGGAATCTTCAGAGCATGGCGATCCGCCGGCAATCTACCGGAACGTGTGACAATCGTATCTGAGGAGGTCGAAGGGACCTGGGCTCCGACAAACTTATCAGGGTAAGGCACATTGCCTCATGGTAAGTTGATTGGCCATGGTGGAGACGATCACGGTCTCATCAAAGGGGCAAATCACGATTCCTTCCAAGATCCGAAGAGAGCTGCGAATGGAGAAAGGGGAGAGATTCTTAGTTCTTCGCGAGGGTGATTCTGTAAGAATCATACCGGTACCGAAACTCTCGAAGCTGGCTGGTGTAGACGAGCAGGTCTTCAAAGGGAAGAAACCTTCGAAGGAGATCGAGGCCATGAGAAAGGAGTGGACAAAGGAATTTGAGAAACGCATCAGTCAAGCCCAAGATCATCTTGGATACTAAGCCATTGATCAAGCTGTTTGCGAAAGAAACAGGTTGGAAGGCCGTTCAGGAGATATCCACCAGAATAGAAGCTGATGAGATCGAGGGAGCAATAAGCGTAGTCACGCTCACAGAGATCTACTACAAGTACTTGCACGACAAGAGGCCTGACTTAGCCGAAGTCAGGACCGAACAGCTAAAGTGCATCCCATATCTCAGAAAACTAGAGATAGACGAAGGGACTGCCATTAAGGCGGGGGAATTCAAGGGCAAGTACAGCGTCTCTGTAGCTGACGCCTTCATAGCAGCGAGTGCATACTTCGAAGGATCAATCATAATCAGTGACGATCCAGACTTCAGAAGAATAGCGGAAGTCAAAACCTTAACCGAAAATGAGATTCTCTCGCATCTTCAATAAATCCTCCCAAGATCATTCTGCTAACGATCACGGGTGAGGCCCCGTCCAGTTCCTTCTTTCTCTCTTCCAGTTCTTGGATTGTGGATCACAGAAGGTTCTGATCAACAGGAAATCGCGAGCCAAATGAAGACGGATTTTCAGTTCTCTCCGTTGTCTTATAGTAAGCAGGCTGAACTGAGCCTATTGTCGACTTATCGCAGCCCAACATGATTCAGGTTGATGAATAGATGGCCGAAGAAGAGGTTACTCCAGTAATTCCTCAAGTCTCTTGTTTGCTTCTTCCCAGTTGACTATGTTCCAGAAAGCCTCCACAAACTTGGCTCTGTCGTTCTTGTAGTCAATGTAGTATGCGTGCTCGAACACGTCGAGAACCATGAGGATCCTGAACATGGGGTAGACATTGGTGTTGTGCTTCTCAACCTGCATGATTATCGGCCTCTTCGTCTGCCTACAATAGGTCAGAGCCGCCCACCCCGACCCCTCCACGCTCACGGCCGCCTGAGTGAACTCCTTCCTGAACCTTTCGAAGCTTCCAAACTCCTTCTCGATCTGATCAGCCAGAGTGTTGTTGGGCTTTCCTTCCCCGCCTTTCCCGGCCGGAGCCAAGTTTCCCCAGAAAAGTGAATGCATCAGGTGCCCGCCAATGTTCCAAGACAACTCCTTCAAGGCAGACTTAACGTCAAGATCCGTTCCTTCTTTTCTTGCCTTGTCAAACCTTTCAAGAATCGCATTCGCGCCGTTCACATACGCCTGATGATGTTTCGAGTGATGAATTCTCAACTGCTCCTCAGACATGTACGGCGCAAGGTCACCATATCCATACGGCAACTTCGGCAGACTGTAGAACCTAGCCAGTTCCGTACCTGCCATAAGAACATCACAGGAAGACCGTTTATCTTCCGCTCTTTAAGTCTTGTTCCCCGCGTCAACACTCCAGAACCATGAACATCTTAAACACGAATCATGCCACGTATCTAGAATGAGTTCACAATCACACCTTGCCGCAGTACTTAGTGACCATTACAAACAGTCAAGCGATCTGTGAACTCGTTGCATATCGTCTCTTCCTTCTTGAATGATATGGAAGGCTGTGTACTCTGCAATGAGCCTGACCGATTCCCACATCCTCTTGCTCACGGTCCTCAACGAGGGCCTTGCTCGCGCTAGGATGCGCTTCGGTTCCTTCTCTGATCTCTTCGATCTTCTGCAGAAGTACCTTACGTCTTTGACTTACGAGCACAAGTGGCAAAGTCTGAGTGAACATTTTTTTTGGCTCGTGCAAGCTTACGCTTCAACTGCGCACATTTCTCCTCATCAACTAGCTTTCCAAATTGACGTTTGTTTGGACTCGAACTGCGATGTTTCTCCCTTATGCTCGGAATGCTCTTGGAGGTCGGAGACTGTGGGTTTTCCCCAGGCCACTTAACGGTGCTTTCTGTCCTGTTAGCTGACATATCTTCGAAGTGTGATACTGACTTTCTCCAACAACACCGATCTTGTGGGCCTTCTTGCTTTACCCTCGCTGTTCGGAGAGTTGGGATTAGAATCTGATCTCGTGGAGATGAACCACTCTGACCACGCCTTTTCCTGCTTCGGCTTGACGCTCGTCCGCGGTCAGAAGGGTTGTGTTCAGTTCCTCAGCGACTTGTAGATAGGTAGCATCATAGAACGTGATGTTTCTCAGCCTCGCGATCTTCATCGTGCGACTCGCTCTCTCCAAGCTAGGAGGAAAGAATTGCATACCAAGTCTCTGGATTGATCTGATGGCGTCGTTCGCATCTTTGTCCGTCAGCTGTGGGTTCTTCCAGATCGAATTTCCCACTTCATAGACCACGTGAATGGGTGCCGCCAATTCCAGTTCTCCTCTAACGTGAGCGTCTTTCACTTCTGCAGCTCTGTCCGAGAGGGTCTCAACATTGAACCATTTCGCCACTACACTAGCGTCTACGACGAAACGCATGTTCGATCTCGGTCCTCTCTCACGGACTTTGCTGCATTGTACGTGCCTCGCCTTGTCTTCGAGCGTATTGCATCAATTGTCCTTGAAGCCTCAACCATGTCTTGCTCGTTGATTCTTCGTTCAATCATCCGGCGCAAGTAGCTCGCCCAATCCTCTTGTATCCTGCTCATCTTCTCCTTGAGATCTCTCGAGACGCGAACGCTTACAACCGACATTCTTCATCGACGACTCTGTGGACGTCGTGTAATATAAGAGTGTCTACACTCACGTAAACATCAGGTAGACACAGCGGCTCACGATGCGCAGCATCTTCCTTTTCCCACCATATCGTGCCCATCCTGCTACATCGACTGCTCTAACGCAGTGAGTTCATGCCCAATCTGGCTCTGAGATACTTTTGATTGTGATCTATGGCATGTGCGGCTATGACAGTTCGAAATCTAACGCGAGACGGAAACAAGTATCTCGGAAGAGAACTGGAGGAGTTTACCACTCATACACATCTGCAAGCGTAGGATTTAACAACTAGGTTGAAGTCTCTCTTGACCCTAAGCCGCCAAATGACGCAGACAGAACCAGTCCATGCTTGGAGACATGCTTGATTTGATGGAGATCTTTGGTTGGGGCCTCTTCGGCGTCTTCGTGACCTCCTTCATTCTATACCTCATACCATTCGTGGGCCCCTCAACCATGATCTGCGCAGGAGCCATGGCGGCCATTCATCCGGACATCTCTCCGGCTCTTATTGGGGTGACTGTCGCAGTCGCAGCGTCTCTCTCAAAAGCAGTTCACTACTATGTGAGTTATTTCGCCGGCGGAGCACTAAGTGAAGAGAGAATCAGCAAACTGCACAGATACTGCGAAAAAATGGGACGATGGAAATCTTTCGTGGCGTTCATCGCTGCCGCTACGCCGGTACCAGACGAACCTGTTCTGGTCTGGCTGGGGCTAGTGCGCTACAGCCCCGTAAGGTTTCTCCTTGCGTTTCTCATCGGAAAATTGGTCGTAACGATTCCTGGAGCCTATGTTGGCAGGTCGGCCGGCCGACTTCTCCAGCACATGTTTGGCAACATTACTGTAACCGTCGCCTCAATAGTCTTCACAGTGATTGTTACAATAGTGCTGCTCAAGGTCGATCTTGGAAGACTGTGGAGGATGCTGACTCGAAAGAAAGACAGAGAGACGAATCCGAGCAAGGAATCTCCGTGAACAGCCTAGATCCATCTTGTCCTTGAGACGGGAAGTGTCGTGGTCATCCTCCGTTGTGAACTCAGCACAGTGATTCTGTGTCTATTGCCGGTTATGCAACTTGTGCGAATTCATCACGCTTGAACGGTATTCCCGGGCGTTCTCGAGTCAAGAACGCGGCTAGTGCAGCAGCCACAGCCGCTTCTTCCTCATCAGTCCTCTTTCTTCCTTCTTTCTTGAGCTTCAGGAATTTCGGTGCAGCCTGAGGAAACAACGCATAGGTCAACACGTCTTCTTCAGAGCTGGCTAGGTCCCCTGCTTCCTTCGCCATTTTCTCCAATTCCGGTTTCAGCAGATCCGCCGGCCTACACGCAATTGGCTTCTCATCTCCCATGATCTGTGACCTAATCTCTTCTCTAATCGGGGCAGGCTGTCTCCCATACAGGCCCTTCACGTAATCTTTCGCTTCCTTTGAAACGACCTTGTATCTCTGCCCCGAAACCACGTTCATTACCGCTTGAGTTCCGACTATCTGACTCATGGGGGTCACCAGAGGAGGATAGCCCAGGTCCTCTCTCACTTTGGGAACCTCTGCCAGAACCTCGTCCAGTCTCTGTAACGCGTTCATCTCCTTCAATTGCGAAATCATGTTCGAGACCATTCCCCCGGGGATCTGGTGCAACAGAACATGAGCGTCTATTCTCTCAGAACGACGGTCTATGAGCCCCACCGGATCGAAGTACTTCTCCCGAAGCTGTGCAAAATAGTCGGCGATCTCGACGAGAAGACCCAGATCAAGGCCGGTATCATGACCCGTGCCTGCAAAAGCACTGACAATGCTCTCCACGGCCGGCTGCGATGCTCCTCCCGCAAGAGGTGAGAAGGCTGTGTCCAGCACATCAGCTCCTGCCTCACACACCCAGCTATACGTTATAGACGCCATCCCACTGCTGGAATGGGAATGGACCTGCACCGGTAGACCGAACTCTTTCTTGAGCGCCTTCACCAAATCATAGCCCGCCTTCGGAGAGAGAATTCCTGACATGTCCTTGATGCAAATGGAATCGCACTCCATGGCCACCAGTTCCTTGGCGAAATCCAAATACTTCTCCAACGTGTGCACAGGGCTTGTGGTGTAGCAGATAGTGCCTTGAGCGTGTGCGCTCATACGCTTAACCGACCTTACTGCAGTTTCCAAGTTCCGCGAATCGTTGAGGGCGTCAAACACTCTGAAAATATCGATCCCTACAATAGCAGCTTTCTCAACAAACTTCTCCACGACATCATCAGGGTAATTTCTGTAGCCGACCAGATTCTGACCTCTGAGAAGCATCTGCAGAGGAGTCCGTTTGAACTGACGCTTCAGCTTCCTTATCCTTTCCCAAGGATCCTCGTTGAGGTAGCGAATCGCAACATCAAAAGTGGCTCCTCCCCAGACCTCGGCCGAGTGAAAGCCGACAAGATCAATCTTCTCCGCTATCGGCAGCATGGACTCTGTCTTCATTCTGGTTGCCATCAAAGACTGATGCGCATCTCTCAGAGTCGTATCAGTTATCTCTACTCTCCTAACCAATGCTACTCCTCCCACAACACAGCCATGATTCTCATCGGGCCGAAAGAAGCATAGGAACGAACGTCAGAATAGCTCCTCCGGCGATCACTGAAACGACCTGTCCTATGCTGTTTGCTGCGATGGCGTGGACTAGTAACCAATTGTCCGGGTCTTCTTCTCTTCCCATTTGATGCGCAGTTCTCGCACCCATGGGAAAAGCCGATGACCCACAGGCCCCGATCAAAGGATTCACCTTTCCTTTTGTCACAACATAGGCGAGCTTCCCGAAGATGATCCCGCTGGCAAGCCCAGACACGAAGGCAGCCAGCCCTAGACCAAACACCAACAAGGTCTGAAGGTTTAGGAACCGCTCTGCCTCCATGGTTCCTCCGACCGCGATTCCAAGCATCAGGGTAGATATGTTAGTGATCTCGTTCTGAGCTGACTTGGACAGTCTCTCCACAATCTTGCTTTCTCTAAGGAAGTTGCCTAGCATGAGCGCCCCTATCAGAGGTATTCCTTGGGGCGCCATCAGGCCGATGGCTACAGCCGCCACGATCGGAAAGACCAGTCGAACATTTCGAGAATATACCTTAGGTGAATACGGCATTCTCGCAAGCCTTTCCTTCTTGCTGGTGAGAATCTTCGAAACCTTGGTCTGCAAGATTGGGACTGTTGCAATGTAGGTGTAAGCGGCGACAGTGATCGGACCCAACAGATTCGGCGCATATTTCGAGGATACGTAGATCGCTGTCGGACCATCCATGGCGCCGATTATTCCAATCGCAGTCGCCTCCAAGGGTTGAAACCCTATCATGAGAGAGAGAAGAATCGGAACAATGATTCCCATGAATGTCGCTGGAATAGAGAAGACGATGATCCACGGGCGTTCCAGATAGGCCCCAAAGTCACACATGGCTCCGATCCCCATGAAAACAAGAATGGGAAAGAGTTCCGTCTGAACCCCGAAATCGTAGATCACTCTCAGAAAGCCTCCAGGATTCATCAAGTCGCTCCCGGGAAGGTTGACAAGAACCGCTGCAAAACCTATTGGGATAAGAAGTAGTGGCTCATAATGCTTCCTCACTGCCAGGTAGATGAGCCCAAGGGCCACAAATATCATGATCAAATTTCCGAGATAGAACGGTAGAACCATATCTAGTTCCTCAGTTCAACGAGAGCTTGTCCCTGTTCCACGGTCTGTCCTTCTCTCACCATCACTCGCCTGACAGACCCTGCCGCCGGCGCCGTAATCTCGTTCTCCATTTTCATTGCCTCCAAGGTGAGCAGAACGCTGCCGACAGAAACCCTGTCTCCAGGTTGGCATTTGATGGAGAGAACCACTCCAGGTAGCGGAGCCTTGACCACTCCTTTGGCCGTGTCTTCTCGAATGGCTGTTGCGGGTGGCTCAACCGCTTGAGGCCGTTTCACAGTCTCAGCCCTGAGCGTCGTTTCTCCCAGTTCCTCAACCGCGATCACGTATGATCTATCGCCGAATGATATCTTGAAGTTCCTCTTGGACTCCAGCAAATGGGGCGGTGCTTCAACAGTCGCTACAGGGTGATCCACCGGGGCAGGCACGTTGGACTTGAACATCCTCTTGACAACTTCACTCAGAATGATAATGCCGACCGAACCAGCCACAATGGCAACTAGGAGAACGGCTGCCAGATCCAATCCAAACCTCAGGTCCAAAGTCAATCACAGTGAAGCGTCGAGCCTACTTCGGCGTGCGCCTGCTCAACGACTCGCTCCCATTAAAAGCTATTCGAGGATCGCCGATATATCCATGAAGGTCTATCTTGAAGAAGCCCAGCTGGTGTAAACCGCCTTTCCAGATACCCTTAGAACGATCTCCTTCAGATGCTTGACCATCAAAGCTTTCTGACGTATCTCTCGAATTCCCAGGAAGTCACTTGGGTCCTGTAGAGATCCCATTCCTTCCTCTTCTCCTTGATGAAAGCTGAGAAAGCCTCTTCCCCAAGCGCGTATCGCATGAATTCGCTTTGCTCCAGCCCATTCAAAGCCTCAGACAGAGACTCCGGGAGGGAAACGATTTTCCTCTCCTTTCTCTCCTCGTAGCTCATTTTGTATACGTTCATCTCTGTAGGCTCGGGCGGCTCGATCTTCTTCCTAATGCCATCTAAACCAGACAGGCACAACGCCGCGAATTGAAGGTAGGGATTCCCTGCAGGATCCGGGCATCTGATCTCACATCTTGCTGCGTTGCTTCTTCCTCCGAAGTTGGGGACTCGGATGAGAGGCGACCTGTTCTTGAAGGCCCAGGCAACGTATACCGGAGCCTCATAGCCAGGAACGAGCCTCTTGTATGAGTTTGGCCAAGAGGCAAGGACGGCGCACATCTCTCTTCCGTGAGCCAGCTGCCCCCCAATGAAATGGAGAGCCGTCTCTGAGAGATAGTTCGAGCTTTCGTCCTGTTTGAAAAAGAGGTTCCTCTCGCCTTTCAATTCCCACATGCTTTCATGGACGTGCATTCCCGAGCCATTCACATTCATGAAGGGTTTGGGCATGTAGGTCGCCATGTACCCATTCTTGGCGGCCACGATCTTGGTCAGCATTTTCATCGTGACTGTTCGATCAGCAGTGACCAAAGCTTCGTCATACTTGAAATCTATCTCGTTCTGTCCAAGAGCGGCTTCGTGATGTGACACTTCAATAGTGATGCCGAAGCTTTCAGCAGTATCCGCCACCTCTCGTCTGAGATCTTCTGTCACCTCACCGGGTTCCGCTTCGAAGTACCCTGCCAGATCTATCGGTGTGGGAGCAACCGTGTCCTTTTCCTTCAAGAGAAAGAATTCGAGTTCAGGAGCACACTTGAACGTCATCCCCGACTTTCCGCATTCCTCAATCGCTCTCTCAAGAACGTATCGCGGATCTGCCTTGAACCTCTCTCCGTCAGGAGTGTAGATATCGCAAATAAGCCGGCAGGAGGATTTCTCCTTGGACCTCCATGGAATTGCCACGAATGTGGAAGGATCTGGGAAAGCCAACATATCCGACTCTTCAATCTCCCTGTACCCAGCAACAGAAGATCCATCAAAGGATCGGCCGTTCTCAAATATCGACTCAAGGTCCCGCGTTGGAACTGCAAGGCTCTTCGGAATACCGTTCACGTCGATGAACTGCAGACGGGCAAATCCTATCTGCAGGTCGTTCACTTGCCTGACCACTTCCGCGACTTTCCTCTTCCACTCGGCGTTCCTGAAATCCTTCATGACAATGCGCCCTACGACGGCAGTCACCTATCCCCCGCCAGCAGTTATTGATCTTGCTGACTGGAAGCTGACAATGGTTCCTGTCACAAATGTGGCAACATAATTGTGTGGATCCGGTCAGTTGAGATGGCGCGAGCCCGGAAAACCACGGCTTGTGAACTGCAACTTCCAACACCCCTGTGCCAATCTCAGATATCTCTGCAGGAAATGCGAAAACGAAAATCTAAAGCGCTCCGAGCGTATAGAATTGGCAGCGGAGCATTACATCATGAAAGGGTGGACCGGTAAAATACTCAGAGTCGATCTGTCCCGTGGGAAATCCGTTTCGCAAGAGTTTAGTGCAGACTTCGCCTTGAAGTTTCTCGGGGGAAGAGGCTTCGCCGCGAAACTCCTGTGGGATGAAACTAAGCCAGGAACCGACCCCTTCTCTCCTGAAAACTTGCTCGTCGTAGCTACTGGACCATTGACCGCCCTTCCTCTACCAAGCAGCGGCAAGATCGTAGTCGCAGCCAAGAGCCCCCTAACCGGAGGATATGGTGATGGAAACCTAGGATCTTGGGCCGCCGTGTATCTAAGAAAGGCAGGCTACGACGCAATGGTTGTCGCTGGTGTCGCTCAATCGCCGAGCTACATCATGATATCCGATGGCGATGTTGAGGTTAAGGACGCGACAGACTACTGGGGGATGGGATCATTCGAGACCGAGAGGAGACTGCGCGAGAAACACGGCAAGTCGATAGGGGTCTTAACCATCGGTCAAGGAGGGGAGAACCTTGTCCGGTACGCAACAATAGTCTCGCAAGAAGGACGGTCTGGTGGCAGACCCGGAATCGGCGCCGTCATGGGGTCGAAGAAACTCAAAGCAATTGCGATTGAGGGAAAGAAGGAGATCCAGCTCGCCGACGAGAAGAAGCTGAAGGAACTTGGACAAGAAGGCTATGGAAGCGTCCTGTCCAAGCCGAACTACAAGTTCTGGAAACGCCAAGGCACCATGGCCACTGTGGAATGGTGCCAGGCCAACTGCGTTCTCCCCACCTACAACTTCAGAGAGAACGTTTTCGATGAAGCCGCAAACATTAGCGGAGA
>Ga0315280_10010300_pt1 | contig 11761 bp, 13 predicted proteins | sample YL17G06_40_MG_FD_203697 | JGI IMG/M metagenome (GOLD analysis project Ga0315280, IMG submission 203697) | Sediment microbial communities from Yellowstone Lake, YNP, Wyoming, USA - YL17G06_40 | ecosystem: Environmental > Aquatic > Freshwater > Lake > Sediment | place: USA: Wyoming | collected... | reverse complement strand
AAAGGACTTCACATACTGACAGTATACGGAGGAGTTTCGATGGGACCGCAAGTAGATGGCCTGAGAAGGGCAGAGATTGTTGTCGGGACGCCTGGTAGAATTTTAGATCACATGAGGCGAGGAACATTAGATGCCAACAATATTAAAATATTTGTTCTAGACGAGGCAGACAAGATGATTGACATGGGCTTTGTTGAAGACATAGAGACAATCGAACGCAACATTCCAAAAGACAGGCAGACGTTGCTGTTCAGTGCGACGATGTCGGATAGTTTGCTGGAGATGAGAGAAAAATTTACGAAGAATGCAAAAAAAATCAAAACACAAACCAAGGTAAGAAAGGATGTTTTAAGACAATATTACTGTGACGTTGATTATAAAATGAAATTTTCGTTGCTTGTCCATTTGATAAATCAAGAGAACCCAAAACTTGCGATAATTTTCTGCAATTCGAGGAGAGACGCGAGTGCTGTTGCTAGAAATCTTCGGTATAGTGGCATAAACGCTACAGAGTTGCATGGCGGCTTGACGCAGCAAAGAAGAGAAAATGTGATGGAGAACTTTCATAAAGGAATGACGAAGATTTTGGTTGCCACGGACGTGGCTGCAAGAGGGTTGGACATAAAAAACGTGACCCATATTTTCAACTACAGCATACCGAAGACCGCAGAGGACCACACAAACAGAATAGGCAGAACTGCCAGAGCAGGAGAATCAGGAAAAGCCATATCGCTTCTGGGCAGGGACGATCATGACTCATTTAGGAGGATAACAAGATTTTTTTCTCACGAAATTGAAAAAATGGAAGTGCAGGATTTTAGAATTCTGCCTTTTAGAAAATACCAACAAAATGAAATCAGAAATTTTGAAGGTGGGAGACACTTCAGAAGAATGTCTCGGTCATACAACAGACGATAATTGTAACTCTGAACCTTAACCTGTTACTAACAGCCTCGGCATTTATAATTAAAAAAATAAAATAAAATCTAAACAAAATCAAGTTCCAAGGAAATTGAGAATGCTAACACATTTCAATATCTTCTATGTTTTTGATAACACTCTCTACAATACACGGGTCTGCCTTCAGTTGGCTTGAATGGAACCTCTGTTTCTGCACCGCAATCTGCACAAGTTGCCTTATGCATTTCACGTGGTCCGCCAAAGCCTCTGCTGAACCCGCGTTCTCTAAATGCCATTTATTCACCTTTTTTGTTTTAACCATATACAAAGACTTACTAGAAGTAGAATCTATTGTATACTGTAAAATCTTTATAAAACGAAGTATAAATACCTGATTTTTTGTTTTCACTTTTTCTCTTTCTTCACAATTATCTTCTTTCTAATATTTTCTATTCTCTCGCTCAGAACTCTTGCCGATTCCTCAATCTCAAGCCCAAGAACCATTGCCAGGAAAATAGCAGATATGACAACCCAAATGCCAATCAATGCAGGAACGATTTGAACAATAAAAACATTGATTTGGCTAAGAAGTCCTGCAAAAATCAAGTATGTTACACCAACAAGAATAAGATAGCCAAAATTTAAGAAAGATCTTCTGAGCTGTCTAAACCTCATTTCTTCTATCTTAGATTTCCTGTGTGTGATGTATGAAGCCACTAGGCCTGCGCATGCATCTGACACTTTCCTAATTTCTAGGAATGAAACAAAAATCAATACCAGTACAGCAGCTAAAATGATGAAACTTTCTAGCTTAACTGTTTGTATTGCTTTTATGAAAACTCCATTGCTTATGGGGATGAAAAAAGTGGTTCCTATCAACCAAATCAAATAAGCTATTCCTAAAAATATTACAAACTTTGGCAAGCTAGCCCTCAGCTTTTTTGCCGAATTCAAGTACATTTCTTCAACTGAATTCTCTGCCATAACAACAATTTTAGTGTATACAGTTAAAAACCTTATTGAAATTAAGCTTAAATAGCTATAGTTTTGAATATTAAATAACAATTAGGAGGTATGGAAATAGGTCTAAACTCTATTTCTTTACTTAACTACTCAGAGTTGGATTGATAAAAAATGAAATTTGATTTTGAGAGTGTATAAAGGAGGATTTAAATGCCAAGATTTGAAAGAAGAGGTGGCTTTAGAGGTGGCGGAAGATTCGGATCTGGATCTAGAGGATTCGACAGAGGATATGATAGAGAATCTAATGTTCCAAAACCTGTTAAAGTCGGAGAAGAATATGATGTAGAGATTAGCGAAGTTGGCTCCAGAGGAGATGGAATCGCAAGAGTCAACAACTTTGTTGTGTTCGTCAACGGAGCTAAACAAGGCGAAAAGACAAAGATAAAAATAAAAGAAGTTAGAGAAAGATTCGCAATCGGAGAAAAAGTAGGAGAAGCTACGACAGAAGTCACTGAAGAGGTAACTGAAGCTGTTGAAGAAACTGAAGAAACAGCTGAGCCTGAAGAAGAGACGACTGCAGAAGTAGTCGAAGAAGAGACAGTTGAAGAAGAGTAAGTTTAGATTTCGAAAAATAAGGAACTAACTTTACCTTCCTTTTTCTTTTTATATTTAACAACAAATGAATTCAGAATAAACAATGATGACTATATATCATTAAAAAATTCTTTAAAATATATATGAAGAAACTCCATGAAAAGAGTCTTGTATACAGAACATCTCACATATCTTTCATGTCAAACTATTTCACCGTAATCCTCGCAATTGTTGTATTCCTACTTTTATTACCAAACATGAAACAATTTACATTTTTTCCCAAAACAGTCAACGAGTATTTGCCAATTCTAACAACATTGACATTTTTTATTTTGATTGCGGCTCTACTCGAGCAACCAAGCATGGAAAGATGGATGAGGCATTACATAATCACGAACAATGAAATCATTAAAGTCGAAGGTATTCTAACAAAGAGAAGAATAACAATTCCTTTTCAAAGTGTTTCTGATGTGCGGGTTGAAAAAGGAGTTATTGGCCGGATTTTCAACTTCGGAACAGTTCACGTAACAGGACTTGGTAAAGATAATTCTATTGTGATGAAAGGTATGCATAATCCTGAAGAAATATACCACATAGCCCAGAACAAAATTAGCTTGATGAGGAAATTTGTCATTAAAAGGAAAAGCTATTGAAAGGATAATGATTAAAGATTTTGTTCCTCAATTTAATGTATGCCCGTTAATGCTGGACCCGAATACTTTGTAGCTGAAAAGAAGTATCTAGAAGCAAGATCAAAAGAGGAAAAAATAAAAGCTTTAGAAGAAATGATAAAAACTTTACCGAAGCACAAAGGTTCTGAACACCTGCTTGCTCAATTGAAACACAGATTAAAGAAATTGAAAGAAGAGAAAACAACAAAAACCACTGCCAAACCAAAGTTTTCAATCAAGAAAGAAGGTGTGGCTCAAGTCTGTATAATTGGTTTGACAAAGTCTGGCAAGAGCAGTCTATTGAAAGCTCTAACTGCAGCAAATGTTGAAGTTGCTGACTACCCTTACACAACAAAACAGCCTGTAGTTGGCATGATGAACTTTAATGATGTGCAAATACAGCTTATAGAAATTCCCTCAACTTTTGATTCGGATTTCATGAGTATTTTGCAAACTTGTGATCTAATTTTAATTCTTATTGATTCGTCTCAAGGAATAGAAAAGCAAACAGAGGAGTTGACCAAAGTCTTAGGGAAGTTTGAAGATAAAAAAATACTTTTTGTTTTCAATAAGTCCGACATTAAGAAAGTTGATTATGGTTTGTCTATTTCAGCAAAAGAAAGAATTGGGTTGGAAAATTTAAAAGAAGATATATGGAACAGATTGGATTTGATTAGAGTTTACACAAAATCTCTTGGAAAACCAAAAGTTGTTCCACCTGTAACTTTGCCAAGAGATGCTACGGTTAAAGATGTAGCCAAATCAATTCACAAAGACTTCTTAAAGAATTTTAATTTTGCCAGAGTTTTCAATTCTTCTCCATTCAGCGGTCAGAAAGTTGGTCTTGATTTTAAACTCAAAGATTTAGATACTGTGGAAATACACATGAAGTGAAAATATGAAAAAAGTTTTTATTGAATCTTATGGTTGTTCGGCAAACCTTTCAGATTCTCAGGTCATATCTGGTTTGCTGAAAGAAAATGGATTTGAAATTGTGAATTCTCCAAAAAAGTCTGATCTCAACATCATAAACACTTGCATTGTCAAAAATCCAACCGAGCAGAGAATGATTCATAGAATAAGGGAATTGACTAAACTAAAAAAACCACTGGTAGTTGCAGGATGCATGCCAAAAACTTCTCAAAAACTTATAGAAAAAATAAATTTTAATGCAAGTATGATAGGGCCAGATTCTATAGAAGGAATTGTTGGTGTTGCAACTGCTACGATTGAAGGAAGAAAAATATTCTTTTTAAAGGACTTAAGAAAACCAAAAATTTGTTTACCAAAAATAAGATTAAATCCCATAATCAACATCGTTCCGATAGCCATAGGTTGCTTAGGCGATTGTTCATACTGCTCTGTGAAATTTGCAAAAGGTCGATTATTCAGCTATCCAAAAGAAAAAATCATAGAAGAAGTTAGAATTGCAGTTAAAAGTGGGTGTAAAGAAATTTGGATAACATCCCAAGACAATTCTTGCTATGGAAAAGATATCAACAGCTCTTTGCCAGAACTACTAAATGAAGTCTGCAAAATTGATGGAGAATTTTTTGTTAGAGTTGGCATGATGAACCCAACTCATGCAAAAGATATCTTAAATCAACTAATAGAGTCTTACAAGAATGAAAAAATTTTCAAGTTCTTGCATCTGCCAATTCAATCAGGAAGCAACAGAGTTCTAGAAAAAATGAAAAGAAAATATATGATAGAAGATTTTATTGAAATTGTAAATAAATTTAGAAAGGAAATTCCCAACCTAACGCTTTCTACGGACGTAATTGTTGGCTTTCCTGCTGAAACCGAAGGAGATTTCAATCAAACAATTTCCTTGATTAAAAAAATCAAACCGAATATCGTTAATATTTCCAAATTTGGAGCTAGACCAAAAACCGAAGCTACCAATTTGAGGCAGTTAGACATGAAAGTTGTGAATGAACGATCTTCTATTCTGCACAACTTAGTAAAGAAAACCAGTCTCGAGAACAATAAAAAATGGATCGGATGGAAGAGAAAAGTTTTGGTCGATGAAAAAACTAAAGATGGATTTATCGCAAGAAATTTTGCATATAAACCAATTATAATCAAAACCAGAAAAAATGTTTTTGGAAAAATTATTGAAACGGAAATAAAGGATGCAACTGCAAACTGCTTGATTGCAAAATGATATTTTTAAATAGAAGTTTTTACAATTATATTTCTATCAAATGAATGGAGATGCCAGACCAAGAAAATGTTTAGACAATTTCTAACTCTTAAATCATTTTCACCCAACAAAGAAGAATTTTTTAAAAACAATCCTACACAACATGCTCAAAACCAAGTAAAAGCCCAGCAAAGATCTTTGTTAATTGGAAATAAAATCCCAAAAAACTTTTTCTTAACTTCAGGAATTGGTGAAAGTGATATAACTATTCATGCAGGCTCTTACCATCTTGCTCTAAAAGATGCAGGAATTGAAAAATGTAACATAGTAACTTATTCATCAATTCTACCATCAATTGCCACTGAAATACAGAGGCCAGCTGAGGACGAAATGGTTCATGGTTCTGTTTTGGAAACTATCATGGCTTGTGCTAGTTCAACTCAAGGCGAAAGAGCTACGGCTGGCTTAATCATAGATTGGCTATATGATAAAAAAACTAATCAAAAACATGGTGGCCTTGTTTGTGAGTACAGCGGAAGTGATGATGAAGAAGAGGCAGTTCAGGCACTTCAAATGAGTTTGAATGAATTATATGCAAACGGCTTTTCTGAAAAGTTCAATCTTTCTGAAACAAGAATAGTTACAAAAAGTTTTGTTCCAATAAAAAAATTCGGTACTGCTTTAGTTGTCCTATGTTTTACTGATTATGCTTATCCGATTCTTGGTATGATGGTCTAACTCTTCATAAACTTCTTAATTTCCTTCAATACTACTTGCGCATCTATTCTTCCTCTGACCTTGCTCATCACCAACCCAACAGCCTTATCATAGTTCAAGTTTGGTTGAGCAACAACTTCTTCAATTATCTTTTTCAGCTCATCCATAGAAATCGCAGTCAAATTCAACTCACTTATCACATTCCCAACAGTTTCACCAGGATACTCAGACAAATATTTCAAAACCATAGGTATCGCTTCTTTCAATATCTTTTTATTTGCAACATATTCAAAAACATCAATATAATGTTTTTCATTCAGCCTATCAACTCTAACTCCTTCTCTCCTCTCAAGATCTTTCACCGTGCTGATGAAAGTGTTCGCAACTATGTTTGCATCAACATCAGTCTTCTCAACAATCCTTTCAAACATTTCATAATACTCTGAATTGATAATCTGCTTTGCCAAATCATCAGACATTTTATACTTGGATTTTAGCTTGGCAAGTTTATCGAACCAAGGCTCAGGCAAATTCTTTTTTAATTCCTCTACATATTCTTTCGCAACAAGGATAGGCACAACGTCTGTTTCAGGATACATTCTTTTTTCGCCAGGCAAAGGCCTGTTGTATCTTGTTGTTCCATCTTCATTCACACCTCTTGTCTCCTTTTCCAATCCAACCAAAATCTGGTTACATCTTTTAATCAACTCTTCTGAAATCTTACCTTTTGTTTTGAGCTCTCCAATCAAAACTATTGCATCGCTTTCACTAGCATTCAAAATTTCCCTCAGCCTCTTGAAATCTTCTGTGAGCTGATACTTGTTCAAATCTTCATCAGAATGAATGATACCTTTCACACCAAACCCTGAGACAAAATCTGCTAATTCTTTCCCTAAAGTTCTTCCAGGACTAATCTCCTTTTTAAGAATTCCATTGAAACCATTTAGCCTGATTGCAAAAATATCTCCATTATTCTCAACAATAGATTTTATAATTTTTGATTTTGTATCTCTTATTCTTAATGTCACATCCTCAGGTTTTACAACTATTTTTTTCACACCTCTTTTTCTCAAACTTTTTCTTATCTCAGACATTGCTACTTGTCTGAAAACTTCATTCTCTACAACTTTCCCTAGCAAACCAAGTTCTTGCACACCTTTGATTTCAACTCTTTCACCAACATTTGTAGAAACATTTATGTCCTGTCTGATGCTTCCCAGACCTCTTTTCACTTTTCCTGTTGACCTGCAAAGCATTCCAATGTTGTAAGCAATATCTTGTATTTCTTCAGGAGAAAAATCAGAAAGAATACCAGTCGCAATCTCTACCAAAGGAACTGCCAATCTATTCAATCTATAAGTAACTCTCCCATTTTCTTCTTCAACTAAAGCAGTTGCATCTTCTTCCAGGCTCACAAGCTTGATCTCAATCTTCTTTCCTTTGTACTTGAGATAGCCGTCAGTTCCAACAATTGCCGTTCTCTGAAAAGCCGTTGTGTTGCTTCCGTCTGTTACAGTCTTCCTCATCACATGAATCTCATCAGATATATTGCAATTCAACAACAAAGCAATCTGCAAAGCAACATGCAAAGCTTCATGATTTATTTCATGTGGCGGCTCTTCATCCAGTTCAACCAAGCAAGTTTCTTTTTTGAAAACCTGATATTGAAAAATTCTATCTCTCAAATATTCGTATTGGGTTGCCGCATCAACTTCACCAAGTTCACCAGCAACTGGGTGCTGTTTTCTTGTAACAATTTCTGTCGGCTCCTTTTCTTTCATTTCAGTAGAACAATTGCAGAAGAGCTTGTGTTGAGTTTCTAACTGCTGATGCAATTCAATTCCAACCTTTAGTCCAACAGATTTGTAATTCATGCTCTCACATCAAAAATGTTTCAAACTCGCTCCTCTCAGAAATTTCTCCAGCAATATTTTTTTTCATCAATTCTCTTATCTTCTCCATTTCATTCGCATGTCCTAACACCCAGCCAAGCTTTATATAAGCCGTCTCAGGTAGCATGTCCTCGCCCCAAATCACTCCAGTAGAATCCAGAATTCTCAGATTTCTGTAAACATGCGAGTGAACTCTTCCGTACAAAGTCTGTGAAACAATCACCACAGACACACCGCTCCTAATAGCATTCTCTATATTTTTTATCCAGCTCATCTTTGGTTCTGACGTTTGTGTTGGAACATGGCCCAAACCGGTTCCTTCAATGACTATTCCTTTAAAATCACTTGAGACCAAATAATCTATGAAATCAGGATCTGCTCCGGGGTAAGCTTTAATCAACGCAACCTTTGGTTCAAACTTTGTATCTACTTCTGTCTTGCCTTGTCCAGTTTTCCTATAGTTTTGATTCAAAATATGCGTCTCACCTTTTGGCCAAACTTTTGCAAAAGGCAAATCATTTATCGGTCTGAAAGCATCTCTTCTGCTCGTGTGCATCTTCCTCACTTTGGTTCCTCTTGTGAAAAAGCAAAAATCATCCGAGCTTTCAGCATGCATGCAGACACCAATCTCAGCTATGTTTGACTTAGCAGCAACCTGAGCAGCACATACTAAATTCATTGTCGTATCTGAGCTACCTCTGTCCGACGAACGCTGGGCTCCGGTAAAAACCACAGGACCGCTTAAATTCTTTAACATAAAACTCAAAGCTGCTGATGAAAAACACATGGTATCAGTTCCATGAGTTATTATAACTCCTTTAGCTCCTTTGTTCAATTCTTTTGCTGTTTCTTCAGCCATCTGTTGCCAGCTCTTATACCATAAATCTTCTGATGCCAAGTTAGAAAGCTCTTTTACAGACTTAAAACTGGCTATGCCAACAAGCTCTGGTACAGCAAAAAATATCTCTTGAGGGGTAAAAGCCATCTTAACCCCGCCTGTAAGGTAGTCTATCCTAGAAGCAATGGTTCCACCTGTAGCTAGAAGAGAAATCTTTGGTAGTTCAGGCCTTTGTTTGAACTGAAGCTTAGGAAATCTCTCTAAGGCTTTCTGACCAGGGAGCTTCTTGACCTGCATGCCTTTCTCAAACTTCACTCCTATGTTATACCCATTATCTAGCTTTAGAACCAAGCAAGAGGGGTCTCCTACAGCTGCTCTTGGCAAGAGAATGCCTTCATAAGAAACATCCTTTTTTAGAACTTCAACTCTGTCTCCAAAGCTGATTTTTTTACTTTTCAATAGTACTTCTATTTCAGAGGAATACAAGGATATTCACACTCTTTATTTTATTTAGAATCACTTGTATTAATTCGTTATTGAAAATTGTGTTAAAATTACATGTTGCATGAAGAAGTTGAATGCTGCGCGGGTTCAAATCCCACCTCCCGCACATGCTTAATATTTCTGTGGGATTTGCTAAATTGAAAATTTCTATTTGACAGAAAATTTAGAAGAAATAAATCTTTAATTGTCTTATAAAATCATATGTCTTTAAGCGAATTAGCCGCAAAAATAGGTGGAGAACCTATTACATTATATGGACTTGATTGCATTGAACTCGATGGATTAAAATATAATAAACAGATAAGCGTTGGCCAGTTCCCGCTTGAAACAGCAGAACCAAAAATTGCTGAAGAAATAAGGAATTTGAGTTCAGGAATGCTCCTTGCAGTAAATGAAGAAAGCAAGACGGTCGTTGTGCAAACAGTAAACCCATTATCCAAAAGTGCAAGAGAATATGCTTCTAATTTTCTGAAGAAAATTGGATTTACCCTCAGAGCAAACCTGCCAAATTACTAGAAGATTAATACCTGTTAGATGAACTTGCCAATTATCTGAATGCATAGTCTGCAAGAATCTGTAATGCGTCTTTCGTTTTCTTAAAAACGAATTCTGCTCTTTCATCTTCTGTGCAATCGAGCGAGAGTAACCAATTTCTTGTTTCTTCATCTTCAGTTTCTGAAAAAGCAATCAAGTTCGCACAAGAACGATGAAAATCTGAAATCTTTTTTGCAACTTCTTTTTTTGCTAAGAAAAAATCAGGAGAATTTTCATCAATAGGCTTTTTCAATTTTCCCTCCAATTCTTCAAATCGGTATTTTTGTACAAAATATGTGAGTAATTTTATGTGCTTTTGCAAATAAACACTTGAATCTGGTAGAAAGCCTTTTTTTTCTTTAAGATGAACTCTTTCATGAGCTACAAGAGCATTTATAAAACCTTCATAAGCTCCTCGAAAAACATCTGGGATAACTACTGCTCCATCACTTCTTCTGGCATATGTAAAAATAGTATGCTTATAAACAATTTTCATATCTGAAGATTAAACTGAAAATATTTAAATGAAAGCAACAAATAATATGATTTACCCATGAAATGTCTTTCGTCGGGTTCAAATCCCACCTCCCGCATGAAAATTTGACATTTATTCGATAGACATAGTATGCTAAAGCTTTAAAATCTGCCAGAGAAAAAAGAATGATAGGAGTGAAGGATATGGAGAACAACAAGTTCTATGTTTTGCCAATGTTGCCTTATGGGTATGGCGATTTAGTTCCACATATGTCTGAAGAGCAACTAAAAATACACCATCAAAAACATCATCAGGCTTATGTCAACGGTGCAAATGCTATACTTGAGAATCTGGAAAAAGCAAGAAAAGAAGGAACCGATTTGGATATGAAGTCTATTCTAAAATATCTTTCATTCAACATAGGCGGTCATTTATTGCATTCATTGTTCTGGAACAACCTAGCTCCGGTTGGCAAAGGCGGTGGAAAACCTCTTGGAGTTTTAGCCGATGTTATAGAAAAGGAATTTGGAAATTTTGAAAGATTCAAAAAAGAATTCACTCAGGTTGCTACTTCTGTTGAAGGCTCTGGTTGGGCAGCATTAGCTTTTGACAAACAAACTAACAGACCAATGATAATGCAGATAGAAAAACACAACACCAATGTTTACCCAACATTCAAAATTCTAATGGTCTTGGATGTTTTTGAACACGCATACTACATTGATTACAAGAACGACAGAGCAAAATTTGTTGAAGTATTCTGGAATATTATCAACTGGGATGAGGTTAACAGAAGACTAGAAGAAGTTTTAGAATGATTACTTATAGACAATCAGAGCCCTGTTGCACCCTTCAGGCCCTCTGTTCCATAATTTTTTAAAATCTTCAAAGTTTATGTTATAATTTTTGCCATATTCTACGATAGGGTCAAAAGTAATGAAATATTTGTCTGTATAGCCAACAACAACTCTCACATGACCATAGCCACCCCATTTATGATTCTTGTCCATCCACTGACTTACGATGACTGGTTTGCCTTCAGAAATTTTCAACTTCAAATCTTCTACACTGCTTTCGTAATCTTCAATATTAAAACCACTTGAGTTCGCCCATTCTTTAAAATTATCTAAAGACCAGCCTATCTCTGGAAATCTTCTGTCAATCTCTTCAGGAGTGGTCATGTTGTCATAGAACCTCATAACCATGCCCAAGTTGGCTGGCATGCAAGTAGTTTCTACCATGGAATAATCGTAGAATGGAACATTTTTTATGTAAAAGTGGTCAGGCAACTTTTTTATTTGTTCAGCTGAAATATTTGAAGCATGCGTCGAGCATTGCTCCTGTTTGTTAATCCAAGCCAGAGAAACAACCATCGTTAAGAAAATTCCTACTATAACTACAATCAAATCTACTTGCCTTTGTTTCATGCGAGCACTTTAATTTAAATTAGATATTAATTATTATTTAGGTGATACTTTGTTTGAAGAGATGATTGCGGTATTTGCTCTCGTTGGGGTCATCGCTCTT
>Ga0315280_10010299_pt1 | contig 11761 bp, 8 predicted proteins | sample YL17G06_40_MG_FD_203697 | JGI IMG/M metagenome (GOLD analysis project Ga0315280, IMG submission 203697) | Sediment microbial communities from Yellowstone Lake, YNP, Wyoming, USA - YL17G06_40 | ecosystem: Environmental > Aquatic > Freshwater > Lake > Sediment | place: USA: Wyoming | collected... | reverse complement strand
ATATTCGTGACGACCTCGGCATCACCGTTCTTCTTGTGGAACACGACATGAATTTGATCATGGACATCTCTGACCGAATCTTGACTTTGAATTATGGGGAGAGGATAGCAGAAGGATTGCCCGAAGAGATTCAGAAGCATCCGGAAGTTCTTAAGGCCTACCTGGGTGAGGAGGAAAAATAGATTCTCCTCTCCCATCAAGAGACTGTGTCGTATTGGTAAATTAGGGGAACATGTCATGCTGAACTTGTTTCAGCATCTAATAGAATCAATAACTTATGAGACCCTGAAATAAATTCAGGGTGACAAATAATTATTACGACACAGTCTCCAAGGGAGAGGGAGTATGAGAGGGAAGAAACATTGCTTAAAGTTAAAAATATAGAGACGCTCTATGGATTGATCATGGCGATCAGAGGAGTTTCATTAGAAGTCCAGGAAGGGCAAATCGCTGCCATCCTGGGAGCCAATGGAGCAGGCAAGACCACCATCCTGAAGACCATCATGGGACTTTTGGAAGATCAACCCGATAAAGGAACGATCGAATTTCTCGAAAAAAGGATTGATGGAAAGGATGCAGAGGAAATCGTTCACCTGGGAATTTCTTATGTGCCGGAAGGAAGGGAAGTCTTTCCTGAATTGAGCGTCGATGAAAACCTGAAGATGGGAGCTTATACCCGGAGAGATAAAAAAGGGGTGAAGGAAGATTATGAACGGGTGATCACCCATTTTCCCATTCTCAATCAGAGAAAGAGTCAGTGGGCCGGCACGTTAAGCGGAGGAGAGCAGCAGATGCTCGCCATTGGCAGGGCATTGATGACCAGACCCAAACTGTTGATGATGGATGAACCTTCGCTGGGACTGTCTCCAATCCTTGTTCAGGAAATCTTCAGAATCGTTAAAACGATCAATGCCGAAGGGACGACCATCCTTCTCGTTGAGCAAAATGCGAAGATGGCCTTGAAGATCTCGAATTACGCATTTGTGATCGAGAATGGAAGGATTGTCGCGGCCAATACCCCTAATATCCTTTTGGAAGATGAAGATGTGAAGGAGTTTTACCTGGGTATTCGATCAGAGGAATCGATGAAAGGATACCAGAGGTGGAAAAAGAAAAAACGCTGGCGGTAACCAGGATCGCAAAGGGCATGGAGCAAAGCGCATAGCGTGTAACTCAGCCCTTCAGGGCTGATCTCAGGGCTAAAGCCCTGAGTTACTTTATGCGCCATGCGCTATGCTGCTTAGTGCTTCGATTCGTAAATACGATCACGTATCCTCATGCTGTGAATTGAAATAATTGCTCACTCAGCACTAAGTCCTGAGTAAATAAATACGTTACCGAATTTATGAATCGATGGACTTAGCTTGGGATTTGGCGCTTATCGTTTTGCTATGCGCTCTGCGCTATGCTGTTCATCCTGGCCGGTACATCTTCTCAATAATATCCTTATAGGTCTCATTGATGAACTTTCGTTTCACCTTCATGGTGGGTGTCACCTCACCATCCTCCTCATAAAGTCTTTTAGGGATAATGGTAAATTTTTTAACCTGCTCCACTTGGGCAAGCGTCTTGTTCACCCGATCCACTTCTTTCTGAATCAATTGCTTAATTTCAGGGGCTTGCGTGAGGCTCCCATAGGTTCCGAATTGAATCTTGTTGTCCTGGGCATATTTGATCACCGTTTCTTCGTCGATGGCGATGAGAGCAGCAATAAACTTTCGACGATCGCCAATCACGATTGCATCATTGATATAAGGGCTGAACTTGAGCTGATTCTCAATATTCTGAGGGGCTATATTTTTCCCACCCGCCGTAATGATCAAATCCTTCTTCCGGTCGGTGATCTTTAAAAACCCTTGTTCATCCAACTCGCCGACATCTCCTGAGTGAAGCCAACCATCTTTGAGCGTCTCTGAGGTAGCCTCAGGGTTTTTAAAATAACCTTTGAACACGCCAGGACCCTTTACTAATATCTCACCATCAGGAGCGATCTTCACCTCACACCCTGGGAGGGGCTGTCCGACCCTACCGATCTTAAGGTGGCCTTTGCGACTGACCGTGGTAACACCTGTGCCCTCTGTCTGGCCATACCCCTCAATGAGTGGAAGGCCAATGGCATTGAAGAATTTCAGCACCTCCGGTGAGATAGGCGCTGCTCCAGAGTATGCAACCCTTACACGATCAAACCCCAAACGTTCCTTCAGCTTACGGAAAACAGCCACATAAGCCGCTGAGTAAGCCATCTTTAAGTATAGAGGGACAGGCTTAAAATTCAGTTTCAACCCGGCATATTTCATCCCAATTCCCATACAGGCCTTGAAAACCATACGCTTAAACCAGGTGGCATCCGACATGCGAATCATAATGCCCGAGGCATATTTTTCCCAGATTCGAGGAACACCACAGGTGACCGTTGGCGAAACCTCTTTCATGTTATCCATGACTGTATCGGGACTCTCGATGAAATTGACGACCGTCCCGTAACGGATATTGATCATCACCGTGTAGAGTTGTTCAAAGATGTGACACAGGGGAAGATAAGAAAGGGTCTCATCTCCATCTTGAATTGGATTAGCATCGACCATCGCCTCACTCATATAGAGGAGGTTCTGATGAGTGAGCATGGCCCCTTTGGGAGGACCTGTCGTGCCAGAGGTGTAGATGAGGACAGCTAAGTCATCGGGCATGACCTCACCCACCCGTTTCTCAAATAGTCCAGGATTTTTTTCATCAAACTCTTTCCCTAATTTTAACAGGTCATCAAAGCTTATCAACAAGGGGTCTTTGTAACGTTTCAAGCCCTCCATCTCAATAACGATGACCTTTTCCATATGGGGAGTGTCTTTTCTGAACTTGAGAGTCTTATCGAATTGTTCTTCATTTTCTGCAATGTAGAATCTCGATCCAGAGTTCTGAACGATATATCCGCACTGTTCTGCCGCATTCGTTGAATAAACCCCTGCCGTAATTCCTCCAGCAGACATGATCCCAAAATCAGAATAGACCCATTCCGTTCGATTCTCACTGATGATGGAAACGCATTCCCCTTTTTTAAAACCGAGGCTGATCAATCCCATGGCGACCTGTCTCACTTTTTCTCCGTACTGACCCCAAGTGACGTCGCGCCAAATCCCGTAGTCTTTGTGTCGCAATGCCACCCGATTCGGATGTTCCTTGACATGTCTCTGGAAATAAGTCAAAAGGGTCTCGTTGCTCATAGTATGTTCTCCTGCTTTACCCCTCGCCCCTCTCCTTCGACAAGCTCAGGATGGTGAGTCTCGTCGAACCATTTGCCAAAGAGGGGAATTCCTCCCTTTAGCAAAGGGAGGTTAGGAGGGATTTTATAAATACGGTTGTTATTATCTCGAGATGGTTAATATCTATTTTCAAACTACCCTGTAAAAAGACTCTTCGAACTCGGGCTTCCCTTCATACCTCTTCATGAAAAATCCCGCTGCCATGTCCATATTTTCAAAGAAAGTTGGACTCACGTCAATGCCTGCCTGGTGAAGGGCTTTCATCGCCTCCTTTAGATCCGGAGGGCATCCCTTTACAGCAATCATTTCGTTGATATTGGCATGATCTTTATTGAGCTGATACATACATTTCCCTATCAGGATCGTCTTCTTCTTCCCGGGACTGGGCTTCATTTTCTTACCGGTAAGGATTTCTATCTCGTTCCACGGTTCCCCCCTCCACGCGCTGGCAATGGCCATGAGCATCACCGTTGTGAAACCAGAGCAATAGGTACAAATCGTATCATCATATTGACGATAGGAAAGGCCTCGGATCCCCATCTTTTCCAAAGGCTTTGGAAGACTTCCATCTTCGTTATAAGGAAAGGCATGCTCATGGCGGGAGGCCACAGCCTCGATCTTTTCTCCCACCACCTCTATATCAGACAAATCAATGGGCCTCTTAAAATCATGAGCCGCATGAACCAGGTAAGGCACCTCTGATGGATCGTATCCCAGGACCTTTGCCCCCACCTTATCAACGGAATAGAGGTCAGAAGAGGCGACCAGGATATTGCTCCTTCTGAGCCTTCCTTCAAAAAACGGTCCCCGCTCAGTCGTGTAAATCCCGTCAAGAAGAGTAAAAGAAGGGGGAATTTTGTTCGCAAGCCTGGCAACCATGTAATTCAGATCCTTTTCCGGATCAGCGCTGTGACATTTCTTCCGTGAAGGAACATCGATAAGGCCTTTAAAATTCTTTATCCCAAGGCTGACGACTGTCTGGGCATGGGTCTTGAGGACAGGAAGATTGACCACGAAGTCGCTCTGGAGGATATCTTCATTGAAGTTGAGCACAACGCCAGCGCCCAGGTCGATTTTTTTAAAAGGTCTTTCAAAAATATTTAAGATCTTTACGCCGTAACGCTTCTTTAAAATATTGTAACCAAGTGTCTCAAAAGCATGAGCCGCGGTCTCCCTATCCTTAGGATCATAGGTGACTGTCCCTTCTACAATGGTGATCTCGTCGATCCCTCGCTCCTTAAGAAGTATTACCATGTCTTCTACAACTCGGGAGGTCGTGACTACTCCCCATTTTGGGAAAGGTGTGGTGCGTGTCCAAAAGACAATGTTGGGTTTAATAAAGACGTTTGCCTTGCTGGGTAGGTGGTCCAGACCATGAGACAAATCAACTGCCCTGCGAACCGATTCCAAAGGCTTCTCGAAGCGTACGATAGCAACGATTCGTTTTTCCATGTTGAACCCTCCCGTTGATATTAAAAATTAATAGCTCATAGAGCGAAGTGTGTCAAATAAAAATTCTGAGAACTACTACATGCTCTATGCTAAGATAAACAAGATTTGATGGCCCCGGGGGTTCGCATCATATTATGGCCCCGGGGGATTTAAAAAAGAAAATTTTCTTAAAGGAGGTGAATATTCTTATTTAGCCACTACGTTTTCTGGAAGTCTACGGGTCAGGATATCCACCGCCTCCTCCACCATCTCCTCGAGCACCTGCCTAGCGGGTTTGATTTCTTTGATGAGCCCCGAGACCTGCCCTGCAAGGCCACCCACATAATCATCTTTTTTCCCCTCGATGAAACTGGCCAGGAGGGCCGAAGAGATCAAAACCTGGGTAGGGAAGGGAAGAGGCTCCAATCCCGAACCATCCCAGAGGTCGTGGAACTTGTTGTAGCTCGCCCGCAGGGTCTTGCCCGTATAGGCCTTGCTCACCCGGGTGTCTTCATCCGTAGAGTCGATGATATGCTTTTTGTTGACCGGCAGAGCTCCTGCTTCGGTCGTAGCCAGAAAGCGGGTCCCGACCCACACCCCTATGCAGCCCATGGCCAGAGCCGCAGCCAGCCCTCGACCATCTCCGATGCCGCCCGCTGCCAGAACCGGTACTGGTGCGGCCGCATCGATCGCCTGGGGCAAGAGGGCCATGGTTCCAATCCGGCCTGTGTGCCCTCCCGCTTCGTGCCCCTGGGCCACTAAAAGATCGATTCCGGATTGGGCCATCCTGCGGGCATTTTTAGCGTTGCCCGTGATCCCAAGAACTTTCATTCCCACCGCGTGAGCTTCCTCCACCATGAATCCAGGATTACCCAGCCCAGCGCAAAAGAGCGGAACTCTTTCCTCGATGCATACCTGAATCGCTTCCTGAGGGCGCATGGTAGTCGTATTCATCCTGACCATGATCTCCACCTCCGGAAGTTGAAGCTCATCCTTCACTTTCTTAACCCAGTCCTGATGCGGTTTGGGCAAGGATTTCAAAATCGCGCTCAGGGGCAGCTCTTTTAGCCCTTTCTGGCCTAATCCTCCCCCCATGTCGAGCTTTTGGGGTAAGAGGAGGTCCACTCCATAAGGCTTCTTTGTTTTTGTTTTAATCTCCTGAATGGCCTCCCGTAGTTTTTCGATAGTGAAACCGCTCCCGCCCAGGACTCCCATACCTCCGGCTTCAGAGACAGCCACCACCAGCTCTACAGGAGCCCCGGTCGTTTCGCCAATCAGAGTCGGTCCCATTCCAGCGCAAATGATGGGGTACTCGATTCCAAGCATATCGCAAAGCTTTGTGCGCAAAATTCGCCTGGACATAAAATTCCTCCTCTACGTTTCAAATTTTGTATGTAAAATCACTATGCTGTCGGTTGATTTCCAAGCGGTGATCTCCATTTTGGGGAATCGATCAGAAATGGCAAAGTTTTTTTTAACCAAACTACATTGTTGCACCTTTATAATGAATAAAAAGACGTTGGTCAAGATGGAAGCATGGAAGATTTCCCCAAAAGTTAGCAATGGCCAGAAGGCCTATTCCCAGGACAATATTACCCTTGGCAAATTAATCGTAGAGATGGGTAATATCGGCTTAGGTGTTAGAGACGGGTTTGAACGAGATCATTCGCGGTGCCTATAGGTTGCTATGAGATTCCTCAGATCCAAATTTCTCACTTGACAAGCCTGTAATCGATGCAGTAGATTAATGGTCGTTCATTAATCAAGTAAAGAACCCCGCCCACAGGGCGGGGCTTTAAAATCTAAATGATTCAAAACCCAAACCGAGATCCCGAAATCGTAGATCCTGAAACAAGTTCAGGACCTGGTTCGGGATGACAAAAACCGAAAACCAAACCCTCTTGTCATGCTGAACTCGTTTCAGCATCTGATTTAGTTTTTTTCTGCCTTTGGCAGACACACCTCTTAGGACGGTTTTTTTCAAATGAATAGAAATGGCGTTAAACCGGGTTTTCAAAAGGCGAAGATGCTGGAAACAGCGCGAAGACTTTTCTGGGAAAAAGGCTACAACGCCACAAGTATGCGCGAAATAGCCATTGCCTATGGTTGTAGACCAGCCAATATCTATAATTTTTTTTCTGATAAAGAAGAAATCCTTTTCGAGGTCCTTCGTGAGGAAATGGAGCAGATCATTCATCCCATTAAACACTTAGAGGAGGATGACCATACCAGCCCTATTGAGCAGTTGAGGTTCATCATTGAAAGTCATTTGAAAGTCACGTTGAGCTACCGGAGATCTTCCAAGTTGCTTTTTGATGTTGCATTGGACGGCCTCTCACCCGACAAACGAAAAATCATCATAGATTTTCGTGACACCTATGACCGAATTATTCGAAAAGTCATTCACCGGGGCATTGATACCGGGTATTTCCCCAAAGTGGATGTGAGGTTAGCTGGCTTTATGATTGCCTCTATGATTACCCGGACCAGAATCTGGTTCCACCCTAAAAAGGGAGTATCGGTTAGCGAGCTTGCAGATTTCATATCTAAATTCGCCTTTAATGGTCTTAGGGGCTCAGGGAGCAGAGGGAGGGAATCTTCATCCAGGAGATTATCCTAATAGGGGACAGAGGCAGTTCTCAACAATTCCATTAATCGAACAGGCTATGAGAGGTTTTTGAGTAGAACCAATTTCAAAAAAGAGTGGAGGAAAGAAAAAGATGAGAACGAAACAGCAATATATCGAAGGGTTGAGGAAGATGCGTCGTAACATTTATGTGGACGGCGAAAAGATCGCTCGCGATGATGAGGTGCAGGTGCCGACGATTAACACCATCGGTTTGACTTTCGATTGCGCTGCTGACCCAAAATATGAAACCCTGTGTACGGCCACCTCCCACCTCAGCGGCCAGAAGATCAACCGATTCTGTCATATCCATCAGAGTAAGGAGGATTTACACAAGAAGCAGGATATGACCCGAGCCCTTTGTCAGGTGGCCGGAGGTTGTATTCAGCGGTGTATGGGAATCGATGCGACCAACGCCATCTATAACGTTTCTTATGAGGCCGACAAGCAGAACAACGGGGCCACTCAATACCATAAGAACTTTGTGAAATGGCTGGAGAGATTTCAAAAAGAGGACCTGGTAGGCTGTTGTGCCCAGACGGACGTTAAGGGGGACAGGATGAAGCGGCCCAGCGAGCAGAAAGACCCGGATATGTATGTTCATGTGGTAGAGAAGAAGAGCGATGGCATCGTGGTCCGGGGCTCCAAGGTGCATATCTCGGAAGCTTCTGTGGCAGACGAGATCCTCGTCGTTCCCACTCGCGCTCTTCTGCCACAAGAGAAGGACTGGGCTGTGGCTTTTGCTGTTCCCGCAGACTGGGAAGGAATGAAACAAGTGGTGTCCGTGCATAACCTGCGAGATCGGCAATACTTCAAGAGGGGATTTACTCCTGGTTACACCGACTCTTATACGATCTTCGACAACTGCTTCGTTCCATGGGAGCGAGTCTTCCTTTGTGGGGAAACGCTTCATGGCGGGGCATGCGCTCTTCTGTTCGCCCTTTTCCATCGCCATAGCTACTCCGGTTGTAAACCGGCTTTGGGAGATTTAATGCTTGGGACAGTGGCACTGGCGGCAGAATATAATGGCATTGCGAAGGCCCCGCACGTGCGCGATAAACTGGCGGAGATCATCCGGGTGTCCGAGCTCGGTTATGCAGCCGGGTTTACGGCTTCCGAATTGGGGAAACCCGAGCTGTACGTCCCTGGGGTAGGGTTTTTGCCTTATGGGCCGGGAAGTTACATCCCGCATTCCATTTATGCCAACGTGGGCCGTAATCTTACCGGTGAGGCGGTCTTCCGGGAAGCCGAGATTCTGTGCGACATCGCAGGCGGTATCCCGGCCACCTTTCCTTATGAGGGAGATTTTATGAACCCCGAGACTAAGGATCTTCTCTACAAGTACATCACCCGGAACCCGGATATTCACCCAGAAGATGCCGCCCAGCTATGGCGCTACATTGGCGACATACTCTGCTCTGCCACCGGAGGAATTCATTTGATTGGATCCTATCACGGGGGTGGCTCTCCCATCATGGAGGCGATTGCCATCACCACCCAGTACGACATCGAATCCCGCAAGAAAATGGTTAAAAAGCTTGCGGGTATTCAGGAACGGCCAAAGAATTTGGAAGCCCCTGCAACAAAGAAGTAGGCCTGGAGGAGATTCTCCCTCCGGGGATTTTTTGAAGCTGGGGGATTTATTAAGCGGAGCATAATATTGTTTACATCGAAATATATCGTTTTTGTAGGGCAGGCCTTTAGGCCTGCTTACTGCAAGGTCGCTTCGACTCGAAACCGAGCTGAAGCCTTGCCCTACGAAATGTAAACTATTTTGTGCTCTTGGTAATAAAAGTAGTTTTCCACACAATATACGAAGGAGGAAAGGATGAGGGACGTTGTGATTGCTGGATATTTAAGAACTGCCCAATCCAGGTCCAGACCCAATGACCCGCCTCGGGATTGGTTCTACAAACTAAGAGCTGATGAACTTCTCGCCAAACTCCTTCCCAAGGTGATTAAAAGAACAGGCGTTAAGGCTGAGGAGATCGATGATTTCATCGTGGGATCGTCCATCGGAGTGAGTGAGCAGTGGGCTTATGGCGGCCGTACCCCCATTTGGCTGGCAAATTTGCCGGAGACGATTGCCGCCAAGTTCGTCGACCAACAGTGTGGCTCATCCATGGCTGCCATTCATATCGGCTTCATGGAAATTGCCATGGGTTTTGCAGACATCGTGATGGTCGGTGGAATGGAGCATATGACCCGGGTCCCTATGGACGGAACCCTTCAGAAAAGGGGAGCTATCTCTCTGAACATGCGTCTCTTTACAGAGCCGGCCTATAAGCACTGGGACATGATGACAGCCGTGAATATGGGGCTCACTGCGGAGAAGCTTTTTACGCAGAGGGAATTTACCAAGGAAGATATGAATCGCTGGGGAACACGCGCCCACCAACTGGCTTCCAAAGCTTATAAAGAGGGGTTTTTCAAAGACGAGATCCTCCCCATTGAAGCCGAGCAGGCAGATGGAAAGATTTTGGTCGTGGATCGAGACCAGGCAGTTCGGGATGACGCTACGCTGGAGGGTATGAAGGACCTCAAACCAGCCTTTAAACCCGATGGGGTCATCACGTCCGGGAATTCCTCCCCCCTGAACGCCGCAGCGTCCTCGATGATCCTGATGTCCAAGGAGACTGCCAAGAAAAAGGGAATCCAACCCATGGCGACCGTCCGCTCCATCGGATTCGCCGGAGTGGACCCCACTATCATGGGGGTGGGTCCTGTCCCTGCCAGCCGCATGGCCCTGGAGAAGGCGGGTTTGCAAGTTAAGGATATCGATTATTGGGAAATTAATGAGGCCTTCGCCATTGTTGCCTTGAACTGCATCAAAGAACTTGGAATCGACCCAGATCGAGTTAATGTGATGGGAGGGGGCACGGCCATCGGACATGCTTTGGGAGCTACAGGAATCCGTCTGGTGGGTACTCTATCTCGGATTTTGAAAATCAAGGAAGGACGCTATGGTCTAGCCAACGCCTGCGTCGGCGGCGGACAGGGGGTGGCTACCGTCATCGAGAGAGAAGAGTAGACAATAGGAGAATTTGATAAATCATTGTCTATTGGGGGCATATTATTTCAATTGATTTTTTTTCCAGATAAAAGTATAAGGGGTGCAACAGGGTGGGTAATCTTGACTAAGCAAATCTACGGAATACTTTTACATTTCTCTGTCTTAGTTCACTAAATCTTAGTGACTGGAGTGGAAACCCATGAAATCAGATTACAGGAAGATAAAAGTTGAAATCAAACAGGGAGTCACTATTCTAAGGTTAAACAATCCGCCTGTTAACCAGCTTTCCAAGCCATTTGTTGAAGAAATGAGAGACGCCCTGATCTCAGCTTATGGAGACAACGAGGTCAAGGCTGTGATCCTCACCGGGACCGATAAGAACTTCATTGCAGGCGCAGACATCACGGAGATTCAACAGGTAAAAGACAGAGATTTTATTTTGCCCATGGTGATGGAGAACAACCGATTCTTGAACTCCATAGAACAAGGACCCAAGCCTGTGATTGCTGCCCTCAATGGAAATTGCCTTGGAGGAGGATTGGAGATCGCCATGGCCTCCCACTATCGAATTGCAGCAAAAGGAATACAAGTGGGGCAGCCAGAGGTCCAGATCGGTTTAATCCCAGGAGCAGGTGGAACACAAAGGCTTCCCCGACTTGTGGGCCTTCCTGATGCTCTGAAGATGATCGGAACAGGCCAAGCCATTTCGTCAGAGGAGGGGTTGGAGAAAGGTTGCATTGATGAGGTAGCCCCTCCAGAGTCCCTTCTGGAGAAAGCCCTGGAGGCCGCACAGCGCTTCATATCCGGTGAATTAAATCATCGAGATCGAATGACGCGCCTGCGGAAGGATCGACTTCCAAACTTTGTCATGAAAAAGATGATCATCTCTTACGCCAAGGATGAGGCAGCGAAGAAGGGCAAAGGATATATTGCACCTTTCAAGGCCATTGAGGCCATGGAGCGAGGGCTCTCTGATGATTTCGAGGCCGACCTGAAGATCGAGGCCGAACTCTTCAGCGATTGCGCTGTATCGGAGGTGGCCAAGAACCTGATTGGAATCTTCCTTAACACAAGAGCAGCGGGAAAGCTCCCCAGAATCAAAGGAGTGGAGCCACAAAAGATTAAGGCTGTGGCCATGCTTGGAGGGGGAGCAATGGGATCTGGCATCACAAACCTCCTACTCAGCAATGGGTTCGAGACCATCCTCTGGGATATCAATGATGAAGTCATTCAGAAGGGCCTTTCAGCCATCCGAAAAACTTTTGCTTACCCAATAAAGATAGGGAAGATGACTCAGGAAGAGCTCGATCGCAAGATCCAGGATCACCTGACTACCACTGCCTCTCTTGATGACCTGAAGCGAGCAGACTTCATCATCGAGGCCGTACTGGAGGATATGAACATCAAACAAGGGATATGGAAGCACCTTCAAGA
>Ga0315280_10010298_pt1 | contig 11761 bp, 10 predicted proteins | sample YL17G06_40_MG_FD_203697 | JGI IMG/M metagenome (GOLD analysis project Ga0315280, IMG submission 203697) | Sediment microbial communities from Yellowstone Lake, YNP, Wyoming, USA - YL17G06_40 | ecosystem: Environmental > Aquatic > Freshwater > Lake > Sediment | place: USA: Wyoming | collected... | reverse complement strand
CTCCGAAACTGGATCTCCCCTTCATCCTCTCGAAGCTTGTATCGCATATGGACTCCTTGATGAAGAACAAACCGAAAGATCGAATGGTTATCCAGGTAGTAGGCCAAAGGGATTCCGCAAGTGGTGATCGTCTGCCTCACGGTCTGAAGATACTCAAAGGACGTCTCCACCTCAACCAGCCTCGCTCCGACGACTCTCCTCGAATAGTCATCCTTGGTGAGAATCACATAGTGCTTCTTTGCTGTCGAAGGAAGCCAGAGATGATAAGAGGAGTCATATTGAAACAGAGCCCCAGGTCCTGAGGTCTCGAACCTCGTATAGACCTTTCCCTTCTCCTCCGGTAGGGCATGATAATAACCCTTTTTTAAGGAATAAAGACGGAAGCTATTGCGACTGAAAGGTCGATGAAATCGTTTCTGGGCCTCTTCGGCCAAAAAAGCAAAGTTGAACCTCCCCCGAAACGTCTCCGCTTCCTGGCGAATGTATCGGAGTTCTCGGTCCAGCCATTCCCCTACCTCTGGAGAGATCACATGAAAGGCATTCTCTCCCCTCTGCCACAAACCAAAAGGTCTCTTCTTGCTCCTCAATAACCATTTCTTTCGCAGCTGATGAAGGCGGCTCCTTCCGATCCCCAATAGCCCCATCGCCTCCTTCTCTGAAATCCGATGGCCGTTGAAAGAATCCAAGACCTCTTTCACAAATTCCACTGGCAATCTCTTATGAATCCGCTTCCTCATCCTGAGAGGATCCTGGATCAGAGGAGCTTCCAAAGACAATATGAACTTTTATCTCACCCGAACTCCTCCCCTTCACAGCCCTTTTCCTCCTCTGCCGCCACTGTCTCTGATAATCGGGATGTCGTTGCCTCCACGGTTTCACATACTGCTCATAATGGTTCTCCCAGCATTCAGGGTTATTCTCCCTGTATAGCCTGTTGTTCTCCTTCTTCCTCAGCTTCTGGCATGCCGGAGAACAGGCCTTCTGACGAACACCCACCCTTGGATCAGCAATAAACTCCTTACCACAATAAGGACACCTTTTCTCTGTCACCTTAAGCCACCGCCCCTTTAAGATTTAAGCCCCTAAGACAGACCAGGGATGGTTAAACTTAAATCAAAAATAGATCTTTTCCAGATCTTGAAGCCCATAGATTTCCCCTCGGTTCTTTCCGAGATGAGTTGAAAGAGGGTCTCTCTGCTTCTCCCTTTGAGCAATCCGTAGCTCCGCTCATCGATGTAAAAAATCGGATTTTTAACCAGAGGCTTACAGAGTTTTTGTCTTGAAGAGTTTCAGGATGAAATCAAAGAAAAGGAGAGATTGTTGAGTAGAAAGCCATCGTCGAGAAAACCACAAAGAAAAGAGAATTAATTCGATGTCGTTTCAAAAGGTTAAAAAGTTTTCCACAATCTGGCAAAGTTATGAGTCTCCCCCCCAGGCCCCCCCTCATCACTATGACGAATATTTAATCTCTATGTCCATAAATGATTCTTACAAGAAGTGCACAAATGATTCTTCCGTAACAATTTTGAAAATTTTTGTTGACTTTTTTTGGGAGGGGGTAATATTATACTAAATTAAAAATAGGGTACCTGAATAGTTACAAAAACTCCCATTTTGAAAGGACCAAGCAGGATCAAGGAGCCATATGAAACGTAGACCATTATCAAGCGGAAGTTTCTTCGAATCCACGCCATCTCTCCTTGACAATCTCACAGTTCTGCGGTATTTAACTCGTAAGTTCTGGAACGCGTAAGTTCTGGAACGTGGTTTGGTTTGAAGACCAACACCTTTTCCGTAAACCTTTTTCAACGACATGAAAGGAGGGGGTAACAATGAAACATTGGGTAATGTGTACACTCGGCCTATTTCTCACCCTAATCTTCGTGGCTACGGGATTTTGTGCTGCCGCCAAAGACACCCTGGTGATCGGTGTCGCTTCGGACATCTCTCTCTTGGACCCGGCAGTCTCGAGTGACAACTTCGACTGGCGGCAGATCTATCCGTCCTACGATCGCCTCGTTAAGTACAAGGTCGTTAAGGGAGAAGGCTCGACAGAGATCGAACCGATGGCCGCTGAATCCTGGAAGGTATCCCCTGATGGTATGGTTTGGACCATCAAGATTCGAAAAGGAATCAAATTCGATGATGGGACGCCCCTCGATGCCAAGGCTGTCAAATTCTCTTTTGAGAGGGTGATCAAGATTGGAAAAGGACCGGCTGATAACCTCGGTGCCGTTAAAACCGTGGAGGTTTTTGATGATTACACGGTGAAGATCACTTTAAAAAGTCCCTTCGGTCCTTTCCTTCAAACACTGGCCACCGATGCAAGTAGCATCATTAATCCAAATGTGATGAAACATGAAAAGGATGGAGACCTTGCCCAGGCTTTTTTGGCCCAGAACATGGACGGAAGCGGACCTTTCAAGATGACAGAGTGGAGTCGGGGAGAAAGGTTCGTCATGGAGGCCAAGCCGAATTACTGGGGACCAAAACCTAAGCTGAAGAAGGTGATCATTCGCTTCATGCGAGAGTCGTCGGATCAGAGAATGGCCCTCGAAAACGGGGACATCGATATTGCAGAGAGCATTCTCATTGACCAGATCGCTGCCCTTGAGAAGAACCCTAACATCGTCGTCAGGAAGTACCCTTCCCAGCTCGTGGAATACGTATACCTTAACACTCAGAAACCCAACCTGAACAACAAACTCATCCGTCAAGCATTGAACTACGCGGTGGACTACAAAGGGATCATCGATCATGTCCTCCAGGGAAGAGGCGTTAAGATGAGAGGGCCGATTGCAAAAGGGATGTGGGGGTATGATCCCAATGCTTTTCAATATCAGAGGGATGTGAACAAAGCCAAGAGCCTCTTGAAGCAGGCAGGAGTTTCCCAAGGGCTTGAACTGAAGCTCATCTTCTCAGAACGTCGGTCCACTTGGGAGCAAATCGCTACGATCCTTCAGAGTAACTTTGCCGACATCGGGGTGAATTTGAAACTTGAGCTCATGGCCAATCCCACGCTTCGAGACAAGATCGACCGAGGCGATTTCGAGCTCTGCCTGGGGATCTGGAGCCCTGATTATGCAGATCCCTCCATGTTCATGAACTTCTGGTTCGATTCGAAGAACTTTGGCCTCCCTGGAAACAGGGCGTTCTATAAGAATGAGAAGGTGGATGGGCTGATTCGTAAGGCCCTGGAGCTAAGCGACCAGAAGGAGCGAATCAAGCTTTACAGTGATGCGACGAAGATCATTATGGACGATGCTCCATACATCTTCCTCCACCAGACCCAAACGATCATCCCGATGCGGAAATGGGTAAAAGGGTACGTCTTCAACCCCATGCTCGAATCGATGTACAACCTTGACTCGATTTCCAAGGAATAACCCCATTGAACCATCCTCTGAGCAGTGTTCAACGCTTGGGCTGGAGGGAGCTTTGCTTTCCCCTTCAGCCCAATTATTTCAGAACATTCTTTCGTTTAAGAACCTCATGCGTCTACTCAGCTATGTCTTAAAAAGGCTTTTCTACATCATTCCTGTCCTGATCGGGGTCACCCTTCTTGTCTTCATCATTTCCCATGCAATCCCAGGCGATCCTGCGAGAATGATGGCTGGCCAAAAAGCCACCCGGGAGGCAGTCGAAAATATCAGACGCTCCCTTGGACTCGACCGCCCCCTTCCGGAGCAGTACCTGCGCTACCTGGCAGGCTTGGCCAAAGGCGATCTGGGAATATCGATCAGAAATCAACGTCCCGTGCTGGATGACTTGAGGAACTTCTTCCCGGCCACCTTAGAACTCACCCTGATGAGTATGATCTTCTGCATCAGTGTGGGCCTTTCTCTCGGGGTCATCTCCGCGATCCGAAGGAATCACCCGATCGACCATACGGCACGAGTCTTTTCCGTCATCGGAGTTTCGATGCCCGTCTTCTGGCTCGGTCTGATGCTCCTCCTTCTTTTCTACAGACACTTGGGCTGGCTCCCTGGCTCGGGTCGCCTCGATGTGTCCGTGACTCCTCCTGCCCATGTGACCGGGATGTATCTGGTCGATGCCTTGCTCGAGGGAAGCTGGGTGAAGCTTTGGAACGCCCTTTCCCACATTCTTCTTCCAGCCTTCTGTCTTTCTTATGTTTACCTGGCCATCATCACCCGGATTACGCGTTCCTCAATGATCTCGGCCATGGGGCAGGAGTTCATTACAACAGCTCGCGCGAACGGGATTTCTGAGGTTGTGGTCGTTCTTAAGCACGGCTTGAAGAACGCTTTGATCCCGACCGTAACGATCACCGGTCTCTCTATCGGGGAATTACTTGGAGGAGCGATCCTCACAGAGACCATCTTTGACTGGCCGGGGATGGGTAAGTATGTGGTTGATTCGGTCGGCTTCCTCGACTTCCCCGCCATCATGGGCTTTACACTCGTGGTCTCTCTCGTTTATGTGATCGTCAACCTCCTGGTGGATATCTTGTATGCCTTCTTGGATCCCCAGATCAGGTATTAACCATGTGGAACGAGTTTAGAAAAGAGCATGCATGGCAGATCAAGGAATTTTTCTTTACGATCAGACTGCTCAGGCGAAATCCGTCTGCGGTCGCTGGCTTCATCATCATTGCCATCATGATCTTGATGGCCCTCACGGCCTCCCTCCTTTCTCCTTACAATCCTATCCAGATCAGTCTAAGAGAAAGGCTCAGCCCGCCCTCCATGGGCCATCCTTTCGGAACCGATGAGCTTGGCAGAGATATTCTGAGTCGGGTCATGTACGGAGCCAGGATCTCCCTGCGAATAGGTGTCCTGGTCATTCTGATCGCGGGCGGCCTCGGTGCCATCATCGGAGCCATCTCGGGTTATCTAGGAAAGAGGATCGACAACCTCATCATGCGCGTGATGGATGTGATCCTATCGTTTCCCCCTTTAGTCTTGGCCTTAGCGCTGGCAGCAGCCCTGGGACCCAGTCTGAACAACGCGATCCTGGCCGTTGCCTTTGTGATGATCCCAAAATTCGCCAGGATGGTGAGAGGGGAGGCCCTGTCTGTGAAGGAGAAGCAGTTCATCACGGCAGCCCGAGCCTCTGGTGCGAAGAGCCTGTGGATCATTTTGCACCACATCCTTCCCAACTGTTTCTCCTCCGTCATCATCCTGGCCACGCTCATCCTGGGAGAAACGATTCTAATCGCTGCCTCTCTCAGCTTCATCGGGCTTGGAGCGCAGCCACCCACGCCCGAATGGGGAGCCATGATCAGTGTGGGCCGGAAATTTCTGATGGATCAGTGGTGGTACGCCACTTTTCCTGGTCTATTTATCCTGATGACCGTCATCGGATTCAACATCTTTGGAGACGCCCTCCGGGACATCCTTGACCCGAGGATTCGAAGGTAGCCCATGGCCGATCCTCTTCTCAGCATCAAGAACCTCTCGGTCCAGTTCTTCACCTATCAGGGAGTGGTGAGAGCTCTTGAGGAAGTTGATCTCACAATCCAGAAAGGCGAAGTCCTCGGGCTAGTAGGTGAGACAGGGTGCGGCAAATCGGTCATGGCCCGCTCGGTCCTGCGTCTCATCCCTGATCCGCCCGGAAAGATCACTCAAGGGGAAATCCTCTTCAAAGGGGAAGACATTCTGAAAGTGAACCGGAAGAGGTTGCGGGAGATCCGGGGCAATGAGATCTCCATGATCTTTCAAGAGCCCATGAGTTCTCTGAATCCCGTTTTTACCGTCGGGGATCAGATGGAAGAGGTCATCACCCTTCACCAGGAGGTGGATCGAGGCCGGGCAAAGGAGATCTGTATTGAGATGCTTCAACAGGTGAAAATGCCGGATCCCGAAAGAGTTCTTTCCAAGTACCCTCACGAGCTCTCCGGAGGAATGAGACAGCGTGTGATGATCGCCATGGAACTTTCCTGCCGGCCCGACCTGTTGATCGCCGATGAGCCTACAACAGCCCTTGACGTGACGGTTCAGGGCCAAGTGTTAACCATCCTCGATGATCTCGTCCGGAGGATCGGCGTCTCTGTCCTCTTTATTTCTCATGACCTTGGCGTCATCGCCCAGTTGTGTGATCGGGTCAGCGTCATGTATGCCGGCCAGATGGTTGAGACAGCTCTCGTCGGAGAACTTTTCGCGGATCCAAGGCATCCTTACACGCATGGACTTCTGCAAGCCATCCCGTCCATTGACGAGGAGAGGGATCCTTTGATGGTAATCCCAGGCATTGTTCCGAGATTGATCGAACCGCCCGAGGGGTGCCGTTTCTATCCGCGATGCACAAAGCGTTTCAATCCATGTGACAAGATTGTTCCGAAGCTCGTTCAAGTGAATCCTGGCCATCATGTGGCCTGTCATCTTTACCCGCGGGAAAGTGAGAAAAGTTGATGAACCCTGTCATTGAAGCCATCGATTTGGTCAAGTACTTCCCCATCTACGGCGGTCTTTTCGGCCGCAAAGTGGAATACCTGAAAGCGGTGGATTCCATCAACCTGACGATCTACCAAGGAGAGACGTTAGGTTTGGTGGGAGAATCTGGATGCGGAAAGACGACTGTAGGATATCTCATTTTGAACCTCCTACGGCCCGATCGGGGGAAAGTCCTCCACAACGGTGTCGACATTACCACCCTTCAGGGAAACGAGCTCCAGCGGGTCCGCCGAAATTTACAGATCGTCTTTCAGGACCCCCAGTCGTCCCTCGATCCGAGAATGCTCATCAAAAAGACGGTCGGATATCCCCTGGAAGTGAACAGGCTGGCCAGGGGAAATGAGGTGGTTACCCGGGTCAAGAATATCCTTGGCGAAGTGGGCCTCGACGAGGATCACATGTATCGGTATCCCCATGAATTCAGCGGAGGGCAGAGACAGCGCATCGGGATCGCACGGGCTCTCATCACGGGGCCCGAGTTTATCGTTTTTGATGAACCTACTTCCGCCCTGGATGTTTCCGTCCAGGCTCAGATCCTCAACCTCATTAAAGAACTTCAAAGACGTCATGGGTATTCCTACCTTTTTATCTCCCACAATCTCAGTGTCATCAAACACGTGAGCCATCGGATCGCTGTCATGTATCTGGGAAAAATCGTAGAGAGCGCTTCCAGGCTCTCCCTGTTTGACCGGCCTCTTCATCCGTACACCCGGGCCCTGTTGACCTCTCTCCCTAAACCAGATCCCCGGAAGCGTCACACCCTGGGTGTTCTTTCAGGAGATGTCCCCAGTCCTGTTAATGTCCCGAGTGGATGCCGGTTCCACCCGAGGTGCCCGCAGAGAATGGAAGAATGCGTTCACTTGGCTCCTTCCCTTGCTGAAGCGGAAGCGGACCACTGGGTTGCTTGTCATCATTATGGCTTTACAGATTACCAAGAAAGGAGAAGTCAATGAAGGTATACATCTCAGCAGACATCGAGGGAATCGGGTGCATCGTCCGTAGCGAGCAATCTTCTCCCGGTGGTAGAGAATACGCATGGGCTCGAAAAATGATGACCGAAGAGGTGAATGCCGCGATCCGAGGGGCTTTTGATGGCGGAGCCTCGGAGGTGGTCGTGTCCGACTCACACAACGTGGGCCTGAATTTGATCCCGGAGGAACTGGATGAGAGGGTCTCTCTGATCATGGGGTCTCCTCGTCCCCTAAGCATGTTGGAGGGCATTGACAGGGGGTTCGACCTTGCCTTCCTCGTGGGTTACCACAGCATGTCTGGGACTCTGGACAGCAATCTTGTCCACACCTTTACCGGAAGGGTCGCTGAGCTTCAGGTGAATGGGAAGGCGATCGGTGAGATTGGGATCAGCGCTGGGCTGGCAGGGTACTATGGCGTTCCTGTGGGTCTGGTAACAGGCGACGACAAGGCCGCGCGGGAGGCGCAGAAGCTTCTGGGAACGGTTGAAACGGTGGAGGTGAAAAAAGGGATCGGGATGTACGCCGGGCTCTGCCTTACGCCCGCGAAGAGCCGGGACCTTATTTACAAAGGGGCAAAAAAGACTATGTCAAGAATAAGGGCATTTAAGCCCTTTCGAATCAAATCTCCGGTGGTGCTCCAGGTTCGTTTTACCACAACCTCGTCCGTCGATCGAGCCTTGCGAATGCCAGGCACAGAACGGGTGAACAACTTGAGTGTCCGTTTCAAAGGCAAGCATTTCCTGGAAGCCTTCAAGGCCTTCAATACCATCGCTGACCTCCTGGATTTGGTCGCCTATATTTGAGGATCATCTTGAACGATCTGAATAAGTTGATGACAACCCTTCGCCAGAAAGTTTTTACCGATCCTCTCTGAGGCAGGTGATCTTCCGATATTTCAATCCCCGTATACACTCCAAAGGAGAATTAAATGATGGAAGCAGTTTCAAAAGTCCCAAGGCTTGTCATCAAAGCGATCAAGATTTATAAGTTTGATATTCGTTTAAAAGATATCTTCACGATTGCCACCATGAGCCTGGACAAAGCTCAAAATGTTCTCGTTGAAATCATTACGGATGAAGGGATAAGCGGTTGGGGAGAGGCGTCTTCACTACGTTCCATTGTGGGAGAGACACAGCTCATCAATATTGCTGCCGCTAAGGAGTTAAAACCGATTCTGGTGGGCAAAAACCCTTTGGCTATTCATTCTCTGGTCCAAGAAATGGATGCTTATCTGCCTCATAACACAACGATGAAAAGCGCAGTGGATATGGCTTTATTTGACATCGCAGCGAAAGTTGCAGGACTCCCTCTTTATGCCTTCCTGGGAGGTCATCAACGAGAAATGGAGACAGATCTTACCATGGGGATTGGCCATCCCGAAGAGGCGGGCGACAAAGCTCTTGCCATACGTTCGATGGGCTTCCGTATCATTAAAGTTAAATTGGGACTGAATTTTAGAGATGATTACAAACGGTTGAGGAATATACGTAAGGCTGTAGGTGCTGAGCCGATTATTCGTATTGATGCAAATCAGGGCTGGAATCGAATGAGCGCCGTAAGGAACCTGAATGCCTTTAAAGAATTTGATATTGAATTTTGCGAACAGCCCTGCCGTGCTCAGGATCTGCAAGGGATGAGGTTTGTGAGTCACCGAACGGAGATCCCCATCATGGCGGATGAGTCTTTATTCTCAATGTACGATGCACTGAATATCATCCAACAGGATGTGGCACCCTATTTCAACCTAAAACTGACCAAATCGGGGGGTGTATGTAATGCGCAAAAAATTGCTCATTTGGCCGAGGCGGGTTATCGACCCTGTATGATGGGATGTATGTCTGAGTCACGATTGGGTATTACAGCGGCCGCACACTTCGCGATGTCGAATAACATGATTCGATTTTTCGATTTAGATTCGTTCTATGAGCATGCTGAAAATCCAATCGTGGGGGGTGTCGAAACAAAAAATGGGATGATCGCTGTCCCGGATCTACCCGGAATCGGAGCCTACCCTGATCCGGATTATCTAAAGCACCTGGATGAGGTGAAGTCATGCTAGGACCCGCTCTTAGGTTTGTTGATCGAGATTATGTCCTATTTGAAGATAAGAAACTTCTTTATCTCGGTGGCATCGATTATCATCGAATGTCGAATGATCCCTTGATACTAAAGACAGTCTCTGAAGCCGCATTTGAGTACGGGTTAAATCCAACAGGATCGCGAACAACGACGGGTAACCACCCGCTCTATTTGGAATTGGAGCGGAAAGTCGCGGAGTTTTTTGAATCGGAGGAATCCGCCGTTTTTCCGAGTGGGTACCTCGGTAATATCATTTTACTCCAAGCCATAGCGGATGAATATAATATCTTCTTTCTGGATGAGATATCACATTCCAGTATCGTAGATGCCGCAAGACAGTTTGGGAAAAAAATGGTCTTTTTTAATCATCTGGATGCTCAGAATCTGGATCAAAGACTGAAAGAGCACCTTAAGACCCGTTTGAAACCTCTCATCATGACAGATGGTGTGTTCCCAGCTCGAGGAGAAATTCCACCCCTCGATCAATATGTCGAGGTCGTGAAAAAATACGATGGAAAAATCCTGATCGATGATGCCCATGCGGTGGCTGTTGTTGGGAAAAGCGGAAAAGGAAGTTGGGAAGAGAAGGGGATTCATCGAGAGATCATTTACCAAACAGGAACGTTGAGTAAAGGGTTCGGCGTTTTCGGTGGCATTATCCCTGGGGAGCGCAAGCTTATATCCCATATACAAAACAAGAGTCTCGCTTTTATAGGAGCGACCGGTTTGCCACTTCCCCTTGCTGCGGCGGCGATTAAATCCGTTGATTATATGCTCTCGCATAGAGAAGTCATTGTTGATTTACAAAAAAGAGCCCTTGAATTAAAGAATAAATTTCGTCAACTCGGTTTTGATCTTCCCCAATCGCCCGCTCCTATTTTCTCGATAACGTTTCACGACGAAGATAAAAATAAGAGGCTTCATAAGATCTTACTAAGGAATGGCATTTATCCGCCGTTTATTAATTATCCGGGAGCACCCCCGGGTGGCCACTTTAGGTTCATCATCACCAGCGTGAGTACCCATGAACAAGTGAATCTGCTTTTCGAAACGGTTAAATCTTCGCTTTGAGGGAAAAGATAAATAAAGGGTCCTGCTGTCCATTAAAGAGTAAAGAGAAAGTAAAGAGTAAAGAGGGACGTTGTTGAAAATTGACACTTTTTTCAATAAATACCACCCATAAAAAAGTAAAATCAAAGGGGCTAACCAATGACTGGTTAGCCCCTTTGATTTTATCTGGAGCTCACGGACGGATTTGAACCGCCACCCATTGGAAGGTTTTTCTCACACAGAATTTCATACAGAATTACAGGATTATGCAGTTTCGGACCACCAAGTTCCACCAATTTTCACACCATTTTTTCATCTGCTTTTAGCATAATTTTAGCACAGTGATTTTCGGGTTGGCAAACCGAGGGCCATTCCCATATTCTCCTTTGATCAGATAATCAATGTGAAAACCCAAATTAAGAGGCAACCATCCCTCTGCATCCCTCCAATTCCCATTGACACCCTATTCCCAATTTAGTACACTCCTATTGAAACTGAAGCCATCCGTTGGCAGGTTAATTCTTTAAGGAAACTCCCAGCATGGATGAGAATACCATCATAGATCAGCTTGAGGAATTGATAGAAAGATTTGGCGTACAAATCCGTTATGAAGCCATAAAGCAAGATGAAGATTCAGTCAATGTGGTAGGGGGTTTGTGTCTGTTAAAAGGAGAGTACGTTCTAATAATCAATTCCAAAGCCACGATCAGAGATAAAATTAAAACCTTAGGAATGGCGGTAAAACAATTCGACTATGATCAGATTTATATGCGACCAGTTCTCAGGGAGTTATTGGACAGGATACCTGAGCAAAGACGATTCAATATGAGCGGTAAGCATGGGATGAAAGTTAATGATTCCCTTTAAAATTTTTCCATTTACCAAAGACAAATAGTCATCATTACGTATTACATTCTCTCCTTCTTTCCCTATCTTGCCTACCCGTCTTCCTCTGACGATTCTCCAGGATCACCTGGTCTATAATCTCTCCACATAAGATACATCTCCATCCCAGAAAATGCTCATGGAGATCGTAGAATCTTTCATAGACCATCACACTACCACAACGATGACACTTCATGCGCAACTCCTGAAATTATTTCCCCCTTTACTAAAATTTTTTTTGTAAAATTTAATAGCTATATTGTCAAGTTTTTGTTATTGGCATTTTTGTTATTGGCAAGCACGATTTTTCAGCATGAACTTTTTTGCCAAGGTTGCATAACGGCTCTACCAATTCTCATTGAC
>Ga0315280_10010297_pt1 | contig 11762 bp, 11 predicted proteins | sample YL17G06_40_MG_FD_203697 | JGI IMG/M metagenome (GOLD analysis project Ga0315280, IMG submission 203697) | Sediment microbial communities from Yellowstone Lake, YNP, Wyoming, USA - YL17G06_40 | ecosystem: Environmental > Aquatic > Freshwater > Lake > Sediment | place: USA: Wyoming | collected... | reverse complement strand
AAACCAGGACAGCGCACATTGAGAGAATGGCTCTCTGACCCTATCGCAAAAAATAATCTAAAGTATATCGTACCAAGTAGAATGAATTGGAATGCTGCTGAGAGAGCACATCAACTTCAAGTAAAAAATTTTGAAAATCTATTGAATATCGACGGCATTGGTCCAGCTACGATAAGGGGTCTGGCGCTGATCTCTGACCTTATATATGGGGATAAACCCAGCTGGAAAGATCCAGTAAAATACAGCTTTGCTTTTGGCGGCAAGGATGGTGTTCCGTTTCCAGTTAAAAGAAAAGACTATGACAGAGCTACTGATATCTTAGAATCCGCAATTAAAGAGTCAAAACTTGGTTACAACGAAAAAATTTATGCCATAAAAAGACTGAAAGATTTTGTAGAAAAAGCTGATTTAATACCAGATTCCAATATTTAATCGCCCTTTCTTTTCTTTACGAAAGAAAAGAAAGTGTAGGTTGTCCAAAGAAAAGAAAAATCTTTTGATCAAACTTTTCAGTAAAAGTTTCAGGGAAACGTAGTTTCCCGCGGTTTGGTAAAAATGGCAAAAGTTCCAATAGAAGCTGAGATTTATAGGAATCTTCCAGGAGTAAATTGTGGTGATTGCGGAGTGCCAACATGTGCTGAATTTGCAAAAAAACTTATAACAGGAGAAAAGGATATATATCAGTGTACTAGATTCAAAGATGAACGAAAGAGAGAGACAATAATTTTAATACTCGATGAATACTTTGAGTAAGAGAGAAATAACTTTTGGTGACCGAAAAATCCTTTTATGATTTTTGGTCCGAAAAAAAACGCAAAGCGTTTTTTGAACCAAAGTTTGTTTTTGCAAACTTTCGGTCCGATGAACCTTAAAGGTTCGTTCGGAACCTTTTATCAAAAAGGTTCTTTAGAAAAAGTTTCAAGTAAGATGATAACTGCCACAGAATTACATAAGTATCTGCCAAAGACTGATTGCAAGAAGTGTAGTGAATCTAGTTGTATGGCGTTTGCCATAAAATTGCTAGACCACACAAAAAATGTTTCTGAATGTCCTGAGTTGAAGAGAAATGATTCTGAAAAAATATCCAGATTACTACTACCCCCAATTAGAGAGGTTACAATCGGTACTGAAGAGAGCAGCATTAAAATCGGTGGCGAATATGTGATGTATAGACATCAGTTCAAATTTTTCAACAAGACTGCTATAATGCTTCGAATCGATGATTCACTTAATGATGATGAAATCGACAGACGTATTAACTTTGTTAAAAATTTTAGAATAGAACGAATGGGAAATATGATGAATCTGAATGGAATAGTTGTAAGACATTCATCAAATGACAAGAGTAGATTTGGATCTGCTGTTGAAAGAATCGTGAATGAATTTCATGGACCGATTGTATTATATTCTTTTGATCCTGAATCTATGGATATTGGATTACAAAAATCTAAAAAAAGAAGACTACTCATATTCGGTGCAAATGAAAAAAATTTTAATGAAATGACAAAGTTGGCTATTGACTCTGACTGCCCGGTAGTAGTACATTCTACTGACATGGATAAATTCAAAAAATTATTAAAAATCATATCGAAAAAAATAGAAGATATTGTCTTAAGTCCTTGTATTGATGTCAGATGGAATAATTTTTCGGATATATTGGATAAATTTACAATGATTAGAAAATCAGCTGTACAAAATGGTGAATTCGGATATCCGTTGATGGCATCTCTAGATTTAGAATCAAATTTTGATGAATCCCTTATGGCTATTTCGCTTATAGAAAGATTTGCCAGTTTATTGATAATAAATTCTACTGAAACATGGTCTTTACTTCCAATTTTGATGTTTAGGGACAATATATATAGTGACCCGAGATCAAAGCCAGTCGTTGAACCAAAAGTTTACTCTATTGGAAATCCTGATGAAAATTCACCAGTCATGGTAACTACAAATTTTGCGTCTACATTTTACAATGTTGTAGGCGATTTAGAAAAAGCAAAAATTTCATGTTATCTTCTGGCGATTGACACCAAGGGATTTGCCGTTTTGGTATCTTTGGCCGCTGGAATATTCACAGCTTCATTAGTTAAAAAGTCGTTGGATGACTCTAAAATTGGAGATAAGGTCAGACATAGAAGATTAATATTGCCTGGATTTGCATCTTCAGTTGCTACTCAACTAAAAGAGCTGAGTGGCTGGGAGATTCTAGTAGGACCAAACGACTCGTCTCAATTGGGAGAATTTATAAGAGAAAATTTTTAAGAGTTATTGACATAAATGAAAAAGAAAAAAAAAGGTAAAGTATCTGAAAAAGTAGAGAGCAGTGAGCAAGAGACTTCACAAAAAACCCTAGATTTAAAAAAGTTGTCTCTCATATTGATGATAATTATTTCAGCAATTCTAGTTTTGTCATCGATTCCGGGGTCTGATAGTGTTCCACCGATAAATGAAAAAGTAATTACCATAATTATATTTCTGATTATAACGTTTGGATTGGGATATAGCGGAACAATATTTCTGAAGAAGAGCTCGGAGTTATTAGAGAATATGCTAATGAACTTTGGCATTGGACTTGGAATATTCCCCATATTTATAGTTGTATTGAATACTCTAAACATAGCCCTTAGTTGGCATATAATCCTGATTCTCAGCCTAATTATACCTCTCGTCCATATAATTTTTTATAGAAAACCAACTTATGTTGGAATCAAAGAAAAAATATCCAAAAGCGACGATTTTCTTCAAATAATAATTGTCCTTTTCATCTCAACTGTATTGTTTAGTGTTTATATAAAAGGGGCTTTCAGTTATCCATATCTAGAGGATGATGACTCATGGGATCATGCTGTCGGAGCAAAATATGTCTCAATCTTCAAAACATACTCATTGCCAAAAGACCTTTATGTGACCCATTACCTAGAACCTTATCCTCCAGGTTATGACGTATTGATGGGAGTTTTGCATCAGCTAAATACATCAGTCTACTGGACTTTAAAGTTCTCCACTTCAATACTAGCGGCATCAAGCATAGTCTTTTGCTATTTCTTTGTCAAGAGATTCACAAAGAACAAGAATATAGCCTTAGCTGCATCTTTTATTTTAGCAGTAATACCACCGTATCTTAGTCATGCTATATGGGCCCATGCTTATGGCATAACCATAATGTTTCCGGCGCTCTATGCTTTAGAAAGAATATCTGAGGATAGAAAATGGGCAATATTATCGACTATTTTGATTTCAAGCATTATGGTGGTACAGCCAATGGTATCGCCAGTATTTGGAATATTTTTTATTTTGTATTACACAATAAGGGCAATAATCGAAAAAAATCTTTTGAAGTACGTCATTATTTCGGGTGTTCTTGGACTTTTAATATCAATGCTATACTGGGTACCAGAAGTCATGAAATATGGCATTGCTCTTGGCAAGATATATGCCACCCAACAAATTGTTTCATTTAATATCAAATTTGGCCATGAGAATAAGGTTTACCCTCTTGAGGAAATAGTATTTGCACCGCCATTTGGCAATATTTTCATCCATCATGGGTTTGGCATAATAGTTACATTGTTGTTTTTAATCTCTTTTTTCTGGATTATTGCAAATTTCAAAACAGCTAAAAGAGAATACTGGATTCCTGTAACTTTGTCGTGGTTTATATTCACATTTATTGGAATGGAATCCTGGGCATTACCCGTTTCAATATATGCTGACAGATTCTGGGGCTTTCTGCCGATACCGGTAGCTATAATAGCTGCCCAAGGAATTATTATAGTCAAGAACATATGTGAAAAACAGAGGATAAGCTGGTTTTATATAATGATTCTAATAATCGCTGGCATTTTATATACGTCTGCATATCCAAGATATATGGTACAATCATCCCCTGGATGGCCACCGGGGTCATCATGGTCATCAGGTGAACAACTCCAAGGTTACATTGGACTAAAAAATTTACCGCCAGATACAAAAGTATTCCCGGCATGTATGCAGGATGCTTTTGTCATAGGATTTGACAAACTTAGTTTTCCATGGGACAAAGAGGTCATAGATTTTAGAAATTCCACATTCAACAAATCGGCATATGAAGTATTCTCTTGGCTTAAAAGTAAAAACTATGAGTATATCATATTTGACACATCGTGTATAACTGATTGTACCAACAAGCAGGAGGGCAATGTCGATTTTTGTGCGGATAGACTAAATAAATTTTTAAATGCGACTAAGAATTCAAATTTATTCTCCTTAGCTTACAGTACAAAGGGATTTATATTATTTAGGGTATGATATGAAACTCTCAATAATAATACAAATACTTTTGGCGAACCTCAGCCTTTTAAGAAAAGGCTGGCGAAAAAATCTTTTGATCAAACTTTTTAGCAAAAGTTTGTTGGTGAACCTTTTCAGTAAAAGGTTCGTATGATATGAAACTTTCTGTGATAGTGCCTGTGTTTAATGAGGAGAATACAATAAAAGAATTGTTGAAGAGTGTAAGTAGTGTTAAATTCCAGATTCCTTTTGAGATTATTGTCGTAGATGATGGTTCAAGGGATGATACATACAATAGAATCATGAGCATTCCTGATTTGCCAAAAAATATACGAGTAATATCTTATAAGAAAAATAAGGGTAAAGGCTATGCAATAAGAGAAGGTATAAGAAACTCCAACGGCGACATAATAATAATCCAAGACGCAGACCTTGAGTATAATCCTAATCAAATCCCTTCTCTGATAGAGCCAATAACCCAATCTGAGAGTAAAATCATATATGGTAGTAGATTTCTCGGAACTAGAGAGAATCTTAGCCTTTCCCATCTTGTTGGGAATATCTTTCTGACAAAAGCAACCAACATTCTTTTTGGATCTAATTTGACAGATATGGAGACTTGCTATAAAGCCATTCATAGAGATGCCCTTAATGACATAGACCTTGAATCGGACGGGTTTGAAATAGAGGGCGAGATAACCGCAAAATTACTAAAAGAAGGCTATAAGATAAAAGAGATGCCCATAGCATATTCTGCTAGAAAAAGAACTGCTGGGAAAAAAATAAAATGGCGAGATGGAGTTAAAACATTTTTTACTATGCTAAAAGTAAAATTCCCACTATTGCAACAATTTACTCAGGACTATCCCCTTGAGGTAATTGCAAGATACATCAGGGCAAGAAAAGTCGAGAAAGAAATTTCAAGAAACACTACTTTATTAGATATCGGTTGTGGATTTTCATGCTATTTCCTAAGAAGGATAAAATCTAAAATAAAAAACGGCTATGGATTTGATTCCAATATCAAGGATAAAAAATTCAGCAACCTTGAGATAAAAAATTTCACCTTTAAAGATTCTCTGCCATATGAAAGCAATTTCTTTGACACAGTTACTATGATGGCGACATTTGAGCACTTTGACAATATTTATAAATTATTAGCGGAGATAAAAAGGGTACTAAAGACCAATGGAAAGATTATCATGACAGTTCCATCAGAAAAATCTAAATCACTGCTTGAATTTCTCGCTAATCTTAGAATTCTAAACCCTAAAGAAATTTTTGACCACAAAAGATATTTATCCCAAGAAGAATTGTTTGATTTGTTCAGAGAGTATGGATTCAATGTCAAAAAAGTAGAAAATTTTGAACTGGGATACAATTGCCTTTATGTTTTTGAGAAGACTATATAAAACTAAAAAGTGGGCCCGCGGTTTTATGCAAATATAGATATATAAATTTAACATAATATTTATATATATGAAATCACAATAATTATCTATGAATATCAGTATGCATTTTGAGGGTTATGTAGAAAAGATAATAGAAGAGGCGGTAAGATTGGGTATAGTCAAGACAAAAGCCGAAGCACTTAGAGCAGGGCTTCTCGAGTTGAATGACAAATACGTTCTAGTACCACCACTTGATGAGCTAGAGAACATGGCAGATATTGATGAAATAAACAAGATAGAAACTAGGATAAAATCTGGTAAAGAGAAAGTTCATAAAGTAAAGGACATTGAAAAACTATTTAAGTGATTGCTGTGTATGAACTCTACCAGACAGATACATTCATATCTGACTTAAAGAGCCTCGACAGAAAAACAAAAGATACAGTAAAAAGAATAGTATACAAGTTAGTTGAAGATCCTACAAGATATAAACCACTGAAAGGCAAATCAGGATACTTTCGAATAAGGCTTGGATCTTATCGTCTTGTCTACAAAATCAAAAATAAAAAAATAACTTTGATGTTCATCAGAAAAAGGGATAGGGTATACAAGAAACTTTGACGGCAAATTCGGACATGAACCGCGACTTTTTATTTCCCTTCTCAGTCCTCGGTCTTGTAGTTGCTGAGTCCTCTGTCAAATGACTACCTTTATTTATTACCAACTTTAATGATTGAACAATGAAGATTTACGTTGACATCAGTGGACAAGTCGACCAGAAAAATCTTGATTCATCTCTTGGGTGTTGGAGAACTGACAAGCTTACTAGAGCTGTTTTTCTCCCAACGAGAACTAAGAAGACAGTACTTAAGAAATATAAAGGCCAGATAGTGAATCTTATCGAGAAAATCCATTGTATTCTCATCTATTATTGCATCAAAGATATTCTGGAAGGTGTTGATGAAATAATAATCTGCAGGGATGTGAATTTCAGAAGAGTTGCTAATTTACTTCCAATGTTGTTTTCAGAACATAAAAATTTCCGCAATATAAATATTTCTCCGATAGACAGATACTCTGAAAAGTCTATGGGACATAATCCTGCACTCAAGGCGTTCAGAAAAAGAAAATACGCAGATGAAATAATCACTAGGGACATGATCGAGAAGAAGATACTGTCGTTTAAGATTAAGTGAGGGTGGGCAACTGAGTTGCAAACCCGATTATGCTGGAAGGACAAAACCTACCCCAGCTCCTCCAGGCAACCCCCACAATAATATATATTGTTAAAGTGTTATTTAATGATTTCGCTACTGCAACATATATATCTAAGAGGATGATTAGGGATACAATTAACCAGTAAATGTACTGACGACTGAAAATCGACTACCCTGAGTAAAGTACAACGGGTTCACAGTATTCTCGTTCTGTTCTCCGTTCTCAGTCCTCGGTCCTGCGGTTGACGAGGACATGGTTATGTATTGGATTTGAAATTAAAAATTAATATACCGACAGCGACAGAAATTAATGGCAGAGTGCATCTGATTTTGGGGAGGTGAGAAATATATATCAGTAAGGTCAATAAATAAACTTAAAATATCACTAAAGAAATTAAATCATTTTAACTCCTCCTCAACACTCCTCTTCAGATTGAACAGACTTATCCTTATAGGTTTCAGCAGGTTTAAGTATTTAAATACATAATACTTAAATATTTTGATAGGATTGTGTATAAAAATGATTAAAGGAAATCTGGGTAGGAGCTTGTCAAAAAAGGAGTATAGGATAGTCTCAGAGCTTGCTTTAAGAAAAATAGATATTATCAGTATAGATGAAGCATCAAAAATTTTCAAGACAAAAAAGAAAAAGCTCTGGAATGTTTTTCACAGGCTTGAAAGGAAAGGATGGCTTGAGAGAATAGAAAAAGGCAAGTACATGGTTGTGCCTTTACAGGCTAGAGATGGCTGGCTTGAACATCCCTTTATCCTAGCATCAAATTTAGTAAAAAAGTATTACATTTCATATAGAACAGCACTTGCCCATTACGGGCTAACGGAACAGCTCCCTGTTTATGTCCATATTGCAACAACAGAGAGAAAAGGCAGAGCAGAATATAGATTACAAAACTATATTTTTAGGTTTGTAAGAATAAAGCAAAGAAAATTCTTTGGATTCAGAAGTGAATCTATTGGAACTAAAAAAATTTTCATCGCAGAAAAGGAAAAGGCTATTGTGGATTGCTTGGATAAGGAGAGATATTCTGGAAGCATAATTGAGATTGCAAAGGCATTGAATAACAGGAACGTTAATATAAAGAGGATCAAGAGATATGCCATTAAGATGAACAATTATTCACTAGTGCGGCGACTTGGATATTTACTTGATTTGCTCAAAAAAGATTCTTCTGGACTGGAGGGGTATATTGGTAGATATAGGAACGTTTACCTGTCTGTAGTGTTGCCCAGGAAGACTGTGGAAACAAGCGGAAAATGGAAACTCGCTATTAATGCGAAAAAAGAGGATTTATTGAGATGATAAGTAAAGATGAAATAGTCCGGATAGCAAAAAGAGAAGGACTGCCACTTGGGACAATTGAGAAAGACTTTGTTTTGACATATGTACTAAAGAGAGTATATGAGTCCCGTCTAAAAGACAGGCTTGTTTTTAAGGGCGGAACGGCGTTGCATAAGCTGTATTTGCACAAGAGAATGTCAATTGATTTGGATTTTACAGAAGTGAAGCCAGTAGAGATAGATGAACTAAAAGCAATATTGGAGGATAGAGAAATACATTCAAGTGTTAGTGAGATAATTAGAACAGATGAATCAACAAGAGTTGTTTTAAGTTATGTCAGTGTACTGGAATATAAGAATAGTATCATTCTTGACATAAGCAAACGGGAGAAACCAGTATTGAAATTAATTACCAAGAAATTAAAGTCATTTTATTTTAAAAAATTTGATGTTTTGACATTTCAGTTAGAAGAATTAATCGCCGAAAAAATAAGATCAATAATACAGAGAGATAAGCCGAGAGATTATCTGGATCTTTACTATATTCTAAATATGAGAAGTGTTGACTTGAAGAAAGCGGTTAAAACGGCAAGACAAAAACTTAAAGCAAGTAACGATAAACTTGATATTGAAAGAATATTTAATAACCTGGATGTTGTTGAGAGTTTATGGGAACAAGATTTGAGAGAATTATTAGTAGATATACCTGACTTCGGTAAAGTGGTTAATAGAATAAAAGTCAAAACGAAGTATATTCGCTCTCATTGAGACTGAAAACTCAAGACTGCAGACTTGTACTTGGTATAGAGTGGGCCCGCGGAGATTTGGACTCTGGACCTTTCGATCTCTAAGAATCCCTTTTCTTTAGAAAAGAAAAGGTATTTCATTCCCAAAAGAAATTTAGAAATATCTTTTCTAAAGAAAGAGCCTTATCAGTCGAACGCTCTAACCAAGCTGAGCTACGGGCCCTTATTTTGAATGTATTTTAATTTATTGTTTTAGTACTAAAAAAGGTTTCTTTTTGAGGTGAAGCACTTTTTCTTCCCGAAAAAGGCTTCGCCTTTTTGGGCCCAGAAACGCTTTGCGTTTCTCGGGTTAGAAAAGAAAAAGGGCTCGTCGAACGCTCTAACCAAGCTGAGCTACGGGCCCTTTTAATGTTTTAATAAAGGGATAATAAGAAATAAAAAACAGAAAGAGCCAAGAATTGTGGCTCTTTTGATGAAACTTTTTGGTAAAAGTTTCTGGTGAACCTTTCTTAAAGGTTCTTTTGATGAAACTTTTTGGTAAAAGTTTGTTAGAGATTCTTCATTCGTGGCTCTAATTTCTTTAAAACCTGTGGTAATGTTGCGTACTCCAGCTCTTCTGGAGGCAATAAATGAGGCTGGAATGGCCCATGTCTTCTCATTATATCTGCCATTTGATTTGCTACTTTTCTGGCTCTGTCAAATGAAACATCTGCAAATAAATCAACAGGTCCTGCAAGAATACCGTTCTTCATTGAGAACGCCAATGCTACAATTCTTGGAGGTCCATCAAATCTTACTGGATTTGCATCTTTTTCACCGACTGGCATCAAGGGACCTCTGTGAGAGCCCCTCATCCAACCAGCTATATAAAATGGCCGAGCGAATGGATCGACTGCTTCACCTGTTGCAGGATATCCACTCTGAACCCTTACTAGCATAGAAGGATCATCTTTTCCAACATATTTTCCAGCTATAAGATTGACTTTTTCTGTACTTGCGACAGCAGCAATTTCTCCAGACTTTTTGTAGATTGCTTTTATCGCATATCTGTCTGTCAATCCAATTAACGCTAAAAGATCATAAGCTTCTTCTGGCGTGTCAAGAATTATTTTTTTGTGTCCTTTTACATCTTGAACTTCAAATTTAAAACCGTCGTGGAGTTTTGGATCCAACACTAGGCCTGCTGTTGTAAAAGGATTTGCAAACATTTCGTAGAGAGGTAAATTGAATGCTGATGCCTCTGTCTTGTCTGCCATAAATGCTATGAATGCTTCAGCTGGACGTTCTTCAATTTCCATCTCAGCAATTCCTGGCCCCATTCCTCTCACGTTTCCAGAAAAAGCATTTGATAGTAAATCTTGACCCGCTGCATATAGACCATTTTTCTTTGCAATCTCTGCAGCAGCTTTGAAAGAATCCCATGCCAAGGTGTGAATTTCTTTTGAGTCAACTCCTTTCGTGTGAGTCATCAGAAGTTCTATATCATCACCACACCTCGTTACATAGTAATCAATTAATAATTTTCCTTTCTTCTCTTCAAGTTTTTTCTTGCATATGTCGAGCATTTCCTGAGAAGGCATTGTGTGCCCACCAATACTGCCCACATCTGCTTTAATAATACTTATCGTTGTTTTCATTTCTCGCATCACCTCAACCTTTTTAATAAAAAGCTTGACCAAAAATACTTTTGACACAACCGACCTTTGGTCGGGTGTGTGTCTGACTTTAGTCAGCCACATCAAACTTTTCAGTAAAAGTTTGTATTAATATTGGATTGGCTTTTAAATAAATAACATGGCATTTGATCCAAAGAAATTTACAGACGAATCTATAGAGTATATAAAGAAGAGAATAGGCAATAAGAAAGCTATAATAGCATTATCTGGGGGGGTGGATTCTTCTGTATGTGCTATCCTTACAAACAGGGCTATTGACAATAAATTAATCTCAGTATTTGTGGATACTGGTTTTATGAGAAAAGATGAACCACAGATGATAAAGAATTTATTCGAAAAAAAATTTCATTTAAACTTTAAAATTGTAGATGCGAGAGACGAATTTTTTGAGGCAATTAGAAGAATACGAGATCCTGAAGAAAAACGCAAAGTTATGGGCAAAAAGTTTATCGATGTCTTTGAAAGAATCGCTAGAAAAGAAAAAGCTCAAGTTTTAGTTCAAGGTACAATAGCTCCTGATTGGATTGAATCAGACGGAAAAATAAAAGCACACCACAATGTTGGAGGGCTTCCTTCTGAGCTAAATTTAGAAATTGTGGAGCCTATAAGAGAACTCTACAAAGATGAAGTTAGGATATTGGCCCGCTCCCTGGAATTGCCAGATGAGATAAGCGAAAGAATGCCATTTCCAGGTCCAGGACTGGGGGTTAGAGTCCTTGGTGAAGTTACACCAGAAAAAATTGAAATTGTAAGAAACTGTGATGCGATTGTAAAGGAAGAGATAGAGAAATCTGACATAAAGTCGTGGCAAGCATTCGCTGCTCTTTTAGAAGGAAAATCAACGGGAGTTAAAGGTGATTCTAGAGAATACGGCTATATGATTGCTTTGCGTATAGTGGATTCATTGGATGCAATGACCGCTAATATAAAAGAAGTTGATTGGAAAATTTTGAGAAAAATTTCTGACAGGATTACAAGAGAAGTTCCAGGAGTCACAAGAGTTTTGTATGATTTAACTAATAAACCGCCGGCAACGATTGAATTTGAATGAAACTTTTACCAAAGAACCTTTTACTGAAACAGTTCCGAAAAATCACAACGTGATTTTTGATCCAAAAGTCGCTTTGCGACTTTTCGGACCAAAGTTGCAAAGCAACTTTCGGTTTT
>Ga0315280_10010296_pt1 | contig 11762 bp, 10 predicted proteins | sample YL17G06_40_MG_FD_203697 | JGI IMG/M metagenome (GOLD analysis project Ga0315280, IMG submission 203697) | Sediment microbial communities from Yellowstone Lake, YNP, Wyoming, USA - YL17G06_40 | ecosystem: Environmental > Aquatic > Freshwater > Lake > Sediment | place: USA: Wyoming | collected... | reverse complement strand
TCCACAATCTCAAGCGCCTGTTCCGGACTGTGTGCCAGTGAACCGTGGCGGATACCCTTGCTTGTACCCTCATGCGCCGGCTTGATGATAGCAGGGAAGGAGAATCCGTCCCAGGATACTTGCTCTTTCTTATCAGTTACTACCCGCCAGTTTGGGGTATGGACACCGGCACCGGCCACTATCTTTTTGGTCAGGGGTTTATCAAGGCAGATTGCCAGGCACTGGGGGTCTGAGCCAGTATAGGGTATATTAAGCATCTCCAGGACTGAAGGCACCTGTGCCTCACGACTACGGTAAGTTCCCCGCCCCTCAGCAATGTTAAAGACGATGTCAACATTCTGGCTGAGGATATTGTTGAGGAACTCTCTACCTCCACCCAGCCTGACTACCGAGTGTCCTCCTGCCTCAAGGGCTGCGGCTATAAGCTCTATTGTCTGTGGGTAGTCATATTCCTCAAGGGCATCTTCGGGGCTAGCTTGCCCCGGGTTTATTTCCTGTTTAAGGTCATACGACAACCCTATCCGCATCTCGGACTCCTGAAACAGGGGTTGATTCTGCGCTTATCGGTTTTCTCGGATTGCGGTAGCGAAAAAGGCGACCACGGTAATTCCTCAGTGTTAGCTCTTCCTCTGTTTGTGACTCTATATAGTTTGGCTGAAGGGGTACCTTGCCACCGCCCTGGGAGAGGTCTACAACGAAGGTAGGCACTGCCAGCCCTGAGGTATAGCCACGCAACCCCCCAATTATCTTTATGCCAACCTCTATCGGGGTACGCAGGTGTTCCGTCCCCCGCACCTCGTCACACTGGTATAGATAGTAAGGGCGCACCTTGATTTTAAGCAGCCCGTGACAAAGCTTCATCTGTTCTTCAACACTGTCGTTCACCCCACGTAGAAGGACAGCCTGGTTGTTTACCGGCACCCCACTCCGTAGCAGGCGGTCGCAGGCTTTAGCAGCCTCCGGGGTAACCTCGCGGTGGTGATTGAAGTGGGTATTAAGCCATATCGGTCCATATCGGGATAACATGGCGCATAATTCATCGTCTATCCTCTGAGGCAGCACCACAGGGAACCTGGTACCGATACGGATAATCTCCACATGCTTTATCTCTCTGATTCTGGAAATAACCTCCTCCAAACGATGGATGGAGAGGGTCAGGGGGTCACCGCCGGAGATAACGACATCCCTAATACCCTGGTGCTGGCGTATGTACTCCAGCATGATGTCAATCTCACCCTGGCTACGTGCCCATCCTCCCTTGTGCCACTCTCGCTTACGGGTGCAGTGGCGGCAGAACATAGGACAGATATCAGTAAGCACCATTAGCACCCTGTCGGGATAGCGGTGAACCACTCCAGGGACAACTGAGTCCCTTTCTTCGGCGAGGGGGTCTTCGGGGTTTGTACCACCAAAGGTTATCTCGTCAAAGGATGGTATCGCCTGTCTTCTGATGGGGTCGTCCTTGTCATCGGGGTTGATTAGAGAGAGATAATAAGGAGTTACCGATAAGGGGTATTTAAGGGTTACGAGCTTGAGTTGTACCTTTTCTTCGGCGGATAAGGGGATGAACTTAGTCAGTTCATCAATAGTGGTAATTCTATTACGAAAATGCCACCTCCAGTCATTCCAATCTTTCTCTGGGATATGAACGAAAAACCTGTCTCTGGTGGTGGCGCTTTTACTCGGAGGTTCTTCCTCCAAATTTAGAGCCAAACTCGGAGGTTCTTCAGCATCACTGCTTTTAATACCTTCAGCGCAAGGCTCTACTTTCACCATACCTGGGGAACGATTCTTGGTGACTAACGATGTTTTCACTTTTTGTTGTTTTCTTCCTCCTAATTTAGTTTATTAATTTGATTATACAGGATTCATTGAAAATGTCAAGTGATTTTTGGTGTTAGCACTATGGTTTTGTTATAATATTTAGTGGGAGGATATATGTGGCTTAAAACTAGGATGTTCCTGTTAGTTGCCGTTCTTTTCGGCATCCTCTATGGCGTGATCACCGGCATAGGTACCTGGATGGGAGCGGGAAGTGCGTTATGGTATATTGGCCTGGCCTTTGTCTTTCTCGGCATCCAGTATCTTATCAGTCCATCTTTAGTTGGACTGATGATGAGGATAAAGTGGGTCTCAGAAAATGAGGAACCGGAGCTGCACCGGATGGTTGCTGAGCTGGCGGAGACGGCGCGTCTTCCCAAGCCTAAGGTTGGCATCTCTCAATTAAACATACCAAATGCCTTTGCCTTCGGTCGGACACAGCATGATGGGCGAGTCTGCGTTACCAGGGGCATACTTAATCTACTCTCTAAGGATGAACTCAAGGCTGTCCTCGGGCATGAGATGTCCCACATCAAGCACCGTGATATGGCAATCATTACCCTACTCTCGGCTATCCCGCTGATATTGTACTGGATTGCCTGGAGCATGATGTGGGGAGGGAGTATGGGTAATCGCCGACAGGGGGGTGGCTATGCCGCACTAATCGGTTTTGGCGCTTTTCTCCTCTACTTTATTACCAACCTCCTTGTGCTCTATGGCTCCAGAATACGCGAGTATTATGCCGACGAGGGTAGTGTGCAACTGGGGTGTATGCCACATCATCTAGCCTCGGCATTATATAAGCTGGTCTATGGAAATGCCCGCCTCAAGAACAGTGAGGAGCTAAAACGGGTCGAGGGGGTCAAGGCTTTCTTTGTCAATGACCCGTCTCGGGCATGGTATGAGATTAGAGAGCTAGCTGAGATTGACCGGGACATGAGTGGTACTATTGACTATGATGAGTTAATGGCACTGCGCCAGAAGAAAGTGCGGCTGGGTGCTGCCGATAGATTGATGGAGCTTTTTACCACCCACCCTAATATGCTACAAAGGATAAAGCACTTATCCACTTTTGCTGTTTGACCAGAGCGGCTTAAATTGCCTCAGGCGCAGTGAGTTGGATACCACCGTGATGGAGCTAGCCGCCATAGCTGCCGCAGCTAGAATTGGATTGAGAAAGCCATATTCGCCCAGAATAAAGTGAAGCCCCGAGGGCACACCGCTTTTGCCAAAGGCAAGATAAAATACACCGGCGGCTACCGGGATAAGTGCAGTATTATAGGCAAAAGCCCAGAAGAGGTTTTGCTTGATTGTCCTCACCGTGCGCTTGCTCAGCGATATGGCAGTTACAATCCCCATCAAATCGCCGCTGATGAGGGTAATATCCCCAGTTTCCATAGCCACATCGGTACCGGTGCCAATAGCAATACCAACATCAGCCTGAGCTAGGGCTGGGGCATCATTTATCCCATCCCCTACCATCGCTACCACCCTTCCCTCATCCTGCAGCTTCTTGACCTCCTGAGCCTTATGCTCTGGGAGTACCTCAGCGAGTACCCGGTCAATGCCCACCTCCTGGGCAATAGCCTCGGCAGTGCGCCAGTTGTCTCCGGTAAGCATCGCCACCTCAACACCCATTTTGTGTAGCTCCGACACCGCGGCTCTGGCATCGGGTTTAATGGTATCAGCCAGGGCGATGATTCCCACCACTTTATTATCTATGCCCAGAAACATCACTGTCTTGCCCTTTGCCCGCAGGCGCTCGGCTTCTTTCTTTAGCCTATTGAGGGAAAGACCCTTTTCCTCTATAAACCTGAGGTTACCCACTAAAAGCTTTTTATTTTTAACCAAAGCCTCAACGCCAAGTCCGGGGATAGCCGTAAAAGCCGAGGCTGGTGGTAATTTTAGCTTCCTTTCCAGAGCCGCCTTGACCATCGCCTCGCCAAGAGGATGCTCTGAGCCATGTTCCGCCGAGGCAGCCAGCCGCAGGACCTCCTCCTTTGACCATGGGGATGAAGCAATGATATCGGTTACCCTTGGTTCGCCCTGAGTCAGGGTGCCCGTCTTATCCATAAGGACAGTAGTTATCCGTTGAGACCTTTCCAGTGCCTCAGCGCTCCGGATAAGGACACCATTCTCCGCCCCCCTCCCCGTCCCGACCATAATTGCCGTTGGGGTTGCCAATCCCAGGGCGCAGGGACAGGCAATAATAAGCACAGCAATAAAATTAAGCAGGGCAAAGGTAAGCGAGGGGGCTGGCCCGATAAAGAACCAGACAATAAAAGTAACGATGGCAATGCCAATCACTATCGGCACGAAGTAGCTGGCGATGACATCAGCCAGGCGCTGGATGGGTGCCTTGCTTCCCTGGGCCTCCTCCACCAGCCGGATAATCTGAGCTAAAGTAGTATCCTTGCCTATTTTGGTTGCCTCAAATTGAAAGCTGCCGGTCTTATTAATCGTGCCGCCGATAACTTCATCACCAAGTTTTTTGTCTACCGGTATGCTCTCGCCGGTAATCATAGATTCATCAATACTGGAATAACCCTGGCGGACTACGCCGTCCACGGGCACGCGCTCCCCGGGTCGCACCAGAATAAGGTCGCCAAGTTGGACATCATCAACAAGAATCTCTCTTTCTTCGCCGTCACGGATAACTATAGCTGTCTTCGGCTTAAGACCGATAAGCTTTTTTATTGCCTCTGAGGTCTGCCCCCTGGCTCTAGCCTCAAGGAAGCGCCCAAGAAGAACCAGGGCGATAATCATGGCGGAGGTATCAAAATAAAGTCCAAGCTCAATCCCAGCACCAGCAAAAAGCTTCGGCAGGAGAACAGCAACCATACTATAAAAATAGGCGGCTGAGGTACCGGTGGCAATCAGGGTATTCATATCGGCAGTCTTGTGCCTCAAGGCGCCCCAGGCCCCCCGATAGAACCGCCAGCCTGCCCAGAACTGCACCGGTGTCGCCAGTGCCCAGAGCAGATACGGCTTCCCCACGAACTCAGGAGCCCACATTAGAGCCATAACTAGGGCGGCAAGGACAGCCGCCACGATAAAGCGGTTCCTCACGCCCCGTAGTTCTCGCTGGGCAGCGATGGTGACATCCTCCAGTGTCTGCGCTTCAGACCCTAGCTTGTAACCGGCGTCTTCTACCACCCGACGCAGCCGAGCAATATCCGTCCCTTCCATGTATTCCACGGTAGCTTTTCCTGAAGCCAGATTAACGCTGGCGGAGACTACACCAGGCACACTACTAAGAGCCTGCTCAACACGGGCAACACAGGCGGCACAGGACATCCCCTCTATGGGAAATATAGACTTCTTAGGACTTGAGTTCTTTGCCACTTTTTTCTAACCTAACTAAAGTATTTATCATTAGCCAGAGGCAAGTCAAGTAATTACTCAATAAGTTAGCTTCTTTCTATTGAGATAGAGTATAATCAAAAAAGAGGAGAGTTTGCCATGGTAAAAAAGGTTATCACTCTAGCTGATGCCCCCAAGCTTCCCTTCTCCCCGGCAATAAGGGCTGGTGACTATATCTTTGTCTCGGCTCAGCTTGGGCATACTGATGCCCAAGGTGGGGAAGTCAAGGGGATAGAGGCACAGACCAAGCAATGCCTGGAGAACATGAAGAAGGTGTTGGCGGCGGCTGGTTCGTCACTGGACGATGTGGTAAAGGTGACTGTCTTTCTTCGCCACGAGAATGATTTTACTAAAATGAACGAGGTATACCAGAGCTACTTCGCCAAAGACCGTCCCGCCCGCTCAACAGTAGTAGCCGACTTGGCTTTACCGAGTATGCTCATTGAAATAGATTGTATCGCCTATTCCCCATCCAAAACCTAATAGACATCCAGGTATTTATCTATCTCCCAAGGCGTGACCTGAGCCTTAAACTCGTCCCACTCTCTTGTTTTTATAGTGGTATATCTCTCCAGCAAGTGACTGCCAAGGACCTCTTGAATAAGCTTATTCTTTTTCAGCTCATTTAGTGCTTCCCATAATGATGTCGGTAGAACGTCAACCTTTTTTCTTATCAAGCTTTCCTTATCAAGCTGGTATACATTTTCTTCCACTGGTTGGGGTGGCGTTAGATTATTCTTAATCCCGTCTAACCCAGCTTTTAGCATAGCAGCAAATGCCAGATATGGATTGCAGGTTGGGTCTGGACATCTTAGCTCAATCCTTGCCGACTCTCGTTTTTGCCTGAACCATTTGGGCACTCTAATAAGGGCAGAGCGATTCATACTAGCCCAGGTAATGTAAACTGGAGCCTCAAACCCGGAAACCAGTCTCTTGTAAGAGTTTACCGTGGGGCAAAGAATGACACACATCGCCTTAATATGCTTCATCTGACCAGCAACAAAGTTGTAGGCAAGCTTGGATAACCCATACTTATCATTCTCATCGTAAAAGGCATTTCTTTTTGCCTTGATATCAAACAGGCTCTGGTGAATATGCATACCGGAGCCGGCGATACCCATTACCGGTTTTGGCATAAATGTTGCCTCCAGGTCGTACATCTGGGCGATTTTCTTTGCCGCATATTTCAATGTAAGTAGTTCATCAGCCACTAGCAAACAATGCCCGTAATTAAGGTCTATCTCATATTGACCCTGCCCCACTTCATGATGTGATGCTTCAACGTTAATGCCAAAGGTCTTAAGTGCCGCAATTATTCCTTTCATAACCCGATAGCCATCAGCCGAGGAAAGCTCAAAATAGCTACCATAATCTATAGGAGTCTTCTCTGCTGGCTCATCCTTCCTGAATAGATAAAATTCCGGTTCCGGTCCAACATCATATCGGAACCCCATCTCAGCCGCTTCAGCAATTACCCTGGTAAGAATAAATCTGGGGTCTCCTTCGTAAGGTTCCCCATTTGCCCCGTAGATATTGCAGATCAGCCGTGCCGTTTTACCGTTTTCGGTTAGCCAGGGAATAACAGCATAGGTCGCCAGATCTGGCTTTAAAAACAGATCACTTTCCTGTATTCGAGCAAAGCCTTCGATTGAAGAGCCATCAAACCACGCTCCATTGGTCAGTGCCCCTTCCAGCATTTCAACCGGTATGATGACCTCCTTCACCACCCCAAGTAAATCGGTGAATTGCAAGCTTATAAAGCTTACCCCGTCTTTTTCTACCTGTTCTAAAATCTTTTGAGCTTCCATATGGCTCCCTTCATAAGAGATAATTAAACCGGCTTTCACCCATTTTACACCGATGTTTCTTTGGTGGCAAGCACCTTGTTTGAAAAACAGGCAATTGGCAGTGTATAATAATTCTTTGTAGCGAGCTGTGAAACACAAAAGCTTGGAGGTTAAGAATGGAGGCTATAGAAGTACTGAGAAGGTCTGACGTCTTTCACTACCTAGAGGAGGATGAGCTTGAGCTAGTGGAGAAGATGTGCACCCCCCAGGTATTTGAGGCAGGAGCAATTATATGCAAGCAGGACAAAGAAGAGGAGAATATTTATATTATTGAAGAGGGGCTGGTATCCATTATTCTTGAGCTAGGGCCCACGGATAAGCGGCAAATCCAGACTGCCGCCAATTTTGAATGTTTCGGCTGGTCAGCGACGATACCGCCATTCCGCTGCACTGCCACGGCAAAAGCCCTGGAGAGAACAAAGGTACTAGCCTTCAACGGGAAGGAACTGCGCAATCTAATCTATACTAACCCCAAGCTTTGCGCTGAGGTTGCCGGCGGGGTAGCCTACGTGATTTCACAAAGGCTGCGGGCAGCATTTAGCCAACTGATGGGTGTTGCCTACCAGGATTAACCACGGTTGTCGTAAAGAGTTAACCTCTTTAGAGTCCAGTTTTGGGTTTAATCGGTTACCATTATATCGTTGTGAAACTAGAAAAGGAATCTTATTAATGGAACCAACAAAAACAATTACCTCCATGATGGAGGAAAAACGGGTATTTAAACCCTCGAAAGAGAGCCGGCAAAAGGCATATATTAAAAGTCTTGCTGAGTATAAGCGGATTTACCAGCGCTCTATTGAAGACCCCGAGGGCTTCTGGGGAGAGCTGGCAGAACAAATTGACTGGTATAAGAAGTGGGACAAGGTGCTGGTGGAGGATTTTGGGGAAGCCAAGCACCAGTGGTTTGTTGGTGGCAAACTAAACGTATCTTATAACTGCCTAGACCGCCACCTCAAGACATGGAGAAAGAATAAGGCAGCGATAATCTGGGAGGGGGACGGTGGCGAGAGTAAGACCTTCACCTACCAGCAACTGTATTATGAGGTGTGCCAGTTTGCCAATGTGCTGAAGAAGCACGGTGTTAAGAAGGGCGACCGTGTTTCTATCTATCTGCCGATGATTCCTGAGCTGCCAATTGTCATGCTTGCCTGCGCCCGGATTGGGGCTATCCACAGTGTTGTCTTTGGTGGTTTCAGTGCTGAGGCACTGAGGGACAGGATACTGGGCTGCGGGGCTAGAATACTCATCTGCGCCGATGGCTATTACCGCGGCGGCAGAATTGTCAGAAGCAAGGATAATCCTGATGTTGCCCTCCAGGCATGCCCTGAGGTAAAAGATGTCATTGTAGTCAAGAGGGCAAATATTGGGGTAAATATGCAGCCTGGTCGTGACTACTGGTGGCACGATGAAATGGCAGCTGAGGATATAAAGCCTTACTGCGAACCGGAGGTGATGGATGCTGAAGACCCCCTATTTATCCTCTATACTAGCGGTAGCACCGGCAAGCCAAAAGGGGTGCTCCATACCCAGGCTGGCTACCTCCTCTTCGCCTACCAGACATTTAAGTGGATATTTGATGTAAAAGAAGAAGATACCTTCTGGTGCACCGCCGACATTGGCTGGGTAACCGGACACAGCTATATTGTCTATGGACCATTAGCCTTTGGGGCAACAAGCCTCATGTTTGAAGGGGTGCCAACCTACCCCCACCCTGATAGGTTCTGGAATATTGTAGAAAAGTACCGGGTCAATATCTTCTATACCGCCCCCACTGCCCTTCGCGCCCTGATGAAGGAGGGGGAGGAATGGCCCAATAAGCATGACCTGAGCTCTCTGCGTATCCTTGGTTCAGTTGGTGAGCCGATTAACCCTGAAGCCTGGATGTGGTATTACACGGTAGTTGGTAAAGAAAAGTGCCCCATCGTTGACACCTGGTGGCAGACTGAGACCGGCGGCATCCTGATTACCCCACTCCCCGGGGCAACCCCGCTTAAACCAGCCTCAGCGACACTGCCCTTCCCCGGGGTTGAGCCAGCGGTGCTCAGGCAAGATGGTTCTATAGCCGATGTTAACGAGGGTGGCTATCTGGTAATTAAAAGACCTTGGCCCGGTCTGATGCGCGGAGTCTATGGTGAGCCAGAGAGGTTTAAGAACACCTACTTTGTTCAGTTCCCCGGCGTATATAATACCGGAGACGGAGCCAGGGTGGATAAGGATAGCTATTACTGGTTGATGGGACGAATAGACGATGTTATCAATGTCTCTGGTCACCGTTTAGGCACTGCCGAGATTGAAAGCGCCCTGGTATCCTATAAATCAGTGGCTGAAGCCGCGGTTGTTGGCATGCCCCACGAGATTAAGGGGCAGGGGATATACGCCTTTGTTACCCTGAAAGCTGGGGTAAAAAAATCCGATGACCTGAAGAAGGAACTTGTGGCTCATGTCCGTAGCGAGATTGGGCCTATAGCCACCCCAGACAAAATCCAGTTTGCTGACAGCCTACCCAAAACAAGGAGCGGCAAGATTATGAGACGGATTCTGACCAAGATTGCTGCCGGTGATGTTCAAGAACTAGGCGATACCAGCACCCTAGCTGACCCTTCGGTGGTTGATACCCTCGTTGAAGGGAGGCAGTAGTGGAACGGTATAGTGGTGACCTTATTTTTGCCTCCCCCAGGCGAAGTCTACCAGCTTGAGTGCCATAGTTTTAGCTGTCCTCTCGCCATCCTCGTCTGGTGGGAAGGTATGAATGACATATTCAGTTCCATTGGAGGCGGAGAATAAGACAACCCAGTTATCCCCCCCTCTCTTCACTATCCAACGCCCCGGTACTGAATCCCCGGGTGGGGTACTGCCAGCGTTCCACTCATAGCCAACTTCTGGCTCGGTGAAGCCTAACTCTCGCGCTGTTTTAGCCTGCTCCATTCTATGTTGGCAACCACCTCTTTAGCACTGTTATCATAATATTATAAACCATATTCTTAAATTTTTAACGCCTTTTTATGTTAACTTTTCAAAATAACAGGACTAAAATAGCAGGACTAAATATTCCCGAAGAAGGAATATTTAGTCCTGTCTCCTAATTCCCCGAAGCTATAATACTACGGCTACAGACTTAGCCTTTCCCTATCCTGAACATCTTGGTGCCGCAGGTCGGACAAACACCCTTCGTTGCTGGCCTGCCATTTTTCATAGTTATTACCTTGGCGTCTTTCATTTCCTTCTTGGCTCGGCATTTAACACAGTAGGCTTGCATTCTGTACCCCCTTTTTTTGAGTATGATAATAAACTACCTTTACCACAATGTCAATATGCTGGCAGATATAAACTTGGGGATACTTTGAAAATTATATGGAGCAAATCACACCAGTCTAGTTGGTGATTGAATATTCCTGGACAATTCCCCCTGTATAACTCTCCTGTATAACTCAATCCTGCTCTTAGCGCCTAGTTTTTTGTAGATGTTCTTGGTATGGGTATGTACCGTCTGCCGGCTGATAAAAAGTTTTTCGCCAATTTCATTATCAGATAGCCCTCTAATTAGATAGTAAATAACATCCAGCTCTCTTCTACTTAGCTGGAATCTAGTTTGGAAGGCGGTCTCCAGTTTCTGTTCGTCAGTGAGGTCGGATAGGGTAACCATAAAATTAGGCGCAGAACTTATTTGGTCCCCTTTCCACATCAGTGAGCATTCGATTCGGAATTTCTGGCCACTTTCTGTAAGTATTATCCTCTCCTTGGGCAATAAAATAGGCTGCCCTTCTGCTTTAACTAAATCAAGAAGGTCGGAACAATCTCTAATAACACAGGATGGTATGGGTAAATCACCCTTTTCAAGGTCAGAGGTACTATATGGTATTCTGCCTAATAACTGCAGACAGATATCTCTTGCCTTAGTATTGAAGAAGGAAGGCGTAAATCTATGGTCTAACCAAAGAAGCCCCTCACCATCAGCCTCATCGGCAGACAAGAAGTGACTTTCCCGGGTATTAACCCGTGAAATTAAACAAATATTGTGCACAACGACTCCAAGATGAGAAGCAAGCCTCGCTGCTTTTAAGACTTCCTTATCTTCAAAATCCGGCTGTTTCTTGGAACGCCACAACGTTATCATGCCCTCTAAATTATTTTTCCAGCGCAAGGTCAGGAATAACTCCCAGTATAGGTGCTGTGGCAGCATAAAATTATTATAGAAAAATGACCTCTCCCAGTCTCTAAAGGAAATGGATTCTCCAAATTTTAAGACAGTTTTTGATGAAGAAATTGCTTCCTTTAACAGAGGAGAATGCTGATAGAAAGAGTCTTTATACAAGACGGGGTAATACTTGTCTTCATAAAGATTACGGCTATCTGATTTGAAAGACCGTGACTCAACTATAGTTATGTCCCGTGGATACCCTTTGATAAGCTGAAAGGTGGCATTTTCGGTATGGAACACTTGTATTATAGAGGGAAACAACGTTTCAATGAAGCTTTCTATGTCTTCACAGCGATTGGCAAGATAAACCAGATTTAAGATATCAAGGTAATCTTTACTGGTCAGCCTAGTCATTTACCACATTTATATCACCTTTTGTTTTTGTTGTCAAAAATACCCTAGATAGGGTATTGATTTTTGGGACATATATACTAATATAATATAGGGTTATAATAACCTTTTTCAACATACCATACTCTTAATCCAGGAGTTCGGCTAGTGACAGACTGGCAGGTAACAGCCAAGGCAATTTA
>Ga0315280_10010295_pt1 | contig 11762 bp, 11 predicted proteins | sample YL17G06_40_MG_FD_203697 | JGI IMG/M metagenome (GOLD analysis project Ga0315280, IMG submission 203697) | Sediment microbial communities from Yellowstone Lake, YNP, Wyoming, USA - YL17G06_40 | ecosystem: Environmental > Aquatic > Freshwater > Lake > Sediment | place: USA: Wyoming | collected... | reverse complement strand
TCATGGTCTACAAGGAGGACAAAAAATTATGGGAGGTTCATCTCTGAAGGATTTGACCCTGCCTACCGCAGGCAGGCATGTCCACAAATCGTTTCCCACATGTGCACAAATGATTTTTACGTAACACCATCTCGTTGTCCTTCCCCAATCCCAGTATGGTTGATAGCCGAGGACTTAGGAACACCCAGCCAAGTGATAAAAGACATCCATTCCAGTCAGCGTTGTCGAAAGGAAAAATGGAGTGGGCAAGTCTTGTTATCTTACTTAAGCAGCAGATGCACCCTGTCCCAAGTCGGGAATGGACAGGGACACGTTGCTGTTAGAGGCAGGTAAACGGTTTGTGTCCTGTTGCCCCCGGCAAGCATCCTTTTTTTACACATGGTTAGGGAATATGGCCATAACCCAAGAAATGGAAAATTTTTTAAATAATTAAATCTTTAATAAATACGCTAACTAATAGATAATACAATAAAAATAAAATTTCCTTGACAAAAGAATAAAAAAAAAGTACTTTGTTATTAATTGCACAATCTAATTATGAAGGAGGGGTCGTATGGATTTCAAATTAACTGAAGAACAAGAAGCAATGCGAGAAATGGCCAAAAATTTTGCAGAGAAGAAGATTGCTCCCACAATGGAGGAAGATGAAAAAGAACATCGTTTTCGGAAAGAGATTGTTAAAGAGATGGCAAAACTGGGTTTTTTTGGGTGCATTGCACCTGAGAAGTATGGTGGAAATGAAACTGGTTATCTTGCGGCCTCAGTGATGACGGAAGAGATCGCAAGGATTTCCCCGTCCTGGGGACTTCCCTTTAACCTTCAGATGAATTCTATCCAATCCGTTCTTCTCAATTTTGGGAAAGAGGAGCAGCGAGAACGTTGGGTTCCCAAATTGATCAATGCTGATTTACTGGGCTGTTTTGCCATTACCGAAGCCAACACCGGTTCTGATGTTGCCTCGATGAAGTCAACAGCCCAAGAGGTGGAGGATGGGTTTGTCCTGAATGGGACAAAGATGTGGATTTCAGGGGTGCCCGTGGCCGATCTTGGTATCGTTTATGCTTATACGGATAAAGCAGCAAAGCATCGCGGCATGTCAGCCTTTATCGTGGACATGCATCTCCCAGGTGTCACGCAAAAGTCCATTGATTCGAAATTGGGACTCTTCTGTGCGCCGACAGGGGAGATCGTCTTCCAAGATGTCAAACTGCCTAAGGACAGTCTGGTGGGTCAAAAAGGGGATGGGTTCAAGATCTGCATGGCGATGTTAGATAATACTCGGCTTTCCTCTGCAGCGAGGGCAGTGGGTGTAGCGCGGGCGTGTCTCGAACATTCTGTCCGTTATGCCAATGAAAGAGAACAGTTTGGGCAGCCGATTGCTAATTTTCAAATGATCCAGGAGCAGATCGCAGAGATGTATGTTGAAGAACAGGCTGCCCGGCTGTTAGTTTATCGAGCCGCTTGCAATAAGGACTTAGGACAGCGAAACACCATCGAGGTTTCCTGTGCAAAATTTTATGCAGCGGAGGTGGCTGTCAAAGCGGCGAATCAAGCTGTCAAGATTTTCGGATCCTATGGTTTTTCAACCGAGTATCCTGTGGAACGATTTTATCGAGATGCCAAGTCCTACCAGATTGTGGAGGGGACATCCAACATTCAGAAGATGATCATTGCAAGAAATGCGTTGGGTCTAAAATAAAGAGATAGCTTTGTGAGAGGAGGAAATTCTAATGGGAACACAGGTGATGGTGCCAATGGTGGGTAAGATCGTAACGGTGACGGTAAAGGTGGGAGACAAGGTAAAAGAGGATGATCAGGTTGCGGTGTTAGAGGCGATGAAGATGGAGATGCCGGTGGTTGCTCCGATCACCGGAACGGTGAAGGAGGTCTGCGTGACCCCAGGTCAGGAGGTCGAGGCAGAGGCCGTCATCGCAGTCATCGAGTGAGAAAGAAATAGAGGATGGGGAGTGGCGGATGGAAGAGGATTCTTTAGCTGGATTGAACATACGACCTATGACCCTCGGAGATTTGGACGCGATTGTTGAAATTGATCGTAAGGTTTTAGGAAAAGCCAGACCAGATTATTGGAAGAAGATTCAACTGAATCCTCGATATCCCCATTCCTGTCTGGTCGCTGAACTGGAAGGGACAGTGATTGGGTTTATTGTGGGTGAGGTGAGTGGATGGGAGTTCGGAATCCCCGATACGATTGGGTGGATCAGTACCATTGGTGTCGATCCAGCATACCAGAATAGGGGTGTTGCAAGAAGATTGAGTCAAGAGTTTATAAAGAACCTCAAGGCGATTGGCGTAAGCGTTGTTTACACTTTGGTCAATTGGAGCGATTGGGACCTCCTCAAATTTTTTCGTACGATGGGATTTACAAGAGGAGGAGATATGATTAATCTGGAACTGAAACTTGAATAGGTGAAGTTTATGTCATCCTCTTATCGTTAAGTGAGATGGTGGCATAAGAGGATGACAGGGGGGTGATCGAATGGGGAGGTTGGAAGGTAAGGCTGCGGTCGTCACAGGCGGAGGAAGGGGGATCGGAAGAGCCGTCTGTCTCGCTTTTGCCAAGGAAGGGGCGGATGTTGTTGTCAACTATGCCGCAAAAGATCAGCCGGCGCAGGAAGTTGTCGAAATGGTTAAGAAGATAGGAAGGAGAGCAGTAGCTGTAAAAGGGAATGTAGCAGTAAAGGCTGATGTAGATAGGATTATACAAACGGCTATTGACAACTTTGGAAAGATTGACATTCTGGTGAACAATGCGGGGGTATCGAAACCAAACATGCTCTATAAAATGACGGAAGCGCAGTGGGATGAGGTGCTCGACATTCACCTCAAAGGACCCTTCCTATGCATCCAGGCAGCTTCTAAGTATATGATGGAGAAGAAATGCGGGAAAATTATCAATATGACTTCTTCAGCCGGGTTGTGGGGAACGAAAGGACAGATCAACTACAGCGCCGCCAAGGGAGGAGTCCTTGCCTTAACGAAGTCGGCTGCACGAGAATTGGCTGGTTATGGGATTACGGTGAATGTTGTCCAGCCGGGATATGTAAGTACTGAGATGTTCGAGAAGGTTAAAGCAGACCCAAAGCTGATGGAGATTTATACGGGCAGGATTTTGCTGGGTCGATTTGCTGAACCTGAAGAGGTGGCCCTAACCTTCGTCTTCTTGGCATCGGACGAGTCGAACTATATTACCGGCCAACTCTTCTGTGTGGATGGTGGACTCGGAATGACCTAATTCAACCTCAAATTTTAGAAAGGGGGGATGAATCCAAATACAAAATGCGAATATCGAAATCTTTACCCTGTTAAGTAATTTGGCCAGAGATTGACGATTTTGCTTTTTGAGACGGATCGTAATCCAACACACCGGAGGTGACCCAAAACTACCTAACAGGGCAGGCCAATTCTAAATTTAAGTAGCAAAACACTAAACTTTTTTCGTTTGAAACATTTGAGTTTTGGACATTCAAAATTGTTTCGTTTTTCGGATTTAGTGCTTCGAATTTATTAATTTAAGAAGGGGGTGAAATGAATGGCAACAATACCTGAAAAGATTGAGACTTGGCAAATGGTTCAGCCTACAGCCAAAAATAAGGACACAGGAGAGGTCATACCTGGCAAGTTAGTAAAGACTTCAATTCCGGTTCCCTCCTTAGGACCCGGGGAGGTATTGGTCAAGGTAGCAGGATGCGGAGTCTGCCATACCGATCTGGGTTACTTCTACGATGGTGTGCCGACCGTGTCGAAACCACCTTTGACCCTGGGGCATGAGATCAGCGGGACCGTCGTGGGTGGGGATGAAAAGTGGGTTGGTAAAGAGGTCATCATCCCCTCGGTGATGCCGTGCCGTCAGTGTCTCCTCTGCAAAACCGGCCGTGGGAATCGTTGTTTGGCCCAGAAGATGCCCGGAAACAGCGTGGGGATCTATGGAGGAAATTCAAGTTATATCCCGGTACCTTCCATTGATCTTTGCGAAGTGAGAAACCGTGGGTCCATTCCTTTAGAACACCTGGCTGTCGTAGCGGATGCCGTCACCACGCCCTACCAAGCTGCCAAAAGAGCAGATCTCCAGCCTGGAGATAATGTCATTATCGTCGGAGTGACCGGAGGAGTTGGTGTCTATGTGGCCCAAATGGCAAAGGCCTTGGGTGCAAAGACGGTCATCGGCATTGCGAGAAATCCGGAGAAATTACAGAGGGCTTTAAAATATGGGGCTGATTTTGTGATCAGTACACAAGATAAGCAGATCAAGGATATCCGGAACGAATTTCGAGAGACCTGCAAGAAGAATAGGTTGGAGGCTGGTTTTGGTTGGAAAATTTTTGAGGTGAGCGGAACCAAGGCAGGACAGGATCTTGCTTTGGAACTCCTCTCCTTCACCGGCAAGTTGATCTTGATCGGATTTGGGATGGCCAAGAATGAGTACAGCATTTCCAGACTGATGGCTTTTGATGCTGAGATGATTGGGACATGGGGATGTTTGCCCGAATATTATCCCATTGTGTTGGATATGGTACTTAAAAAGAAGATCGACATCGCACCCTTTGTGGAGACAAGACCCATGAGTCAAATTGCATCCGTATACGATGAAGTTCACAAGGCTGGTTCTCCAGCAAAGAGGATTGTACTGACACCTGATTTTTAAAGAATATAAAATAGAAAGGAGGAATTTGTATGGCATTAGATTGGTTGGTGAGAGATAATACACCGAAAGATCACAACCTTTTTGGGGATCAATTTTTTGGGACCAAACCACCCTGTACCATGTTTGAGAAGAAACCCTTACTCGATCCGAAGGGGAATGTTGTGGAAGGGTTATATTCAGTCCGGATCACCCTTAACAACCCTGATCAATTCAACTCTTACACAACACAGATGGTAAAGGGTGTCATCGCAGGTATGCATCGGGCTTCTGTTGATAAGAGTGTTGTGGCCGTTGTCTTCACCGCAGCCGGAGACAGGGCTTTCTGCACCGGTGGAAATACGAAGGAGTATTCTGAATTCTATACCCGAAGGCCTAAGGAGTATGCGGATTACATGGATCTCTTCTCCGGCATGGTCGATGGAATCCTGAAGTGCCGGGTTCCGGTCATCTGCCGGGCAAACGGGATGAGGATTGCCGGCGGTCAGGAAATCGGACAGGCTTGCGACCTCACCGTGGCTGCGGATACGGCGTCCTTTGGTCAAGCCGGGACAAGGGCTGGGTCTACGCCGGATGGCGGTTCCACAGACTTTTTACCTTGGAACCTGAGCATGGAACAGGCGATGTGGAACTGCATCTCCAATATTCCTTGGAGTGCTTATAAGATGGAGAGGCTGGGATTAATTACCAAGGCTATCCCGATTAAAAAGGATAAGGATGGGAACTGGGTGAGAGATCCCCGTGTGATCACCGATAAATATGTCGATAATGGCGAGATCGTCTACGGTGAGATGAAGACTGGGGAGGAAGCAAAGAAGGCAATGGACTACCTGAAGACTCTGAAGACAGATTGGACCCTTTTGGATAACTATATCAACAATATGATATGGACCCTTGCCAATGTCTTTCCTCTCTGCCTCATGAAGACGGTCGAGACCATCCGGATTAAAAAGAAATTCTGGTGGGACAATACCAAGGCCCATGCTATCTACTGGCTGGCCGCCAATATGAATATGGATGCGTGGCTTGGATTTAATGCCTTCAACACACAGAAAGAGACAGGCTCCAGCGTGATCAACTTCATCGAATACCGGAAGCAGATCGCCAAAGGTCATCTCTACGACGAAGAACTGGCGGAACTGGTATTGGCGAAGCCCAAGAAGTGAGATTTTTAGTGGCAGGTTGAAAAGATGAAATACCTTTTGGGCCCGGAATATTCCTTTGCCCAAAGGGTATCTTTTTAGGATCTTAAGGCTTAATCATCCTATTGCCTTCTCCCTTGACGGAGCTGCCCGCTGAAGGGTTTGGTCCGCAAGCGAGAGAGGGCGAGGGTGAGGATGCCCTGATCCATACTCAGGGGGGAAGTCATGGTGAGCTTGTCGAATCATTCCCCCTCCCGTAGATCCCCTCCCGCCAGGGGAGGGGAGATGTAAGTGAAGGAGGTGAAACAGGTGGCGTTTAAACATATTCAGACTGAATTCAAGGATGGAGTGGCAACCCTCACATTGAACCGGGCTCCCCTCAATGTCCTCAATATCGAGATGATGGAAGAGATCAATACCTATCTTGAAGGATTGATGAAAGAGAAATCCCTGAAACTCCTCGTCATCCAGGCCATGGGAAAGGCCTTTTCTGCGGGGGTGGATGTCGGAGAGCATCTCGGTGATCTGGTTTATAAGATGATCGAGGTCTTTCACAGGATGTTTCGCCTTATGGATGGGCTGAAAGTTCCTTCAATTGCTGTGGTGGGTGGCGCGGCCCTTGGCGGGGGATGTGAATTAGCCCTCTATTGTGATATGGTCATTGCAACAGAGAGGGCAAAATTTGGACAACCTGAAATCCAGGTTGGAGTCTTTCCACCCATTGCCGCTTTGATCTTTCCGAGGATGATCGGGAGGAAGAAAGCATTGGAGCTAATCCTTTCCGGAGAAACGATCAGTGCCCAGGAGGCCTTAACATTGGGATTGATCAATAAAGTGGTTCCAGAGGCATCCCTGCCTCAGGAGGCGAATGGATTTATTGAGAAGTTTACAAAATTGAGCGGTATCGTTTTAAAGATGACGAAAGAGGCTACTCTCGCAGGTCTCAATGATGATATGGATAAGGGACTTAAGACCATTGAGAAGATCTACCTGGATCGTCTGATGAAGACGAATGATGCCATGGAGGGCCTCAAGGCTTTTTTGGATAAGCGAAAACCAACCTGGAAAGACAACTGATCCATAAGGGAGGCCTTATCGGCCTCCCAAACCCATTCTTTTCAATACTTTTTTCCAATTATTACTTTTGATAATCAGATTTGGAAATAGGTGACAATTGGAGTTTAATATTCCGTGGATAGAAATTGGTCACTATGATTCCGGAAGGCGTATTAATATTTTTTTCAGACAATGAAATTTGATTCATTCCAGAATGGGCGTTTGAGAGATTGATTTCCACTCTTATGTGGTCGGGCTTTATAGAAGAAAGAAGCCTTTGGGAACCCCTGACGCGTACATTAATCTCCCTGGGCGGTTCCCCAACCATTATCAAATTCTGAGGAATGGAATAGTATTCAACAGGTATATTAAAACTGATTTCCCCCTTACGTATACCTACGACGAAAATCCAGAGCAGACACACTATCAATAAGAAAAAGGCTTTTCTATGTAGGTCACTAAAAAGTTCTCCCATCCATCTCTTCACCCTAATTTTTTCCTCCGGATAAGAAGGAAGTTTAGAAAAACTTTTTATCAAGTCCTCCTGGCATTCTTTCTTTTCAACTTTCCCTCTGTGAGCGAATAAAACCTCCTTTCTCTCTTCGGAAATGATAATACATTCTGCATCGGATATCTCAGTGATCCCAACTCCAGCACGGTGCCGAGTCCCCCATTCCTTTGGAAGAGATGCAGAATCGGAGACTGGAAGAAGAGCGGTGGCATATCGAATGCGATCTCCCCGTATGATAATGGCACCATCATGTAAAGGCGATTGAGGGTTGAAAATAGAGAGGATAATTCCCCCACTAATTTCCCAGTCCAAAAGAGTTTTTCCATGAATAAACTCGTCGAGATCGTCTCTCTGCTGTAATACGATTAAACCACCCATCCCCTCCTTTGCCATGCTAAAAGCAGCTTCAGCAATTCTATCAAGCTGTCTCAGAGGAAAGACCTCTGGTTCTCCCAAAAGAAACGTTGGAAGGGTGATCCTTCCCAAAACTTCCCGGATCTCCTGTTGGAAGATTATAACCAGGACAAGTAGAATGACTGCCCAAAGGTTCTGGAGTATCCATACAGAGAGTGGTAAATCGATCCACTGCGCAATGGCGTAGCAAAAGGGTAAAGCCAAAATTGCCACAATCATTCGCAAGGCCCTTCTTTTTCTCAGCCAGAGATAAAGACGGTAAAAAACAAAAGTGAGAATTAGGATGTCTAAACCGTCCTGCCAACGAAAAAGATTAAAAAGATCTTTCATCTCATTTCACCAATCGTTAAAGATATCGATTCATTTATTGAAGTTTTACGATCAATCCTTCAGTTTGTTGAAGCATCTTCCCCTTTTACTTTGGTTTTTGTACTTTCATTCGCTATTGGTCCAACCATGAGTTCTTTCTCACCAGCCTCTAATACCTATTGGCTTCCTATTTTCATCAATTGCTACAATCTCACCCCAAAGGCAATTTTACATATACTGCCATTTGAGTCATCCGCTCTTGATACAGATCTTGAATCGGGAGAGAAATATTTACGACGATGCCCCCTTACAATGCTGTGACTTGCTGGGTCCATTTCCCGATCTCAGAATTCTTGTTTTACGTTTGCGACAAAAGCTAACTATGGATAAATTCCTCTCAATTTGGTGGCTTCAGCAACCCTTCCAATTCCAAGCATCAGGGCGGCTGTCCTCATATCCACTTTTTCCTTTCGACAGATATTCAAGACTTCGCCAAAACTTCTTCGTAAGATTCGGGTTAATCGTTCAGAGATTTCGTCTTCACTCCAAAGTAATTCCTGAAGGTTCTGAACCCATTCAAAATAGGAGACCGTGACGCCACCCGAATTTGCTAAGATATCCGGAACCAAAAAGATATCCCGATCATGGAGAATCTTATCTGCCTCAACTGTCGTAGGTCCATTCGCGCCTTCCGCAATGATCTTGGCCTTGATTTTAGGAGCATTCTTATGGGTAATCTGGTTTTCTAAGGCAGCGGGGACGAGGATATCGCAGTCAAGCTCAAGCAGTTCCTCGTTTGTGATCTCTTCTCCGCCTCTCGACCCCGGTGTGATGAGGCATGAATATTTCTTCTTACAATCCAATACTGCCGAAATATCCAGTCCTTTCTCATTGTATATACCGCCCTTGGAGTCACTCAGCGCAATTACTTTCGCGCCGGCCCTGTCAAAATATTGGGCTGCAATCCCACCCACATTGCCGCAGCCTTGGATGACGACGCGCGCCCTTTCAACGTGAAGACCCAGGTGACGAGCTGCCTCCTGGGCCGCAATGGAAACTCCTTTTCCCGTGGCCTCAAACCTTCCCAGAGAGCCTCCCAATTCGAGAGGTTTTCCAGTGACTACCCCATGAACCGAATATCCTTTCAGCGTGCTGTAGGTGTCCATGATCCAGGCCATGACTTGCGGGTTGGTATAGACATCAGGGGCAGGAATATCCTGATCAGGGCCAATCATCATGGCAATTTCCCATGTGAATCGGCGGGTCATATTCTCGAGTTCCCGAAGGGACATACCCTTAGGGTCGCACTGGACACCCCCCTTTGCCCCACCGAAGGGGATATTGACGACGGCAGCCTTCCAGGTCATCCACATGGCCAAGGCTCTAACTTCGTCCAGATCCACATCCGGGTGGTATCGAATCCCACCCTTTGCCGGGCCTCGGGTCATATTGTGCTGGACTCGGTAGCCTGTGAACATCTTAATACTCCCATCATCCATTTTGACAGGAAAATGGACGATCAGTTCTCGCTTTGTCTGTTTGATCATTTCAGAGAGACTGGGATTCAATTTCAATTTCTCAGCCGCAATGTCGACCTGTTTCATTGCCACGTCCAGGGGGTTGATTTTATGGCTCTTGTTCTTCATAGAATTCTCCTTTTACATTTTCTGCCCCATATTTATTATGATTTCCCACATAACCCTTCTGGAAACCCTGATTATTCCGCCATTTATGAAGTAAACCTTGTTGCTTTTGGTCGCAAGACCGCCCCACAATAAGTAAAAAGTTAGCCGAATTTATTCGGGCCGTCCTCTTGTTGCTGCTGTCGAAAGCAAAGCAGATTACGACTAGCAACACTTGGGCCGATAAAACCTTTGTTACAAATGATGGATATGAATGGAAATGATGATTACTCCACCTTGAATTTAACTTCCTTTAGAAGGTTTCCACCCGCATCCTTAATCTCTATTTTCCAATCCCCTTTTAGTCCTCTTAAATTTTTATTAGCGTAAGTTCTCCATCTTTTACCCAATTTCAAGGGTAGGATGGTTTTCAACTTTTCATCCTGATTATGGAACCAGACAAGTGAAAGCTCCGTGTCTTTAGCGATATCGTTGGCCTGCAAAAAACAGTAAACCTTCTCCGTCGAGACCGGAAATGTCTCTGCAACACCAACCGGCTCATTGTTTTCTACCCCTGTTCCTACGACCACCCGTACGATAGTGAATCCGGCCCCCTCCTTTGGAGTGGCTTTCTGTTCCGTCTTTTCTTGCCCAGAAGCCGGGCAGATCATTCCCCATACTGTAATAGCCGTTAAAACTACAACCAAGATTGTTGCTCCGTGCCTTTTCATATTTGCTTCCTTTCATTAAAAGCTAGTTTGAGGTGCGACTATGCAAATCTGACGAAATGGATTTGACCAGTGCCTCAATCTCCTTCCATGAGCCCTTAGCAATAAAGTAATTGACCCCACATTTGAATCCCTTCGGGTTGTATTCCCCGCCGCTTGCGGCGAGTTCGTCATTCCGGCGGAAGCCGGAATCCAGAAGACCGGACTGGATTCCGCATCAAGTGCGGAATGACAGAATTTAAAGTTCTTGATACCCCGCTGCTTGCGGCGGGGTAGTTCATTGTCGAAAAGAGGCATTGTCCTCAACGATTAATATTCTAACCATACTTATTCCTCCATAGGGGTTATGTCTGAAGAAATCTTTCCATTAGGAGGGAGGGGTGTGATTTTTTCAACTACTTTGCTTGTTGCTTTAAGGAGTTCTCCTGAGGACTTGTTTTAAGGGAAGTCTTAAGAGAATTCCTAAATATTTCACGTTCGTCGTAGCTCAGCGATACAAAGTTTTTCTTTTCCTTGCTGTGGTAATTTATTTTGCCTTCTCGGGCCAGCCAGCCTAAAGCCTGATAAACATTCTCCCCTTTGTCTTTCAGAATTTGAGGAAGTCTTAAAATTTCTACATCCTTTTTTCTCCCAAGATTTTCCACATTTTTCCTGCAGTCTCTCCGATTTTATTCTTCATAATCTCCTCCAAGCATAAAAATGGAATAGATGATTTGGAATCTTTTCCTTGTCCCCTCAATATAAGAAATTTCCTATTCTAATCCATTTCTCTTTACGCCCAGCACCACCTCTGATGGGAATCCAAGTTGTGATACAAATTCTCGTTCAAATTCTTTAAATCCAATTTCTTCAAGAAATGGTTGTGCCATGACACCTCTACATCCTGCCAAAAGAGGGGGTTTTAATTTATAAATCTCTTCATAAATTTTATTCAGCCATCTCTCCCCTTTTGTCATATTGACTAACACAATCCTGCCTCCCTCCTTTAAAACTCTCCTAAATTGGAGGAGGATAGGAATAAAATCTTCAACAGGAAGGATGTCCAACAAATATTGGGTCATCAGGATATCAAATGTTCCATCCTCAAAAGGGAGATACCGACAATCGCCGAGATAGAGAGTATAATTTTTTTGTCCAGTCTTAGAGATTCTTTTCCGTGCCCTCTCTAACATTTTCATTGAGACATCGATTCCGTTAACCCAACCCTGGGGATTTCTCTTCAGGATCTCTACAAAATTGAGGCCGGTTCCAAAGGCAACTTCTAAGATTTTTTCTCCATTCTTGATAGCAGCCATATCTATTGCTCGTTGACGCGCCTTC
>Ga0315280_10010293_pt1 | contig 11763 bp, 8 predicted proteins | sample YL17G06_40_MG_FD_203697 | JGI IMG/M metagenome (GOLD analysis project Ga0315280, IMG submission 203697) | Sediment microbial communities from Yellowstone Lake, YNP, Wyoming, USA - YL17G06_40 | ecosystem: Environmental > Aquatic > Freshwater > Lake > Sediment | place: USA: Wyoming | collected... | reverse complement strand
AGCCGCTATGGTAGAGAGATCCGCGGTGAGGTATCCAGGCCATGAGCGCCATCGCCGTTGAGGGGTTGGCTAAGCGCTTCGGCGAAGTCCAAGCCGTATCCGGCGTCGATTTCGAGGACCGCAAAGGTGCGGCCGTCCGTTCGTTGATGCCGCTGAACCACATGACCACCACGCTGAAGTTCGTTCCCCAGCAGAAGACCGTGGTCCTCCACCAGGGCAAGACGGTCGCCAATATCGACGAGGACAAGGCGTGCCGCACCAAGCTCGCCGCCGAGGTCAAGGACGCGCGCAAACTGGCGGCCGGCTGGGCCTGGGGCTGGCACCGGGTCACGTTCTATGGCGACCTGAAAACCCAGGTGGAAACTGTCAGCGCCTTGATGGGCTTCAAGGTGGTGGACGAAGGCTAGCCTGGATAGTTCACCACGGATCCCGCAGGGCGGGACGGAACCTATCCGCAGATTACGCAGATTTCGCAGATTCCAGAATTGGATCTTGATCTGCGTAATCTGCGAAATCTGCGGGTCGGTTGTTTGGTCCGTCCTTGAGGGGGGAGGGGCTGCCTGAATTCGCTGCTGGAAAAACAACGAATGGTACGACTGCTACACGGATGGGCGCGGATGCCGCACCGCTTTTCTCCCTGCCCGGCAGCGAGACCTTCGCCCGCGCTTCGGTGTTAGTGTTCAGAAGAGCAGTCTGACAACTGAGTGAAAGGAACGAGATCGCATGAAACGTGCCCTGGTGGTTAGCTTGATCATGTTCGCGGTTATTTCCGCCGCTGTCGCGCAGCGGCGCGGCCCCGGCCCCGGCTTCGGCCGCTTTTCCGATGCGGCCAACCCGCCGCAGGCCAAGACGGAAACAGAAAAGAAAATCCTGGGAGTGCTGGACGCCATGGTGAAGGTCAACGAGATGTACTCCAACGTTCCGATGGGTGACGGCAGGATATTGCGGCTGCTCACCGAGTCGATCGGCGCCAAACAGGTGGCCGAGTTCGGCACCTCGACCGGGTATTCCGGCTTGTGGTTTTGCATGGCGCTGGAAAAGTCCGGCGGCAAGCTGACCACCTTCGACATTGATCCCGGCCGCATTGCCCTGGCCCGCAAGCATTTCCAGCAGGCCGGCGTCGAGCACATGGTCACCATTATCGAGGGCGACGCCCACCAGACCATTGGCAAATTAAAGGGGCCGCTGGACCTGGTCTTCATCGACGCCGACAAAGAAGGCTACGTCGATTACCTGAACAAGGTGCTGCCGCTGGTGCGTCCCGGCGGCCTGATTCTGGCCCACAACACCAACTCGGCTCCCGACTACGTCAGGGCCGTCATTGCCAACTCCGACCTGGACACCGTTTTCGCCGGCGAAGGCAACACCCTGGGCATCACCCTGAAAAAGCGCTGAGACTCAACAGAGCCGCGACCGTCAGGGAGCGGAGCGCATTCGACCCCTCGCCGCTGCGTGGACACTGCCGCCGCCTGGACGGCTGGTCCGCTCCCTTACGGTCGCGGCTCTGTTGCGCCCCGTCAGAAATACAGCTTCATGGAGAGCTGGATGTTGCGCGAGTCGCGCGTAGTGGTCACCTGCCCGGAGGTGCCGCGCGAGCCCTGGGTAACCGGGGAGCCCGGGTTGTTGCCGCTCACCGTCGTGCTCACCCCGTACCACTGGGTATGGTTCGCCACGTTGAACGTTTCCAGCCGGAACTGCAGGCTGTAGCGTTCCCCGATCTTGGTGTTCTTGAACAGCGAAACATCCCAGTTGCTCACCCCCGGGCCTCTGAGGATGCCCTTGCCGGTATTGCCCAGTTGGCCGTCGAACGGACGCCCAAAAACCAACGGATTGAAGTATTCGATGCGCGTTCTGGTTTCGGGATAGACCTCCCCGCCGAGGTAGTTGGAGCGGACAGTGCCGGATAGCGTACCGGCATTGCCATTGGAGTTGATGGTCAAGGGCAGGCCGTCCCAGAAGCGGGTGATGCCGGAGAACTGCCAGCCGTCCAGGACCTTCCGCGCCACTGACCAATGCGTCAGCCGGGTGCCGAACTTGGGCAGGTAGTAGACATAGTCGATGTTGAGCACGCGGGTGCGGTCGAATCCCGCCGGCCCCCACTCCCGCCCGCGGTCCAGGTAGTAATTGATCACCGTGGTATCCACGTCCACGCAGTCCAACGTCTTGGCCCAGGTGAAATTGGCGTTCATGGTGAAGATGGAGCTGAAGCGGCGGCTGAAGCGCGCCTGCAGCGCATGGTAGTTGCTGTTGGCCCCATAGTCGGTGTAGTTGATGTTCTGGTAACCCTTGTAAGGCCGCACAGCGTTGTTGACGTTGTTGTTGGCCGCCAGGATGTTGGTGCTGGTGGTGGTGCCCAGCGGCAACTGGTTCAGATCCATACGGTATTGCAGGTGTCGCGCCGTGTTCCCCACGTAGGCCACGTCGATGGAGGTCTTCTTCGGCAGCTCTTTTTGGATGCCGAACTGCCAACTGTAAATGGTCGGTGTGAAGTAATCCTTGTTGAAGGCCGTGACGCTGACCGGGAAGCGCGTGCCGCTGGCCACCAGCGCCGAGCTCATGGTATCGATGTTGCCGGCGTAGACCAGCGGCGTGTAGGTCAGCGGCGGGTTACCCAGGGCGTCGAAGCTGTTGATGTTCTGCCGCATGCGCTCGTAGAAGATGCCGAAGCCGCCTCGCACCGACATTTTGCCTTGACGGAAGGGCGACCAGGCGAACCCCGCCCGCGGCGCGTACTGGTTCTTGTGGTGCTTCCCGAAACCGTTCGTGATGCCCGCCGAATTCTCCTCGACCATGCCGTTGAAGGGGTTGCCCGATCCGGGGATGATGCTGCCCTTGGTCAGCCCGTCGGCCGTCTGCAGCTTCACCGCCTGCGCCGGGTCGTAGCGGGTGGCGTCGAAGTAGTTCATCAGAAACTTGTGGCGCGTATAGGTGGGGCCGAAGTAGCTGTAGCGGATGCCGTATTCAAGGGTAAAGCGCCGCCAAAGCTTCCAACTGTCCTGCGCGTACCATTCCCAACCGATGAAGCGGAAATCGCCGTAAAAAATACCGTTGGCCTGCTGGGCGCTGGTGTAATAGCCGGTAATCAGGTTGCCCAGGTTGTTGTTGGTGCCGTTGGGGTTCACGGTGGTGGTGCTGGCGGTGAAGTCAAACGTGCCGGCGTCGTTCCAGGAGGGCTGCTGCTGCTTGTCGTCCAGGTTGAACATCAGCCCGAACTTGTAGGTGTGTGATTTGCGGATCATGGTCAGGTTTTCGGTCCAGGTGTAATCCTTGCCGTCGTTCAGCCAGTTGGACGAAAAGCCCGAGAGGTTGCAGGAGCCGACGCCGCAGTTGAAGCGCGGAAAACGGTTTCGCACGTTCGACTTGGGGAACAACTGGGTGTAGGTGAAGCCCAGCTTGTCGCGGTCGTAGGTGGCCGGATCGACGTCCTCGGCCACATCCACCTTCTGCGACTGGTGGGTGTAGGCGAAAATAAACTCGCTGATGATGTTGCGCCCGATCATGTTCACCGAATTCCACGACCAGCTCGCGCCCGGTTTCTTGTGCATCTGGGGATAGACGGGAAAGGGAGTGGTGGTCCAGATGCCGAAAGCGCTGCGCTCCCACTGCTTGTCATCGGCCCAGCGGAAAAACAGGTTGTGGCGCGGGTTCAGGTTCCAGTCGGCACGCAACAACTCGCTGTCTTTTTTCAACCGGTAGGTCTCGCGCATCGGCACGCGCACCTGCCCCAGCGTATTCGGCGTCACCGTGGCCTTCGAGCGGTCCAGGCTTTTCAATATTTTCAGGAAGGCCGGGGCGTTTTTGCTCCAGTAGGCCTGCGGAATGATGTTGTCCGCGAAGGGAACGCCGTCGGTAATGTTGCCCCCGCTGTTGAAGGTGAGAGTTCCGGGAACGAAAATCTGCCCGGTGTGAAACTTCTGCGGCGTGGTGGTCGTGGAGATCCATCCCGTCTGCAGCACGGAGCGGAAATCGCCTTCCAGCAGCGCCGAGTTCGGCACGTCCACGTACTGGGCCCCGGCCGGTCTGGTGCCCCGCGTGGACTCGTGGTTGAAAAAGAAGAACATCTTCTTCCTGGTGCGCGAGGCCAGTCCGGGGAGCACCAGCGGCCCGCCGATGTTGCCGCCGAACTGGTCGAAGCGCAGCTTGGTCTTCAGGCCGGTGGTGTCGAACGGCGGGCGCGCGTCGAACGCGTCGTTCCGCAGGAACTCAAACAGCGTTCCGTGGTATTGCTTGCCGCCGGCCTTGGTGCTGGCCGAGATCATCACCCCCGAGTTGCGGCCGTGTTCGGCGGCGAAGGCGCTGGTCTTCACCTTGAACTCCCCGATGGCGTCCAGGCTGGGCTGCGTGTACTGGCTGCCATTGTCGCCCACGTCCATATTGGAGCTGCCGTCGAAGGCCACGTTGTTCATGCTGCTGCGCTGGCCGTTCACGTTGAACCCGGTGGTCAGGTTGAATTGCATGCGGAAGTCGGACTGGGCGTCGGTGGCCACACCGGGCAGCGTCAGGATCAACGAGCCGAAATCACGCCCGTTCAGGCTTAGCTCGCTGATCTGTTGCGCGGTGACCACGTACGACTTGTCGAAGGTGGCATCTTCGACCAGCGGCACCTGCGCCTCCACCGTAACCGAGGTGGATGTCGCGCCGACCTGCAGGGTGATGGTGCCGAGGTTCATCTGTTGGTTGGGATCCAGCACCAGGCCCTTGCGCTCGAGTTTCGTGAACCCCTCGCGTTCCACCTGGACGGTATAAAGACCATCGAGCAGGGGCATGAGTTGGAAGAAGCCCTCGGACGAGGTGACGGCTTCACGCACGACGATGCCCTTGGCTTCGTCGAAGGCCACCACCTTGGCCGCCGGAATGGCGGCGCCCGACGGGTCCACCACGGTCCCCTGAATGCCGCCGGTTTGGGAGAACGCGGGAAGTGCTGTGAATAACAGGGAGAGAGAGAACAACAGGACGGGACGAGATTTCACGATCATGCCCTATTCCCCTTTCTGTGGCTGGATTGTACGCCTAAAGGCGGCTGGTCGCCAACACCGAAAACAAACTTGTAGCGGCGGTCTTTACCCGGCTGCTGAAAAAGGGCCCGCGGACCGTGCCTGACGGCTGCACAGGCTGGAAGCCTGTGCCACCTTTCAATCACTTGCGGGTGGCGGTCCCGCCAAGCGGGACCGCCGCTACACTCACGGCTTTTGTCGTTTGGGCTGCTTGCCGGCAGGCTGCGCCGGGGGCTTGGCCGGCTGCAACTGCGGAGGCGGTGGCTCCTCCGGCGGAGTCTCTTCGAACACCAGCTTGGCTTCGGCCGAGAACCGCTGGTACTGGCGGAACGAAATCTCGTTGCGCGTGGCCGTCCGCGATTCCTTCATCTCCACCACCGCCCGCGCCGGCAACAGGAAGGGCTGGCCGGCGATTTTCGCGTAACCGTAATCCAGCGTGGTGAGCGCCCGGCGGATGGGGAAACCCGCCGGAATGTCATCCGCCTGCATCCACAACCGCAGGACCTGCTCCTTTTCGGCGTCCACGATGACGCGCCCGCTGTAGCCGGAGATGATGCTTTGTTCGTCGGGCTTGCGCGGCTCCCAGATCAGGTGCCATTGGGAAGTCACGATCGGCACTTCGTAATCCCAGGCGTACACCGGGCGGTCGCCCAGCGAGGCCGGCCCCACCCAGTGGAAGTACGTCCGGGTTTCCGGGCGGAACAGGTAGTTCAGGAAAGTCCCGAATTCGCCGGTGGAGGATGCCCCACCCAAGGAATCATAGCTGCGGTTGGTCATCTGCTCGTTGACCTGCACCACCTGGTAGCTTTCCTTGTGCTCGTAGTAAGCCAGCCGCGCCTGAATCACGTCGTAGGGCTGGAAGCTGCCGGTGCCGGCCGGATCGACGAAGCGCCGCGTCACCTGCAGGCAGAGGAAGTTGGGCAGCTTGTCGGTATATTGAAGCGCGTTGGCCCGGACCTGCTCCAGGAGCTTCTTCTGGCCGGCGTCATCGAGCGGCGGAGGCGGGGGAACGGGCTTCGGCGCGGCTGCCGCGGCGGCCTTCGCTTCCTCGGCGCTGCTCAAGCGTTTCAAACGATCGGCGGCCTTTTCCACCGCCGCCATCACCGCCGCCCCGGCGCCTTCTTTCTTCAGGGCCTTGCGCGTGGCGTCGGTCAGCCGGAACCCGATACCGCGCGTCTGGATCAGCTCCACGACTTGGTCTTGGGTAAACATCGTCCTGGAGCGGACCATGAAAAGCAGCTCCTGCTCCCGAAGCGGAGGACCCGCATTCTGGGCGGCAGGCGCAGCCACCTGGGGCAGCAACAACGCCAGAGCCAGCAGTGCGATCATGACCACGGTGTCTTTAGAATACCACCGTCGTAGGCGGTAGGCAGGAGGCAGCAGGCGCCTCCGGCCGTCAGCCGTCGGCCGAACGTGGGGAACAAGCGAGTCGCGTGTCGGCTTTTGATCCCGCTCCAAGCCGGTTGCCTCTGACGCCCGGTCACACCAAGTTGTGCCATGCGGGCTGCGGACGTGGTATGTTACCTGCTGCACGACAGGCGCATTTGTATGCCCGCATCGTGTTTGAGAGACGCCGCCGCGGGCGCGGCATGGTTATCAAAAACGGGTTGCTTCAATTCCTGGCGGGATCTGGCCACAGGCAAGGATTCCGTGCCGGCCCAGACCGCTGCTATGTGCGCGAATTCGCCATCCTGAGAGGAGGAGGGATCCATGGAAGAAACTTTGACGATTACCGATAATCGGACAGGTAAGACCTACACGGTTCCTGTGTTCAAGGGCAATATCCGCACGATGGACCTGCGGCAGATCAAGGTGGACGCGGAAGATTTCGGGGTGATGGGCTACGACCCGGCATTCATGAACACGGCCTCCTGCCAGAGCTCGGTCACGTTCATCGACGGGGAGAGGGGCATCCTGGAATACCGAGGCTATCCGATCGATGAGCTGGCCGAGAAGTGCAGCTACCTGGAAGTCGCCTACCTGGTGGTGAACGGCGAGCTGCCCACCCAGGCCCAGTTGGACGAATGGGTAAGCCAGGTGACGCACCACACCATGGTGCACGAGAACATCAAGAAGGTGATGGACGGCTTCAACCACGACGCGCACCCCATGGGCATGCTCATCAGCACCCTGGCGGCGCTGTCCACCTTCTACCCGGAATCCAGGAACATCCACGATCCGGCAGTCCGGAAGCTGCAGATCCTGCGGCTGATCGGCAAGGTGCCCACGCTGGCCGCCTATGCCTACCGGCACAGCAAGGGCCTCCCCTACGTGTACCCGGACAACACGCTCAGCTACACCGAGAATTTCATGAGCATGCTGTGGAAGATGGCGGAGCCGAAATACAACGCCAGCCCGGCGCTGGCGAAGGCGCTGGACATCCTGTTCATCCTGCACGCCGATCACGAGCAGAACTGCAGCGCCAACGCCATGCGCTCGGTGGGCAGCTCGTACGCCGATCCGTACGTGTCGGCGGCGGGGGCGGCCGCGGCGCTCTCCGGCCCGCTGCACGGCGGCGCCAATGAGGCAGTCCTCACGATGCTCGATGAGATCGGCACCAAGGAGAACATCCCGGCCTTCGTCGAGCAGGTGAAGACCGGCAAGGGCAGCAAGCTGATGGGCTTCGGCCACCGCGTCTACAAGAACTACGACCCGCGCGCCCGCATCATCAAGGCCGCCGCCGAGGAAGTGTTCAAGGTCACCGGACGCAACCCCAAGCTCGATATGGCCATCGAGCTGGAGAAGATCGCGCTGTCCGACGAATACTTCATCAAGCGCAAGCTCTATCCCAACGTCGATTTCTACTCCGGGATCATCTACCAGGCCATGGGCTTCACCCCCGACATGTTTACCGTGCTGTTCGCCATCCCGCGGATGTCGGGCTGGCTGTCGCAGTGGCAGGAATTGCTCACCGACAAGGAGCAGAAGATCGCCCGTCCGCGCCAGATCTACACCGGCGGACACAAGCGCCAGGTAGTTCCCATCGGGCAGCGGACCGCCGCGGCCAGCGCCACGGCCTGATCGCGGTTCCCGCTGGACACAACAGGCGCCGGGGAATCACTCCCTGGCGCCTTTCGTTCTTGGGGGCCGCAGCCGCAGATTTCGCAGATTACACGGATTGGCCCGATCCGCGGATGGCGCGCATGAACAAGCGGGAAACGGGCCTCGTAAACACATCGCGACTCGGCAGGCACGCCCCGTTAGAGCCTCGCCGCACCACGGAGCTTGCCCAAGTCACGGTCGAACGTCCCAAGTGGCAGGTGTCCCGCTTTGCGAGCCGCCTCCAGCAGCAGGCAGTCGGAGAATCCGAGCGCCGGCTTCCTCCGGAAATTGTCAAGGGCAGCCGACACCACGTCCGAATCCTGCAGCGTGAGGTCCTTGTGAGCCAGGAGCATTTCCACGGCGGTTGCGATCTGCGGGGCTCTCAGTTGGTACACCGCGGAAAGCACCCAGGTGGCTTCGGCTAATGCCAGCAGCGACACCCAGGCGCCCTTGGCTACGAAGGCCTCCGCTACGGCCGCCTGCTTCGGATCGTTGCGGGTGATGAGCCGCACCAGCACGTTGGTGTCAACGGCGCGCATGCCGCTTCCTCATGTGCCGTCGAACACCTTCCCTCATGTCCTGGACACTGCTAGCCGTCGGCGCCTTCTCCGGGAACAACGCCCGATGCACGTCCTCAGACGAGTACCGCCCCGCCCGGCGAACGACAACGTTGTCGCCGGCCTCATCCCACTCCAGGACTGAACCGGGGCCGACCCCCAGCATCCGGCGTACCTGGGCCGGCACCGAGATCTGTCCCTGCGCCGTGAGTTTCGAGTGTGCAAGTGCCATGGCGCTATCTTACCACGGTAATGCATACCCGGTGCGCTCTCCTCATATATCCCCTCGGGTCGTGTCGTTCAAGCCCCGGATGGCCCTCCTTGCGGGCATTCCCGCCTGCGGGCATTCCCGCTCTCAGAGGGCATTTGGGAGATCGGCCCGGGTTTCAGAGACTTGCTTGGACGGTGCCCGGCCACTTGGTGGGCGAGTTCAACGGCGGTTGCACCGCAGCCGATGGTTGCCGGGACAGCCGCTCTTGGCGGCGATCGTTCAGCAGCCAACCCGGGCGTCCCCCGCCGCCGCACCTTTTGCGGCGGTCGAGTGCATGCCCTGGTCAGGCCAGGGCCCCAGGCCGGCGGGCACGCGACCGTGGCTGGCGCGCCGCTCGCCTGGCAACCTCCGCCAGCGATAGAAGAGCCGAGTTCACGGACGCGGCGTTCGGAAAGAGTTCCGCGACTCGTGGATCGAGCACAACCACGTTCGACTTCTCTCGCAGTCGCTCGACGTACTTTCCGCGGACCAACACGCCGAAACCGGACCTTTTATACTCAGAGCGCAGTTCGTCCGCAGCACGTCTTCTAGCCTTCTTCATAGAGGTTCCTTAAACACGCTCGAAGCTTCCTCGAACGAGACACCGTGTTTTCGGAGGTTTTCACGGGCCTTTCGGGCATCCCACTCAACACGCATCAATCGGTCCTACAGTTTGGGTTATTCGCCGAGCTTAACGACCGGCGGCCCGCTCTTGGCCGCCGCCGGGCAGCGGCTCGCTACGCGCCCCATAGACCATTCTAGCCGCCAAACCAGCAGCGGCCAACCCTCCTGGTTGAGTCGGGGGCGGATGACCTGGCCTTTGTCGCTCGAATCGCTTTCGGTCAACGCGGCCACGTCGGTCACCGTCAGCGTTTGTGTGGTTGGGCCGATCTGCATGGTGAGATCGACGCGCTGGCGCGCGTTGACCGCCACGTTAAACGTGTCGGTAGTGAGCGGGGCGAACCCCACCGCCTCCGCGCTCACCCGGTAGTCGCCGATCTTGACCGTGAGGAATTCGAAGTTGCCGGTGGCGTCCGTCCGCGCCGTGGCCGAGACGCCCGTATTCACGTTGCGGAGTGCGATCTTGGCGTTGGGAATCACCAGGCCGGACGGGTCGCGCACCGTACCCAGCACCGCCGCGGTCTCGAACTGGGCAAAACAGGAGACCGTGCAACCCGCGAAAAGAAGCAAAGCAGCCCAGAAGGTGGCGCGCATCGCCGTATGGTACGCCTTGACGGCTGAAATCGCCACAGAGAGACAGCGCGGCGGACGCCGCAACCGAAGCTTCACCGCAGAGGCGCCGAGGACGCAGAGAAAACGCAGAGAATAATCGCCCTCTGCGTGCCTCGGCGCTCTCCGCGTCTCTGCGTTGAAAAAACGGTTTTGCGGCGGCGCTCCGGCATTCAGTCGCCGGGGGCGGCGGCGGGGGCTTTTTCCGGCGAGCGGCGGAACAATTGCGCCACGTCGTCGAACAGCGAATACAGCACCGGCGTCAGCAGCAGCGTCAGCAGCAGGCAGAAAGTCTGTCCGCCGATCACCGAGATGGCGATGGCCGTATTCTGGGCCGAGCCCGGGCCCTTGCTCAAGGCGGCGGGAATCAGGCCGGCGATGATGGAGATGGTGGTCATCAGGATGGGCCGCAGGCGGGTGCGGTTGGCCTCCATGATGGCCTGGTAGCGCGGCATTCCCTTGCGCCGCAGCACGTTGGTAAAGTCCACCTGCAGTATCCCGTTCTTCTTCACAATGCCAAACAGCAGCAGGATACCGAGGGCGCTGCGCATGTTCAGTGTCCGCCCGGTGGCCATCAGCGACAGCAGCGCGAAGGGGATGCTCATGGGGATCGACGACATGATGGTGATGGGATGGACGAAGCTGTCGAACTGCGAGGCCAGGATCATGTACATGAAGACCAGCGAGAGCAGGAAGGCCTTGGCGAAGTCGCGCATGGTCTCTTCCAGCCGGCGCGCCCGGCCCGCCACCCGGTAGTCGTAGCCGGCAGGCAGGCCGACGGCGTCAATCACGTTCTTCACGTCGGCGACGGCCGCGCCCATGGGCTTCCAGGTTTCCAGGTTGCAGGAAACCGAAATCTGGCGGGCGCGGTTGTAGCGATTGATCTCGGCCGGGCCCAGATCGCGATACAAGGTGGCGACGTTTTCCAGGTGCACCTGGCCCAGGCGGGAGGAGGGAATCATGAGCTGGGCAATGGAGTCGGCGTTGCGGCGGTTGCTGGCATGAACGCGCAGCCGGACTTCGTACTGGTCGTCGAGGTCCTTGAAGCGGGTGAGGCGCTCCTCGCCGCTGATCATGGTGCGCAGGGCCGAGGCCACGTCGCCCACGCGCACGCCCAGGTCGGCCGCCTTGTCGCGGTCCACGCGCACCCGCAGTTCCGGATAGCCCAGGTTGATGGTGCTGTCCACGTCGATCAGCCCCGGCGCCTTCTTCATTTCGGCCATGATCTGGTTGGAGATGACGGAGAGTTGGACCAGGTCCGGGCCGCGGATGTTGAACTCGATCTCGCCGCCGCCGCGCCCGCCCGTGCCCAACCCGCTGATGGTGGCGACGCCGGTGCGAATGCCCGGGAAGGCGCGCAGCATGCGCCGCGCGTCGGCCATCACCTCGAACTGCGTGAAGAACCTCTGCTCCGGGTGCTCCGCCGTCAGGTAGCGGTAGACGTGTACCGGGTTCAGCCAGTTGAAGGTGCGCTCCGAGAGCGGGACCAGGCGGACGTAGATGTCAGCGTCGGTCACCGAGGCGCGGCGCGAGGAGTTGATCGAGGCCAGCACGTGCTTCACCCCCCGCAGCTTCCACACCCGCGCTTCTATGCTCTTCAGGACCGCGTTGGTCCCTTCGATGGACGTGCCCTCGGGCGTCTTGACGCCGATCGAGAATTCGTCCTGGTCGTCGCGCGGGATGTATTCCT
>Ga0315280_10010292_pt1 | contig 11763 bp, 11 predicted proteins | sample YL17G06_40_MG_FD_203697 | JGI IMG/M metagenome (GOLD analysis project Ga0315280, IMG submission 203697) | Sediment microbial communities from Yellowstone Lake, YNP, Wyoming, USA - YL17G06_40 | ecosystem: Environmental > Aquatic > Freshwater > Lake > Sediment | place: USA: Wyoming | collected... | reverse complement strand
TCCGTGGCAACGCCGACCGCCGTCATGAAGCCAAACGTGTAATCCGTCCCAGCCAAGTCGTTGTCGATGGTTTTGGGCACGCCGACACACTTGAGTCCAAGCTCGCCCATCTTCTGGGCTACGCTCAAGGTGTCGTCCCCACCGATGACAACAAAGGCTCCGATACCCGCCTTTCTCGCGTTCTCCATAATTCTTTCAAGTCCCTTTTCTCTCTTGAAGGGGTTCGTTCTAGAAGTGCCCAGGATTGATCCTCCCCTAGGGAGAATGCCTGAGGCTGCCTTAAGATCCAACGACAAGTACTCGCCTTCGATGAGTCCAGCCCAGCCGTCCTTTATGCCGATTATCTCGTAGCCGTAGTTCTGTATGCCCTTCTTGACTACGGCTCTTATGACGGCGTTGATTCCGGGAGCGTCACCGCCTCCGCTTAAGACTCCAACCTTCATTCGGGCTGTTCTCCATTCAAGCTCTGCCAGAGCTTCCGAACAAGCGCATCTTGCCCCTGACAACCTCTTTCATAGCTTCTTTCGCTGGACCCAAGATCTTCCTCGGGTCAAACTCTTTCGGCGAGTTTGCGAGCACCTCGCGAACTGTTGCCGTAAAAGCGAGACGCAAGTCCGTGTCGATGTTTATCTTCGCGATTCCCATCGAGATGGCCTTTTTTATGTGGTCTTCAGGGATGCCCTTCGCTCCGCCAAGCTCCGCCCCGTACTTGCTCGCCTTCTCAATGATCCAAGCTGGAACGCTCGAAGCTCCATGGAGAACAAGCGGTACGTGGACTCTGTCGCTTATGGCTTTGAGTCTTTCGAAGTCAAGTTTGGGTTCAGCCTTGAACTTGTAAGCTCCATGAGACGTGCCGACTGCCACTGCGAGAGCGTCGACGCCGGTGCGCTCCACGAATTCTCTAGCTGAGTCAGGGTCCGTTAGAATAGCTTCTTTTTCCTCAACGGTTTTCTCCTCAACTCCAGCCAGTCTTCCAAGTTCCGCTTCAACCGCAACTCCTCTTGGACGCGCAAGGTCAACCACACGCTTGGTCAACGCGATGTTTTCTTCAAACTTCAGATGGGAACCGTCTATCATGACCGACGTGAACCCTGCTCCTATACACTTGGAGACCGTGTCGAAGTCTTCGCCATGGTCAAGGTGAAGCGACATTGGAACTGCACACAATTCTGCGGCTGTTTTGACTATTTTTGAAACGTAGGGCAGGCCAGCGTATTTGATGGCGCTCGGCGTGACAGCAACTATGGCGGGTGATTTTTCTTCGACAGCTGCTTCCGAAACTGCCAGCAAGGTTTCTAAGTTGTTTATGTTAAAGGCCCCCACTGCATAGGCTCTTTGGCGTGCTGGAACCAGTAGGTCCTTGTTTGTGACAAGCACGGCTTTTCACCGTTGATGGAATATTGATTGTGAACGGTATAAATGGTTTGCACGTACAGACACGTTAGTTGGCCTTGCATTTCTTTTTTAAACTCAGGAACACAACAGAACACTGTGCTCGACAAGAACATGGGGCGAACGGTTGTGAAAACAGTCAGTAGAGACAGAGTAATCTACAGCTTCAATCCTCAGCACGACCCAGCTGAGCACGTAACACCCGGCGAACTCATCCTGGTCGAAACCGAGGATGCCTTCAGCGGTCAGATCAGGAGCGAGAAAGATTCAGTGAATGTGCTCGACTGGTCCAGAGTTGATGGAGCTACGGGCCCCATATTCGTTGAAGACGCAAGACCAGGAGACACTCTTGTCGTTGAGATACTTGAAATAAAGGTTCCGAAGAAAGGCGTGATAGTCACTGTTCCCAAGTGTGGAATTCTGGCAGAAAAAAGGTTCAGACCTTCATCCAGAATCGTTAAGATAAGCAGTAATCACGTGAGTTTCGAAAGCCTTCGCGTTAGAGCAAACCCGATGATAGGCACTATAGGTGTGACTCCTGAAAGCGGCGAAATCCCTTGTGGTTCTCTAGGTAAGCACGGGGGCAACATGGACGTTAAGGAGGTGACCGCCGGCACCAAGCTGTACCTGCCAGTTTCTGTCGAAGGTGCCCTGTTCGCGCTCGGCGATGTTCATGCGGTCCAGGCAGATGGGGAGCTGTGTGTCTCGGCGGTTGAAGTGCCCGGAGAGATTCTGTTAAGGTTTGAACTCATAAAGCGAAAGAAGCCCCAATGGCCGATACTCGAAACAAGGGATTCGTACGCTTTTCTGGCGTGTGGAGAAACGCTGGATGAGGCGGCGAGGCTTGCAGCTGAGGCTGCGGTGGAGGCTTTCATGCGCGAGCATCATTGGTCCTTCGAGACTGCTTATATGTATGGCAGTGTTGCCATAGATCTAAAGATAAATCAGGTTGTTGATCCGAAGAAGGGTGTCAGAGCGGTGTTTTCGAAAGATCTCATAGACCTGGACAGCTTGCTCGTCTGAGGCTGTGTTTGCGTGTTGTCAGGAAATCTTGAACTCGCGAAAGATCATTTAGGCTTTGGGGATTTGTTGTGACCTGTTATTTTAGGCATCTTCAAGAGGTTTTCAAGAAGGCAGGGATAAGAGTTACTGAAGAGAACAAACGAGAAGTTGACAAGGTTATTCATAGAATTGTAGGTGTCAAATACAAGGATTGTCCTGCAACTTGGAAAGAGGTGAAAAGGAGAATCAGCGAAGATGAGGAAGGCTTCGCCTCGCGGCTCAGGGCTGAATGGAACAAGCACGGGTAATCGAGCGCAGTCAAGAAAAAGCAAGCGCGCGCGATAAGCGCGCCGACGATCGAGTTCTACTTGCTTTTTACCTTTTTCATCGGTGGTTCTGTTGACTCTTCGGCGCTCGCATGGACTGAGAAGTGTCCATGTTAACCAGAGGCGCTTTTTCACTTTAACTTATCTGTCATGAGTTATCTTGCAGACGAAATGTCATAGATGAATTGAATATCCTCTGACAAGTGGGACAGAATCTCTCTCATATAATCAACTACAGACTCCACAGTACTAGTTCTTGAGTCTCCTCGAATTCTCAACCCACGGATACTAAATCCAAACTTACCATCCTTTGTCACTGTTGACGGAATTCCACCTAGGTAGTGTTCAAATTCAACACGGTGTTCTACGAAATCATTCATCCATGACATCTTTTTCTTCAATTCTCTGGCAAAGTCAGGATCAAGCTTTATCAACGCTTCATTATCCACCAAATCCCTCATATTCGGAGGTAGTTGCTCACCTCCTTTGCCGAAATGCAGTTTCACAATTCTTGCCAATGTATCCAAGAAAATTCTTGTAAAAACGAAGAAGGACTTAATATCTAACCGTAGCAACTGCCAGTATTTCACTCTGACTTTGAGAGATTCTTCGTCCAATCCGTTCCTCCGCATCATTTCTACGATTTTCCTATCAGACTCCACATATTCATTGACCTCTGTCTCAATCCTGTGAACAATGTACTTGATCTCCTCTCCATAATCGATATAGTTCCCGTAGACATCCAGTTTGTAGAGATTCCCATTTCCTACAATATCTCTTAATACACGCCTCAATTTCTGGAAACAATCATCAAACTCAGACCAGTCCATAAATTACAGTTTGCCTGCAATCATATATATCTTGAAAAACGCTTTCATCCGACGACTTTTTACAAGCCCCCGCATCCGACGCGCGCGCTGGGTAACTTAACTTAACAGCACCCTAGACAAGAAAAGACTATTAAGACAGAAAAAAGAGAGTATTATTGTGGTGCGTGGGGCGGGATTTGAACCCACGCCTATAGCTTGGTTGGGGCTACCACACTCACCGAGCTATGCTACCCACGCCCGACTATATGATTTTAGAGCCATGATTTCATGTTTTGTTGAACCAAGCTGTCAACTATGGATTTGGATTCTTCAGCTATTTCTTTGGCCCATGACTTGTCTTTTTCAACTAGGTCTGATATTACTTGATTGTACATTCCTAACGCTTCGTTCTGTGTGAGCATAGAATACAACAAAGAGTCTACCAATATGTGATTAAGTCCTGATGTTTCTTTGTCCAAACTAAAGCCTGAGGAATCCTTGTTGATCTTGATGAAAGGTTCTAGAGAATCAGCCAAACGCAATAACTTCATTGCAACAGTTTTTCCATGTTCTGCTCGCACTTTTTCAAAATCAACATAGTTTGTACCCATCAGCGCGCGCGCTGTCCTTGATTAAGAGAGCAAATCGAAGGCTTACCATAGACCCTTAAACGATTAGCACCTAGCCCATGAGAGTTTATTCATTAGACCTTTTCGTTGAAGTCATCCATGGAATGTTGTTTCTCTGTTTTTAGTTTTCGTACATTACAGACTTTGTCAAATTCTTCGACTTCTATCTGTTTCTTCTTCTTGTTTTGCTCATAGAAGGTTGTTAGTTTGTCGTAGAATATGAAACCCCATTTGAATTGTTCTATTTTCTCTTTGAGCATAGGTTCAGAAATCTTCTTGTAGAGTTTGCTTTGACGTTCTTGCGGAATAACGATAAAGCGTCTAGTTTTGGTGCTTGGAATGTTAGATCCCCGCACTATTGCTTCCGTGAAGCCAGTTGTGTTTTCAACTTCAAATTCATAGGCAATCTCGTTTGAGTCATGCCATAAAACATCAATTTCCTGGATCCGATCTAGATTATCCTGAGGTATTGAGGGAAACTTGAGTTTTCCTCTATACTCTGGTAAATCAGCATAGACTCTGTATCCTGCCTTCTCTCCGATTTTTGCTAGTGTTTCAACGATTGTGTCGTGTTCGCTTTCCCTCTTCTTGATATTGGGCTTCAACATCCACTTTCCATCTTTTGTCTGAACTGCAAGTTCGGAGAGGACTTCTCTGACGCTCTGAATGTCTGGAGTCAAGGCGTTTGGAAAGAGCATGAAGATTTCACGGAGGACATCGTCAAATGTCGCTTTGATTTTCTTGTTGAGAACATTTAGAGTCACCTTTTCAACTCTTTCATTCAGTGGAACTCTCTCGATGTAGGGAACGACGGAAGCATCTTTGAACCACCATAGGCTACCTTTCAGAACAAACTCCTTGTTCAGTTGCTTTTTCAGGATCTGCTCGACGGTCTGAGGGGCACTGAACAAAAAGCCATTATCTTTCAGTTTTTCATAAATTGATGAATAGTTGTTGACTATGACAGAGTACGGGGTCGGCTCTCCTCGTTTTGCGATAATCTGTTTTATGGCTTCAACAACTATTCTTTCGTATGTTTCCTTGTCAATTTCTTCGTTGTTAAGTGAACCTCTTTCTCTCTCTGGTTTCTGAAATCTAATATAGTAATCGCCTACTGCACTACCATAAGGAGCCAGCAAGCCCTTTGGAGATGTTCTAGCTGGGAGTTGGTATATGATCTTCTCTAGGTCAAAACCTGCAAGAATGACTGAACTAATAATTGAATTGTAGATTTGAATATCTGTGTTGTGGAAAGTCACCGTGAGATATTTTTCCTTTTTTAATACTCGATAAATTTCTCTGAACGCAGCGCAGAGCATTTTATGATACATTTCGAAATTCTTCTCTTTTCGTTCAGGACTATCGCTTATGATTATCTCGCTGTCAAAGTCTGGTTGAAAACCAAGCCATGAGGACCACATATAATCTAACTCAAGATAGGGAACGCTGTCACCATAAGGAGGATCGGTGAATACGTAATCAATGGTTTCATCAGGGATCAGTTTTGAAAGTTCTAAGACATCAAAAGTTTCTATTAGGAAATCCTTTCCGTTCATTAGTTCTCCGAAGGTCTTTGCTCTTTCCACTTTTGGGATTTCGGTGTTTGACTCTTCTTTCCCTCGGTACACTTTATGGTATCTTTGTTCGAAGCAATTCCATGCGTTGATTTCAAAGAACTCTGGCGGTACCCAGTACCCTCTAGTTGCCCAACTTCCTACCTCAGGTTTGGATTTCTCGACTTTTCCTCTGGCTCGCCCTCTCTTTCTGATCACAAACACCATTTTGCTTGCTTGCCCAAGCGTTGACGAGAAAGTGAATTTCAACAACTCTCTGACATCTGGATTTTCAACTGTTTCCACTTCGTGAAATATCATGGAGAGAGCTTGAAGATTTCTTTTGGTAAATAGGTCTGAAACTTTTTCTCCTTTGTTCACATTTATTCTTGTATTCCACACTAACTCTGTCTTCGGATACCAAAAAGGGATTTTCTGGTTTTCGACTTCTTTCAACCTCTTGAGGTCAAATCTTGTCGGTTTTTTCCAAAGAGCCTTCTTGCTACATCGACAGGATAATCGTATTTCTATTGGAGTATCATTCTTCCATACAAATGCTTCTGCAGGAACATGGGCTCCACAACGAGGACAAATTGTCTCGTATAATGAGTCTATCTTCTCTTCTAGCCTTCCTTTGATTTTCCCGAAAGCCTTCTCAAACTCTTTCAGGTTTACAGAAGTAATCGTGCTCAATGTTACGAATGTGGACATAGGATCTAAGTCAGTGGCAACAACTTTTCTCCTTCTTCTCAGAGCTTCTATTGCAGTGACCCCACTTCCGCAAAATGGGTCAAGAACCACATCTTCTCTTTTGCTATAATAATCAATGTATTCGCCTACCACATTATGCGGTTTTCTAGCCCAATACTTGTGCATGAGGTACATAGAAGTGTGAGTTCTTGGAGGTACAGCATAGTTAATATGTGCAACCTCTTTGGAAGATGGCATAAAACAGCATTTAACCTAAACCCCTTATATAATTTATTAACATAGAGCGCCGATGGTTAACAGACCTCTCAGTAAAACTCAAAAGCGCCGAAGAGTTAACAGAACCTCATCGGTTGCTCGCAGCACATCAGCTCGCACGTGGGTTCGCATCCACATGGCTGATCAACGAGGACAACCAGACCGCATTCCTCGCACTTGTACTTCTCACCTTTAGATTTCTTCGGCATTCAAACTCACCTCCCGCCTCTTTTCTACGTATGAATCCCTACATTTTTCGAGGTATAAAACTATTTTCAAAACGTGTCGTTCGGCTGGGCTCTCTGCTTCAGGAAGTAAAGTTAAATTCTAGGACGCTGCACCACATAACGCTGTGGACCTGAAAACGGCTCTCGGAGCGATCGCGATTGGTGTTCTCTTGTTCTTCGGCATCATATTTGCTCTAGCCTCAGTTTACGTGTCCACGAGACTGATCGTTGCCTTCCTGCTGTTTATGGTCGCCTTCGGAATAGCCTACTACATAACGAGAAAACCAAAGACGATCATACAGAAGTTGGAGGTTTCGGGAGAAATGAAAGCTGTTCCCCTCAGGTGCCCGAACTGTTCAGGTTCTGTGGATGCTAACAGCATCAAGATCGTGGACGGCGTGCCTTACGCAACGTGCGCCTACTGTGGCCACACGTTTGAGGTAACTGAGGAACCGAAATGGTGAAAAATCATTTCTTGATCGCCACGTTGGCTGCCGTTTTGGCTTCACTGATGTTTCTGAGTTGTGGTTTGGCGCAGACGAGAGAGTATCATTTCGGTCAGGAATGGGTCAAAGTATGGATAAGAGAGGATGGAAGCATCGACCTGTTTTATAACATCAGCATAACCTTGGATTCTGGCGAAGATATCCACTATGTTCTCGTGGGTCAGCCTAAGGGCGATTTCACGATAGGCGAAGCATGGGACCAGTACGGCAATCCGTTGTCGACGTCAGATGCGAGCTCCGGTCGCGAGTACAATGTTCAAGTCAACTTTACCCAGCCGCTGATTGCTGGTCAGACCTTGTGGTTTGATCTGACCACAAACGTTGCGCACATGATTCACGAGCACAACGAGACCAAAGTTGGCTTGGAATTCATTCCCACTTGGTGGTCGGAAGCAAGTGTAGCGGACCTGCGTTTGTCGGTTGTGCTACCTTTAGGAGTAAACCAAAGCCTTATCGGAGTGTCGGTCAAATCGGACAGTCAAACAGTGTACCGTTGGGACAACCTGCAGCCTGAGGCCGACGGTCGATGGGCGGTCTATTGGCAGCGAGAGAACCTTGCCCCAAATCAGCGTTATACGTTCGGAGTTTCGTTTCCGAAGGGGTACACGAGTTATGAAGCAATGCCGTCGGGTTTAGCGGCCTTTTTCCAGCAGTATGGGCCTGCATTACTCGTGTTTGGACTTTTGGCGGCAGGAATAATCGTCGTTATAGTGCTAGCTCGGAAGAGAGCGTACCTGATGCCGAGGATCAGCATGGAGACCCTTGGAGTCAGACGCGGGTTGACGGCGGTAGAGGCGTCCTACCTTCTCGAGATGAAGCCTACGAGAATAGTCACGGAGATTCTTTACAGCCTACTACAGAAGAGGGCAGTGTGGGTCGAGTCTACGAAGCCGTCGATCAAGCTCAGGATTATGCAGGCGTTCCAGGACAAGAAGGGAACGCGGGACACGCCGCTTCGATATTACGAGATCGATTTTATGAATGCTCTCAAGGATGATGGAACGCTTGATGAGCAGAGGCTGGCGAAGACTATCATGTTCCTCAGGGACACTGTCGAGGAAAAGATGAGTGGGTATCGAAGGAAGGACACGGTTGACTATTACGGGCAGGTTGTCGCCAAAGCTTGGGCGCAGGTGGAACAGGCAGGCACGCCTGAGCTGGCTTCCAACGCTTATGATGAGCAGCTGCTGTGGCTCTTTCTTGATCCTGGTTATCAGTCGCGGACGCAGACGGCTTTTCGTGACAGAATCTTTCAGCCGAGCCCGATGTGGCTGTGGTACTGGTACGGTTACCAGAGCTATTACCCGCATCCAGTTTACAAGCCGAACGTGGAGATGCCGGCTCAAGCGGCGAAGCCGCCTACGATTCCAGGTGCCGATTTTGCCAATAACATCGCATCGGCCGTGGAAAACACTTCGAACAGCATCGTGGTCAACGTTGAGAAGTTTGCCAACTCGATTCTTCCTTTTTCCCCAGGAAAATCTTCAACAGCACCTGCCCATCACAACGCTGACTGTGTGTGTGCGTGTGCAGCCTGCGCTTGTGCCTGTGCCTGCGTGTCGTGCGCTTGTGCCTGTGCCGGTGGCGGAGTCGGTATCAAAGGAGACGGTGTTCGACCATGAGCTTGCTGCGCAGAGTCTTCCGTCCTCCGAGAACTCCTGAGGGGCGCTACACTTATAGGGGCAAGGGCCAATTTGCGGGTTTGGCGCTTCAGCTTCGTGTTGAGCCCGGCGGCGAGAGCGTCATGGTGATAAACGCCAACCGGGTTCTCTTTCTGAACGAGACGGCGACGGCTTTCGCCTACTTCTTCATGCATGGACTTTCCTCGGATGACATCTTGAAAAAGATCCGCAGGGTTTACAGGGTTGACTCGAAAACTGCTAGAAGAGACTATGAGAAGCTTGTCTACACGATCAGCACGTTGGCGCAGACGGAGAAGGTCTGTCCCATCTCTTACTTGGACGTGCAGACTGTTGAACCCTTCACCCAGAAGCTGTCGGCACCCATTCGTATGGACCTAGCCTTAACTTTCAAGTGTCAGAACGACTGCGTTCACTGCTACGCGGGTGGGCCGCATGAGACTGCTGAGCTCAGCACGGATCAGTGGAAGGAGGTCATCGACCGTCTTCACGAGATAGGCGTGTTCATTCTGACTTTCACCGGGGGAGAACCGACGCTCCGTGAGGATTTGCCAGACCTGCTGCTTCACGCACAGAGCAGGGGTGCAGTGACTGGGCTCATCACGAACGGAAGAAGGCTGAGAAACAGGAGCTATGTTGAGAGGCTTGAGAAGGCAGGGTTGGACTTTGTTCAGGTGACTTTGGAGTCTCATAAGCCTGAGGTCCATGATTTGATGACGGCCGTTCAGGGAAGCTGGAAAGAGACGGTCGCGGGGATCAGGAACGTTTTATCCACAAGGATCTATGTTACGACGAACACGACGCTGAGCAGGTACAACGCCGCTGATTTCTTGGAGACCATGGATTTTCTGAAGGAGCTTGGAGTTGCGGCCTTCGGCTGTAACAGTCTGATTTACTCTGGAAAGGCCAGGGAGATAAGTGAGGAGTTCGTGTTGCCGCTTGAAACGTTGAATGAGCTTCTGCCCAAGGTTCGCGATAAGGCTCATGAGCTTGGTTTGAAGTTTCTGTGGTACACTCCGACTCAGTACTGCCGCTTCGACCCTGTCAAGCTCGGGTTGGGCGTCAAATCGTGCACTGCTGCAAACGTTAACATGTGCGTCGGACCGAACGGTGACGTTTATCCGTGTCAGAGCTACTTCGAAAGCCTGGGCAACATTTTCAAGGATGCTTGGCCACGGATCTGGAACAGCCCGCTGGCGGTGAAGATAAGAAACAGGGAGTATGCCGAGCTCAAGTGCAAGGATTGTCCTCAGCTTCAGGTCTGCGGTGGCGGATGCCCCCTTGAGCTGCAGAACAAGAACTACATCTGCGCAGAATCCTAGGCTTGGCCCATCTTTTTTGCGTGCCTAGTTTTCGTGCTTTGGTTGGCCAGTTTGAGTTTCTGTATGTGGTTCAGTCTCTTGATTCTTTTCTCCCTCTTCATGGCCTCTGCCCTTGAGCTGTGCTTCTCGAAGTAAATGAGCTTTTGCGGCTTATGCATCCTCGTGTACCTGGCACCCTTGCCTTTCATGTGAAGGTTGATTCGCCTGTTCAGGTTTTTCGTGTAGCCCGTGTAGACGTTGTTGCCTTCGCAGAGAATGACGTAGACGTAAAAGGGAGTCATACTTGATCGTCGCTTCTCAGCAGGACAGTTTTCCTTTTCAGTTAAGATATTATTTGCTTCTTGACCGAGGATAAAAACTTATAAGAAAATCTTGAATGATAGACTGTAAAATCGGACTAACTGCTTTAGGATGGTTCATGCGACGAAGCTGAACAAGGTAGATGAGCTTGTGGTTTCAACGTTGAAAGACGCTGGCAAGGGTTTGACACTTGCGGAGATCGCTGAGAAAACTGGCGAGTCTCCGAAGAAGGTCTACAAGTCTCTGCGGAAGCTTTTTGAGAACGAGATGATCGACTGCGTGAACCGTCAGTACAGACTCTTGAAGACGTAGACCGCGGGTTTCGTTGACTATTTTTCTTCTTTCTTTTTCTCGGTGACGGCTTCTTTCGCTCCTTTTCCGAAGGCTTTCACGACGCCGAATCCTTTCTTAATCCCTTTTCCGACGGTTTCGCCTGCTTTGCCGGCTGCTTCTTCAGCTTTTCTCTTCTTCTCTTCCTCTTTGCTCATGACGCTCACCTTCTGGTAACACCTTTTAATGGTTGGGACCCAATTTTAATGTTTTTGGAGATCGTCTCCAGCTTGTTTAGGTAGTGTGGACGTTACTTGAGAGGTTACGCTATTCCCTGTTTCGTGTTTCTCCTCGATCAACAGGCCTACCCCCCGAGTTTTTCGCGGCAAGTGCCGTTAGCGAGTTTTGGCGGACTCTGCTGAGGCGTTACGCTGGTTGGGACGCTGTTTCCAACATAGAGTTAAGAGCGAGTTGATGCATCTGCGTCCAATCAAAACATTTTCGTGGTGAAAGTTGTTTCACGGAGACTCCTGATGGGGTGTTTCCGGACTGAAGTTTTATTTCATGTCTAAGGAGAATTCTTAAAGCTTAATGACGCATAGGGCTCTCGTTGGTAAGAGGGACAAATGTGTCTTCTTCTCATGAAAATTCGGTGAAGAAGTATTATGACGATAAAGGTTCGACATATGACGACTATTCCAAACAACTATGGAGCAGAGTGTATGATGCCGTAACGTGGAAGATTACAGAACCTTATGTTCCTAAGAATTCTGGAGCTCTTGTCTTTGATGCCGCCGGTGGAACGGGAAAATGGACAATTC
>Ga0315280_10010291_pt1 | contig 11763 bp, 14 predicted proteins | sample YL17G06_40_MG_FD_203697 | JGI IMG/M metagenome (GOLD analysis project Ga0315280, IMG submission 203697) | Sediment microbial communities from Yellowstone Lake, YNP, Wyoming, USA - YL17G06_40 | ecosystem: Environmental > Aquatic > Freshwater > Lake > Sediment | place: USA: Wyoming | collected... | reverse complement strand
TCGGCGTCGTATGCTTTGTCGTGATGATCCAAATTTATAAATATCACGTAATCTTTGAAAATCAGATAGACAACAACGAAATGCTCCGAAATGTGGAGACCCCTAAGTCCTCTAAGTTCATGGCTTTTGGGCTCGCCTATCTCTGGATTTTGGCGAATCTCTTTCAGTTTGTTTATCACTTGTTTCTTAAAAGTCGCGTTTTTGTTGGTTAATTTAGAAAATTTTTTGTCAAAATAGCCTGTAGTAACGGACTTGAAGGCCATAATAGGTCTGAAATAGAATCTAAAGGCTCATTAGATGGGCCTCAAGCTCATCATCGTCCTTGAAGACAGTGTAGCGGCCCTCGGCAAAATCCTTTAAGCCCTCTATTATACCCTCAACGAAGTCGTCTCTCTTTTCGTCCACTACTTCACTCTGGGGTATCACCGTCGTCACCTCCGCAAGATCCGAGCACACCATCAATAACGCCCTCTTTAGCCAACCTGTAAATAGATTCTATAACCAGATTCTATAAACCCATTGTATTTATAACTTAGCAAAACTTTTAAATTAGTAGAAAATTTTTAGTGAGTTCTGTAATTGTTACACATACCATTTTAGATAACCTTCCAGGCCATTATAAGAGCACAAGATAATTTTATAAATATGCTTTCGACCTCGTAAGGTCTACCTTTGCGCTCTGGATTCCACAGCGTAATTTGATTCTAGCTGATGCTGGTTAATCGATAGCTGGCAATTGACGATAAATCATTCCATAGAGTAATGGAATGGGTAGTTAGCCGGAAGCGATTTAGGACTTGTTAAGTACTGGCCGAAAAAGAGGGATGGATTCTTGTAGGTTACACGCACTTGCCTTCCACGATCCTGATCGCGCCCTCACAAAACAGTAGAAATTAAATGACCCTAAATCATGATAATGCAATAGCTATAGATGATGACTTAATTTGTATATTTATACATTCAGCGTGCAGTGAAAATTAAAATCGATTCCAGGTGGCCTCGCCTCGGAGGATTACGGGAGCGCAAGTCGAGGTGTACTCATACTTCCGTATGTGTTCGCCCCACCACGCCGCCAGGGCCACGGCCAGGACCAGATCATCATGGTCCTGCTCACGCCAGGCTGAATAGGAATCATGAGCGGTGAGCGGATCGATCTTCACCCTGAAGTTCAATAGCTCGTTAATCAAGATGTCACGCAAAGGACCGGGTGCAATCTTCAACCTCCGAGTTTGAAGAAGCACTTGAGTAACGCCAGCCAAATTTCTTTTAGGAACTTTCCAAGTCCCGCCCTCGCAGCTCTCATCTGCCCCGCCGTGGATCATTACGCCCACCGGATTGAGGTTCGCCCTTTCAAACATATCGATAACCGGGGCTCCCACCCCGGTCTGATCGACCACAAGGGACGCATGGGGCTGCTCTGCCATGATCTCTTTGACTCTGTCCACAATCTCTGTGTAGGGTGTCCCTCTAGTGCGCTCCCGATTAAGAACATTGTAAACGTCCTCTGCGTCGGTGCCGGGGGAATGCACGGTCTCCAGAATAATCAGAGCCGTATAATCTCGCGACTGTCCCAAATCCAGGCCAATTATGTACTTCTTGGTTACCGGTGGTCTGGGCAGGTTCTTGTTAAAGTCAACCATCTTTTTACACATCCAAAAGCTGAAGATCGTTATCGATCGCTGCCATAACATCATCATAGCCAAAAACACTATCTATCGTCTCAGCGAACTCGCACATGTACTCAGATTGAAACACGGCTCTAGGCATAGATCGCCGCTCCTCTTCCAGGAACTCTGGTAATATTCGTGGGCAATCTGTGGCCGGGATAGTGTGCTTCTGCCATCCTTCGCCCTCGGACCACTCGCGGAAATACCAGCCTCTTTTACCGAAGGGTGTACTCAAAGCAAGTAATCGGCCCCTGGAGACGGCCAGCATGGGCCGCACCGCGAAATAGAGATCGTCCACCACCCTCGCCCCCTCATCGATGATAAGCAAAGTGACAGCCGAATAGCCTCGTATGGTCCCCTCGCTGCCTGGCAACGACACCACACGGCTTTGGTTATCCAGCTTCAAGGACAACTTAGTATCCTCTGCTCTGGCTATGGATGGCAGGACCTCAAGACTGTCCAGATAGGACAAGAACTTCCTGAACAGCTCGCTGGACTGCCTCAGTGATGGAGAGACCATCAGCACCAGGCTTCCGGGCTGGAAGATAGCCGTATGCAATGCCAGCAGGGAGCTTACCGAACTCTTGCCGCTCTGCCTACTGCAGTTCAACAGGATCTTCTTTGCCGTGCTGTCGTCCAACACCTGCGCCTGCCAGGGATCGGCATTGAATCCAAGGGCCTCAGAAGCCCACAGAGACGGCTTCAGAGCATAGGCCAGATCATCATTCACGGATAGCATTTATTACTGCCTCCTTGGCCCGTGGGTGGTCCTCCAGGGCCTTGATGATCACAGTGCGAAGTTCTACCCATTGCGGATTGATCAAGATGTTAACCGTAGGCTGCGATGCCAACCTGCCTTCCAGCTCGGCCCACAGCTTGATCTGCTCCCGGATCTCCCGGAGGTAGTTGCTCGGAGCGCCGTAGGCTTTGGTATCTCCGGCAGCGATGGCCATATCTAGCAACGAAAGAGCCTTCTCTCTGGCTTCCTTGAGCTGATCGAGCAGATTATCGCCATTGATGACCTCTTGTGTACTCGGAGAAGCCGCCAGAGTCTTGATTATACATTTCTTACTATGCCGTTCAAGCGCATCATCTGAAACGCGATATTTCCGTGATATTTCCGAAAGTTTCTGATTATTGATTATCTGCATATTGATTTCCTCAACTCTCGGATCATCACAGATTGAACATGTTGGCCCTCTCTTGCCCATCTAGCTCGCCCTCGCCCTCTGGCTTAGGCTCATGCCAGCGCCTCTAGCTTTTTAGCCTCCACCAGAAGCGCCTCAATGCTTTCCAGCCGCCTCTTCCGCTCACCCGCAGCGATTTCCAGTTCAACTATGCGCGGATCGGAGCCGACCTCACCCGCGCGAATTCCGCGCCCGATGAGGTTTGTAGTGGTGGCATCGATCTTGCGGCATAACTTGTAGTGCTCGTTGGATACTTCTTCGCGGGCACGCTCCAGGGCATATGGAGTAGGAGCGCATTTCAGACCAATCTTTTCTGCTTCTGCTGCGATTGAGTCAAACTGGGCCAGATATGCATCCATTTCCTTGATTTTGACCTCGGCTGCTGCGTATTCCGCGTTTAGTGATTCAAACCGCCCCTGGTCGATGATCAGCAATTCAGCTGCGCCTTTCGATCCTGGGCGCGCGCCGCAGCAATCCAGTTGGTCACGCCGGATCTTGTCGAGTCTGTTTCTCAGCCCGGCCAGCTCGCGATACAAGCTGAAGAAGTTATCTGACAAAATCCTATCGTCTGTTTTGCCTGATTTCTGTGCTGATTCAAAGTATTCTACTATTTTTGACATTTTAATCACCTTGTTATCCTCCTGATCAGTAACATTTTCCTCTGGTTTCGTAGCATTTTCAGCCTGCCTGAATTTCCGGCCCAGGCCTCTCGAAGGAGTCATGTCGGCATAGCCTCCGTATCCGGGGCGCAGCCATCATATTTGTGCTTATCATAGCTCTCCTGATGCTTCTTTCTCGCCTTCTGATAGGCAAGATAGGCTTCTGCCTGTGGATTCACCCGGCCAGACCTGCCACCACCACCTGCACTATTTATTGACATTTTTCAACCTCTGAATTGTATCTCGTTAGGTCACCGCCTCCTCCCAACTAGCTCTCTGATGACCCGCGTCTCCCATCGGTTAACCAATATCCTTGATCCACACCGTGGCTGGAGGGTCATCTCATCCTGCCTACAGGAGATCAGCTTTCCAGAGACGGAATAGCCGCCCAGATCGGCCAGGATGACCTTGCCGATGAGATGAGCGAGAGGATCGAAGGTCATGCCGGGGCCTCTCCTGCTCTTCGCGGTCGCTGCCTGTAACCTATGCCGCCACCCGGATCTTCTCGGAGGAGTCCACCTCCACCTTCACCTTCGCCTTTCCAGCATCGGGCTCCTGAATTTGCTCTACTTTAGCGACTTGATCTCCAAACGCCCTTTCGTCAACAGGCTCCTGAATTTGGCTAGCTTTTGCCAAGGCGGTTTTAATTTTATAAGACTTGCCATATTTTTTCAGAAGCGCCTCAGCGTCGGCCCGGAACTTCGGCCAATCTATGGTCTTTTCAAGAGCCGCGTGATGGTTTATCTTACCCACGCCGTAGTGGTCCACAAACTCATGGGAAAGCTCAATCAAGTGCAAGCTCTGTAATGGGTCTATAACAGGTTCAAGAGATGCCCACGTCTTGATGCCTTTTTTGTGAGCCAATTCAAGAGCTGCTATACGATCTTCAGGCAACGCTGCCCCAGGTTCCCATTTCTTGGAATCTTCTGGATTATCGAAAGTCAGAGTACACCCAAATGAACATCCTTCAAAATACAGATCGGGCTCCTGAATTGCCTTCATACCGCCCTTGGTAAGTATCTGGAAAGGATGCTGATATATCTTGAACAATTCCAGAACCCGATGCGTATAACTGTTATCTTCTCGCCCTAAGTCAAATGGGTCCCCTATGAAGCTCATATGGACAGGTGTCTTGTTTTCCAGAGCCGCAAGCTGATTCAGGTCGTGTTCGATATTTTCCAGTGAAGACTTCTTGATTACTTCCGTGCACGGGCTCCTGAATTTGCCACGATTGTAGCAGTATGTACATCGGTGAGAGCAGCCCGCATACAGATTAAGACTCAGATCTGCATACTCCAGCGCTGCGCCCGCTGGTTCATAGATTGCTTTGAGTTTTGCGCCAGTGTGCTTCGTCGCCTCATCTGCGAAGTGCTGCTCTCTTCTATGGCGGTCGAGCTGAGCTCTGACCGCCGCAGCACTGATGCTGTTGACACCCGGGAATTTGCTTACAAGGCAAACAGGCAGTCCGCAGGCCTCGGCCAGCGCTATCGGGTCGGTTATGCCTTCCGCGATGGCCTTCTTGAGTCGGCGGCACACCAGGACTTCGTCAAGGTACTCTGGAGTGTAATACTCCTTTTGGGGCGTCTCTTCTCCGACAGATCCTTTTACATCTGGTGGACGATCTGGTAAGCACGGTAAGCCGGTGGTAATAGAGTGGTAAGCATCGCTTTCGATATGCGTCGCCTCCCGGTAAGCAAGGTAAGCATTTTTCTCATTTTCGAGAGAAGAAATCTCTCCACGACCAGGTAAGCTGTCTATCTCTCTCTTCTCTCTCTCTTTCTCTCTCTTACTTACCTTACTTACTTCTTCTTTACCGACGCTGGTTTCTTTGCTTACCTCTTTGCTTACCTCGTGCTTACCTTGCTTACCTGGTTCGTCTGGTGTTGGTTTCAACCTGACCACAGCATCAAACCCAGTGAACTTGTCGTAGTCCTTAAGAGAATAGATCGTCTTGTGGACGGTGTGCCGTGTATCATCAGTTTCCTTGTCGCCGATGCGTATGCTTATGGATTTCTTGGTTTCGGCAATCTGGATTTTCTGTCTGAGTCCGCCATACCCCTTCTGGCCGTTGAGAATCTGCGTGACCCGTTGTGGTGCAACTTTTAGTTTTTCCGCTATCTCATCTCTGGTAAGCCCATCCGAGTTGGTGGTAAGCAAATTGATTACATCCCGCTCCCTAGCAGTGAGCCTCTTGACCAACTCTTCTGCGTCCTTGTCGGTGAACAGGGCTTTGGCTGCATTGAAATCGGCCTCTGTAGCAAGGTAGTAGCCCTCAGAGTCCTTCTCTCTCTGGAAGCGATTCATGGCAGTTATCGATATCAACAGATCCATGAAGATTGAAGGATTGCGCCGGTTGCTGGTATCTATCCACTCGACTCGATCCCAGAAAGGTATCCTTACATTGATGTACCCCTGATCCCGGAGTATCTGGAAGATCGCCCTGCTAACAAGGACGGACTTATCTATGGGCTGTTGCACTCCGCCCTTGCCATATCTTTCAATTGTCTTATCATTAACCAGCTTTGTCAGACCAACCGAATCATCAACATTAATCGGGGTCTGGCGGTTTAATACCTGAATATCCTGAGAGCCATCAATCGAAGTGATGGCCCAGGTTTGCTCTGAACCAATTTGCAAGGTCGCTGCTTGTTGATTGATAACGGTCCGATGTGCATATGGTTCATGGTATTCAGACGAGGTCTGCTTAATAACAGTGTCCAGATCTTCATTTCCGGCCAGGTAATCATCTAATATCCTGAACACTCGGTCGCCGTCGTTATGGTAGAACCCAGCCTTGTTGGACATAGATCCCTTGATTACCATCTCGCTGGGTAGATGATGCGCAAAACTATAGACCGTAATAGTCTTGCCGCCACTTGATTCTCCGGAAAGCTTGGGATGTATTCCCACGGTCTGCCTCACGTTTTGGGCTGAGATGCAACACGCCAGCTTCTTGAAAGCCGTGTCTGCTCCAAGCACTACCCGGCCACAGCTATCGGTAAGGTACTGTATTGGGTCGCCGGTCCTCAGGACCTTCCATGCCTTCGCTTTCACCCGCCAGTCAAACGTCTCTTTTTTCGACTTTTTCTTTCTCGGAATTTGGAAGAGGTCGCCATAGTCAATTCCTAGTTTTTCAAGAAACTTTTCATATTTTCCCAGAAATTTGTGCGCTTTTTCTTCGCCCTTCACGGATAGCGTTCTCGGGTTCTTTAGTGTTCGCTGGACGCGATTTTTTTGTAAGCGCCACTCCCATTTATCGAATTTTGGGTCATTGATAACGTCGGCTTCGTGCTCCAGAAGTGCTCTAAACGCATCTAGCACGGTCGGGCCTTCCGCCGTCAGCTCGTCCCGTGCTTCTGCTGCCTGCATATCTCCGAGAGCATATGCCGTCGCATAGTCCCCTGGCCATCGGTCGCATTCCTCTTCAGGCTGGCAGCACCCAAGCCCCTTCAGCCCGAGATGCGGGTATCCAGCGCCATCGTTCTGAATCTTCTGGCATGACGGGCAGCTTATCCGTCCGAAGCAACTATCAAAGATATGATCGGCATTTGCAAGCCCATTGCGATCCGAGACGGTTTTAACGAGGTTCCAAGCTTCTTCCTCTTCCCAGCCCATCTGATACAAAAATGTGGCCAGGACCGCCGAGACTCGTGTCTTGCCCTCTCCAGGGTTCGCGGTATCGATGATATGCCTTTTGCATGGGGGAAAGTACTTCACATCAACCTTAAAACTTGATCTCCATATCTCCCTGAACTTTTTGCTGGATCTCTTCCGCTCGTTCTCCTCTTCGGGCTCCCGGAATGCGTCCAATAGCTTGAGCAGAGGCTCGCGTTCTGTAGGGTTATAGGTCGAATACCACGCCCTGGCCTCTGCAATCATGTCGTCGCCGAGTGGCACACGCGCCCTCTCGAAGTCTATCTTGATTGCATCCCTATTAAGCGGTGTCACTGCATACGGCTTCTTCTTGTGGATGCTGAAGATGCACTTGAAGACTCTCTTGGAATTATTCAGAGCGTCATATTTCACTTTCCCTATATATTCAGGATGCGCCTTGAAGAATTCCTCGGACACGTGTGCTATAAGCCGATTGTATCGGTCAGTCAGCTTTTCAAAGAACTCCTGCCTGTCTTCTGGTGTCGAGGACCTCGGCCTGCATATCTCATGATGGATCTGCACGTAGATGCCGCCGCCGCTGAAAAGAACCCACACACTTTCGTGAATGCCGCGTTCCTTCAGATAGTCCACAAAGAATTGAGCGGCGGCCTCTACTGCCGTCTTTGTCTCGGGGTCCTCGATATTATAGCCATGCCCTTTGTCTATGTCAACCCCGAGAGTGTAGGCCACCGTGTCCGCTGGCGTGCCAAGCGGATTGTCGGAAGTGATCTCCTCTCGCGGCCTGGCAGCCATCCATGAGTTTTTGTCGAAAACGTTTAGCGTGGCGTAAAACGTTCTATATAGCTTGGCTAACTCTTCGTAGTCCTCAACTGCGTTTAAGAGTCTGGCCTCGCGTCCGGCTGGAGAGTCCCTGTACCTATACCATCGATGGAAGTCTCCATTTAGCGCCCGCCAGATTCCATCTCCGGGCATCGCGAACCTGTTTATGATCTCCCGGACCTCTGGCCTCAGGTAATGCTCGCGGGTAAGCTCAGTTGCCGTGGCGGCCATTATGTCATCCCCGACATTTTTAGCAGATCCTTCAGCCGCTCCTGCGCAGCGATTACCTGGCGCATCGACTCGTTGCTCCCGCCATGGTCTGGGTGGCACTGCAGCGCCAATGTGCGGAAGCCAGCTTGAATCAACCGCTCGGCCCAACTCCGGCGCGCATCCAGCAGTGCCTGCCTTCGGGTTTGTTCGGCTTCGTACTCATCCAAAGCATTTCGTTGTATCTCGATGATCCAGGTCAGATAATCGTCCGGGACTGATCTGAGATCAGATCCTTTATATTTGCCGAATTTTAGGATCATCTCAGAGCCCGCCCTGCACGCTCTTGACGAAGGCTGCGGCTATGATGTTGCAGACCGTCCAAGCATCCTGCTTATCTTCTTCACCGGGGAATCCCTGCCAGCCACTACGAAGATCGCAGAATAGCATCCCGGCCAGTGCGTCTTCATGATCGCCCATGCATCGAAGATCGGAATCATCCAACCGTTCGCCGTCTTCGCCGGTGATGAGGAATTGTAGCCCGCCCGCGACTATGCCGACCATGTCCTCGCGGATTCCGGCATCTAGCAAGCCCAACACCGCGCCGGAAATAGCATCAAGGAGCCTGTCGCGGTCGATGGATTGCATCTCGATCAATGCCATCAGGACCGCCTCGCGACAATTTCTGTTACGGTAGCAATCGCCTTCGGCCGGATCAAACTTCGCCGGCCGTCGCGGTGCTCAAGGGTCACGTCGGTGGAGGCCATCTTATACCCGCCCCCCGCGTCCGACGGCTTTCCATTTTCGCCCTTGGCGGCCCGTGGTGCATCTCTGCGAGCTGTCCAGTTTTTTCATGGACGTAGAATCGCGCGCGATCCGGCCACATTTAGGACATGTGACCTTGCCGAGCTCCGTGTGTACTCCGTACCCACAAGGACATTTCCAGCCTATCGGTAGCGACCCTTTGCTTCCTTCAGGCGAAAATGCCGGCGTCCATTGCCTGCGTGGATAATATTTCGTAGGCTTTTGGTGTCCAGGTTGTACGACCTGAGGCGTGGGTGTCTTGTCACTATCAGGCATGGCCGCGCCTCCGCACACAAGACACAAAATTATTTAACTTAAAACAGCATACCTTGTCAATGTTAATCCTCTGTCCGCCGGGGCCTGCCAGCCTCGGGGTTTTATTTTGTTCCATTTTATATATCTCCTGTACACATTTATTTTATTTTTTGTCTCCAGCTGTAGCAAATTTTAGTATCAGTTGGGCCGCTTGGATTGAGAATTTTGGATCGCCGCAAGTGAGATTTTTCTCCAGCACATCGATCGCTTTTTCAGAAAGAGCTTGTAATCTCCCGCGAGACTCTGCGAACAGTTCTTCGCGTCTTCGCGCCAATTCGTCAGCAAAAAGCAAATTTTTGTTCCGCCACTCGTTCACAGTTTGGCGTGTGACACCCACGATTTCACCAACTTCTCGATCTTTTTTGCCAAGTAAAAGTTCATCGATTGCTAATCGCTGACTCGTCGACAAGTGTCCCGAACTGTCGGGTTGTGTCAGCATGTCTGTTGCGCTGCCTTGGTGTGCCAACACCGGGGCATTCACTATTTTCGTCATACTTAGGCTCCCACGCGAGCCATTTCTTGATTGATAAGTCCGCGGATCACATCGCACAAAGACACATCGCGCGCGAGAGCTTGCGCTTCTAAAAAATCGCGGTGCGCTGGCGTTATTTTCGCCGATACAATTTCAGAGCATCGGCCCTTCCTGAACCTCTGCATGTTGCATATGTACTACCGATGACTTTAAATAGTTATGCCTCCCAACGGTTGGAAATATCCCAATTAGAGGAATATGAGGGTGATGCAACAATGTTAAGCCCAACAGAAAGAGACCGGTTGAAAAATAGAGAAGGCACAAGTTCACAAGAAAAAGCATCCAACGACGCTAGAATAAAAAGAAAATTAGTTATGTGGATGAAAGAGGATTTGGATGATGTTTACTTAATCCTTCGCGAGCTACCAGAGGACCGACTTAAAAGAGTTCTCACCGACAAGAACGCGCATGATCTGTTGCGTTTGGCCGCGTTGATAATGGACATCAAAGACTTTTGTCCGCTTGTGGGAAAATTAGATCGGCCTGATGATTGGAAAGTGTTTAAGCTGGAAAAGAATCGCGTGCAAGGAGAGCCAACCCGGGGAGAAGAGCGGTCCGCTAATGACATGGATGTAAAACGTGCGGGAATGCTTAACCACATGCTCATGCTTTTAAGGATGTTCTACGAAAAACCAGGCACGGTAAACCCTGTATCTTCGGCTATGGCGTGCGCTAGTCTTCTTCGCTTCTCGGAACTGAAAGACCGCGTAACAGAAGGTGAAAAAAGAGGTATAGAACGAATTACCAAAGCTATGATGATCCCAGAAAAGCCCCAATAGCCCCGCCCGCTCCTCTTTTCCTTGCGGCCACACAAAAGCATGTAGAACTTTGCAAAATGTATCCAACCTCGGTTGGGTCTCTGCTGGTCTTCTCAGAAATCAATGGGCGTGAGGCTCCTTCAGAAATGATCTGTCCAATTGGACAATTCTCGGAATTTAATATTTCGCTATTTGCTATCTTTTCAGTTCATCGGGCCGCCCGCTCTCTCTTTTCTGCATTTAGTTCTATGACATTTTCATCAACACATGCAAGAATGTCATAGAACCAAACACGGCGCTTGATATCGATTTGCACAACCCCCTTACCGAACAGGGCGCACCAATCTATAAAATTCGTAATATATATCTTTTGGGTCTATTTCGTAGTTGTCAAACTCATCATGATATTGAGCTAGAGCATTCCTGTAGATGGTTACGCACTCAGCCCCGGTCAGGCGTTGCTTCTCCAGCATTGCGCTGGCCAGGGCCTCTACACCATGCCACACGCCCGGGGCGGATGATAAAAAGCGAAGTACATGCAAGATGGCCACCTCAAACTTGTCTGCGCTCAAGTGCTTTTCGATCACCTCACCGTCGCTCTTACTAATCCAGATAGGTAATCCTTTCTTACCGTGGTAGAGATGTCCAGCCGCAGGTCCAGCCATATTGAAAAGAAGCCCTTCAAAAATGGTTGTGGTTTCGACGGCGGGCCGTGTGCACCCATAATTTGTGTCGGTGCATTCGAGTCCTGTCCATTCGATTGGTATCCCGAGCTCAATGGCCATAGCAACGTGCCCTGCTTCATGACATGCGGTTTCGGCTGGTACTACTACGGGACCTTCTCCTGGGGTAAAAATTTTGTTTCGCCTCATTATCTCTCCTCATCTGGGAAAAATATAGGATCATCGTCGCCCTGCACAGCCCGCTCGATTGCTAGCGGCTGGCCTGGCAGCTCTCCACATCGCTGCCTGTTGGCGGTTCCGCGTGCCTCTTTCAGGCTTTGGCGGCCATCGCAAAAAAGCACACTTGCTAGGGTTGCTCCTCGATCGCGATGGCTTGCGCCGCCTGAAACGGGATTACCAGGGCTGCCGTCCCTCGCTCGGGTCCTCCAGCTCTTCCAAGTCCTTCAGCTCCCTGGCATAGTCATAGAGAAGGTCATCTTTCGCATCGCTCGGGGCCATCCATGAAAAGGGTTTGCGC